>WBZM01000089.1_pt1 | contig 152197 bp, 135 predicted proteins | sample 5204271 | NCBI WGS metagenome assembly WBZM01 (sample SAMN12344346, study PRJNA552823) | activated sludge metagenome | biome: Activated sludge suspended growth; feature: Nitrification reactor; material: Wastewater; isolation source: activated sludge from nitrification reactor of wastewater... | reverse complement strand
CGCGCGTCTGCGGCATGACCGAGTCGAGCGCCGAGACCACGAGGATCGCGCCGTCCATCTGCGCGGCGCCCGTGATCATGTTCTTGATGTAGTCGGCGTGGCCGGGGCAGTCGACGTGCGCGTAGTGGCGCTTCGGCGATTCGTACTCCACGTGCGCCGCGGCGATCGTGACCGTCTTCGTCTCGTCGCGGACGGTGCCACCCTTCGCGATGTCGGCGTAGGTGATCTCCTTGGCCAGGTTCTTGAGGCTCTGGACCTTGACGAGAGAAGCCGTGAGCGTCGTCTTGCCGTGGTCGATGTGACCGATCGTGCCGACGTTCACGTGGGGCTTGGTCCTGTTGAATTTCTCCTTGGCCATCGCGAAGTCTCCTCGGCTCCTCGTTGAGAGAACGTGTTGGGGGGCGAAACGAAACTCACTACTCGTGACGAAACTTCCGGGAGCCCACCATCGGGATTGAACCGACGACCTCGTCCTTACCAAGGACGTGCTCTGCCAACTGAGCTAGGTGGGCGTGGAGCGGGAGACCGGATTCGAACCGGCGACGTTCAGCTTGGAAGGCTGACGCTCTACCAACTGAGCTACTCCCGCGTTTGCTGCTAGGGACGATGCCGACCGCTCGTCGTGCCCGGTGGAGGGTGATGGATTCGAACCATCGAAGTCATTAGACGGCAGATTTACAGTCTGCTCCCTTTGGCCGCTCGGGCAACCCTCCGTGCATCAGGTCTCGTGGCACTGAGGGTCGGCTGTCTCTTCGTTCGTCGCTGCTTCGTTTCCTCCTGCTGCGCTGCTTTTCGATTCGCCCGGGAGCTGGCGAGGGGAGTTGAACCCCTAACCCCCTGCTTACAAGGCAGGTGCTCTGCCGGGTTGAGCTACGCCAGCGTTTTCTCTTCCTTCTTCCGCTCCGTCACGCGCTTCGCGAGCGGCCTTTGACCCTTGCGCATCCGGCCGTCAACGCTGTTCATTTGCGCCGCCCATTATGCCCGGGAAAGTGGGCAAAATTGACGGGTCCCCCACCCCGAATCTGACGATCCGGGGGGCCCCGCGGAGGTTGTCGTACTCGTCCCTGCAGTCAGCGAGAGGCGAGCACCACACCATCCGGACCCGGGCTCGGTTTGCTGTCGAGCCCGCGGTGCAAGAGCGAGGCCGGAAGGGGGATGGCCTTCTAGCGCCTAGCAAAAGGCGTGTCAAGGCGAGCACTGCGAGAGACGTTCCATGCCGGAAAGAGGCCTCTCTCAGAAGGGTTGCGCTCGGTTCTTTCGCACGCGAGCATGCCGAACCTGAGAACTTCGTCTCAGGGGAGACGTTCTACCGATTGCCGCGCGCCGCGGCGTGCCTCTTCAACCATCGTCCCCTGCCCCGAGAGTCTATGGAGTGCCTGGCCTGCCATACCCCGAACATCGACGGGGCTCGATTTTGCGCGAAATGCGGCGCCCCGCTGCCCATCCCCAAGGCGCCTGACGCCGATCCCCTGATCGGCAAGACGATCGGCGGGCGATACCGAATCACCGGCATCCTCGGCGAAGGCGGGATGGGCCGCGTCTATCACGGCGAGCAGCAGATGGGCACGAGCGTCCGGAAGGTCGCCGTGAAGACGTTGCTCTCGCAGTTCGCCAAAGACCCGCAGACCGTCGCGCGCTTCATGCGCGAGGTCGGGACCGTGAGCGAGCTCGAGCACCCGAACACGATCAAAGTCTACGACTTCGGGCAGATCGAAGGCTCCGGCGAGCTCTACATCGCGATGGAGCTCCTGCAGGGCAAGTCGCTCGACGACATCCTCGCGAGCGGCCACGGGCTCCAACCCGAGCGCGTCGATCGCATCGTTGGACAGGTCTGCGGGTCGCTCCAGGAAGCACACGACAAGGGCATCGTTCACCGCGATCTCAAGCCCGCGAACATCTTCCTCACGACGCGCGCCGGCGAGGAGGACGTGGTGAAGGTGCTCGACTTCGGCATCGCGAAGCGCGCCGAATCGAAGGACACGAAGGCGGAGCAGAAGCTCACGCAGCAGGGCACGATCCTCGGGACGCCGCCCTACATGAGCCCGGAGCAGTTCACCGGCAAGGAGCTCGACGCGCGCAGCGACATCTACTCGCTCGGCGTGGTCGTCTACGAGATGCTGACAGGACGGTTGCCTTACGAGGCGGACACGCCCTGGCAGTGGATGACGCAGCACATGAGCGCGCAGCCGTTCCCCTTCGAGGCGAGCCCCATGGGCGCCAACGTGCCGCAGAAGATGAAGCAAGCGGTCATGCGCGCGCTCGCGAAGGAGCCCGCGCAGCGTCCGACGACGGCACGCGAGTTCTTCGAAGAGCTCACGCTCGGCGGGATGCGCATGAGCGTGGTCGGCCTCGGCGCGGGTGGCGTCGGCGCGATCCCGACGAACCCCGGCACGACCGGCGGGACGGCCGTGCTGACCGGCGGCGCGTTGGCCGGCTCGGCGAGCGGCCGCGCGGGCGGCACGCAGGTCGGCGAGCCGCTCTTCCCCGACGCGCACCCCGGCATCACCGCGCCCGCGAAGACGATGGCCGGCGACGTGGGCGGACCGCCGCCTTACGTCGGCGCAGCGCAAGGCGTGCCCACGGGCGGAGGGCAGGTCTACCCTGCGCCGCCCGCGGCCTCGCCGAGGAAGAGCGGCGGACCGAACCTGGCGATCATCGGGGTGCTCGCTTTCCTTCTCATCGGCGGCGGCGTCGGCGGCTTCTTCTACATGAAGGGCAGAGGCGGAGACGACGACGGAGGCACCGCGTCCACGGTCAAGATGCCCGACAAGGACAAGGACAAGGACAAGGACAAGGACAAGGACAAAGAAGGCGACGCCTCGAGCTCCAGCGGCGGCGACAAGACGGATTCGTCATCGAGCTCGGCGAGCGGCGGCGAAGCGTCGGCGTCGCCGAGCGCCTCGTCCCCCGTGCCCGAGGCGTCCGCGTCCGCGACGCCCTCCGCGACACCTTCGGCCACACCGTCCACCACACCGTCGACGACGCCGAGCACCAAGCCCACGACCGGGCCGACGACGCAGCCGCCGGCGAAACACCCGGGCTTCGATCAGTGTTGCACCCGCGTGCGCGACAAGAGCAAGCGGCAGACGTGTTTCGCGCTCAGCAACGGCGTGAAGCAGGGCAAGAGCAACCCGCAAGCGGTCCTCGGCACGATCAAGAGCATGGGCATCCCCTGCAACTGAGTCGGCCGGCGGCTCGGCGCGTTTCGCTGGTCGCAGCGCAGCCACCTTGACGGCACCCAGGCCGAGAGGTAATCGAAGCGCACGTAGTCCCCATGCCCCCAGTCGGTCGCGGCGTTCCCTCCCCTCGCGGGGTCGCTGCAGAAACGGTGCCGGTCCTCCCGACCGGCGCCGAGCGAGTGAAAGCTGAGAAACAGCCCGGCGTCATGTCGGGTGAATGGGTCGCGCTCGACGGCGCGACCTGCGACGCCAAGCGCCCGGCGGCAGGCGTGGTCGTGGATCACGACCGCGACCTGGTACGCCTCTGCTCGCGGCTTCGCGCCAAGGCCCGAACGCACTGCCGAATCGTTCGCTGGTAACCCCCGGTCGAGGTTGTCAGTCTCGGCGTATTGTCATCGAACGATCGGCTTGATCAGGGTCTTGCCGTCCTTGACGACGATCTCGTAGTCCACGCGCTTCGCTGCGTGTTTCGAGCGGAGCTTGTCGGCCTGCGACCGCAAGCTGTCGGCGAGCTTCTCGAAGGTGATGCCCGCGGTGGACTCGTTGCGCTCGCGACGGGTGTTGACGTACTGCGAGTAGATCTCGCGGAGGCGCTGATCGCTGATGTCCTCCCCGGACTTGGTGGGGCGCGCGGGTGCGCTCACCCCTGCCGAGGCATTCCGCGGTGGCGGCTTCAGACCGAGCCCGCGATTGTCGCGATTCGCGCTCTCGCTAGCAGGACCAGGCTCCTTCTCCGGCGGGGACTTCGCCGCGGCCTCGACGGGCGGGGCCGGCTTGGGCGGAGGAGGCGGCTCCGGCGCGTTCCCGACGTCGACCTCGAGCGGCGCGGAGAGGAGCGGGCGGCGCGCGGACGGCGGGGCGCCGGGCGCCGAAGCTGGCGCGGCAGGCACCGGTCGCGGCTGAGGCGCCGGACGTGGCCCCGGCGGCTCGGGGCCCAGCTCGACCTCGAGCGGGCTCGAGAGGAGCGGCTTGAGGCCGCCTTGCGCGCCGCCGACCTCCCCCGGCTGGAGCGTGGTGGCGATCCGGTTCAAGGCCTCGGGGTTCGCGCGACGGTTCGGCCCCCCTCCGAGACGAAGCCCTCCGCCCGACTTCCTGGGTGCCTGCGGGTCGCCCCCCGGAGGGACGGACGCACCGACCGAGGAGACGTACGGCGTGGCGTCGGGCTCGACGGGTCGAGGCTGCGCCGCGCTGGGCTGCGGCGCCGGCCCGGCGGGGCGGGCGCCGAGCTTTCCGAACGCGCCGAAGCCGGTCCGCGACGCCTGCGGCTTGGGCGCGACGCCGACGGGGGGTACGTCGGTGATGTCGGTGCGCGGACCGTCGTCGTCGAGGTCGGGGTACACCACGCCGAACGGCACCTCGGACGGCGAGGGCGCGAACCCGCGGTCGGACTGCGTGCCAGCTGCCCTCTGCACGGGCGGCGGAGTCGGCGCGTCGTCGTCGAAATCGTCGACGGCCTCGATGTCGGCGTCGTCGACGACCTCGTATTCGTCGGCCTGCTTCTGCGCCTGCTTCCGCCGCGCCTCCCGATCGAGCTGGGCCTCGAGGCCTTTGGCGAGCCGCTCCGCGCGCTTCCGGCCCACCGCGGTCAGCGCCTCGTCCACGCCGAAGCGCGCGGCGGCTCGCGCCAGGTCGCGCTTGAAGGTGCCGTTTTCGATCTCGCGAAGCACGCGCCCCCAGTGCTGGGACATCGTGTTGTACCGCTGAACCAGGGTCTGGAACTTGAACCGCATCGCCGTGTTGCGGATCTGTTCCTTGCGGAGGAGGAAGATGCGCCGGTCGACGTCCTTCCGGGGGATCTGCGGCTCGATCTTCTCGATGCCGCAGAAATATTGCTCGTAGAGCGCCCGGACGCGGTCGATGCGTTCTTCGAGCTCCTCGAGGTTGGTCTGGACTTCCGACGGTTCCATCAGAGCGGCGTGACCTCGAGGTTGTCGAAGCAGACCCGCGCGTTCCAGTCATTCAACGCGAAATGATCGTGAGCCGCTCCCGTGAGCGGCCGTTTGTCGTCGAGCTGGAGCAAGAGGCGCCCGTCCACGAACCAGCTCACGATGTTGCCCTGCTTCCGCTCGAACTTGAAGCGATACCGATTGCCAGGTCGAACAGGCTGGGCGCGTGGGTCCTCGGCGGTCGCCGAGAGCTCCAGGGCCAGCCGGTCGCTCCCGTGCTCGTCCAGGCGCGCCAGCACGTGCATGGAGTTCCTCCAGCCCCCGAAGATCGCGACATAGCCGGTCGCGTCGTCGTAGGTCGCCTTGGTCGCCCCGGATCGGCCATCGCCGAAGAGCTCGATCTTCAGATCGGCCTCTTCGGAGACCGCGATGGCGTCGACCTCGACGCGGACGGCATGTGGCAGGCGACGGCGGAGCCAGATCCCGCGGTTCCGAGCGCCTTCCCCGCAGAGCGCGCCGGCTTCGATACCCCACACGGGGGCGAGCGCGCGCCATTCGGGCCCGACGTCGACGCGCTCGAAATCGTCGCGGAAGGGCTCGGTGAGCGGAGGGTCCTGATCGCCGGCTGCCGCCTCTTCAGGCGGCAGGTCCGGCTCCTCCGGCGTCGGCGGCCCCTCGGGGACACACGCAGCGAGCGCCAGCGCGCCGAGGAGCTCTGCGTAGCGGGAGGGCCACACGGGAGAGGAGGTTACCACGCGGCTCCGCTTGCGGTGCGAAACGGCTGTGCGTAAGCAGAGGCGTGCACCCGGTCCTTTTCCGACTGACGCTGCCTTGGCTCGGAGAGGTCCCCATCTACACCTGGGGCGTGATGCTCGGCGTCTCGCTCATCGTGGGGTGGTACCTCACGCTGGGCCGCGCGAAGGCGGACGGCTTCCCGCGCGAGATGCTGGCGAACGCCTACGTCATCACCGCGCTCGCTGCGCTCGTGGGGGCCCGGCTCCTCTTCGTGGTCACCAACCCCGACGCGTTCGAGAGCGCCTCCGTCTTCGAGCTGCGGAGCGGCGGGATGGTGGCCTACGGCGGCTTCCTCGGCGGCTTCCTCGCGAGCCTCGTCTACATGCGCTGGAAGCGTTTCCCCCTCCTCGCCTGGGGAGACGTCGGCGTGCTCAGCCTCGCGTCCGGGCTCTTTTTCACGCGAATCGGCTGCTACCTCTACGGGTGCGACTTCGGCAGGCGGCTCGGGGACGGGGCGCCGCCCTGGCTCCAGAAGATCGGCACGTTCCCGCACTGGCCCGAGGGCACCGTCCAGGGCGGCGACGGCTCCGAGGCCTGGGCACATCACATCGAGAGCGGCTTCATCCCGCCCGACGGAGAAGCGTCCCTCCCCGTCCACCCGACGCAGCTCTACGAGGCCGCGATCGGGCTCGGGCTCCTCGTGTTGCTCCTCTGGCTCCGGGGTCGCCAGCGGTTCCGGGGCCAGATCTTCTTGGCCTTCGTGTTCCTCTACGGCTTCGCCCGCTTCGCGCTCGAGCTCGTGCGCGACGACGCGCACCGCGGCAGCGTGCCCCCGTCGCTCCCGGCCCACCTGCTGCTCGCCGGTGCGTTCGCGCTCTTCGCTGTCGCGTTCGCCGCCGGGATCGCGCCGGCGATCGAGTCGAAGTCCCTTCGCATCGCGGCGCAGGTCGCGTTTTTCGCCGTCCCGGTCCTCGCGTTCCTCGGGCTCCGCCCCGAGGCCTACGCGCTCGCGCCCGAAGCGAAGCTCTCGACCTCGCAGTTCCTCGGCCTCGCGACCGCCGGCGCCGCAGCCTGGGCATTCGGCGTCTTCCGGAAGGCCGCCCTCGCCAACCCCGCCGCCGCGATGGCGCCCATCGTCTGGTCGGAGCCCGGCGAGCAGGCAGCCGGCGCCGACGAGCCGGCGCCGCAAGAGCCCCCGAGCGGAGAAGACGAAGACGCGCCGAAGAGCGAGCCGCCGGCCGCGGAGCCGACGCCCGACGCCGCCGAGAGCCCCGAGGCGCCGGAGGAGCCCGGCGACGAGGAGAAGCCGAAAAAGAAGCGCAAGAAGCGGAAGAAGGCGGTCGCGTGAGGCTCGAGGACACCATCACGGTCGAGCTGATCGTCCGCGACCGGCGCTGCGTCTGCGTCGGCGGCTGCGACGAGGTCGCTTACAAGGTGGAGAAGCTGATCCGCTCGGGCGCGCGCGTCGAGATCTTCGCCCAGCGCTCGGCCGTCCGGCCCCGTCTCGCCGGCCTACTCAATGACAGCACGGTCATACTGACCGAGCGCACACCGACCCGGGAGGAGCTCGAAGGCGCGGCGGTCGTGTTCCTCTCGCCCGACGAGGAGGCGCTCGGCGCCACGCTCGCGGAGCACGCCCGCCGGACGGGCACGCTCGTCTGCACCCTCGACCGTCCGCACGCGTCGACGTTCGTCAACCCGGGGAGCGCCGACGTCTCCGGGCTGCGCGTCACGGTCGCGAGCGGCGGCGCCGCGCCGGCCCTTGTGCGACGGATGCGCGAGGACCTCGAGTCGATCCTCGGCACGCCTCGGCTCGCGGCCTTCGTGCGGAGGCTCGGTGAGCTCCGGCAATCCTTGCCGCGCGGATCTCGGGGCGAAGCCCTGCGCGAGAAGGTCTCCGGCTTTCGCCTCGAGGGACGGCTCGTCTTCCCTGCGTGGTGGGACGAGGCGTAAGCTCGCACCGTGAGCACCTCCGACGACGCACCCTGGCTCGGGCGCCTCGTCGCGAGCCGTTATCGGCTCATCGCCCGGCTCGGCGAGTCGAAGCTGGCGGAGGTCTACCTCGCCAGGCACGTCCTCATCGATCGCTTGAGCGCGATCAAGATCCTCCGCGACGACGTCGGCCGTGACAAGGCGCTGCGTTCGCTCTTCCTGAGGGAGGCGAAGGCGGTCAACCGGATCAACCACCCGAACATCGTGGAGATCACGGACTACGGCGAGACGGACGAGACCGCGTTCCTCGTCATGGAGTACGTCCCTGGCGAGGCGCTCTCGCGCACGCTCGCGCGAGGCGCGATCGGCTGGGAGCGCGCAGCCCACCTCGGCCTCCGCCTCGCGCTGGCGCTGTCGCGGGCCCACGAGATGGGCGTCGTTCACCGAGATCTGAAGCCTTCGAACGTGCTGCTCGTCGCGCAGCGGGGCGGCGCAGACATCGTGAAGCTGACGGATTTCGGGCTCGCCAAGCTGCTCACGGGCGGCGGACAGACGACGGCGACGGCCGCGCTCCTGGCGACGCAGCTGAGCCCTGCTTACGTGGCGCCGGAGCTCTTCTCCTCGGGCGCGCTGGACGCCAAGAGCGATCTCTTCTCGCTCGGCGCCATCCTCTACGAATGCGCGTGTGGGGCCATGCCCTACGGCGCGGAGAGGCCGCCGGCCGGAGCGGCACCGCCGCTCCGGCCGCTCGAGGCCATCGCCGCGGAGGTCTCACCGCTCTTCGCGGACATCGTGCACCGGCTGCTCGCTTGGAGCCCCGATGACCGGCCGCGCGACGCGTTCGAGGTCGTCGCGACGCTGCGCGAGGTGCTCGAGCCGACGCCAGACGCGGACCGCGATCCTCCGACCGTGCGCCGGCGCCCCCGGCCGGTGGGCAAGCCTTCGCTCCTGTCCATGCCGTTCGATCGGATCGTCCCGGTCTGCCGCCGGGCCTGGGCAGCCGTGCGGGAGGTGGCCGCCCGCGACGTCCGGCCAGGGCTCTTGGACGACCTGCGCCAGGCAGACGAGCTCTTGACGATGATCGAGCGCCTCGGCGAGACCGTCGCGGCAGACACACGCGCGCTGGCCCTCGCGGAGGAGCGCGCGAGCGTCGTCCGCAGGGAGCTCGGCTCGCAGATCGATCAACGCGCGCTCGCCCGCTCGCGCGCCCTCGGTTGGGCGGGCTCCCTTGCTGAGCAGAGCGATCGGATCCGTTCGCAGCGGTTGTCGGGCTCCCATCGTGTCTCGACGGTGGACGCCCTGCTCTGGGAAGAAGCGACGCTCGACCTGGGTGAAGAGCAGACACGCGCGCGCGCCGCCGAGCTCGCCGTGGAGATCCAGGCGCTCCGCGAGCAGCTCCGGTTGGCGAACGAGGCGCTCGAGCGAGAGGGCGCCGTCCTGGCCGCGCAGCTGGAAGGTCACGTTGCGGCGCTCCGCGCCCTCGCGGTCGAGGCCTGGGCGATGCTCGAGCACATCGCCGCACCGCTCGATTTGGCCCTGCCGATCGCATGACCGGCGGGCGATCGGGACGCGACGATGACGAACACGTGACGACGAAAAATCGAGCGTTGTCGGACGGCGGCCTGGTGTAGGCTGGGGCCCGAGCTTCGACCTCGAGGAGGATCTCCTATGCGTCTGAATGTGTGCCGGTCCATCGTCGCTCAAGCCGCGCTCTCGGGCCTGGTCTTGGCACTCGCGGCCTCCCCTGCCCTCGCGCAGGGAAAGCCGGGCGACAAGCCGGCGGCAGGCAAGCCCGCGAAGCCGAAGACCGAAAAAGAGAAGAAGGAAGCGGCCAAGAAGGCTTTCGAAGAGGCACAGGCGAAGTTCAACGCCGGCGAGTACGCCGCCGCGCACGACCTCTACAAGCAGGCGGACGAGCTCGTCCCCGGCGCCGTGCCGAAGTTCAAGATGGCGGAGTCGCTCGACAAAGCGAACGACGTCGACGGCGCGATCGCCGCGTACGAGGCGTTCCTCGCGAGCAAGCCGCCGGAGGACAAGAACAAGGAGCGCATCGAGGCGGCCAAGTCCCGCATCAGCGCGCTGCAGAACGCCCCGGCCGACGTGAAGGTCGTCGTCACCCCCGCCGACGCGGCGAACGTCGTGCTGTCGGTCGATGGTCAGGCCCAGACCGGCAACCCGGTGAAGGTCCCGCCCGGCAAACACACGATCAGCGCCAAGGCGCAGGGCTTCGAGGAGGCCAAGGTCGAGGTCGAGGTCAAGCGCGGCGAGAAGAAAGAAGTGCCCGTCACGCTCAAGGCCGCGAGCGTCGCGCCGGTCATCCCCGACAAGCCGAAGGAGGCGCCGAAGCCCGCTCCGCCGAAGGAAGCGCCGACGACCGAGTCGAGCGGGACCTCCACGCTGATCCCCGCCATCGTGACGCTCAGCCTCGCAGGCGCGGGCGCGGTGGTCGGCGGCGTGTTTGGTGTCCTCGCCCTCAAGTCGAAGGGTGAGTTCGAGGACACGCCCACGCAGGATCTGTTCGACGAGACGGAGCGCAACGCGCTCATCGCCGACATGTCGTTCGGCGTTGCTCTCACGTTCGGCGTCACGGGCCTCGTCCTGCTTCTCACGGACTCGGGTGGAGAAGAGGCGCCCGCCGAAGAGAAGAAGGCCTTCATCTCTCCGTTCGTCGGCCCCGGCGGCGCCGGCGCGGTCGGCACCTTCCGCTTCTGATCTGCTTTCGAGGATTGTCGATCATGCAAATGAAGACGTTTGCTTTGGGTAGCCTCGGGATGGTCGCCGCCCTCGCGCTCGGCGCCGGCGGCTGCGAGCTCATCGCCGCGGTCGATCACGATCTCATCCCGCAAGGCGGCGGCAACACGGGCGGCGCGGGAGGAGCAGGCGGCTCGACCACGACGACCACCACGACCGGCGGCGGAATGGGCGGCTCGGGCGGCGGCACCTGCGTCGCGGAGAACTGCCCCGACCCCGGCAGCGACTGTCTGCAGAAGACCTGCGACGGCGACATGTGCGGGACGCCCACCCCGCTGGCGTCGGGCGACCCCTGCAACTCCGCGCCGGGCGAAGGCGGTGGCGGCGGCGGCACGATGGCCGGCGTCTGCGACGGCGCAGGAGAGTGCGTCGAGTGCGTCGGCAACGAGCAGTGCACGGCGCCGGAGATCTGCGACACGACCTCGAACACCTGCGTGCCGATGCAATGCCAGAACGGCACGCAAGACGGCATGGAGACCGGCGTCGACTGCGGCGGCCCCGACTGCGGTGATTGCCCGAACGGCCAGGGCTGCGAAGACCTGGGCGACTGCCTCAGCGGCTTCTGCGACAACATGGTGTGCGCCGCTTGCACCGGGACGGGCGCGGGCCAGTGCGCCGCGACGGACTACTGCGACAACGGCGTTTGCACCACCAAGGAAGTCGACGGCACGGCCTGCACCAACGCCGCGCAGTGCTCGAGCGGCAACTGCGCGACCACCGGACAGGGCGGCATCTGCTGCAACGCACCGTGCACGGCGGATTGCCAGTCGTGCGCCATGGCCGACACGGGCAGCGCCAACGGCACGTGCGCCAACGTCACAAACAACACCGACCCGAAGAACGCGTGCACCAACGACGCGGTCGGCTGCGAGGCCGACAACTGCGGGCCCTCGGGCGCTTGTCAGAGCGCGACCGGCGAGACCTGCGGCAGCGGCCCCATGTGCACCGGCTTCTCTCTCAACCCGCAGGACACCTGCGATGCCGGCGGCGTCTGTCAGGGCGGCAGCGCGATGGCCTGTCCGAACAACCTCGTCTGCGAGAACGCGACGGCGTGCTTCGCGACCTGCACCGCCCACGCGAACTGCGTGATGGGCTTCTTCTGCGGCCAGGTCGGTGGTGCCGGTGGCACCGCGGGCGAGTGCACCGCGAAGCTCGCGGACGGTCAGACCTGCGCCGTGAACGAAGAGTGCGTCAGCAACAACTGCGCGGCGACCGTGTGCGCGCCGTGACCCAAATCTGACGACAGCACTGTTCTTCTGACTCGAGACCGCCCCGCCACCCGGCCGGGCGGTTTCGTCATTTTCACGCGAGCTGTCGTTTTTTCTCCCGCGGCTCTAGCCAGGACCCCCGAACCATGGCTAGCCTCGGCGGCATGAGGGTGTTTGCGATCTCGGATGCAGAGCTTTTGTTCCTCAAGATCATGGCTCGCAAGAAGTCGTATCCCGGCAACGAGCTGGTCGCCGAGTCGGGCGTCCCGCGCGGCTCTGCCTACGTCTACTTGAACCGCCTCATGAAGAAGGGCTTCGCGGTCGTGACGCCGCTCGAGCAGACGAAGGACCGCGCGCGCAAGCTCTACAGCGCGACGAAGGCCGGCCGGCTCTTGCTCAAGCTCGCCGAGGAGCTCGAGAAGAGCAAGCCGCGCGCGGCGAAGAGCGCGGCGAAGAAGAAGAAGCGCTGATCTTCATCGGACGGGTCTCGGCGCGATCGTGGGTGGCGCGCCGAACTGTTGCACGGAGGGAGCATTCGGGGCCGGGATCACGGTCGGCGTCGAGGGCCGCGTGCTGCCGACGGAGCTCCCGAAATTGATGTTCGGCCCCGTGATCGTGGGAGCCGAGGGCGGCGCGACGACCGGGGGAGCGACGGTGGGCACCGGCACCGCACCGAACCCGCGGGATGTCGGCAACGAGGGACCTGAAGGGGGTTGGGGCGTCAGGTCGATACGTCGACCGGCGGCCGCGTTCGCCTCGAGCAAGAGCGCGAGCTCGGACGGGTTCACCCCGTAGGTGTCCGAGATCATGCCGAGCCCGAGGGTGTTGATGTCGCCCTCGATGCGGGCGACCTCGCTCGCGAGCAGCTCCTGCTCGGCGCGGAGCGCTTCGAGCTCCTGACGGAGGACGGCGTTCTCCCCTTCGAGCTGGGCGATGCGCGCCGCATCTTGTGGGTTCGACTCGGGCTCGGGTTCGTCCGGCTCGGTGGTCTCCTCCTCGACCTGCTCCTCGGTGGCTTCGGTCTCGGGCGGAACCGACTCGGCTTCGTCGCCACCGTCGCCCGTCTCGTCCGAGACCTCCGGTGCCTGAGGAGGGGCGGGCTCCGGTACGGGAGGACCGACATCGGGAGGAACCGGGGGCGCGCCGCCGACGCCCGCATCGTCCGGCTGAGGCGCCCCCTGCGACGAAGCGACCGCGAGGTCGGGCAACGGATCGAGCCGGGAAACGCTTCGCTCGCGTCGACAGCCGGTGACGCCGATCACCAGAACGAGAGCCCATGCGAGGCGGGAAACTGGAGCCACGCCTCAGAAGTGGCAGCCGCCATGCCCGTTCTGGACGGCGCTGGATTCTCGGGGGCCCGGCCCGTCGGGCGGCCGACCGCTCGGCTTCGCCGCCCCACCGTGCGCGCAGTCCCGTCTCATACGGCGCGCCGATGTCCAAACGTGTCCACGAAGAAGGGCCCGACCTCATCGTAGGAAGGGCACCATGAAGAACCGCACGCTTGCCTCTGCCCTTACCCTCACCTTGGCTTTTGGGGTCGCCTTCCCCCTCACCCAGCTCGTGAGCGTTCCGGAGGCCTCGGCCCAGGACAAGTCGAAGAGCCCGGCCAAGCAGGAGATCGCCGACGCCGACTACGTCTGCAAAGAGCTGAAGCGCCTGCTCGATCTGTCGGGCTGGGAGAGCAAAGAGAACGTCATCGGGATGATCGAGGAGCAGGTGAAGACCTGCGATGAGGCGGTCGCGAAGGTGAAGAAGGCCGACCCGAAATGGGACGTCTCCGCCTGGACGAAGCTCATCGCCGACGGGAAGGCCCGCGCGAAGAAGGCGCGCGAGGCGCTCGGCACGAAGAAGCCCGCGGCGCCGACGGGACCGGATCCGAAGAACAGCCCCGCCTACGACGACATCGTCCTCACGCAGGGCGCGATGACCTCGCTCGAGAAGAAGCTCGCTGACAAGACCGACTGGGCGACCGACCAGAGCGCCCGAGAGAGCGCCAAGACCGCCATCGAGGGCGTGGAGGGCGGCATCGGGCGCATCAAGAAGAAGGACCCGAAGTGGGACCTGAGCGCCTGGGAGAAGACCGTGAAGGAAGCGCGCGCGCGCCTGAAGGTCGCCCAGGACGCCGTCGACAAGAAAGAATCAGTCGACAAGAAAAACTACGACACCTACCAGGCCTACACCTGGACCCTCAGCAAGGTCGAGACGGGCATCGAGCTCCTGCAGAAGGTCAACACCAAGCCCGCCGATCTCAAGATCGAGAGCGAGCAGATCTTCGGGAACATGGTGAAGGCCATCGCTGGGGTCGAGGCGCTCGACAAGGAGTGCAAGGAGAAGAAATACGCGACGGTGCCGGTGCCCGGCTTCTACAAGAACATCAAGCCCGCCGCGGTGGAGGGCTGCAAGCTCGCCGCGGGCTGGAAGGAAGGCGGCAAGAAATACGTGGAGGTCGAGGCCAAGGGCGGAGCGAAAAACGAGAGCGCTCGGCTCACCAAGGTCATCGAGAACATGAAGGCCGGCAAGAGCATCGAGGCGAACGACCACGGCCGGCTGCTCGATCCTTCGAAGGCAGTCGAGGCGATCAAGGGCATCTACGACAAGGGCGGCAAGACGTTCGACTTCACGACCGAAGCGTCGACATACGACCCCATCAAGACCGTGGCCGAGTCCTACCCGAAGGCGCTCGAAGAGGCCGGCAAGACCTCGCGCTGGGACAAGGCGGCGAAGCTGCAGGACGCGGGCATCACCGCGGCCGTCGCCTCGGATCACAAGAAGGGTGGACCGCTGCCGGAGGGTCAGGTCATCCGCGTCGCCTCGGTGAACGACTGGTTCGTCGAGAAGGACGTGTGGGGCGTCCCCGTGAAGCGCACGCGGAGCGCCGACGCCCTCGTGAAGATCAAGGGCGAAGGCTACTGCCGGCTCTACGCCCGCTCGTTCGAGTCGTTCTTCAAGAACGGCGTGTGGAGCAAGCCGAGCTGGATCATGGCCGGCTCCACCTTCAAGATCTCGAGCTGCCAGTAGCAGCGCGCGCCGGGCTCAGTCGGCCCAGGACTCGGCGGGCGCCGCGACCTCGACGTCGTAGCGCCCGACGATCTTCGCCTCTTCCCACCTGGACCGGAGCGCATCGGCGATCATCGAGAGGAGGCCCTTCGTCGACTCCGGGATGGTCGCCGACACGCGCGCGACCCCTCTTCGATGGCCGAGGAGGCGCGCATCCTCCGCGTCGAGCCTGTCGCATTTGTTGAACACGAGGATGCGTGGAATCTCGGCGAGCCCGAGCTCCACGAGCAGGCTCTCCGTGGTCTCGATGTGCTGCTCTCGCGCCGGATCGCTCGCGTCCACCACGTGCAGGATCAGGTCTGCCCCCTGCACCTCCTCGAAGGTGGCGCGGAACGCGGTGAAGAGGTCCTTCGGCAGGTTCCTGATGAAGCCCACGGTGTCCGTGATGATCACCTCGCGCTCCTCGGGGAAGCGGAGCCGGCGGGAGCGCGGGTCGAGCGTCGCGAAGAGCTTGTCCTCCGCGAGGACGCCGGCGCCCGTGAGCGTGTTGAGGAGCGTGCTCTTCCCGGCGTTCGTGTAGCCGACGATGCTGACGACGGGCACGCCGTGCCGAGCCCGCTTCTTCCTTCGCTCGCCGCGATCACGCGAGAGCCGCCGGAGCTGGGACTCGAGGTGGCTGACGCGCTCCTTCGCCCGACGCCTCCCGATCTCGAGCTTGGTCTCGCCGGGGCCGCGGCCCCCGATGCCGCCGGTGAGGCGCGAGAGCGAGTCGTCCTTCTGGCCGAGGCGCGGGAGCGCGTATTTCAGCTGCGCGAGCTCGACCTGCAGCTTGCCGTCCGCCGACTCCGCGCGCTGCGCGAAGATGTCGAGGATGAGCTGGGTACGATCGATCACCTTCAGATCGGTGTGCGCGCTGATCGTCGAGGCCTGCGTCGGGGTCAGCTCGTGGTCGAACACCAGCGTCTGCGCGTCGAGCTCGGCCGCGCGCAAGACGACGTCGTCGAGCTTCCCCTTCCCGAGCACCGTCCGCGGGTCGATCCGGTCGCGCAGCTGCAGCACGCTGTCGACGACGCGGGCGCCCGCGGTCCTCGCGAGCTCGGCCAGCTCCCGCAGGCTGTCCTCCGAGGCGGCGAGCGCGTGTGGCTTCGCCTTCTCGCCCACGTGCACGAGGATCGCGCGGCCGTCCTTCGCCTCGTTCGCGCGGAGCCGCCGGACACGCGCGAACTCGTCCTCCAGCGAGCGGACGACGTCGCCGAAGTCGTCCGCGAGCCGGCCCCAGAGCACCGGACCGATCACCCGGTAAGGCGGGATGCGCTCGTCCGTGTCGTTGCGCGGGTCGGAGGGCACCATGTGCGCGTACGAGACGCTGCGGGGCTCCCCCTCGGGCGTGAGCTGGATCGCCGCGACCAGATCGAGCCGCAGCCGGACGAGGTCGACGATGTCGTCGCGCGAGAGCTCCTCGCCGAAGAGGTGCGTGTGCACGAGGCGCAGGCCGCGCAAGCGGCCCTGCGCGGCGCGTAGGCGCCCGATGTCCGGGAGCATGAGCCGCGTCGCGTCCCCCACGATGACGTGATCGATCGCGCCCGAGCGGTGGACGAGCACGCCCACCTGCCTCCCCGTCTCGCGCGAGGCTTCGGCGAGCGAGCGGCCGAGCTCCGGCGTGGTGATCGCGTCGAGCGGGATGCGCCGGCGATAGATGCGCTCGAGCGTGCGGTGGGCGTGAGGACTGAGGCCTGTAGTGTTTCCGTAGACTTCGGGCATACGATGCGGCGCTTCGAGAAAGGTGTCCCAGACGGCCCCTCATGGCAATCCTGACCGAGCTCGACGCGGACCAGATCAGCCGGGTGTGCGCCGCCTTCGGGGTGGTCGTCCGCTCCTACGAGGGGGTGCTCGCCGGGAGCGTGAACACGAACTACGCGGTCGTCACGACCGGCGGGGAGCGCTATTTCCTGCGCGTCTACGAGGAGCAGGACGCGGAAGGTGCGCGGCGCGAGACCGAGCTCGTGAGCGTGCTCGCCGGGCTCGGCGTCCCCACCCCAGCCCCGCTCGCCCGGACGGACGGCGCCGGCCACACCACCACGGTTCGCGGCAAGGCTGCCGCGCTCTACCCGTTCGTGGCGGGGACCATCCGCTGCCAGAAGACCGTCTCCGAGGCCGACACACACGCCGTCGGGCGCGCGCTCGCGGCCGTCCACCTCGCGGGCGAGAGGCTCGACCCCTCTCGTGGTCTCACCTGCCCCAGCCGCTTCGGCCCCGAGGCCATCCGATCGCGCCTCGCCACAATCACGCAGCGCCCCCTCCCCTCCGACGCGCCGGCCGACGAGGTCCGCGCGGCCGCGGCGCGCATCGAGCGCTCGCTCGACGACGTGTTGCGCGCGCCTCCGACCGCGCCTGACTTGCCGCTCATCCACGGCGATCTCTTCCGGGACAACGTCTTGTTCCACGCGAGCGGGCTGGCCCTCCTCGACTTCGAGAGCGCCTCGATCGGGAGAGCCTCGTTCGATCTCGCGGTGACGGCGCTCGCGTGGTGCTTCGGGGACCAGCTGGACGAGGGCCTCGTCACCGCGCTCGGCAGGGGCTACCGCGCGATCCGGCCGATCTCGAGCGACGAGAGCGCAGATCTGCCCCGGGCGGCCCGGCTCGCGTGTCTGCGGTTCGCCACGACGCGCCTGACCGACTACGAGCTGAGGCCACGTGGCCTCGGCGTCTACAAGGACTTCCGTCGCTGGCTCGTCCGACTCGACGCCGTCGAGCGTGTCCGAGGCGGGCTCGGAGGCCTGCTCTGCTCCTGAGCGCCCGGACCGCCCCGAAGGTCAGGTTTGCGCGGAGGCCGATCGGCCAGTACCTTCAGGTGGATATGGCCGAGGTCGGTGCGCTGGATTTCCAAAGCTACGTATCGAACCGCCTGAAATCCTTGCCGGACGGCGGGCGTGAAGGCGGCCGGTCGTACGCCTACATCTCGGATCACCACACCCGCAAGGCCTTCGACATGATCGGGCCCATCGAGAGCGTGGTCACGGCGAGCGTTCGGCTCTTCCGGTCCGTGGGCAAGAGCCAGCTGCTCGGGCACGCGGTCAAGGTCGGTCCGCGGCAGTTCCCGCGTGTCCACGCCCTCGCCGCGCGCTGCGCGGACACGCTCGGCATCGCGACGCCGACGGTCTACATCGTCAACAGCCCCGTCATGAACGCGGCGACCTTCGGCACCAATGACGACTCGGTCATCATGGTGCACAGCGCGCTCATCGATCACTTCAAAGACGACGAGCTGATGAGCGTGCTCGGCCACGAGTGCGGGCACATCCACAACAACCACGTCGTCTACCTGACGGCCCTCCACTACTTGCGCTTCATCGCCAGCGCCTTCACGCGCTGGCTCATGGCCCCGGCCGAGATGGCGCTGATGAGCTGGCTGCGCCGCGCCGAGATCACGAGCGACCGCGCCGGCCTCCTCTGCTGCAAGGACCTGGACGTGTCGACGAAGGCGCTCACCAAGCTGGCCCTCGGCAGCTCCAAGCTCTACGACGAGCTGAACATGGAGGCCTTCATCGATCAGTACGACGAGATGAAGGAGTCGGTCGGCAAATATTCGGAGGTCCGGTTGAGCCACCCGGTGCTCCCGAAGCGAGTCATCGCGCTCCGGCACTTCGCCGACAGCGAGCTCTACCGGAGACACGCCGCGAAGGGCGACGGCGGTATCTCGATGGAAGAGGTGGACGACAAGGTCCACGAGATCATCAAGGTCTGGGGCTGACGGGCCCGAGGAAAGAGAGAGAGAGGGGCACGAATGCTCGAGTCGTTCCACGCCAAGAAGCGCGAGGTCACCGCCGCCATCGCCGAGCTCGTCACGCTGGCCACGCGCATCGGCGCGAAGTCGCTCGCGGCGAAGGTGGAGACGGACCTGGTGAAGAAGCTCGAAGCCGATCGGTTCCACCTGGTCGTCGTCGGCGAGTTCAACCACGGCAAGACCACCTTCGTGAACGCGCTCCTCGGCGACGGCATCTTGCCCGTCGGCGTCACGCCGACCACGGCGGTCATCCACCACCTCGAATACGCCGACACGCCGAGCGCGGCCGTCGTTCGCGAGAACGGCGAGCGACAGAGCCTCGCGGTGGAAGAGGTCCGGCGGTTCGCGGTCGCCGGCGGTGAAGGCGCGGAGAACGGAGGCCGCGAGGTCCGCTTCCTGGAGGTCTTTGTGCCCTCGCCCATCCTGCGCGAGCGCATCGTCCTCGTCGACACGCCAGGCGTGAACGACCTCAGCCTTCAGCGCGCGGACATCACGTACAACTACATCCCCAAGAGCGACGCGGTGCTCTTCCTGCTCGACGCGGGCCAACCCCTCAAGGAGAGCGAGCGCATCTTCTTGCAGGAGAAGCTCCTGGCCCAGTCCCGCAACAAGATCGTGTTCGTCGTCACCAAGCGCGACATCTGGGACGAAGCGGAGGAGAGAGAGGCGCTCGCGTACATCCGAACGGAGCTCGACAAGATCCTCCCGAACGCGCCCGTGTTCCCCATCTCGGCCGAGCGAGAGCTCTCCGGCGCCAAGGAGACGAGCGGCATGAAGGAGCTCGTCGATCACCTCATGTCGTTCCTGGCGGAGGAGCGTGGCCGCATCCTGCTCGACAACGCGCTCGGCCAGGGCATCGACGTCGGGCAGCTCCTCCACAAAGGCGTGGATGCGCGGCGCCGCGCCGTCCAGATGTCGGTCGACGACCTCTCTCGCCGCATCGAGATCCTCGAGAAAGATCTCGCCGGTCAGGCGAAGACGGTCGAGCAGCGACGCTCGTTCATCCGAGAGGAGGTCGCGGCCATCCGCGCCTGGGTGCGCCGCGATCTGGAGCATTTCGTCGAGGACGTGATCAAGCAGGTCCCCGCGCTCGTCGACAACGCCAAGACCGACGAGATCAAGCTCCACCTCGGGCCCTTCCTGGAGCGGACGTTCGTCGAGTGGGCCGAGAAAGAGACGAAGGAGATCGCCACGGCGCTCGAGAGCCTGGCGGAGCGCACCGTGGCCCTCGTCCGCGAGGACGCAAACGAGTCGGCCAAGCGCCTCTCCGAGAAGCTCGGCGGCGACATCAAGGCGCCCGACGTGCAGGTGGACACGCTGAGCGGGGACGTCGGCGTCGTCGCCCTCGTCACCGTCGGCATCGGCGTCCTGTTCACGAACATGCTGCTCGGCGGCGGGTTGCTCGCTGCAGCGGTGCCCCTCGCCATGTACCTTCGCTCGCGCACCGAGAAGATGACGCGGGAGCGCGCGCGCGAGCTCGCCCCCACCGCCATCCGCGAGGCCGCCGGCAAGCTCGGACCGAAGCTCGAGGAGATGGTGGAGACCTTCGCGGAGCGGCTCGACGCGTGGGTCGTCGCCGCCGGGGAAGAGCTACATCGGGAGCTGATCGAGATCCTCAAGCAGGCCCGCGGGGAGCATACGGCCGGAGCCGCGGAGATCCGGGCCAGCATCGAGGTCTGCGACGAGCAGACGAAGCAGCTCGGCCGCGCCCTCGAGTCGCTGGGCAGCCTCCGCAAGGCGCTCTGGCCGGAGAAGGCCACCGGGGCCGCGCCGCACGCGGCGTCGGCGAACGGAAAAGGCGGCGCGGCCCAGCCGAGCGCCACCTGATCACCCCACCCGCTCGCTCGAAGCCCCGCTCGAAAGAAAACACCTGTCTCGGCGGCGCTCGAGCGGGTGAGTTTTTCACCCCGAACGGCTCGCCCGTTGTGACAAGATAAGGTCCCGTGCAGCTCGACTTTGCCGCTCGTGAAGTAACGATGAAGCTGGTCTATTACGGACCGGCCCTCAGCGGAAAGACGACGAACCTCGTTGCCCTCCACGACCGCGCCGGTCGCGAGGCACGGGGTCGCTTGATGACGCTGGAGACGAAGAACGATCGAACCCTGTTTTTCGATCTCCTGCCGCTCACGTTCAAGAGCGAGACGGGCGACGCCAAGCTGCGGATCAAGCTGTTCACCGTCCCCGGCCAGCCCATCCACTCGTCCACGCGCAAGCTCGTGCTCCAGGGCGCGGACGGCGTGGCGCTGGTGGCCGACTCGCGCGTGACGGAGACCGAGCAGAACGCCGCGTCTTTCATCGATCTCCGCGACAACCTACGCGCGAACGGGTCGGAGATCACGAAGATGCCGCTCGTCATCCAGTTCAACAAGCGCGATCTTCCGGACATCCGCAGCGACGAGGAGCTCGCGCAGATGGCCGCCCGCGGCCGGGAGCCCGTCTACAAGGCCGTCGCGCGCGAAGGCGACGGCGTGCTCGAGACGTTCCTGGCCCTCTTGAACCTCTCCTGGCTCACGCTCGACAGGCGCCACGATCTCTCCAAGAAGCTGAAGGTATCGGGGCTCGACCTGATGAAGAGCGCAGCGCAACAGCTCGGCGCCACCGCTTCGGTGGACGAGCTGCTCCAGCGCCGAATCGGCGGCAGCTTCGAGCCGGTCGGCATGGGCAACGCGCCACCGAGCTCCGGCAGCCGCGGCACGGCCTCGGCCCCGCGCAGCCAGGGGGGCGCGGGGTGAACGCCCAGCGAGAGGAAAGCGGCTCCTCGCCCCCTCGGTACTCCAGCACGGAGATCGGCGCGACCCCTCGTCTCGAGGAGATCGTCGCCAAGGAGACCGTGCGCGAGCTGGCCGGGTCGTTCCACCGGCTGTCCGGCCTCGAGGTCCATCTCCAGTCGACCTCGGGCATCGTGCTCGTCGGGGAGGACGCGGAGCCGTTCGGCGGGCTCACGCTCGACCAGGACGAGCTCGGGCCCGGCGAGGTGACCTCCCGCTTGGCGGCGGACGGCCGGCGCTACCTCGTCGCGGCGATCGACTACGACCTCGACGTGATCGGTCGCGTCGCCATCGGCCCCGTGGCCAGCGAGACCGACGAGCGCGCGCGCGCTCTCGTCGATCACTTCCGCTTGAGCCTCGACCTCGTGTTGCACGCCGGGCAGCGCGCGCACTACGCGTCCACCATGCACCTCGCGTCGATCGAGGAGAGCTACGCCGAGCTCTTGCGCAAGAACGAGGAGCTCGAGGCGGCGTACACCCGGCTCAAGCAGCTCGACCACCTCAAGTCGAGCTTCCTCGCCACGGTCTCCCACGAGCTGCGGACGCCGCTCACGTCGATCATCGGCTACAGCGAGATGCTCTCCGAAGGGATGTGCGGGCCGCTGACCAAGGACCAGCTCGAGTTCGTCCAGACGATCCGCCAAAAGGGCGACCAGCTCTTGAAGCTCATCCTCAGCTTGCTCGACCTCTCCAAGCTCGAGAGCGGCACGTTGCGGATGCACCCGATGACCGTGCCGCTCGAGGCGATCGTCAACGACGCCATCTCCACGGTCGGCCCCGCGGCCACCAAGAAGGGCGTCCGGCTGCAGCTCGAGCCGGGTCAGAAGGTCGCGCCCCTTCGCGCCGATCCCGACCGACTGCGCCAGGTCTTCGTCAACCTGCTCGACAACGCGGTGAAGTTCACGCCGAGCGCAGGCTCGGTGACCGTGAGCATCGCCGAGGTGGAGGCCTCACAAGGTGACGCGGCGGGCCTCGTCCTGCTCGCCCCCGTACGCCGCGAGCTCGAGGTCCGCGTGAAGGACACGGGGCCGGGCATCCCCGAGCACGAGCGCGGACGGGTGTTCGACCCGTTTTACCAGGTGGATCAGTCCTCGACACGCGAGCAAGGCGGCGCGGGCCTCGGGCTCGCCATCGTGAAGCGCCTCGTCGAGGCGCACCACGGTCGGATCCGGATCGAGGGGAACGACCCGAAGGGCGCGGTGTTCGTCGTGAACTTCCCGTTCCTCGGCACGTCCACCTCCGGACAGCGCGCGCGCGTCGAGCTGTGACGCATTCATCGGAGCACCAACGGATCACGTTGCTCCGAAGTTTGTTCGACCCCGGTCATCTGGGGAGGGACATCGCCGTGGGCATCGGCGACGACGCCGCTGTGCTCGCCTCGCAGGGCGGCTCGCTCGTCTGGTCGATCGACGCCGCGGTGGAGGGCACCCATTTCCGCCGCGACCTGATGTCCCTGGAGGACGCCGGCTACCGCGCGACCATGGCCGCCTTGAGCGATCTCGCCGCCATGGGCTCCGAGCCGCTCGGGGTGCTCGCGGCGCTCGTCCTCCCTCGCGACCTCGCGGATGAGTCGCTCCTCGAGCTCGCGCGCGGCCAGCGCGATGCAGCGGCGGCCTCGGGCACCTTCGTCGTCGGGGGCAATCTCGCGCGCGGGGACTGCATCTCCATCACCACCACGGTGCTCGGTCGCGCCGAACGCCCGCTCACGCGCGGCGACGCAGCGGACGGGCACACGGTCTGGGTCTCGGGCGAGCTCGGCTGGTCCGCGGCCGGGCTGCGCGCGCTCGAGAGATCCGCGGCGCCCTCCCCGGACGTCGACCGGGCCATCACCTGTTTCCGCCGACCGACGGCGAGGATCGAGGCGGGGAGAGTCGCGGCGGCCGCGGGCGCGTGCGCGGCGATCGACGTCTCCGATGGCCTGGCCGCCGACCTGACCCACCTCGCGCGCGAGAGCCAAGTCACGGTCGTCCTCGAGGAGGACGCCCTGTTCGACGCCCCGCTCACACGGCTCGCCGAGAGCCTCGGCGCCTCGGCGCTCGATCTCGTGCTCTCGGGCGGCGAGGACTACGCGCTCGTCGTCACGGCCGCCGCGGGCGTGGCCCTCCCGGGCTTCCGGCGTATCGGCGTGTGCGCTGCGGGCCCTGCCGCGGTGATGCTGCGCGACGGATCCGGCAGGGCGCGGGCGGTCGGCGGGCGCGGGTTCGATCACTTCGCGGAGCAGCCGTGACGGCGCGAGAGCCCCGCGCGCCGGCGGTCGACGATGCCACGGCACGCCTGCTCGAGCGCGCCCGAGAGACGCTGGGCGCCGGCGGAGCCCCGCTCCTCCTGGACGCGATCACGTGGCCCCGCTCGGTCGAGAGGGCGTTTTTCGCGTCGGGCGCCGAGAAGCTCCCCGAGCCGCGTTACGACATCGACCGCGACGCGGTCCTGGCGAAGCTCGCTCGACTCGACGCGTTCGAGCGAGAGCTCGCGAGCGATGACGCCATCGTCAGGCTCCTTCGCTCGACCGTCGAGAGCCACCGCCACGGCTGTCGAATGATCCTCGCGGTCGGCACGGCCGAGTTCTACGCCGTCGCGCGGGAGGCCTACGGCGGCGCGCGGTCCGGCTTCATCGACTCCGACACGACGAACCTGGACCTCGCGCGCCACCTCGCCGTCCGTATCGGCTCTCCCCGCGAGGAAGAGGATGACGGGGCCCGCCTCGACGCGGGCCAGATGATCACCTTCCTCGAGGAGCGGCTGGCCAAGCGACGCCACGCGCCGGACGTGACGTTCGAGATCACCGAGGACATCAGCGCGAAGGTGATCGCCGGCAAGAGACGCGTGCGAATCCGCGCGGACGCGACGTTCGACCCGGAGGAGGCCAGGTCGCTCTACCTGCACGAGGTCGAGACACACGTGTTCACCGCACAGAACGGCGCCGCGCAGCCCGCCTTGCCGTTCCTCCAGTCGGGTGGACCTCGTTCGACGCGCACCCAGGAGGGCCTCGCCGTGTTCGCGGAGTTCTACGCGCAGGCCCTCACCCTCCCGAGGCTCAAGCGGCTCGTCGACCGCGTGGAGCTCGTCGCCCTCGCCGAGGAAGGCGCGAGCTTCCTCGACCTCTATCGTTACCTGCTCGACCTCGGCCGGACCGAGCGCGCCGCCTACCTGGACGCGGCGCGCGTCTGCCGCGGGGGCCTCACGACCGGTGGCGCGCCGTTCCCCAAAGACGCCTCGTACCTCTCGGGCTTCGTCGAGGTGTACGATTTCCTCCGGCTCGCGGTCACACACGATCGCGCGGACATCCCGGAGGTGCTCGTGTCGGGTCGCTTCGGCCTGGAGGACGTCGAGGCCCTCCTCGAGCTCCGCCGCACGGGTGTGCTCGAGCCGCCCGCCTTCGCTCCGAGCTGGGTGAGGCGATACAGCGACCTGCTCACGCACTTCGCGTTCACCTCGTTCTTGACCGAGATCGACCTGCGCGTCGTCGCCAAGCGCTACGCCTGGCTCTGAGACATCACTCGAAGACGATCTCGGCGATCGCGACGTCGCCCCAGTGGTTGCGCTTGCCCTCGTCTTTCATGGACGTGAACCGCACCGCACCGACACCCTCCAGGTTGCGCGGCAGCTCGAACTTGAAGTCGTGACGCTCGCCGGTCGACTTCTGCGAGAGGGTCGTCACGAGACGCCCCGCCCCGTCGAACACGTCGAGCTGCCCCTCGAGGATGGCGTAGCCGTTGTAGAAGCTCGGGTCGCGGTTGCCCAGGATCGTGACCGTCCGGAGCGGCCCAGGGTCCGTCAGCTCCACGTACAAGAAGGGCCTGTTGCCCTGCGCCACCGAGTCGTTGCTGCCCGAATACCAAGAGGTGGTCTCGTCTCCGTCGATGGCGTTGGTCGCCGGCCAACCCGGATAGCTCGAGCTCGATTCGACCCGCAAGCGGGCGCGGAGCGGGAGCTTCGGCTCGGGCGGAGGCGCCTCGGGGGCCTCGTCGGCTCGTGGATCGGCCGACGCTGACGCGGCCACCTCGGCCGGACGCCGCTCTGGAGACCTGTCGTCCCTCGACGGCTCCGACTGCGACGAGCAGGCCGTCCCGAGCAGGAGCGCGCCGAGCGCGCGCAGGCCCGGGAAAAGAGGGCCGCTCATCCGCTCGTGACGCGCGCGAGACGCGCCTCGGCCTCCGCCAGCCGCGCCACGATCTCGGCCTCGTGCTGCAGCGCGGCCTGGATCACGGACGCGTCGCGGGCGAGCTCGATCTCGCTACGAGCCGCGTCTCCACGGAGCAGCTGCTCGAGCCGCTCGCGGGCGGCGCGCGCCTGCTCGAGCGCGCTCGAGAGGCTCCGGATGCGCGCCTCGTAGAGGGCACGCGCGACCTCGGTGCGCCGCGGCGACAAGAGCGCCTCGACCTCCTCCTCGAGCGAGGCGATCCGCGCCGAGGTCGACGACTCGAGCGCGACGAGCTGCGCCTCGAGGCTCTTCTTCTCGACCTCGGCGAGGGCAAGCTTGGTGGTCACGCCGTCGAGCACGGTCATCTAGAGACCATCGTTGCACCCTTCCGGGCGCTTACCAAGGCTCGCGGTGCGCGGGCTACTCGGCGTCGGCCGGGCTCTCCACGAGCGCCGGAACGGGGCGCTCGGGGTAACGCATCTTCTGTTCCTTCTCGATGCGGATGAGGCCGAGGAACGCAAACCCGCGGATGACCCAGTAGGCCGGATCGACCTCCCAGGCGCGCGCCGCGAAGTTGAGCGACTGGCCGAAGCGGTGGTGGTTGTTCTGGAAGAGCTCGCCCAGGGTCACGAAGTCGAAGGCGAGCGTGTTCTTGCTGCGGTCGTCGACGTCGAAGTTCCGGTAGCCGTATTTGTGGCCACACCAGTTCACGATCGCGCCGTGGAGCGGCCCCATGAACCAGTGCAGCGGCAGCAGGAGGAAAAAGGCCCAGTGGGGGGCGAAGAGGAAATAGGGGATCGAGTAGGCGAACGCGAAGCCGAGCCGAACGAGCCACGAGTCGCCGATCCTCTCCATCGCCGGCCACGTCGGGTAACCGCCGAGGAAACGCGCCTCCGGCTGGACCGTCCCGCGCCAGAGCCCGGCGTACCGCGTGGCGGTGCGGACGTTCATGTCGATGAAGCCCTTCGTCGTGTGGGGCGAGTGCGGATCACGGTCCGTGTCGCTGAAGGCGTGGTGCTCGCGGTGCAGCAACGCGTAGCCGCGGGGGTTCAGGTAGCTCGAGCCCTGGAACAGCCACGTGAAGAAGTGGAAGACCTTCTCCATCCGCGGAGACATCGTGAACATCCGGTGGGCGGCGTACCGATGCAGGAAGAAGGTCTGCATGAAGACGCTGAGCACCCAGTGCGCGACGAAGAACGAGAGGACGATTGTCACGGCGCCAGCATGGCGACCGCCGTGTCCGGATAGGGTCAGCCTTCGTCAGGATTCTGTCATCTTGGACGGACGACGCACCGTGCTATGAGACGCGTCATGCTGATCCCGCCTGCGCCCGCGGCCGCCGAGTGGACCGAAGCGGAGGCACCGGTCCGCTTCGAGGACGTGACCCAGGACGGCCGGCTCCAGCTCGACGGGGCGATGCACGCCCTGGGTCGCACCGGCTGGCGGGGCTTCATGCGCTCCCCTTACGCCAAGCCGCTCTTCGGCCAGGGAATCGTGCCGATCCTCACCCGCCTGGTCGCGGTGGGCGAAGGCGGTCCGTTCGGCGTGGACCCGGACCTGAGAGCCCGCGGCACCTTCGCCTTCTCACACGTGCCCGGCGCCGCGACCGAGGCGAGCGCGGGCTCAGGCGCCCTCCCCGCGCCGAGGCTCCTCCTCGGCATGTGGCTGGAGGTTCGCGCCCCCATCGGCGTGGTCTACGGCGCGCCCCCCGCGCGAGCCGGGGAGCTCACGGTGGCCGCGCGCGTCTACGCGGAGCACACGCTGACAAGACCGTTTGCGCCACCCGGGGAGCGGAGGGTCACGCGGGTCGAGGTGCCGGGCCTCGAGCCGGTGCCGGGACCTCCGCGCGAGCGCGTCGTCCCGAGCGACGTGGCCACACCGCCCGCCGGAGCGTCCCTCCTCGATCCACGCCACGTGGAGGACGAGGCGCGCGTCGTCTTCGGCATAGCGCACACGGACTCGAATCAACACGTCAACTCGATCGTGTACCTGCGGCTGTTCGAGGAGGCGGCCCTGCGCAGGCTCTTCGTCCACGGCGTGAAGGGCGCCCACCTCGTCAGGCGCGCGCACGTCGCTTACGTCAAGCCTTCGTTCGCTGGCGACGTCTCGCGCATCCACCTGCGCGCGTACGAACACGAGGGTGTCTTCGGCGCCTTCGGCGCGTTCGTCCCCGAGGGGCAGAGCCTCGACCGGGCGACTTGTTTCGTCCACGTCGCGTTCTGAGCCGGGCTCGGAGGCGCGCCCGTCAGAAGCGAACGCGGAAGCCGTTCGCCGTCGGCTCGAACGCGGCGCCTCGAGGCTCCGGGTCGCCGGGGCCGCCGAAGATCATCATGAGCGTCCCCGCGACGACGCCCGCCACGCCGACGCCGAGGCCGGTGTAAGCGAGGATCTCCGACGTCTTTCCGCTCTGGATGACGTCTTCGTACTTCGGGTCGGTGCACGGGCCGCCGCCGCACTCGTCCTCGAGCGTACCGAGCTTGTCGTCCGCCTGGACGGTGCCGACGGCGAACAGGACGAAGCCGCCCACACCGAGCGCGGCCACGCCGATGCCGACGCCCCGGACGACGCCGAAGCCGCCGCCTTCCTCCGCCGGGGGCGCGGGCGAGGTGCCCGGCTCCGCCCGGCCCGGCCCCACCTCTGGCCCCGGGCCGGACGACTGTCGCTCGAGGGTCACCGCGAGCGTGGAGCCCGCCTGGACGGTGACCGACTTTTCAATGACGGCTCCGTCAGCACCTTTGGCGGCGACGCGGATCGTGCCCGGCACGACCGTAAGCGGGCTGCCGAGCCGGTCCGACGTCACGACGGCCTCGCCGATCGAGACGCTCGCGCCGCTCAGAGACGAGCCGAGCGTGACGATGATCTTGGCGATCTTCGGCTCCAGGAGGGCCAGCTCCGCGGCGGCGGTGTCCCGCGTCTGAACGTAACGCGGGTCTTTGTCCGCCAGCTCTCGGGCGTCTTTGACGGTCCGCGCCATCTCGTCGTAGGCGCGCGGGAGCTGCCCGGTCTCGCGCAGGCAGCGAGCCACGTACAGGCGCGCGTTGGGGCTGCCGGACTGCTCCGCCGCCTTCTCGAAGAACGGCAGCGCGGCGGCGGGGTCTTTCGCGTCCCAGAGCTTCCGACCTTGCTCGAACGACTTGGCCGCCTCCGCGGCCTGATCCGCGCGGACCTCGCGGGCCGGGAGCGCGATGACGCCGCCGGCGCTCGCGGCGACGACGAGCGCCAGGACACGCAGCAGGCGGAGCGAAGAGCGCGCGCTCATAGGCGATCCGGATCGTAGGAGGTGGCGCCCGGCTTCGGCGCGCCGGGCGGCGGCTTCTTGTTGGCGGGAGACGTGCTCGCTGCGCCAGGTTTGCCCGCCGGCAGACGTTGGTCCGCGGACGCGGGCGCGGCGCTCGCCGTCGCGAGCGGGGCCGCGCTCGCCTGGGGAGCCGCGCTCACCTGAGGAGGAGGAGCAGCAGAGACGGAGCTGTCAGGATTCGTCGAGCCCGCCGGAGCGACCGCTGCGGCTGCCGCCCCCGCGGGGCTCACGTCCGTCGGGCCGCGTGACTGCAGCGCGAAGACGGCGAGCCCGACCACCACCCCGACCGCGACGAAGCCCGCGATGAGCGGGGCGACGCGACGCGACGACGGAATGGGCGCCGGCTGGGGAGCGCTGAGGGCCGAGCCCGCGGACGTGACCTGCGAGGGCTGGGTCGGGGAGGACTTGGGCTCTTGTGTGAACGAGACCGCCCCCGAGCCGGAGCCGGTGGGTCGAGAGGGCACGGGCTGGCGACCGGCCGCGGCCGCGGCCCCCTGCTTGAGCGCCGCGAGCTCCTTCGGCTGGATCTTCTGGAACGCGCCGGAGGCCTGCACGAACGCGGCGACGGCACGCGCCGAGGCGATGGTGACACCGGCTCGGTGGGCGGCGTCTTCGATCGCGTCCGAGAACTCCGCGGCGGAGGCGAAGCGCTCCGCGCGCTTGCGGGCGAGCGCCCGCATGCAGACCTGATCGATGGGCTCGGGAATGGCCGGATCGATCTGCCGGGGCGTCGCCGGCGCGCCGGCGAGGATGCCCTGCAGGATGGCGCCGTCGTTGTCCGCCTGGAACACCCGACGACCGATGAGCGCCTCCCAGAACACGGCGCCTGCTGCGTAGATGTCGCAGCGCCGATCGAGGTCCTCGCTCATGATCTGCTCGGGCGGCATGTACGGGATCTTGCCCTTCACCTGTCCGCCGCGCGTGGACGACAGGCGAGACTCGGCGCGCGCCACGCCAAAATCCGTCAGGCGCGCGACGCCGTCGGCGCCGAGGAGGATGTTCGCGGGCGTGACGTCGCGGTGGACGAGCGCGAGCGGGTGACCTTCGTCGTCCGTGAGCTCGTGCGCGCAGTGCAACCCGGCGAGGGTGTCGATCATCATCCGCAGCACGATGGGGAGCGGGACCCCGCCGGGGAGCCCGCCGGACGCCTTGAGGATCTGATGCAGCGACGCGCCCTCGATGTACTCCATGACGAGGAAGAGGCCGTCGGGCGACTCCTCGACGTCGAGCGTGGGGACGACGTTCGGGTGCCGGATACGCGCCGCGAGCCGAGCCTCGTCGAGGAACATGGTGACGAACTCGGGCTCGGCGCCGATGTGCGCGTGCATGATCTTGATCGCGACCAGCCGCTCGAAGCCTCCGACCCCGAGCAGGCGCCCGAGGTGCACCGTCGCCATCCCGCCGGCGGCGAGCTGCTTCAGGATCTCGTAGCGACCGCCGAGGACCTTGCCCACGTGGCTACGAGCCCCCGTTGAGGTTGTCGACGGCGACGCTCACCGACTCGGCGTTGTTGTCCGCGCCGCCTTGGAGCCACACGCGAAGCTCGGTCACGTCGAACGGCGGCGTGCGCTGATCGAACTCGGTGTAGCTCACGTCGTCGGGCGAGGTCTCGAAGTAGACCTGTCCGCCCTCCTCACGGATGCGCAGGAACCGATCATCGATCGGGTCATGAGGGCCGTTCTCGACGGTGCTCCAGTTGCCATCCACCACCTCGTAGAGGACGAGCTCGCCGTTGCTCACCGAGAGCACCCACGCCGACTCGATCTCGGGACGATTCAGCCGGAGCGCGAACCACGCGCCGCTGCCGCTGAGCGCAGGCTCGACCACCTCCACCGTGACGGACGAGCCGGTGAGATCGTAGACGGGAGCCGATCCATAGGCCGAGAAGCTGTAGGCCATCGGCGTGCAGGTCGCCCGCAGCGTCCCCGAGCTGTCGTCGAACGGACAGACCGAGTCGTTCCAGCCGCGGTTCCAGAGCGATCCGCGCTGCGTGTCTTCGAAGTCGTCTTTGATCGTCGAGATCGGGCACGGCTTGGTCGTCCCTGGCTCGCCGCTGTAGATCGCCGCCACGTGCAGATCCGCCGGGGCGCCCGTGTCACCCTTGTACGCGCCCAGGTAGATCGACGTGTAAGCAGGGTCGAAGACGTCCGTGATGTCGAACGTCTCCCGCTCCATCCAAGAAGCGCCGTCGTTCGAGAGGTCGAAGTAGACGAAGTTGTCCTGCTCGCGGAACCGCCAGAAGCGGTACTCGGATGGGTCGAGGGCGTCCGTCGCGAAGGTGAAGAACGAGCCGTCCTCCTCGTAGCCGTAGAAGATGGTCCCGCCCCCATCGAAGCCGATCTCGAGGTAGTTGTCCGTGTCGCCGGCCACGTTGAACCAGAACACCACGTCGGGCGGGATCTGGGGCGCGAGCTCGATGATGACGGTGCGGCCGCGGAAATCGAAGCCCGCGGTGGTCTCGATCTGGTTGCCGTATTCGGTCGGAGGCAGGCTCAGCACGAGCTCGCCTCCTTGCCGCAGGTAGTTCGACTCCAGCCCGGCGTATCCCCAGCGCCAGCTCCAGCTCGGATCCTCGAAGTCGTCGTTGAGGATGTCGATCTTGCCGCAGTCGAGCGGCTGTCCTCCGCCCGTCCCGCCGCCGACGCCGGAGCCGCCCGTCCCGCCTCCGCCCGTCGACATGCTCGTGCCGGTCGTCATGCTCGCGCCGGTCGTCGTGCCGGTCACGACTCCCGCGCCACCACCGCCTGCCGCGACGGGCTCGTACCGATCCCAATCGCGGCACGCGCTGATCCACGCGATGGCGCAGATCGCTACGCCCACGCTCGGGGCAAGGCGCCGAAGCATCGAGGAAAACGCTATCAGCCGCATCCTTTGCGTGTCCAGCGGCGGCGCGAAGCGCCGCTTACATGCTCCGACATAAGGCCTGTTCGCCACACGCGGCGAGCGCCGAGCGGCGCTCTCGGCGAGACGACGCCGCGAGTCGGCTCACCTGGCATGCGAGGTGAATGGCTACCGCGAGACATGCCCACTCGATCCACCACGAACAAGGCGAAGCGAGACCTCGCGGAAGGCAAGTCGGCGAGCACGGCGGCCGGCGAGTTCGTTCGCGAAGAGATCCACCACGTCCGCGAAGGCAAACACGGCGCGAGGAACACCAAACAGGCCATCGCCATCGGCCTGTCGAAGGCGCGGCGCGCCGGCGTTCCCGTGAAACCGGGCCGCAGCGCGAGCGCGCGGACGAAGAAAAAGGCCGCGCAGGACGAGGCCCGCGCCGGCAAGAAGACGAGCCCGAAGCGGTCGCGCGCGAGCAAGAGCGCGCGCCAGAAGGAGCCGCGAAGCGCGGCGTCGCGCGAGGCGCTCTCGCGCCAGGCGAAGTCCTCGGCCGCGAAGAGGAAAAAGGCCCGCGCGCGGACCTCGCCGCGATCGACGACCAAACGCGCCACGACGACGCGGCAGAAGCGCCCCGCCAAGAAGGCGGCCTGAGAACGCAGTCGGCGAGCGCGACGATCGCCCTCAGGCGAGGAGGGTCGCGCTCGTACGCGGGGGCAAGACACGCAGCCCGGGTAGGCTCGCTCGCCTCAGCGCGTCGGCGAGGGCCTTCGAGAGGAAGACATCGAGGCCGAGCGGGACGAGGTCGAGCGCGTAGACGTCGGCCTCGGTCCACTCGAGCTCGGCCGGCGCGATGTCCAGCTCGAGCGTGCTCACGGCTCGACGCACGACCTGCTCGAAGTCCTCCAGGGCCTCGTACGAAGCCTCGGCGGTCCCTCCGCTCGCGTAGCGGAGGAAGAAGGTGCTTCGACCGAAGTCGATGCGGCGAGCGAAGCTCTCCTGCCACCACAGCCAGACGTAGGGCAGCGCCGGCTCCGTGCGCTTCCTCATTCGCATTCGGCGCACGTCGAACGGCTCGCGGACGGCGGCGCACGGGATGGCCGCGTGGCGCGGGAGCCGGAAGCCACGCAAGACCTCCCCGAGCCCGGGCGAGACCACCAGATCGGTGGTCGCGTCCGATTGGGCTCCTCGGCGCGCGAGCATCAAGGCTCCGGCCGACGCCCCGTCCACGCGGAGCGCGAGCGGCGGGCCCGACACATCGGGCGCCGCCGAGCCCGACAGCTGCGGCGGTACGTCGGTCAGGGACCAGGGCTCCGCGTCGATGTCCACGGAGAGGCGATCGTATCGAGGCATGGCCAGACGCCGAGCGGAGGGGCAAGACCTCCGCTCGGGGCACGAACCGTCAGCTGCAGCCCATCGAGTTGCCGCAGTTCAGGCACTTGTAACAAGCGCCGTTGCGGACGGTGATGTGGCCGCAGCCGTCGCACACCGGGGCGTCTCCCATCAGCTCGTCGAGGTGGGCGTCGAGCGCGTTGGCGCCGTGATCTTCCGCCTCACGCTGGGGGAGCATGTGCGTCTGCGCGCTGCCACCGAACGAGGGAGGAGGCACCGAGGCCGCCTCGTGGTGGCGAGTCTCGGTCGGGTCCTCGATCTTCGACTCCGGCACGACGTGCGCGAGGTCGTAGCGGCCCAGGTACTCCACGCCGAGCGCGCGGAAGATGTAGTCCACGATGCTCGTCGCGATCTTGATGTTCTCGTGGCCCTCGACCATGCCCTGCGGCTCGAAGCGCGTGAACGTGAACTGCTCGACGAAGCTCCGGAGGGGCACGCCGTATTGCAGGCCGAGCGACACCGCCATCGAGAAGCAGTTCATGAGAGACCGGAAGGCGGCGCCCTCCTTGTGCATGTCGATGAAGATCTCGCCGAGCGACCCGTCGAGGTACTCGCCGGTCCGCAGGTAGATCTTGTGGCCGCCGACCTTCGCCTCCTGCGTGAAGCCGTGGCGCTTCTTGGGCAGGCGGACACGCGTGCCCTGCGGGCGCAGGAGCGGGAGCGTCTGCACCGGCACCTCCGCCATGGAGTCGGCCTCGTCCTCCTTCTCCTTGGTCTGCGTGCTCGAGAGCGGCTGCGACGCCTTGCAGCCGTCGCGGTAGAGCGCGACCGCCTTGAGGCCGAGCTTCCAGCCCTCCTCGTAGATGCGCTGCACGTCCTCCACCGTGGACTCGTTCGGGAGGTTCACCGTCTTGGAGATGGCGCCCGAGAGGAACGGCTGCGTCGCGGCCATCATCCGGACGTGCGCCATCGGGGCGAGGAAACGCTGACCGGTCTTGCCGCAGCGGTTCGCGCAATCGAACACGGCGTAGTGCTCGATGCGGAGGTGCGGGGCGCCTTCGATCGTCATGCGCCCGACGATGACGTCGTTCGCCTCTTCGATCTGGGCGGTGGTGAAGCCGAGGAACTTGAGCAGAGAGAAGCCCGGCTTCCTGCTCATCTCCGGCGTCACGCCGAGGCGCGCGTACGACTCCTCGCCGAGCACCCACGGGCCGAAGCCGAGCGAGAGGTCGAAGACGCCCGGCAGGGCGCGCTCGACCTTGGCGAGGTCGTCGTCGTGAAGGCCGCGCTGCTTGAGGCTGGCGCGGTTGATGTGCGGGGCGGCGAGGAGCGTGTTCGTGCCCGAGACGTACGCGACGATCTCGGCGACCTCGTGCTGGCTGTAGCCCAGGCGGCGCAGCGCCTCGGGGACCGACTGGTTGACGATCTTGAAGTAGCCGCCGCCGGCGAGCTTCTTGAACTTGACCAGCGAGAAGTCGGGCTCGATGCCGGTCGTGTCGCAATCCATCAGGAGACCGATGGTGCCGGTCGGCGCGAGCACCGTCGCCTGCGCGTTGCGGTAGCCGTGGAGCTGGCCGAGGCGGACGGCCTCGTCCCAGTCCTCGCAGGCCGCGCGGTAGAGCACCTCGGGGCACTTGTCGCGGTTGATCTGGTACGCCGCCTCGCGGTGCAGCCCCATGACCCGGAGCATCGGCTCGCGGTTCTTGGCGTACCCCGGGAACGCCCCCTTGGTGCCCGCCATCTCGGCGGAGACGCGGTAGGCGTGGCCACACATGATCGAGGTGAGCGCGGCGGCGAGCGAGCGGCCCTCTTCGCTGTCGTACGGGAGGCCGAGCAGCATGAGGAGCGTGCCGAGGTTCGCGTAGCCGAGCCCGAGCGGGCGGTAGTCGTGCGAGTTCTTCGCGATGACCTTGGTGGGGTACGACGAGAAGTCGACGAGGATCTCCTGCGCCATGAAGAAGATGCGCACGGCGTGGCGGTAGCCCTCGATGTCGAAGTTGCCCGCCTCATCGAGGAACTTGGTGAGGTTCAGCGACGCCAGGTTGCAGGCCGAGTCGTCGAGGAACATGTACTCCGAGCAGGGGTTCGACGCGTTGATGCGCGCCGAGTTCGGGCACGTGTGCCAGCGGTTGATCGTCGTGTCGTACTGCAGGCCGGGGTCTGCGCAGCCCCACGCGGCGTCGGCGATCATCTTCCAGAGGTCCTTCGCGGGGAAGGTCTCGATCACCTCACCGGTCGTGCGCGCGCGCGTCTGCCAGGTGCCGCCCGACTCGACGGCCTTCATGAAGTCGTCGGTCACGCGGATGGAGTTGTTCGAGTTCTGGCCGCTGACGGTGTGGTAGGCCTCGCCGTTGAAGTCCGACGGATAGCCGGCGGCGATGAGGGCCTGCGCCTTCTTCTCCTCGCGGACCTTCCACTGGATGAAGTCGACGATCTCGGGGTGGTCCATGTCGAGGCAGACCATCTTGGCGGCGCGGCGCGTGGTCCCGCCGCTCTTCGTCGCGCCGGCGGCGCGATCGAACACCTCGAGGAAGCTCATGAGGCCGGAGCTGGTGCCGCCGCCCGAGAGCTTCTCTTGTTTGCCGCGGATCGTGCTGAAGTTCGTGCCCGTGCCCGAGCCGTATTTGAAGAGGCGCGCCTCGCTCTTCACGAGGTCGTACATGCTCATCAGGTCGTCGTCGACGGACTGGATGAAACACGCGGAGCACTGGGGCCGCTCGTACGCGTTCTCCGTCTCGATGACGGGAGCCTGCCCCGGCGACGACGCGCTCGCCTTGCAGTGCTCCCACTCGACGGCGTAGTTGCCACCCGAGCCGGTGATGCCGTAGCGCTGGAAGAGGCCGCAGTTGAACCAGACGGGGCTGTTGAACGCGCCGTATTGGTTCACGAGCAGGTAGGTGAGCTCCGCCTCGAACGCGTCCGCGTCCTTCGGGGTCGCGAAATACCCGCCGAGCTCCTCGCCCACCTCGCGGATGGTCTTGGCGATGCGGGTGGTCACCTGGCGGACGCTGGTCTCGCCCTTCTGCTTGTCGCCATGAATGCCCGCCTTGCGGAAGTACTTCGAGACGACGATGTCGGTCGCGAGCTGCGACCACCCCGCCGGGATCTCCGCGCCCTCCATCTTGAAGACGACGGAACCGTCAGTGTTGGTGATGACGCTCGAGCGCAGCTCCCAGGTCACCTCGTCGAGCGGATCGGTGCCGCGCTCGGTGAAGAGGCGGTCGATGCCGATGCCCTTCGCCCGCGCGGCGCGCTTCTTCGCCACCGGCTCCGAAGACTTCTTCGCCTTCTGAGGGGCCGACTTGGCGGCTCGGGTCTCCTTCATCGCCTGCTCCTTGACTGCATGGCTGCCCATTCCCTGGCGCTGGGTCAGCGGCCCGCTTCCGTTACCGTTCCGGTGCGTGCCGTTGAGTGCCTGCTTAGCTTCGCTCTGCGTCGTCGGTTGCGCCATGAGTCGGTCCCTCCACGATCGAAAAACGCCCCATCGAAGAGACGGAGGCGCCTTGCCCCCACCTCGCCGGCCAAAGAGCGAGCTCAGTGACTCGCGCCGAGAGGGGCGCGAGACACGAAGGTCGTTTCTTGGCTCGGGGTCAGCGTCATGTCTCTTCGAGTCCGAACAAAGGAGCACCCTTGCCACGCCGTCCGAGACCGCTCCGATTGGCCTGACCGATCTGCCCACAAGGAGCGGGCTGCGCCCAAGAACCGTTCGGCCGTTCAGGTCCAGCTACTGGCAACCCGTTCAGGCTGAAGGTCCTTGGTCAGATGGGTTCAGACCAAGCTCGGAGATGCTCCGACGGGGTGACGTTCAGTGTCTCCCGCGTTCAGGAGAGGTTGAGTACCCCAACATCTTGGGGTCGGGCAAACAAAATATACTGCACATAGTGTCCTACATCAGGCACAGGCCCGACATCCCAAGAGAATTTCTCCTGAACGAAAGCAACTGTTCACAGGCCTGTCCACAGGTTCCGGGACGGTAGCGCTTCCCCACCCACAACCGTTCCCGAGGTTGTCCACGGGGCGGGGTCTACCGGCGGTATGCTGCCAGCCTTGTCATGATGCCTCTTCGCGTCGTCCCCCTCGGAGGCTTGGGGGAGATCGGGATGAACTGCCTCGCGCTCGAGCAGCGCGGAGAGATCGTCGTCGTCGACTGCGGCGTCACGTTCCCCAACGCTGACAACGGCGTCGACGTCATTCACCCGGCCTTCGACTGGCTGCTGGAGCGGCGCGACTCGGTGCGCGGCGTGGTCATCACACACGGCCACGAGGATCACATCGGCGCGCTGCCGTACCTCCTCGACGATCTCGACGTGCCGGTGTTTGCCCCGGCGCATGCGATGGCCCTGATCCGCGGCCGCCTGGACGAGCACGGCTTCGACCCGACCACCTTGCCCCTCATGACGACGAAGGCAGGTGATCGCTTCGAGGTGGGCTCCTTCGGGTTCGAGCCCATCCGCGTGACCCACTCCATCGCCGACGCGACCGCGCTCGCCATCCGCACCGACGCGGGCGTCGTCGTCCACACAGGCGACTTCAAGATCGACAGCGGCCCCGCCGACGGCGAGCTCACGGACGAGCGGCGGCTGGCCGAGCTCGGGGACGAGGGCGTGCGCCTCCTCTTGAGCGACTCGACGAACGTGGACAGCCCCGGCAGCGCCCGGACCGAGTCCGCCGTCGGGGAGGAGCTGGACGCGATCGTCGCGGCGTCGCCGCACCGCGTGGTGATCGGCATGTTCGCCTCCAACGTGCAGCGGCTGCTCCTGCTCGGCCAGGTGGCCCGCAAGGCGCGACGGCGGATCTGCCTCTTGGGGCGCAGCATGGAGAACCACGTGCGGGCAGCCCGCGACGTGGGCCGCCTCGACTGGCCGAGCGATCTCGTCGTCCCCGCCGAGATGGCGCAGGCGATGCCGCGCCGGGAGGTCCTCGTGATCGCGACCGGCACGCAGGGTGAGAGCCCCGCGGCGCTGGCCCGCCTCGCCGCCGGCACCCACAACCGCATGCGGCTCGAGGCCGGTGACCGCGTGGTCTTCTCCAGCCGGATCATCCCCGGGAACGACAGATCCGTCTACGACCTCTACGCGAGCTTCCTGCGCCAAGGGATCGAGGTCGTCTCGCGCGTGACCCACCCCGCCGTGCACGCGAGCGGTCACGCCCACCGGGGCGAGCTCGAGCGCATGATCGAGCTCGTGCGGCCGCGCGCCTTCGTCCCGGTGCACGGGACGCTGCACCACCTCTTCCGTCACGCCGAGCTCGCGCGCGAGATGGGGGTGGAGGACGTGCTCGTGGCCGAGAACGGCGACGTCGTGGGGGTCGATCGGGAAGCCGCGCTGGAGAAGAAAGGACGGGTTCCGACCGGGAGGGTCGCCACCATGCGGGGGGATCCGATCCCGCCCGAGGTGCTGCGCGAGCGCGCGCTCGTGGGTCGCAGCGGGGTCGTCTTCGTCTCGATCGCGCTCTCGAGCGCCGGCCTCGCCGCCCCCGTCGACGTCAAGAGCATGGGCGTCGTCGGGCCGCTCGATCACGACGTCCTCGTCCACGCCGGTCGCGCCGTCGGCGAGGTGGTCCGCGATCTGCTCGCGCGCCACCACGGCGCGGCGCTGGAAGAGGAAGCTCGGCTGACGACGCGCCGGGTGATCGAGTCACACACGGGGTCGAGGCCGCTCGTGCTCGTCGGCGTCGTCCGCGTGTAAGGAAGGTATAGTGGTGTCGGTGGAAGCCCCGGCCACGCCTCCCGAGCTCGGCGCCGAGCCGTCGCCGCTCGCGGCGCTGCGGGAGCGCGCCCGAAAGCTCGTCCGAGACGCCGACGCGGCGCGAGCCCACCTCGCCGAGGTCCACCGGGAAGGCCAGGAGGACGAAGAGGCCATCCACGATTTCCGCGTCGCGCTCCGGCGGCTGAGGAGCGCGCTCCGGCCGCTGGGTCTCGCCTGGGGCAAACGCAAGACGCGAGCGCTCGCGGAGCGGCTCCGCACGATCGTCGAGCCGACCGGGGAGCTCCGAGACGAGGAGGTCTTGCGCGAGACGCTCGCCACCCTGAGGCTCCGCGCAGACGTGCGCGCCGCGCTCACCGTCTGGCAGGTCGGGCGAGCGCGGCGCGAGCGAGGGCTCCGTTCGCGCGTGGTGAACGGATTGTCTCGGTCCGACGACCTCTCGCAGATCCTGCAAGACATCGAGCGCCTCGTCTCCGCTCCCGCAAAGCGAGAGCTCCCCGAGCCCGTGCTCGCCCGCGATGCCCTCGCCCGCGCCCTGCGCAAGCTCCTCGATCGCGCCCTGACCGCCGTGCCCGAGGACAAACTTGCCATGCACGACGTCCGCATCGCGGCCAAACAGCTCCGCTACGCGGCCGAGCTCTTCGAGGGACTGGTCGACGTGGACTGCGCGGCCGTCGCGAAGAGCGGGGCGAAGCTGCAGAAGCGACTCGGCCACCTCCACGATCTCGACGAGGCGAAGCTCCGCATGGGCCGCGCGTACGGGCTCGTCAAGCCCGCGCGAGACGAGGTGCTCGCGGCGATCGCGCGCGAGCGTTCACACGTGGAGAAGAAGGCCGTCGCCGATCTCGATCAGGAGGTCGGTGCGCTCGGGCGGGTCCTCGACCCCGAGCCGGGCGTCGGCGAACCTTGAACACAGCGGTGTTCGGTTGCCGTGATCGAGTTTGCCGCTCCAAGGGCTCCCTTGGGTGAGCGCCCTTTCCGCGGCAAACAAGCCCCCCCTCTGCACCCGCCGCTCGATCGTCAATGGCGAGGGTCGGTCAAGGCAATCGACCCTCGCTGTAACGGGTCGGCGCGGTCCGCGCACCCTCACATCCCGTCGTAGCCGAGCATGCCTCCGATAATGACATCCCGGTCATCGTTCGTGAAGAAGTCGAGCTTCGAGAAGCCGTACATGCTGAAGGCCTTGCGCCGCGTGGGCTTGTCCTTCCCGATGTGGAGCCCGAGGCGTACCGTCGGCCCGCCCCCGGGGACGAAGTCCGTCCAGCCGTCGGTCGAGCTGAGCGCCACGTCCGCCCCGCCCCCGACGGTGAAGACGTCGCCGAAGCAGCCCTCGATCACGAGCCCGGTGCCGACGCGGAGCTTTTCGGAGCCCAGCACCGAGGGGACGGCATAGACGGCGAGGTCGTCGCTCAGCTGGCCTCCGAAGCGCGCCTCGAGGCCCATCAGGAAGAGGAAATCGGGATCGTCGTCGTATTGGACGCCGCCGAACGCCGGGCTGAGGCCCCAACGGAAGCGACCCGTACGCTCACGTGGGACGGCCGCGGCCGGCTTCGGCGCGGCGGGCAGCGCCCTGGGAGCGGGCGGCGGCTCGGGCGGCGGAGCAGGCTCGGTCGCGACCACGTTGGGGGCGGGCTCCTCCTCCGGTGCGTCGGGCTCTGGAGCGGGCGGCTCCTCGTCCTCGTCGAACCACCCCGTGTCGTCGTCGTCCGGATCCTGGGCGAAGGCCGGCCCTGACATGAGCGCCAGGGTGGCGCTCATGGTCAGGCCGAGAAACAAGCGAAGACAAGCCATGCGAGCGCGGCGGCTGCAATGGAAGTGCCAGCCCCGTGACCGGAATGGCTCGGCGTCAGGTGGAGACCAGAGATCCGGGCGGCCTTTGGTGTAGAGTCGCCGCCATGTTCGGGGCGCTCTTCGCCCAAGGCGCGCTTGCGTATGTCCTCGTCGGCTTCGGCTTCGCGGCCGTGGCGGCCGGCCTTTTGTCGGTTGCGCTCGCGCGATCACACGCGAGCCCGGCCGTGGGCATCGTCGCGCTCGCCTTGACCCTCGGCTGCTCGACCACGGCGCTCATCGGCACGATCGCCGGGCGCACGAGGATCGAGCGCGTCGCCGCCGAGGCGGAGCCGAGCCAGCGCCAGAAGGTGCGCGAAGAGGGCTACCGGGTCACGCGAGAGATCGCCCAGGCCGGCTTCGGCTTCACGCTCCCGGCGTTCATCCTCGGCGCGGCGGGCACCACGCTGGCGCTCTTGAAGCGACGGCGCAAGCAGCCGGACGAGCAGGGCCTCGGCGTCCCGCTCGGCGCCATCGTGCTCGGCAGCGTGGCGGCCTTCTCCGTCATCGCCACGGGGACGCCGCTGCTCATGGGTGTCCCCGGTAAGGAGCTCGCCGCCGACGACCCGGCGCGGAAGTTCCTGCTCGCGGAGGAGCAGCTCGCAGAGGGCCGCGTGGGCGAGGCCTGTGTCGCGCTTGACGAGGCCTACAAGGCCGAGGCGAAGCCTTCGAAGGTGAACGTCCGGAGCGTCGAGGCGCTCGTGAGCGAGTGCTTCGAGCAGAAGCTCGGCCAGGCGGACGCCGCCCCCAGCCTGGAGGAGCGCGACCGCGAGCTGGAGTGGCTCGCCGGGTCGCGGTTGCCGCTCAACGAGACGCAGCGCGCGCGCCTGGAGGACGAGCGGGCGAAGAGCAAGAAGTACCGTGAGGAGCAGCGTTGATCGACGGGAAGCAGGACGCAGCGCCGCGCGTTGTCGCGCGATGATGCGGCTCTGCGTCCTCGCGCTCTTGCTCGCGCCTCTCGGTTGCGCGCCGGCGACGCCGAGCGACGGAGGGCCGACCCTGCCACCGCGGGAGAGCTCGACGCCCGCGCCCGCCTCCGAGCCCGCGGCTTCGGCGGCGCCGGCGAAGGCCGCGGAGCCCGCGCTGGTTGGACCGGCGCTCGACGTGACGAGCATCGCTCCGCTCCTCGCGGACGACCGCTTCGCCAAGGCCGCCGAAGCGGAACGAAAGGGTCGCCACGCCGACGCGGCTCGCGAGGTCCTCGCCGTCGAGGGCGGCCTCCCCGCGACGGACGGAGATCTGCGAGCGACGGCCTGTTACCTCGCGGGCAGCCTCTTCGAGCGTGCCGGCTCGCCCCTCCAGGCGCGGGCCGCCTACCGACGCGCCGCGATCGACGGCGCACCGACCCGCCCCGTGGCCCTCCTCCGCCTCGTGGAGATCGCCGCGCGCAGCGGGGAGCACGCCGAGGCGATCACGCTGGCCCGGGACATTGACAGATCCGTCATCCACGAAGCACGCGTGGGAGAGGCCGTGGTCGAGTCGCTGGTGCGCACGGGCGCGCTCGATCTCGCGCGCCCTCTCTACGCTGGAATGATCGACGGCACAGCCCGACCCTCCGGCTGGACGCTCGTCGCCCTGCGCCTCGCGAAGGCCCTCCTCCTGAAGCCAGGCGAAGCCCGCGCGACGGAGGCGCTCGCGCTTGCCCGGGCGGTGATGCGATCGGGCTCGAACGGCCGCGGAGCGGACGAGGCAGAGAAGCTCGTGAAACAAGCGGCCGCGCGCCTCCCCAAGGCCGAGCGCGAAGCGTACGAGAAGCCGGCCGACGCCGAGCTCGCTGCCACGGCCGAAGCGCTGGTCGCGTCCAACCAGCATAAGCGCGCGCTCGTCATCCTCGATCGGCTGGCGAAGAAGACACTCGACTCGGAGGTCGCCTGCAAGGTCGCCTCGGCGCGCGGCCGCGCCCTCGTCGCGGTGAAGCGCACCGGCGAAGGCCTCGACGAGCTCGAGCGCGCGGCGGACGTTTGCTCCGGCAGACCCGAGCTCCCCGAGGTGTTGTTCCATGCCGGCCGGGCGGCGCAGCGCGCCAGCGCGGACGATCGTGCCATGCGGCTCTACGGCCGGCTCGAGAGCGCCGCGCCCGACCATCGCCTCGCCGACGACGCGCGGCTCGAGGGCGCGCGCGCCGCGCTCGCGACCGGCAACCGCGAGGCCTTCAAGCGTTTGCTCGCCGCGATGCCCGATGACTACCCGCAAGGCGACATGACCGGCGACGGGATCTTCCTCCTCGCGGTGGAGGCGATGGAGCGGGGCGCTTACGCCGAAGCGAAGGTCTTCCTGGAGAGAGGCGTCGCGCGGCCGAAGGAGCGCGCCTACCAGCGCGCCGGCCGGTTCACCTACTTCCTCGGTCGCGCGCGGCTCGCCGCTGGCGAGACCACCGAGGCGCGCGCGCTGTTCGAGCAGACCGTCCGCGACTACCCGCTCGGCTACTACACGGCGCTCGCCGTCGCGCGCCTCGAGCAGCTCGAGCGCGGCGCCGGCCGCGCCGCCGTCGCCAAGACGCTCGCGGAGCCGGCAGCCTCTCCGCTCCCCGAGCTGCCCCAGGCCGAGGGCGAGACACCCGCGATACGGGCCGCCATCGCCGTCGCCCGAGCCAGCGACCCACGTGGGCTCGACGACGTGCTCGGAGGGCTCGGCGTCAAGCAGCGCACCGCGAAGCCCGCCCACCTGCTGCTGGCCGCGAGGCTCTACGCGATCGCGGGCGATCAGCGCCGCGCGCACGCCGTGCTCCGGACCGCAAACGAGGTCGACGCGCAGAGCGGGCGTGTGGAGCTCGAGGCGCTGCGTGACGAGCCGCCGCGAGGCCCCTGGCGCGCGGTCTGGCAGCTCGCGTACCCGCGCCTGTTCGCCTCCGAGGTGGCGTCCGCTTCGCGGGAGAGCGGCGTGCCGGAGGCGCTCCTCTTCGCCATCATGCGCGAGGAGTCGGCGTTCATCCCCGAGGCGGTGAGCCGCTCGGACGCGCGTGGTCTCTTCCAGGTCATCCCCGCGACGGGCGCGAAGATGGCGCGCGGCCTCGGCATCCGGTTCAAGGCCGACACCCTGTTCGACCCGGCGTCGGCCGCGCGCATCGGCGCGCGGTACCTCGCAGGGCTCCGCAGCCGATTCGCAAACGCCGCGGTCCTGGCCATCCCCGGCTACAACGCGGGCCCCGGCGCCCCCGAGGCTTGGCTGAGCGACAGACCGGGTTGGGATCTGGATCTGTGGGTGGAGAAGATCCCGTACGCGGAGACGCGCGGCTACACGAAGCGCGTCATCGCGACCCTCTTCGCCTACGAGGCCCTGTACGAAGCTGGCCTCGCGGAGACGGCCGTCCTCCCGGTCCGGCTCTGACGCGCAGCGCTCACGGGGCGGACGGCAACGTGTAGTCGACCGTGTAGAAGTGCTGCCCATCGACGATGTCGATGGCCATCGTCCCGCGCATGCCGGCGAGCTCCTCGGTCCCGGTGTCGGGGACGACCTCGATGCGGAGGGTCCGCCCCGAGGCGTCGCCGATCCCCAGATGGACGACGGTGAAGCTGCCTCGGCGACCTTCGAGCGCGCCGGTGATCTTCTCGACGGCCACGTACGCGCCCGAGGTCTGGGCCGGCGCGCGGGCGGAGATCATGTGGACCTGGCTCGTCGCTTCGAGCGCGCCTGAGAAGCGCTTGTCTCCGCGCGCGTGCGCGAGGGCGACGCCGCCCGCGTCGTCGTGCGGCGGGTCCCACTGCAGCTTCACCTCGAATGTCCCTTTTGCGATCATGGGCTCTCCTTAGCCCCGACTTCCGCCGGGCAGCTTGCAAAAACCCGACACTCGTTGCTCACTCCGTCGGTGGAGCAACGACAGCGAGGAGCGCCGCGTCTCTCGCCCGGGCCGGCCCGCGGCGTGCTGCGACCTGGCGGCTCAGGGGCCGGAAACGAGCACGAGCGCCTGCTCCCGTCGGCGACCCTGGCTCCCTACGTCGCCCACTTCTGGTGGGTCCGATGGGACCTCGCCGAGCCCAAGACGGCCGAGACGCTGCCCCACCCGACGGTCCACCTCGTCTTCGACTCCACGGCCGCATCCGCGGAGGTGACGGGCGTCCACACCGAGCGTTTCGTGTCCACGCTGGCCGGACGCGGGCGGGTCTTCGGGATCAAGTTCCGGCCCGCCACCTTCGAGGCGCTCTACGGGCGCCCCATGGCGCAGCTTCGTGACAAAACCGTCAGCATGACCGAGGCGCTCGGCCCGCTGGGGGAGGAGCTCGCGGCGGCGGTCTCCCCCGACCTCGGCTTCGACGCGGCGATCGATCGGGCGGAGGCGGTCCTCGAGCCGCGGCTCGGGCCCCTCCCGCCGCCCAACGCGACCGTCCGCGATCTCGTCGAGCGCATGGCGACGGACCAGACGATCCTGCGAGTCGAACAAGCCGCGGCCATCGCTGGCGTCGATGCGCGAACCCTCGAGCGCTGGTTCCACCGGCTCGTCGGCGTCTCGCCGAAGTGGGTCATCCGCCGCTATCGGCTGCTCGAGGCCGTCGAGCGCCTCAAGGCGCCGGACGGCCTCACGATCGCCGCCCTCTCGGCGGAGCTCGGCTACTTCGATCAGTCGCATTTCGTCCGCGACTTCAAGGCCGTGATCGGGCAGCCGCCGGCGGCGTTCCTTCGATCACGCGGCTGACTCCGCCGGCCTCCCGCGCTGGCGGGCGGGACGCGCTCGCGGTACGAGAGCCTGGTGCGTGCGCTGTCCCTTCCCGGCTGCGGCTGCCGGGGTGCGTTCCAGTTCGCCGTGCTGGCGCGGCTCGCAGCGGCGGGCGAGCGCTTCGATCTCGTCGGGGGCGCCTCGAGCGGCTCACTCGCGGGCGCCGCTTACGTCGCGGGCAAGAGCCTCGATGGGCCGGCCATCTACCGGACGCTCGCGAGCACGCAGGTCGCGTCGCCCCGCTGGCTCGCTTCGGAGAAGAGCCCGTTCGGGATGAGCCGCATCGTCCTCGAGTCGCTCGCGCGACACATCCCCGAGCGGGACATCACGAGCGGCGAGGCCGAGCTCCTCGTGTCGACGACGCGGCTCGTCGCGTTCCTCGGATCGCTCGCGTCCCGGAGAGCGGCCGGGAACCGCGGCGCAGCCGTCATCCACTCGAGCCGCGAGCGCGCCTCGTTCCACGACGTCCTCCTCGCGAGCTGCACCTTCCCGCCGTTCTACGCGCGGCTGCCGCGCATCGACGGGGAGATCCACGTGGATGGCGGCGCCACCGACAACACGCTCATCGAGGCGCTCGTGGCGCGCGGCGCGACCCACATCACCGTCATCACACCGCACGCAGCGGGCACGGTCTACCGCGGCCTCTTCCAGCCCGTCGGCGCGCCGGCGGTGCCGGCGCACGTCGAGCTGCGTGTGATTCGACCGGCACGACCGCTGCGCCTGCGGAGCTTCGACTTCGACCCGGTCCGTCTGGAAGAGGCGCTCGGCACACCCCACGTCGCGACGGTCTCGCGCCCGCGCTCCGCGGATTGACCTGACCGCTTTTGCGCGCACCGCTCTGGAGGTGAGGCGTCTTCGCGCTCCCGCTCGACAGCGCTTGGCCCGGGCACCTAGGATGAGGACGCTCGCCTGATTTCGTCCGCGAGCAGGTTCCGACATGCGAGTCCTCGCCGTCATCCATGGTGATCTCTGGCGCTCACGGCTGACCGATGCCGCGCAAGGCCTCGCAGACGTCTGCTTCGTGCCGGAGAGGAGAGCGGTGGGCGAGGCGCTAGCGCGCTTCCAGGCGGACGTCGTGGTCCTCGAGGGCACGGGGCCCGCGATCGACTTCGGTCCGCTCGGGGACGACCCGCCGGAGGTGCTCGTCCTGCTCGATCACGCGTCGGGCATCGAGGAAGCGCTCGATGCGGGCGCCACCGATTGTGAGGTGGACGCGGACGCGACACGCCTCCGCTCGCGCCTGAAGATCCTGGCCGAGCGCCGCGCCCGGCTGGCCTCCGTGCGCGCCGAGGCCGGAGCGCTGCGCATGATGACGACCGCCACCTCCGGGTGGCGATACTGGGAGTTCGACATCCAGAAGCAGCGGCTGAACCACGCGCTGCCCTCGGGCCCTACCGAACGTGGCTTCGCCAGCGAGGAGCTGCGAGCGCGAGGGTGGGACAACCTGCACACCGCGGGCTCGCGCTCGCTCGTCAGACGCGCCATCCGCGCTCAGCTCGAAGAGCACAGGGAGAAGGGGACGCGCTCGCCGTGCCAGCTGCGGCTCGAGATGGAGAACGCAGACGAGACGCTCGGGCACCGCCTCGTCACCGCCTGGCTCGGGCTCGATCGGAGCGGCGAGCCGACGCTCTGGCGCGGCGTGACCTACGACATCACCGACGCGGTCCGCGCCGCGACCTCCCTCGCGACGATCCAGGCCTCGTTTGACGCGCTGGTCGGCGTTCTCCCCCTCCCCGTCTTCACGGTCGACGCCCGAGGCGACGTCCTGAGCTGGAACGAGGCCGCGGCGAAGACGTTCGGGTTCACGGCCGAGGAGGTGAACGGCAACCCGCTGCCCCTGATCGAGCTCGGGGCGAAGGCGGGCCTGCTCCAGCCGGGTGTGTCGGGCGCGCTCGACCGCACCGTCGATCCGGGGCGCGAGACGGTCGTGCTCGGCAAGGACGGAAAGCCGGTCGACGTCTGGATCTGGACGAGCCCCATCCGCGGGTCCGGCGGCGACAGCGAGTCGACGGTGTTCCTCGTCGCCGACATCACCGCGAAGAAGCAAGCCGAGCTCGACTACAAGCAGCTCTTCGAGGCGGCACACGACGCGATCCTCGTGATCGACCCGGACGGAGAGGTCGTGCTCGACGTCAACAGCCGCGGCTGCGAGCTCTACGGCATGACGCGCGACGAGATGATCGGGCAATCGCTCGTCCCGCTGTCGCCGGACCCCGAGCGCGGCGCGCGCATGGTCGCCCAGACGCTCGCGAGCGGGTCGCTCGTCCGCTTCGAGACGGTGCAGAACAAGAGAGATGGAACGCCGATGCACCTCGACGTGAACGCCTCCTGCGTCGAATACCGCGGTCGCCGGGCGATCCTCAGCATCAACCGAGACGTCACCGACCGAAAGACCCAGGAGGAGGCGCTGAGGCGGCGCGACCTCGCGCTCGCCGAAGCGACCCGGCTCGACGCGGTGGGTCGCCTCGCCGGCGGGGTCGCACACGACTTCAACAACTTGCTGATGGTGATCGAAGGTGGCGTGGAGGCCCTCGCGAGCAGCCTGAGCGACGAGCTGCGTTCGAGCGAAGACCTGACCGATCTCGAGGAGGCAGTGGGCCGCGCGAAGGCGCTCGTGACCCAGCTGCTCACGTTCGCCAACCGAGCCAGGACGGAGCCCCGGACCTTGAACCTCGCGGAGGTCGTGCGCCGGCTGAGCGGCATCCTCCGCCGGTTGGTGCGCGAGGACATCGCGATCCGCTTTCACCTCGACCCGACGGTGCCCGCGATCCTGGCCGACCCGTCCCAGCTCGAGCAGGTCGTCATCAACCTCGTGGTCAACGCCCGCGACGCGATCGATGCCGTCGGCACCATCGATCTCTCCGTCCGGCCTTCGGCCAGCCCGGGCTTCGTCGAGCTCTCGATTCGCGACAGCGGACACGGGATGGACGAACAGACGCGCTCGCGGATGTTCGAGCCGTTCTTCACCACGAAGGCGCCGGGAAAGGGGACCGGGCTGGGCCTGGCGACGGTGCACGGCATCGTGCGCGGGTTCGGCGGGGAGGTGAAGGTGACGAGCGCGCCGGGGCAAGGCACGGAGATCTGCATCGTCATCCCCGAGGCGGAGGGGCCGCCGTCGTCGCTCGAGGAGGCTCCATCGCAGCGCCTGAGCCGGCCGGGCGCGGAGTGCATTCTTCTCGTGGAGGACGAGCGCGCGGTGCGCCGGATCCTCTCGCGCCAGCTGCAGAAGCTCGGCTACCAAGTCCTCGAGTGCCAGGACGGCGTGGCTGCGCTCGAGCTGGCGCGCGACTACGGCGACCGCATCGACATGCTCGTGACCGACGTCGTCATGCCGAGGATGGGCGGCGACGAGCTCGCCGCGCAGCTCCGCGCCGAGCGCCCGGACGTGAAGATCCTGTTCATGTCGGGACACATGGAGGGCGCTCAGCTCGAGTCGATCTCGAGCCGCGGCCTGGGCCCCATCCTGGCCAAACCGTTCGGGCTCGCGCAGCTCACGGAGACCGTGCGGCGTTTGCTCGAGAGCTGACAGGCGCGCCGCTTCAGGCCCTCACGCCTCGCAGGCGCCGGCCCTGCGCGACGAGCTCCTCCTTCAGCGTCGTCGCCGCGCGGGTCTTGTGCATGTCGGCGCGGTAGACGAGGAAGATGCGGTCCTCGAAACACGGCAGATGGGGGTGGACACGGACCAGCCTGCCCGGGTGTCCGTACGCGGCGACCCGCCGCGGCAAGAGCGCCACGCCCACGCCGGCGAGCGCGATCGACTTCACGAGCTCGAAGTCGCCGCAGGAGATCACGCGCTTGGGCGTGCAGCCGAGCGCGTCGAGCCGGCCGAGCAGCTCTCGGCTCTCCGCGACGCGCGCCGCGTGAACGAGCGGTCCCTCGGCGATGAGGGCAAGCGCCGCGTCGAGGTCACGCGTGGCTACGGTCTGCTTCTCGGCGAAGAAGTCGACCGCGTCCTCGAAGAGCTCCACCAGCACGAGGTCCGGGTGCGGCTTCGGGTTCACGACGATGCCGAAGTCGACCGTGCGCTCGACCGTCGCGTCCGCCACCGACGCGGACGGGGCGTTGTAGACCGTCACGTCGATCCCGGGGTGGGCGGAGAAGAGCCGGCGCAAGAAGTCGGGCAGGAAGTACGCCGCGAGCGACTCGTGACTGCCGATCACGAACCGCCCCTTCTCCTCGTCCTCGAGCCCGAGCACGCGGCGCTCCGCGCGGCCCACGATCTCGAAGAGCGCGGCGGCGTCGTGGGCGAGCGCGCGTCCCGTCACGGTGAGCTTCACGCCGGTGCGGTCGCGCAGCAGCAGCGTGGTGCCGAAGTGCCGCTCGAGCCTCTGCATCGCCGCGGTGAGCGAGGGCTGGGTGATCGCGAGCGCGCGCGCCGCGGCCGACAGGCTGCCCCGCTCCCGGACCTCGAGGAAGTAGCGGAGGTCGCTCAGCTCGAGACCCATAGCTAGTGCCTATACCAGGTATTGGCGATGCCTCACTTTATCTATTGCTTCGCGGTGGCCAAGGTATTCCGACGGCGCGTGTTTGCGCCCGAATTTCTTGAAAAAGGGAGACAAGATGCGAAACCTTCGAGAGCAGGGGAGGGTGACCTACACCCTGCGCTGGACAGGACTTGGCTTGGCCATCGGAGCCGCCGCGGCCATCGGGGCTTGTGGCGATGACGCGGGCACGGGCGGGGGTGACACGACGAGCTCCTCCCAGACCGGCGGCCAGACGACGACCTCGTCGACGGGTGGGACCGGCGCGACAGGAGGCGGCGGAAGCGGCGGCTCTGGCGGCTCCGGCGGCGGGCCGGGCTACAGCTGCGGGACCACGGCGATCGGCGCGACACGCGGGAGCGCGGTCGCGCTCTCGCCAGACGACAGGGCGATCGTCGCGACGAATCGAGACGTGGGGAGCGTCTCCATCCTCCACGCCGACTACACCGACGGCCTACCGGACATGCAGAAGGTCGTCGAGCTCGACCTCGGAGCGGAGAGCGAGCCCTGGCAAGCCGTGATCGACGGCTGCAGCGACCGCGCGTACGTGGTGCTCCGCAACGATCAGCGGGTCGTGGCGATCGACGACGTCGGCACAGATCCCGTGCTCGGGCCGTCGGTCGACGTGGGCTCGGAGCCCACGGCCGTGGCGCTCTCCCCGAACAACACACGCCTCTACGTGGCGAACTGGGTCGACGGCACCGTCACGGTGATCGACCCGAGCGACATGTCGGTCGCCGGCACCATCGATCTCAACGCGACGCTCGCGGCGACCGGCCTGCTCGGTGACGTCGATCCTCGCCCCGCGCTCGCGCACCCGCGCGCCATCGCGGTGACGAACGACGGTGACACCGACGACACCGACGAGACGATCGTGGTCACCGAGTGGTTCGCCCAGCGCACCGGGCCGGAGGGGACAAACGGCGCCGACGCGGACACCTCGAAGAAGGGCCTCGTCTACGCCTTCGGCTACGACGACACCTCGGCCGAGGCCATCGATCTGCCGCCGGTCGCGGACACGGGCTTCGTGGATCACAACGGCAACCCGACCGGTTGTTTTCCCAACCAGGTGGCCAGCGTCACGATCAAAGACGGGTTCGCCTACGTCACGTCGACGTGCGCCTCGCCCAAGGGACCGCTCGGCGTCTTCCAGCCCGCGAGCTGCACCACCAACGCGCAGTGCGGCGCGGTGGGCGGCACCTGCAACACGGCGGCGGGCACGTGCAACCCCAACACGACCGACGTGAAGACCACGACCCACCCGGCCCTCACGATCGTCGAGCTGAGCACGAAGGCGGCGACGACACACGTCCTCGACGCCCGCTTCGACGCGCCGGCGGTGGACTCGGCGCGGATGCCGCACCTGCCGACCGACCTCTCCTTCTTCAACGACTTCGCCTACGTCTCCGCCCAGGGCAGCGACGCCGTCTTCCGGCTGGAGATCGACGGCGCTCAGATCGTGAGCGTCGGCTCGCAGGTGAACGACTTCATCAACCTGCGCCGCGACGCGACCGACACCGTGATCAAGAGCCCCATCGGCATCGCGACCACCCACGGCAGCGACGCCTTCGGCTTCGCCCTCGCCGACGGGACACGCGAGGTCATCGCCCTCTCCTTCGCGAGCCAGGCCATCGCCTCGCCGGCGGCCGGCGAGCTCCGGATCACGTCCAGCGCCGACCTGCCCACCCCGGACAGCGAAGACGACCGTCGGTTGAAGGGCAAACGATTCTTCAACACGGGGCTCGGCCGGTGGTCGCTCGGCGGGGAGGCGTGGGGGTCCTGCGCGGCTTGCCACATCGACGGGCTCACCGACAACGTGACCTGGTACTTCGCGCGCGGGCCGCGGCAGTCGACGAGCCTCGACGGCTCGTTTGCGAGCGATGACCCCGCCGACCAGCGCATCTTCAATTGGACGGCCATCTTCGACGAGGTCGCGGACTTCGAGCTCAACACGCGCGGCGTGTCGGGTGGGCTCGGCGCGATCGTCGACGCGAGCAACGCCCGCATCAACCTCCTCGCCGAGAGCCCCCCGCAACAAGGGCTGCAGGGGTCGACCGAAGACGTCGCGGATCCGGCAGGCTCCTCCGCCCATCCACACTCGGTGCTCGAGGACTGGAACGACATCAAGCTCTACATCCAGTCGATCCGCTCGCCGCGGCGCCCGTCGAACCTCGCCCAGGCGGACGTCGACGCCGGGCGTGACCTCTTCACGACCGTCGCGCAGGGCAACTGCGTCGGGTGCCACAGCGGCTCGAAGTGGACGATCTCGACGGTCTTCTACACGCCCGGCGACGGCCCGAACGCGGCCACGGGCAGCGGCCTGTCGCTCACGAGCTGGAACGTCGCCCTGAACGCGTTCCCGCAGGCGATCATGCCTGTTTCGGCGACCGAGCTCGGCGCCGGCAACAGCCGCATGCGCTTCGGCGCTCCGCCTGGCGCGGAGCAGCTGCAGTGCATCCTCCGGCCAGTGGGCACGTTCGGCGTCGGCCCGACCGCCGTCGGTGTCACCGAGCTCCGCCAGGACATGACGACGCCCGCGCAGGGCGCGGCCGACACCGGGCGCGGCTTCAACCCGCCCAGCTTGCTCGGGACGCAGATCGGCGCGCCGTTTTTCCACGCGGGCAACGCGCGCACGCTCGAGGAGCTGCTCGACGACACGCTGTTCGCTGGGCACCACCGCTCGGCGATCGCCTCGGTCTTCACACCGACCGACGACCAGAAGCGGCAGCTCGTCGCATTCCTCCTGTCGATCGACGAGGCCGAGCCGGCGGCGGCGATCCCGGCGAAGGGGGCCACGGGCGGCGACCTCTGCTTCTTCCCCTGACCGGCGTCGCGAGCCCTGAGCCCGTCCCCTCGGCGACGAGGGGGCGGGCTCGCCTTGCTGCTGGTGGACCACATACCCGGGGGGATCCACCGCCCTGCTCCGTCCGCCCGCCGACAATCCCCCTTTCTCACGGGATCGGTGGTGGCTGGATGGTTTTCGTCGAGAGCGAGGGAGGTCGGTGGCGGGTCGCGCGGAGCGTACGAGCCGTACGCGAGCACGCCCGACGCCGAGATCCCGAAGCTATCGGCGAAAAACACCAGCCACCTAGCGCGCGGGGTCCATGAGCGGCTAGATTCCCCGGTCACCGTGTCCATGCTCGAGCCCTCGAGTTCGGCGCTTCAGCTCGTCGGAGCCGTCTTCAACGGCCGATGGAAGCTCACGCGCCTGGTCGGCGAAGGCGGCATGGGCGCCGTGTACGAGGCGCAAGGCGTCCGCGGCGAAGGGGTGCGCGCCATCAAGGTGCTGCACCCCGAGTTCGTGACCGAAGAGCAGATCCTCCAGCGCTTCGTCGCCGAGGCGCAGGCCGTCCGGTCCCTCAACCACCCGAACATCGCGCAGATCTTCGACAACCAGCGCGCGGAGGACGGCACCCCCTACCTGGTGATGGAGTTCTTGCAGGGCTCGCCGCTCTCGTCGGCCATGCCGCCAGGTCAGCCGATGCAGCAGGAGAGAGCGGCGGGCATCATGCTCGGCGTCCTCCAGGCGCTCGGCCTCGCCCACGCGCGCGGAATCGTCCACCGCGACCTCAAGCCGGACAACCTCTTCCTGGTGCCCGACGGCCGCGGCAACCAGCTCGTGAAGGTGCTCGACTTCGGCATCGCCAAGGTGATGGACGCCGCGGGCGGCATGGGCTCGAAGACGAAGACCGGCGTGTTGCTCGGCACGCCCGGGTACATGAGCCCGGAGCAGATCCGGAACTCGAAGGGCGTGGACCCGCGCAGCGACCTGTGGTCCGTCGGCATCATCCTCTACGAAATGCTCACCGGCCGCGAAGCGTTCACGGCCGAAAACGAGTTCCAGCGACTGACCATGGTCCTCACCCAGGAGGTGCGGAGCATCGCGGAGGTCGCGCCGCAGCTCGCGCACTGGGCGCCGTTTTTCCAGCGCGCGCTCTCGAAGGACCTGAATCGTCGTTTCCAGAGCGCCCAGGAGATGGCGCAGGCGCTCGCGGCGATGGTCACGCCGCGCAGCCAGGCGGCGCCGGCCCAGCAACAACGCGACGGCGGCACCGCCGTGCTCAGCGTCGGCTCCCCGTCGATGCACCAACAATACGGCTCCCAGCCGCAGCCGCAGGTCCAACAGAACGTCGGGCCGAGCACGCTGGGCGCCGCCCAGCAACAGGGCTACGCGCAGAGCCCCGCGGCGCCGCCGAAGGCCTACTCCGTTCCGCCCCCGGCCTCACCCTCGATGCCGCCCAACCAGGGGCCGAGCACGCACATCAGTGCGGGCCGCTCGCCGGGCGTCCCCACCCTCACCTCGGGCTCGGCCTCGAGCCCCGCGGTCGAGGTGATGGCGGCGCCGCCGGTCGGCGTCCCGTGGTGGGTCGTCGGCGCGGTGGGCGCCGCTTGTCTCGTTCTCGGATTCATCGCCGGATACTTGGCTCGATAAGCCCCGAAGGAGCTTCTCTCATGACCGATCTCCAGACCCGCTGCCTCGACGCGTTCCCCGAGTGGCTGCGCGGCTTGCCCACGGACGCGACCGAGCTCGCCAAGCTCCTCGGTGACGACGGCATCCCGGCGCCCGCCCGGCAACACGCCGCCTCCGCGCTCAACTACCTCTTCAAGTCGCTCGACCTGATCCCGGACGGCATCGAGGACCTCGGGTTCCTCGACGACGCCTTCGTCCTGCGAGTGGCGGCGAAGCTCGCGAAGGACAAAGGCGCGTCGAGCCCCGTGCTCGACCGCCTGGCCGGCGACGTGGCCGTGCTCGAGGAGCTGCTCACGAAGGACTACGCGCGCCTGGTGGCGTACGTGGAGGGCCTCGTGCACGGCGCGGCCCGCGGGCGCACCGCCGAAGAGATCGTGTCGAACGCCGACGTGCGCGGCGCGTTCGTGACCGAGCTCGACGCCTGGGCGCAGAGCTACGAGGCCCCCTCCTTCTCGCGCGACGAGAAGAACCTCGTGAAGCTCACCTCGTTCCTGTCGGCGAAGCTCCCGGGCTGATCGACGTCCGCGGGGGGGCGTCGCGTCCACTCGTGCGCTCCGGCGAGCGCACGAGTGGATGACGGCTCAGCCGTCCTTCGCCACGACTCGCGAATCGGGGGACGACTCGGACGTGGCCGCGCCCGCGCCGGCGGCGCCCGCGTTCATGAGCTGCGTGACGAGATCACGGCACTCGGGCCTGTTGCGGAGGTGCGACAGGAGGAGCTGGGAGGCCTCGCTGAAAGCCTTCTCGAACGTGAGGCCCTCGCGCGTGCGGATCGCGACCTTCTCTCGCCCTTGCGCCAGATCCTCTTCGAGGGCCTCCGCGTAGCGGACGAGCTGCGCGCGCAGGTCCTCGATCTGACGGCGGAGATCGCGCGCCGTGGCCTCGCGGGTGTTTTTCTTGTTCTCGTAGCGCTGGAGCTGCTCGCGGCGCGCCTTGGCCGTCGCGGCGGCGGCGCCGGCGCGCTCGTAGATGGCCGGGTCGAACGTGCCGGCGCGCATGGCCGTGTCCGCCTGCTGGCGAGCCGTGAGCGCGTTCTTCTCTGCCATGCCGAGCTCGCCGCGGACCTTCTCCACGTCCTCCGCGTCGACGGCCGCCTCGCGCAGGACGCGGGACTCTTCGTGGGCGAGCTCCTCGACCTTACGACCGATCTCGGCGCGCAGCGCGCGGCCGCGGCGCTCGAGCGAATCGAGCTTGCGAGTGTGGCTGGCGACCTCACCCTCGAGCTGGTTGGCTCGCGCGGCGAGCTCCCACACCTTGTGGAGCGCGTTGACGATCTCCGCGGGCGCGGCGTTCGCGGGGTAGGCTCGCGACACCATGCGGGCGAAGAGCGCGGCTCGGTTCGCCCACTCCGTCACGCCGGCGGTCTGCGGCGGCGGGGGCGGAGGCGGCGCCACGACCTCGTTTCCGCCGCCGTCGATATCCCACGCCTGCGTCGGCAAGCTGCGCTGCAGGGCCTTCAGCTCTTCCTGGAGATGGTGGGCGTCCTGGAAGCGGCGGCGGAGGTCTTTCTCGAGCAGGCGCAGGCAGATGGCTTCGGCCTGCGGGTGCGCGTCGGGGCGGATCGCGCGGGGCTTCGGAGGCGGCGACGTGCGCTGCATCTCGAGGAGCTGCTCGCGATCGTTCGAACGGAACGGGAGCTGGCCGGTCAGCATCTCGAACAAGAGGACGCCGAGCGCGTAGAGATCCGAGTGGGGCGTCGCCTCCTCCCCGCGAGCCTGCTCGGGAGCCATGTACTCGGGGGTGCCGAACACGGCGCCCTTCGGCGCGAGGCGCGGGTCGCGCGCGATGGCGGCGAGCCCGAAATCGAGGATCTTGACGTAGTCTTTGCGTCCGCCGCGCGCCGTGAGGAGGATGTTGTCGCTCTTCAGATCGCGGTGCACGACGCCGAGATCGTGGGCGCGGGCGAGCGCCGCACACATCTGCTCGAGGATGTCGATCGCCCGGGCGATGGGCATCGGGCCGCGCGCGAGCTCCTGCGAGAGCGGCGTACCGACGAGGTACTCCATCACCAGGTAGAGCTCGCCCTCTTCGGTCTCGCCGATATCGTGGATATCGATGATGTGGGCGTGGTCGACGCGATTGGCGGCGCGCGCCTCCCGCAACATCCAGGCGCGAAGGTGCGTCTCGCCGCGCAGGTCCGGACGGATGAGCTTCAGGGCGACGACGCGGTCGATGAGCACGTGCCTGGCTCGGTACACGACGCCCATGCCGCCTTCGCCGAGCCGGGCTTCCAGTCGATAGCGACCGGCGACCACTTTGCCCAACATGGGGTCGCTCCCCGACGAACGGCTCGCTGTCCTCAGTGCCACGGAAAAAAGCTCCTTGATCTGCTCTCTTTCGCGCGCACCCTCGGGTGCGAGCTACTCGAAGCTCGCCGCGAGCGTACCAAGCCGAAACGAGCGCCGTCGACAGTTTCCACGAGAGGCTCGGACCAGCTTCGAGCGTCGGCAAAATGTGCCGCCCGCACCTACACCGGCCGTGTGGCAGGCAGCCGCACGACGAGGCGTGCGCCACCGCCCGGCGGGCGCTCCAGGTGGAGGGTCCCGCCGTGTTTCCTGACAATATCGTTGGAGATGCTCAGACCCAGACCGGTGCCTTGGCCCGGAGGCTTCGTCGTAAAGAACGGATCAAAGATCCTCCTCTCAAGCTCCCCCGGCACGCCCGGGCCGTTGTCGGAGATGGCGACCTCCGCCATCTCCCCTCGGTCGTGGGTCTCGATGACGATCTTTCGCTCCCCTTCCCCTTTGGCGCGCGTCTCGAGCGCCTGCACGGCGTTCACGACCAGGTTCATGAACACCTGGTTGATCTCCCCCGCGCGGCAGGTGACCGCGGGCAGCGCTTCGTAGCTCTTGTCCACCGAGATGTCGGCCGTGCGCAGGCGGGGCGCGAGGAGGGTGAGCGTCTCCTCGAGACCGGCGCAGAGGTCGGTCGGGACGGCCTCGCCGGTGTTGCGCGCGAACGTCTTGAGGTTCTGGACGATCCGGACGGAGCGCTCGCTCGCCCGCCGGATCAGGCCGGCGATCCCGGAGAGGTCCTCGATTCCTTCGTCGAGCTCGAGCTCGTCGCGGAGCTTCGCGACGCTCGCGCGCTCCGCCTCCGGCAGCCGGACCTCGACCTCGCGATAGGCGGCGAGCATCTTCTTCACGTCGGCCACCACGTTGCCGAGCGGCTCGGCGGAGCCCGCCACCGCGTTCAAGGGGTTGCCGATCTCGTGGGCGACCCCCGCGACCAGCTCGCCGATCGAGGCGAGCCGCTCGGTGAGGACGAGCGCCGCCTGGGCGTCGCGCAGGTCCGAGAGCGCCTTCTGCAGCTCCGCCGTGCGCGCCTCGACCTTTGTCTCGAGCGACGCGCGCTCCGCCTCGAGCTCGGCGATCGTTCGCGCCAGCTCGTCGCGCATGCGCTCGACGCTCGTCGCGAGCTTGGCCACCTCCCCTGGTCCTTCGACCCGCGGCATCGGCGCGTCGAGCTTGCCGCCGGCGACCTGCTCGGCGGCCTCGGACACCTGCACGAGCGGTCGCGACAGATCGCGCGCGACGCGGGCGATGATCCCGCCGACGGCCAGGGCGAGCATGAGGAAGGCCGCGACCTGCGCGAGCACCGCGGCGCGATCTTCCTGCGCCGCGGGGCCGCCGAGCGCGCGGTAGAGGCCGATGCTCGAGAAGAGCATGAGCACGGCGACGAACACGAGAGGCCAGCCGAAGTCGCGCAACATGCGATCGCGGATCGCGAGCGTCGCGTAGCCCGGGGTCTCGCTCGCGAACGCCGGCGACTCGACCCCCGCGCGCCGGAGGAGCGAGCGCTCCACGGCGACCACGGTGTCGCGGTCCCAGCCTCGCTGGTAAAACGCGACGCCCCACGCGAAGAGCGCCGCGTAACAGAGCTGCAACGCAGCATCCATCGTGCGCCACACCTCGGGCCCCGGGCGGAAGTAGAAGACGCCGGCCGACGTGCAGAGGACCCACAACACGAAGTTGAGCCAGGAGAGCCGGATCGGAAGGCCCTGCGCCGCGCGCGCCGCCGCGACGAGCTCGCTTTTGTCCGACGAGCTGCGCTCGAGCGCGCGGACGACGCCGCTCGTCATCCGGCGCATCGCGAGCGTGTAGATGACCGTGGCCCCGACCGCGAGCAGGGGCACGAGCTCCCACCACCCACGGAAGATGGCCGAGCTCGGCGCGCGGAGGAACGCCACGCTGAAGAGCAGGAGGATGTGGCCGCCGAGGATGCCCGCGAGCATCGCGCTCTCCCCGAGCCGCGCGCGGAGCCACGACGCAAACGCGGGCCCGCTCTCCGGCGCCGAGAAGGGCGGGCTGCCGAGCTCGCGCCGGTAGATGGCGCGACGAATGGCCGCGGCCATCAGGCCGAAGGTGACCGTCGCGACCCAGGTGCGGAAATCGCCGCGCGAGGGCAGCGGCAAGGTCGCGGCCATCCACGCGACGACGCGGAGCCAGCTCGTGGGCGCGATCGCCCGCTCCCCGTCCTGGACCAGCGCCCGAACACCCAGCGCCGAGGCGCCGAGCGAGAGGACGAAGAGACACGCGGGCCAGGGCGACTCGAGCGCGGCCGGCACGACGGCCGAGGCGAAGAGCAACGCGGAGAAGCTCTCCCAGGCGGCGCAGACGAGCTCCGCCCGCAGCGGACCGCGGCTGACGAATCGTGCGGCTTTCGACCAGGACAGGAGCACGGGCGGGGGAACCTGACGGATCTGGAGGCAGAAACACGCCGCACGCAAGAAGCAAAGGGGCGAGAGCGAGGGAGGTCGCCCGCGGCGCGGCCCCGAGCTCGGAAGGTGTCGAACGGGTGCTCTGCGTGGTAGGAAACGCGAGATGAGGGCGAGGTCGCTCGTCTTGGCGGTCGGCGTCGGGCTCGGAGCCTGCGCCGCGCCGCCCCTGCCCGAGCCCGCGCACACGGAGCCGGCGAACAGACCCGCGTCGCCGACCATCGCCCCCGCGACCACGCCGCCCGCCGCGCCCGCGCCGGAGCCCGCTCTCTCGGCCGAGGCGGCAGCCCCCGCCGCCCCGCCTGCAGCGCGCGACGATCGAAAGAGGATCGTGAGCGTGGGCTACGTGACGTGGATCCGGAAGCGCCCCCAGGTGAAAGAAGGCGACTTCCTCGGTTACGTGCGGGTGGGGAGCACGCTGCCGCTCCGGAGTGAGGAGATCGTCCGCGGCGCGGGTTGCCCGGGCGGCTTCTACCAGGTCGAGCCCCGCGGCTACGTGTGCCGCGACATCACCGTGACCGAGGCGCCGCGCAAGCCGTGGATCGAAGCCGCGGAGATGACACGTGGGGGCTCCGGGGCGTTCCCCTACCGCTACGCGCTCTCGAACGGCGCGCCGATGTACAACCGCGTGCCCACGAAGAGCGAGCAGGAGCGCTTCGAGAAGTTCCTGGGCAAGCCGAGCGAGCACCCGAAGCTCCCCAAGACGTTGCGCAGCCACGAGGAGCTCGCCGTCGTCGAGACGATCCCCGCGAAGGACGCCCTGCCTTCTTTCCTCCTCGGCAAGGGCTCGGCGCGTGAGGCGCCCTTCGATCTGGTCGAGCAGACGATCCCGCTCGGCTCCATGCTCTCGTTCACGAGGGCCTTCGAGGCCGAAGGCCGCACGTGGCTCCTCTCGGCCGATCACACGATCGTCCCGGCCGATCGGGTCCGGCCCTTCCGCCCCAGCCAGTTCCGCGGCGCCGACCTGAAACAAGGCGAGGCGTCGCTCCCGCTCGCCTTCATGCGGGTGAAGGCCCGCCCGCGCTACGTGCGGGACGGCGACGCCATGAAGCCGGCCGGGGGGGAGTGGGCCGTCCGGACCTACGTCCAGCTGAGCGGCGCCACCGAGACCGCCGGCGGGCGCAAATACCTCGAGACACGCGAGAAGGACGAGCGCGGGGCGCCCTTCTTCCTCGCGGAAGAAGACGCCACTGTCATCACGACCGAGACCAAGCTCCCGCACGGCGTGAAGGAGGGCCAGAAGTGGTTCCTCGTCCGCATCACGAGCGGCACCCTCGTCGCCTACGAAGGCCTCGAGCCCGTGTACGCCACGCTGGTCTCGCCCGGTGTCGGCGGCGTGCCCGTCGAGGGCCGGGACCCGGTGAAGGACTCCACGACGCCGCTCGGGACGTACACGATCACCTTCAAGGACAAAGCAGCGACGATGTCTCCCGAGAAGGGCAAAGACAGGTCGTTCTGGATCGCGGACGTCCCGCACACGCAGTATTTCAACCCGCCGTTTGCGCTCCACGCAGCGTATTGGCACGAGCGGTTCGGGGAGCTCGTGAGCGCGGGCTGCGTGAACCTCTCGCCGATCGACGCCGAGCGGCTCTTCGACTGGAGCGACCCGCAGGTGCCGGCCGAGTGGCAGGGCGCCACGGGCGCGGGCGCGAAGGAGAACGGCCAGGCGAGCGTCGTCGTCGTGAGGCGCTGAGCGGCCACGCGGGGGATCGGATGGCGGGGAATCGTTACTGCGACTTGACCACGCGGATGGCGTAGACGCCCTTGCCCGTCGCGACCGACGTCCCCTCGTCCGAGGGGTGGAACAGCCGGACGTCCGAGACGCCCACGGTCTTGCCGACTCGGACGAGCGTCGCGTGGGCGCGGAGGTCTTCCTGCCGCCCGGGCGTGAGATAGTCCACCCTCAGGTCGATCGTGGAGACGCGCGCGCGCGGGTCGTGGATGGCGCTCCAGACGCAGAACCCCCCGGCCGTGTCGGCGAGCATGCTGATGACACCGCCGTGTAACGCTCGCTTCACCGGATCGCCGATGAGCTCGTCGCGATAGGGGATTTCGAAGAGGATGTCCGAGCGATCGACCCGGAGCGCCTTGAGCCCAAGGAGCTTGTTGAACGGGATCCACTCCTCGGCCAGCTGGCGGAGCACCTCGGGAGTCATCGACGGGGGCCCGACTACCATGACTCCGGTGGAAAAGGGTGGGACACCGTGGTAGAGCGCCGGCGAAATGTCGCAGTCCGTCCCGCCCGCCGCCCAGGCACTCCGCAACATCGCGATCGTCGCTCACGTCGATCATGGCAAGACGACGCTCGTCGATCACATGCTGCGCCAGGCCGGCTCGCTCCGCGCCAGCGAGGCCGCGACCGAGCGCGTGATGGACTCGAACGATCTCGAGCGCGAGCGCGGGATCACCATCCTCGCGAAGAACACGAGCCTCACGTACAAGGGCGTGAAGATCAACATCGTGGACACGCCCGGCCACGCCGACTTCGGCGGCGAGGTCGAGCGCACGCTGATGATGGCGGACGGCGCGCTGCTCCTCGTCGACGCCGCGGAGGGCCCGCTGCCCCAGACGCGCTTCGTGCTCGCCAAGTGCCTCGAGCGCGCGTTCCCCATCATCGTGGTCATCAACAAGATCGACCGCTCGGACGCGCGGCCGCACGACGTCCTCTCCGAGGTGTTCGACCTGTTCGTCGACCTGGGCGCCAGCGACAAGCAGTGCGACTTCGCGACCGTCTACGCCGTCGCCAAGCTCGGCCAGGCCAAGCGCGAGCTGGACGAGGTGGCGACGGACCTGCTGCCGCTCTTCGACACCATCCTCGAGCGCGTCCCGCCCCCGCGCGGCGACGCGCAGACGCCGCTCCAGGCGATCATCTGCAACACGACACACGACGACTACGTGGGCAAGCTCGCGGTCGGTCGCATTGTCGAGGGCAAGATCAAGGTCGGCGACGAGATCGCGGTGGTCGGCGAGAACGACAAGATCACGAAGGCGAACGTCCGCCAGCTCTTCGTCTTCGAGGGGCTCAAGCGCGTCCCCGCTCCGGTGGTCTACGCCGGGGACGTGGTGGCGGTCGCGGGCATCGACGAGATCAACATCGGCGACACGATCGCCGACAAGGAGTCGCCCTCGGCGCTCCCCCGCATCATCGTGGAGGAGCCCACGATCAAGATGCGTATGGGCGTGAACACCTCGCCCTTCGCAGGCAAGTCCAAGCAGAGCAAGTACCTCACGAGCCGGCACCTGAAGGAGCGGCTCGAGCGCGAGGCGATGAAGAACCTCGCCATCCGCGTGGAGCCAACGGAGTCGCCCGACACGTTCATCGTGCTCGGCCGCGGCGAGCTTCAGCTGGCCATCCTCGTCGAGACGATGCGCCGCGAAGGCTACGAGATGCAGCTCGGCAACCCCGAGGTCGTGACCAAAGAGGTGAACGGCGTCATGTCGGAGCCGGTCGAGCGTGTCGTGGTGGACGTGCCGACCGAGTTCGTCGGCGTCGTGACCGAGCGCCTCGGCAGCCGCCGCGGCCGCATGGAGAAGATGGCCGGCGGGGCCAGCGGCCGCTCGCGCCTCGAGTACGTCGTGCCGTCGCGTGGCCTCGTCGGCTTCCGCAGCGACTTCCTCACGGCGACGCGCGGCACCGGCCTCCTGAACACGCTGTTCGAGGGCTGGGCGCCGTGGGGCGGCCCGATGATGCGCCGCCAGAACGGCGCCATCGTCGCCGACCGCGCCGGAACGGCGACGCCTTACGCGCTGCACCACCTGCAGCCGCGCGGCGTGTTCTTCATCTCCCCCGGCGCGGACGTCTACGAGGGGATGATCATCGGCGAGCACAACCGGCCGAACGACACGGACGTGAACGTCATCAAGGAGAAGAAGCTCTCCAACGTCCGCAACCACGGCAAAGACGAAAACGTCATGCTCGCTGTCCCCAAGCACCTCGGCATCGAGACGGCGATGGAGTGGATCGACGCCGACGAGATGGTGGAGGTCACGCCCGACGCGGTGCGCGTCCGCAAGCGGGAGCTCGCCTGCAACCGCCGCGAGCGCCGCACCGACGCGATCGAAGAGGCGCAGAGCGGCTGACGGCGGCAGCCCCCCACGGCCCGGAGTCGAACGTCCGAGGCGGTAACGCGACGTAACGCCTGCCTCACCTAACTCCACCTGGCTGCCAGGTGAATCACAGAGGAAAATTCACTGGGCTGTCACCCGGGCTTCTTCGTACCGTCATGGACGGTATGGGCACGAACGGAAAGAGCGAGGAGATCTCGGGGCACGGCCTCCTTCAATCGGACGATGTCGAGCCGCGGACGCCGGGCTCGAGCCGGACCGCGCGCGGCAAGAAGCCGAGGAGGACGCAGGAGGGCGACATCGCCCCCACCCTGACCGACGAAGGAATGGCGGCGGACAGCATCGACGCCGCGACGACCGCCGCGCTCGAACAGAAGAGCGGGGCGATCCGGGATCTGCTCGCGACCACCGATCCCGAGGACGCGACCCGCATCCTGCGGGACGTCCTCGACGAGAGCCTCAAGCGCCACAAGGCGCGGCGCGAGGCGGACGAGGAGCTGAGCCCCGGCTGGAAAAAAGGTGGCTACCCGTACCGGTACCTGCTCTCGCGGAAGAGCTACGAAAGGCAGAAGTACGGCCTCCAGGTCGAGCTGCTCAAGCTTCAGGCCTGGGTAAAGGAGACCGGCGCGCGTGTCGTCGTGCTCTTCGAGGGACGCGACGCCGCCGGCAAGGGTGGCGCCATCAAGCGCGTGATGGAGCACCTGAACCCCCGCGGCGCCAGGGTCGTGGCGCTCGAGAAGCCGTCGGTTCAGGAGCGCGGCCAGTGGTACTTCCAGCGTTACGTCCAGCACCTGCCGACCGCGGGCGAGATCGTCCTCTTCGATCGCAGCTGGTACAACCGCGCCGGCGTCGAGCGCGTGATGGGCTTCTGCACCGACGCCGAGTACCAGGAGTTCATGCGCCAGGCGCCGGAGTTCGAGCGCATGCTCGTGCGGCAGGGCATCCACCTCTTCAAGTTCTGGTTCTCGGTGAGCCGCCGGGAGCAGCGGCGCCGATTCAAGGAGCGCGCCGTCCACCCGCTCAAACAATGGAAGCTGTCGCCGATCGACAAGGCCTCCCTCGACAAATGGGAGGACTACACGAAGGCGAAGGAGGCGATGTTCTTCTACACCGACACCGCGGACGCGCCCTGGATCGTCGTGAAGAGCGATTGCAAGAAGCGCGCGCGCCTCAACGCGATCCGCTACCTGCTCCAGCGCATGCCGTACACCTCGAAGGACGCCGATCGCGTCGGCACTGCCGACCCGCTCCTCGTCGGGCGAGCGCAGGTCATCTACGAGCGCGGCGAGCAGCTGCTCGTCGCGAGCGCGGGAAGCTGACCGCTTCGGGCCCTCAGCAGAAACACAGGCCTTCACCCCGATAGGTTGGCACCACGCCGGCGATCTCGCCGCCCTCGACGAGGATCACCTCCCGGAAACGTTCCATGACCTCGCCCGCCTTGGCGTGCCGGAAAAACACCGGATCCCCGAGCGCGACGGCGTCCGCGGCGGCGCCGAGAACGGGCGTCTGGACCTCGCCGGCGCCTTCGGCCCCGGAGAGCGACAAGCCCTCGGGCAGCCACGGCCGCGGCAGCTTGTCCGGCCCGGCCGAGCCCGAGGCGACGTAGCCGCCGCCGAGGCACGTCACCATGCCGGGCGCGGGCCGGCGAACCGCCTCCAGCGCGAAGAAACACGCGGGCTCCAGGCTGCGTACGAACGCGCTCCGGTAGGCGTCGAAGAGGAGCGGCTTGAAGAGCCCCGAGCCCGCGCTCACCTCCGTCACGCCCGTGGACGGCGTGGTCAGATCCATCGAACCGGTGCCGCCGCCGTTCACGAACGCGAGCGTGAGCCCGCGGGCGCGGAGCGCCTCGGCCATCCGCGAGCGGCGATCGCTCAGCTCCGTCATCGAGACGCTGCGGATCGCGCGCTTGGCGAGGCGCACGGCGCCGCTGTCGAACGGGCTCTCGTCCCCCAGCCCGGCGACCTGCGCTTCGTAGCCGAGCAGGCCGTGCACGGTGAGCCCCGCGTCACGCGCCGCCTCGGCCACGAGGACCACGTCCTCGGGATCGTGGAGCGGGGACCGCCGGACGCCGAGGTGTACGCGGCCTCGGCCGAGACGGAGGCTCATGTCGGCGCAGAGCACGATCCGGAGCGAGACGCCGCGACCCCGCGACGCCGCCGAGAGTCGCGCGACCGCCTCGCGTGAGTCGACGGCCAAGCTGACGGTTTTTCCCTCCTCCGTCAGAGCGGTGAGCAGCTCGACGGCCGAGCGCTCGAGCGTCGGATACGCCACGAGCAGATCATCGTGCCCGCGGCGTGCGAGCGCCGCGGCCTCGCGGACGGTGAAACACATCAGGCCGCGCGCGTTCGGCGCCGCGAGCGCGCGATCGATCAGCGCGGGGACACGGATCGACTTCGTCGCGAAGCGAACCGACACGCCGCTCTCGCCCGCCCTGCGCACGTGGCGCTCGAGGTTGCGGTCGAAGGCGTCGAGATCGACGACCACCGCCGGTAGGTCCCGCCCCGCGATCGCTCGCCGCGCGTCGTCGTAGTCGAGCACCATTGCGACGACGATGCACCAAGGGGGACCACCTCGGCAATGCTTCGCTCTCCCCGCCGGTCGTGCTCTCCTCCTCATCATGGCCTCTCGCGGTGCGCGCCTCCTCCTCGCGGTGTCCGCCCTCGCGGCCGCGACCTGCTCCGACGACGAGACCTGCGAGGCGCCTTGCGACACGCGGACGACGCTCATGATGAGCTACGGCCAAGGCTCCGGCTTCTTCGACGCGCCGTTCCCGAGCGACGCGCGACGTGACGCAGACGGCCGGCCGATCGTGACCGGCTTCCCCAACCCGCAGGCCATCTTCCTCGTCGATCGCGTGCTCGACATGGTGGCCAGCGACACGGACGGGTTCGGCATCTCGTCGGGCATCTTCTTCCGCGCGACGGCCGCGCTCGATCCCACATCGCTCCCGTCGCTCGCCGAGAGCGTCGAGGCGACCTCGTCCGTCCAGCTCCTCGGCGTCGACGAGACCTCGCCCGACTACCTGGTCCGCTACCCGGTCCGGAGCCATTTCGCCGTCGACCCCGGCCCATTCGGCGCCGAAAACCTCCTCTCCATCATCCCGCTCCAGGGGATGCCGCTCCGCCCCAAGACACGCTACGCGGTCGTGATCACGCGCGGCGTTCGCGACGCGGCCGGCGCGGCGCTCGACGCTGCCCAGTCCGTGAAAGATCTTCGGAGCGGCAAGACCCCGGCAGGGATGACGGAGGAAGCCGCAGCCCGGCACCAGGTCTTCGCCGCGCTCGAGGCGGGTGGCATCGGCCCCGCGGATGTGGTCGGGCTGACCGTGTTCACGACCGGCGATCCGGTCTCCACGATGGGCCGCGCCATCGACGGCGCTCGCCAGAGCCACCTGCCAGCCCCCAACGGGGCCTTCGCGCGGACCGACGAGTTTCCGACCTATTGCGTGTACGCATCGACAATCGACATGCCCGTCTTCCAGGCCGGGACGCCGCCGTTCTCCGAGGAAGGAGGTGGGTTCGTCCTCGACGCGGCCGGCGTGCCGATCTTGCAAGGGCACGAGACGGCGCGCTTCGTCGTCACCGTGCCGAAGGCGCCGATGCCGGCCGAGGGCTATCCGCTGCTCGTGTTCTCCCGGACCGGAGGCGGCGGAGACCGCCCGCTCGTGGATCGCGGCGTCCGCGACGCAAGCGGAGACGTCATGATCCCCGGCTCGGGGCCGGCACTCGAGCTCGCGCGCGCCGGGTACGCCGGCGCGAGCGTCGACGGTCCACACGGCGGGCTCCGCAACGTGACGAACGGCGACGAGCAGCTGCTCGTCTTCAATTTCCAGAACCCGCTGGCGCTGCGAGACAACGTGCGCCAATCCGCGCTCGAGCTCGCGCTCTTGCCCCACGTGCTCGACGGCGTCACCGTCGACGTGTCGGACTGCCCCGGCGCGTCGGCGCCGAACGACCTCGCGCGATTCGACGCGATGGCGATCATGGGCCACTCCATGGGGGCGTCCATCGCGCCGCTCGCGCTCGTGTTCGAGCCTCGATACCGGGGAATCGTGCTCAGCGGGGCCGGCGGGAGCTTCCTCGCGAACATGCTCTACAAACAGAAGCCGCTCGCCGTGAAGCCGCTCGCGGAGGTGCTCCTCGGGCTGACCGCGACCGGCTATTCGCTGGAAGAGAGCTCACCGCTGCTCTCGATGCTCCAATGGGCGGGCGAGCCCGCCGACGATCCGATCTACGGGCGGCACGTCGTCGCGGAGCCGCTGACGGGAGGCCCCCGTCACGTCCTCATGATGCAGGGCATCGTCGACCACTACATCATGCCGCCGATCGCCAACGCGACGAGCCTCTCCTTCGGGCTCGATCTCGCAGGCGACGCGCTCGACAGCCAGAGCCCCGAGCTGGCCGATCTCGATCCGATCCTCTCGCTCCTTCCCTTCGCGGGTCGCGGCGCGACCTCCCTCCCGGCCTCGGGGAACACCGCGTCGAAGGCGGGAGAGCCGGCCACGGCGATCCTTACCCAGACCGCCGAAGACGGCGTCGAGGACGGTCACGAGGTGGTCTTCCAGACCCAGACCCCGAAACACGCCTACGCCTGCTTCCTCGCGAGCCTGGCGGCGGGCGTGCCGCGTGTGCCCTCAGCCGGCGCGCCCGGCGCCCCTTGTGACTGAAGCGCGCACCCAATACGCGCCGACGATCACGCGGAGCCCGGGCCGCCGCTGCGGCAGGACGGCGCCGCTTCGCGCGCCGCCTCGCTGACGCGGCCGACGTCGCGGACGACGTGTCCGTCGTCTCTGTTCGCGCGCGCGCCGTCCCCGTAGTCGGCCTCGAGATCGAGGACGATCTGCGCGCAGAGCGCGGGCGAGAGCAGCCGGGGCAAGACGACGTACCCGCGGCTCTTGACGAGCTCGGCCGCCTGCGCGCTCACGAGCTGCGGTGGACGAAGCGGTCGTTGTATTGCCGGAGGAGCTCCTCGCGGTGCTGAGGCGCCGCGATGCCGATGAGCAGCTGGGCGCGCTCCTGCAGGCCCTTGCCGTAGAGGTTGACGACCCCGTGCTCCGTCACGACCCAGTGCACGTGGCCTCGCGTCGTCACGACGCCGGCGCCCGGGTTGAGCACGGCGCAGATGCGAGAGACGCCTTTTTTGGTCGTCGAGGGGAGCGCGATGATCGGCTTGCCGCCCGGCGACAGCGCCGCCCCGCGCACGAAGTCCATCTGGCCCCCTATGCCCGAGAACTGGAGCGTCCCGAGCGAGTCCGCGCAGACCTGCCCGGTGAGGTCGATCTGGAGCGCGCTGTTGATGGCGACGACCTTCTCGTTCTTTCGAATGACGGACGTGTCATTGACCCACCCGACGTCGCGGAGCGCGACGAGGGGGTTGTCGTCGATGAAGTCGTAGACCTTCCTCGTCCCGAGGACGAAGGCGCTCACGATCCGCCCCGGCTCGACCTTCTTCGCCTCGTTCGTGATGACGCCCCGCTTCACGAGGTCCACGACGCCGTCGCTGAACATCTCGGTGTGGACCCCGAGCCGCTTGTGGTTCACGAGGAACCGGAGCACGGCGTCGGGGATGCTCCCGATCCCCATCTGCAGGGTCGAGCCGTCCTCGACGAGAGCCGCGACGCGCTCTCCGATCGCCTCGGTGACGCCGTCGGCCTCCGCGGCGTAGCTCACCTCGGGCAGCTCGCGCGGCTCCTCGATGGCGTAGTGGATCCGCGAGACGTGGAGCTGCCCGTCGCCCAGGGTGCGCGGCATGCGCGGGTTGATCTGCGCGATGATGAGCTTTGCGGTCTCGGCCGCGGCGAGCGCCGCGTCGACCGAGGTGCCGAGCGAGCAATAGCCGTGTTTGTCGGGCGGCGAGACCTGGAGGATGGCGACGTCGACGGGCAGGACGCCGCGGCGGAAGAGCAGCGGGATCTCGCTGAGGAACACCGGGGTGTAGTCGCCGTTCGCTTGGTCCACCCACTGGCGCACGTTGGCCGAGACGAAGAGCGAGTTGAGGAAGACGTGCTCCCTCACGTTCGGGCGATCCCAGTCGATCTCGCCCAGCGTGCTGATGGCGACGAGCTCGATCTTCGTCACCTCGCCAGCGCGATGAAGGAGCGCCTCGAGCAGCGAGGTGGGCGTGGCCGCGCTCCCGTGGATGAACACGCGCTGACCGCTCTGGATGTGGCGGATCGCGTCTGCGGGGCTCTTCTCGATCTGCATCGAGGGCGAGGTTATCACCGCGCGGGACGCGCTCAGCGGGCGACGTCCAGGATGGCGCGCCCCAGCGCCGAGGCGAAAGCCCTGCGCACCGCCGCGTCCTCCCAGCGCTCGGCCTCGCGCGGATCGAGCGCGTTGTGCGTCTCGACGATGATCGAGGGCATGGTCGGGCGGCGGAGCACGAAGATCCGCTTCTTGGGCTCGTGCCTGTCCACGAACACCCCCGCCTGCCCGGCCTCGTAGAGCCCGGCATATTCTGCGCCCCCGTACGGGACGAACGCAGCCTCGCGCATGCTCGAGGCCACGCGCTCCGCCAGCGCGAGCCGCCGCGCGACGAGCGCGGCCTCGCCTTCGTCGGAGTAGAGGACGCTGAAGCCCGGCGCGTCGGTCGCGCGCTGGCACGAGACCGTGGGCTCGGGCGACCACGCCTCCTTCTTGCCTCGCACGTCGGAGTGCAAGCTGACAAACACGTCAGCTTTGAGCCGCGTGGCTTCCTCCACGCGTGCGGCGTAGGCGACGAGCTGGTCGCCGGCGCGGCTGCCGACCACCCAGAAGCGCCCCGACTCCTCCAGCGTCGCGGCGACGTCGTCGGCGAGGGAGCGAGTGAAGTCTTGCTCGTGGACGCAGAAGCAGGAGGTGTTGCCGGGGTTATCCGCGGCGCCGTGGCCTGCGTCCAGGTAGACCGAGACGCGGCGGGAAGGCGGCGCCTCGGGCCAGGGCAGCTCGTCCGGCTCGCGATCGGGCCACGTGGTCGGCGCGGTCGCGTCTTGGTCGTCGACGTCGCTCGAAAGCACCGCGGCGCTCTCGAGCCCCCCGCCGCGTGCTTCTTCTGCGGGGCAACCCAGGAGCGCCGCGCCAACGGCGACGAGGACCGCGAGGCTTACGGCCGTCGATTCAAGTCTTCCGCGTAGCGATACGCCGTGTACGCCGAGATGAGGTGGCAGACCCAGCCGAGCGTGCCGCCGCTTCCAATCCAGAAGCCGGGCGTGATCACCAGCCAGAAGATGCCCCGCAAGAACGCCCCGTTGTAGATCTGCCCCACCCCGGGGACGATCAGCGAGAGCACAGCGGCGAGACCAGGGTTCTTCTTCATTGCAAAGGGACCATGCGCACGCCGGCAGCGAATGCAAGGCCATCTGCGAGCAGGTGGCCTCCACGCGCGGCATCACGCCTGGCGTTTCTTCGCTTCGGGAACCACGGGCGTCGTGCGCGCCAGGCCCGGACGCTCCGAGCGCGGCGGCTCTTCCCACTTGGGCTCGACCTCCCAGCGCGGGTCGTAGCTGGGCTCGAGGTAAGCGGCGTCGAGCTCCTCGTCGCTCTCTTCGATGGGCGCAGGCTCGTCGAGCAGGCCCTCGGGTCGGAAAAACGCCTCGCCTGCCGAATAATCCGAAAGAACCGGGGCCTGCTCCGCGAAGAAGGACTCGACGTCCTCCTCCGAGATCGGCTGCCCATACGACACGAGCCCTCGCGCGCGCTCGACGAGCAACGCGTCTGCGAGCTCGTACGCGCGCGCCGCGATCGCGGCAGGCCTGTCCACCCGGTGCGCGAGCGCCGCGGCGAGATGGGCAGCGAAGAAGTCCCGCAGGTCCATTGCTCGAAGTCTACTTCGCCCGGCGGCAAAGACCAGAAACGGGGGATCGTGGTGCCCGGGAAGGCGCGAGCTCGGTTTCTGGCCAGCTCGGCGCCTGGTGTAGGCTGGTCACATGAGCGCCCGCCTCGGCGCGATCCTTCTCTCCTTGGTGGTCGTCGCCGCGCCGCGCTTGGCCTCGGCGCAGCCCTCCGATCCGGCGGTCGCGGCCGAGCGGTTCACGACCGGGGAGGAGGCGTTCAAGGCGGGCGACTTCCTGCGCGCAGCCGAGGCGTTCGAGGCGGCGTACACGGCGGATCCGCAGCCCGCGGCGCTGTGGAACGCGGCGCGGTCGTTCGATCGCGCCGGAGAGCACGCCCGCGCGGCGACGCTCTATCAGCTCTACGTGCGCGAGGCGCCCAGCGACGCTCCCGATCGCGACGAGGCGACGCGCGCCCTCGTGGAGCTCGGGCGGCGGCTCGGGAAGATCGAGATCGTGGCGCCGTCCTCGCCCAGGCTCGCGGTCGACGGTCGGCCGGTTCGAGGCTCCACCGTGTTCGTGAACGCAGGCACACACCTGGTGGAGGCGGAGTTCGGAGCGGTGCGGGCGCGGCGTGAAGTGAGCGTGGAGGAGGGCGGCACGAAGACCGTGCTCCTCGAGGAGCCGAAAGCCGCCCCGCCGCCCACGCGACCTGCGCCGCCGATCGCGCGCGCCGCGCCGGAGCCCGAGCGACGCAGCGGCGTCACCCCGTGGCTGATGGCGCCCTTCCTCGGCACCACCGTGCTCGCGGGCGCGCTCACCGTCGCCTCCGGGGTGGACACGCTCGTCGCGCGGGGCCAATACCTCGACATCCCCGAGGACGAGCGCACGCAGCGCCAATACGATGACGGCAAGCTCAAGCAGGATCGAACCAACGTCATGATCGGGGTCACGGCCGGCCTCGCGCTCGTGACGACGTCGGTCGCGCTGTTCGCGATCGACTGGGGCAAAGGGACCGTCATCGGAGTCTCGCCGGGCGGCGTACGCGCGCATGGCTGGTTCTGAGCGGCTCGGCGACTGCGACGTGCTCTTCGAGCTCGCGAGCGGCGGGATGGCGACCGTCTTGCTCGCCCGCCAGCTCGGCGACGCCGGCTTCGAGCGGCTCGTCGCGCTCAAGCGGGTGCACCGTCACCTGGTGGAGGACCCGGAGGTCTTCGCCATGGCCAGCGACGAAGCGCGCCTCGCGGCGCTCGTCCGGCACACGAACGTCGTCGCCGTCACGGGCGTCCTCGACACGGGCGGCGAGCTCGTCCTCGTGCAGGACTACGTGGAGGGCTTCGGCCTCGCCCGGCTGCTCCGGGAGCTCGGCAAGGCGGGCGAGCGGCTCGAGCCCACGATCGCCGCGCGGATCCTGATCGACGCCGCGCGGGGGCTACACGCCACACACGAGGCGAAGGATCTGCTGGGCCAGCCGCTCGAGATCGTCCACCGAGACGTGAGCCCCCAGAACCTCCTCGTCGGCAGCGATGGCACCACGCGCCTCATCGACTTCGGCATCGCGCGCGCCGAACGGCGGATGTCCGCGACGCGAACGGGCGTCCTCAAGGGGAAGCTCTCGTACATGGCGCCGGAGCAGATAGGGGAGGAGCGGGTGGACAGGCGCGCCGACGTGTTCGCGGCCGGCGCCGTCCTGTTCGAGGCGCTGACCGGCAAGCGGGCGTTCGACGGACAGGATGACGCTTCTGTCATGGCCAAGGTCCTGACCACGCCGCCGGACACGAGCCTGGTGGACGCCGCCTGCCCCGAGCTCGCGCCGGTCGTCCGCCGCGCCCTCGCGCGGGCGCCCGAGGAGCGCTTCGCCACCGCGGCGGAGCTGGCCAAGGCGATCGGAGGCGCCGTGAAGCCTGCCGACGACGACGACGTGAAGGATCTCGTCGAGCGGGTCTTCGGCGCGGAGCTCACGCGGCTGCGCGAGCGAATCGCCGCCGCGATCGCCCACGTGTCGGCGGCGTCCGGCCCGGACGACGACGACGACGGCGCGCGCGCCGGTGAGGTCGCCGGGACGCCGCTCTCCGCAGTGGACGACCCCGCGCCACCGGCTGCGCCGCCGCGTGTGTTCGCGTGGCCGGCGCTCGCGGGGCTGGGCGCAGCCGGCGCGCTCCTCCTTCTGTTGGTGGCGAGCCGCGGCACCGACACGGCGGCCGGCGCCTCCGCGAACACGAGCGCACCCGATCGATCTGCCACCGCATCACCGAGCCCCACGATCGGCGCGAGCGCGGCCCCCCTGCTCTCGCCGCGCCTCGAGCCCTCTGCTCCGAGCGCGACCGAGAGCGCGAGCCCGAGCGGCTCGGCCCGACCTCCGCCGTCCCCGCGACGGAGCGCGCCGTCGGCCTCGGCCTCGACGCCGAGCGCGCGACCCGACCTGCATCCGAGCCCCACGCGAGCGCGCCGAGATGAAGTGGGCCTCTCCGCGGGCGCTCGCAGCTGCCTCGACCCTCGCCGCCATCGGCGCGTGCACCTCGTTCGAAGGGCTCGAGCCGGATCTGGGCGGCGCCCCGCCGAACGGCGGCGGCGGCGCGGGCGGGGGCGAGCCCGAAGGGCCGGCGAGCCTGCTGCCGCTCTTCGAAGCAGCCAACCTCTGCTCCGTCGTGTTTCGCTGCCCGACGCTCGGCGGATCCATCTTCCTCTCGACCGGGATCCCGCTCGTCCAGACGGACGCCGAGGGACGGCCCACCGCCTGGAACTACTCGGCGTGTGTCGACTGGCTCACGGCTCCGCTCGAAGCGGGCCGCGTGGGCTTCGAGCCGCTGCGCGACGAGCTGTTCGGAAAGATCATCGCCGAGACGGACTGCGGCGAGGCGGCGAGCCACCTTCCTTTTGTCGTCAGTGGCGACCCGCTCGAGACCTGCGGTGGCAGCCAGGAAGACCTCTGCTCCGGGAAAGACACCGTCTTGTGCCCGGAAGGCGTGACGGCCCAATGTGTGGGCGGGGTGATCGCGCCAGGCAGTACGTGTGTCGATCCGGGGGCGGGCGGCGTCGGCTGTGCGGTCGGAACCTGCTCGACGCCGGATCTCTGGTGTGACTCCGAATACGTCTTCGAGTGCACGGCCGACGGCCTGAACGTGGGGCTCTCCTGCGAGACCTACGGCCTCTCTTGCCAGGCGCCCGCCGGCTGCGTCGCCTCGAACGGACAGACCGCGTGTGACGAGATCGGGCAGCAGCGCTGCGCCGACGCCGAGCGCCGCGCCCGCGCCTGCGCGATTCGCCAGCCCTCCGGCGGGCTCCTCGCCGCCGAGGTCGAGTGTGATTCCATGGAGATGGTTTGCGTCGAAGAGGGCGGAACCGCGCGGTGCGCGAGGCCCGACGCGACCTGCAGCCCCTACGACGTCGGCCTGAACCTCTGCCAGGGCGACGAGGTGCTCCTCTGCGTCCAAGGACAACCGACGACCTTCGATTGCTCGCGTATCGGCCTCTCCTGCGTCCCTGGCAGCGGCTCCCAGACCGCGCACTGCGGCTGACCTCGACCCACCCCGATCCCAGGATTTGACCTCATGAGCATCACGCGTGTCCCAGGGAACGTGAAAGCGGCTGCGGGATGCCTGCTCGGTTCGGCCCTCTCGCTCCTTGCGTGCGGGCTCGACCCGGAGGGCGGCCTGCTGTCGGCCGAGGCCAAGCAGATCGTGCACGACCAGGAGGACAGCGAGGAGGTCCTCTCGGTGGGCACCGCGGTCGCCGCCGCCCCGACCTACGTGCTCTCCGCCCAGACCGTGACCCTGGCGAGCGCGGTCGCCGCGCAAGAGGCGCTCTCGAGCTTGGCGGAGCCCGCGGGGTGCCTCACGGTCGAGACCTCGGGGAATCGAGTCACCTACACCCTCGACGGCTGCACCGGCCCTTGGGGGCGGCACGAGGTCAGCGGGAAGCAGACCGCGACGCTCTCCCCAGGCCCCGACGCCGGCGCCTTCGTGATCGACATCGAGACGGAAGGCCTCACGATCGACTCCGCGCCCGCGTCGTACGCCGCGACCGGGACGATCACCATCGAAGGGGAGGCGCGCACGCTCGAGTGGTCGGGGAGCTTCTCCGGCCAGGCCGCGGATGGGCGCAACGTCGAGCACGACACGAGCCTGACGCTGACCTCACCGGGCGACGGGACGATCTCCGTCAGCGGCTCGAGCTCGACCCGTATCGGCCTGCGCGGCATCGAGGTCGAGATCGACGATCTCACCCGGAACGGCCCCGTCGGGACCTGCCCCGAGGGCACCGTCACGGTCCGGAGGAAGCTCGGCGGGCTCACCGTGACGCTCACCTTCGACGGGACCCGCGAGTTCGTGGCCAAGACGAGCCGCGGAGGCCGCGGGACGTTCGAGTCCACGTGTGTGCCGGAGGGCCGGTGACGGACGAGGAGCTCGTCGAGCGGGCTCGCGCCGGAGACCGGCCCGCGCGGGAAGAGCTCGCGCGCCGGCACCGCCCGCTGATCGTCCGGCTCGTGCGCCGCTACGTCAGCGAAGGAGACGCCGACGACGTGGCGCAGCGCGCGGTCCTGCGCGCCTTCGACAAGCTCGAGAGCTTTCGCGGCGAGTCGAGCTTCCGATCGTGGCTGCATCGCATCGCCGTGAACGTGGCGCTCAACCACATCCGCGACACGCGCCGTGAGGTCCCCTCCCCCGTCGACGAGGCGGACCTCATCACGAACACGCTCGGCACTGCGCGGCTCGTCGCTCGGGAAGCGAAGGCCCGCCTCCTCGCCGCGCTCGACGAGCTCCCGCCGAAGCAGAAGCAGAGCGTCGAGCTGCGGCTGTTCCGCGAGCTCAGCTTCGCCGAGGTCGCGGAACAGATGGGCACCTCGGAGGAGTCGGCCAAGTCCAACTTCCACCACGCGATGAAGCGCCTCCGCGCCCACCTCGAGGGGTGAGCGATCAGGCCTCCGGGACGAGGCCCACGCGTTTGCCCGCCCGCGACGCCGCCGGCGCGCGCCCCGACTGCGCCTGCTCCTTCATGAGCGAGAGGACCTGACGCATGACGCGCGTCATGTCGCCCTTGTCCCGGATCCACGCCATCGTCGCGCTCATCGTCAGCTCCTTCAGGTAAGCGAAGGAGAAGCCGTGTGTGGCCTTGGCCAGGTCGCGGATGGCCTCCTCGGAGAGGCGCATCGCCGGGTCGACAGCCGCGCTCCAGCGCTCGAGGTACGTGGACCGCTCGTCCGCGGACGGGAGATCGAACAGGTACTTCCGATCGAACCGGCTCGGCCTGTCGATGATCGCGGGGTCGATCCGCTCCGGGTAGTTGGTCGTCGCGAGCACGACCACGCCCGTGTTCTCGGCGAAGCCGTCGAGCTCGTTGAGGAAAAACGAACGGTTGTCGTCCGAGATGAGCGTGTCGAGGTCCTCGAAGACGAGCAGGCAAGGCGCGACCGTCCGGGCACGCTTGAAGATGCGCCGGATCGCCTCGTGATCGTTCCGGTAGGACGCCACGAGGCTCTTCACGTAGAGGCAAGGCGTCTCCGGGAGGCTGCCGAGCAGGCCCTTCAGGAAGTGTGTCTTGCCGTTGCCGGGAGGCCCGTAGAGCAGGATGCCGCGCTTGTAGGGGACACCGTATCGCTCGTAGACCGCGCGCGAGGAGAAGAAGCTCCGCACGTCATCCAGGATGTCGTCCCGGAGCGAGCCTCGGAGCACGAGCGTGTCGAGCGAGGTCTTGGTGGCGGCGGCGAAGAGCCGCTCGTCCTTGCGCCACGAGCCCGCCTCGAAGACGAGGATCTCGCCGTCGACCTCGGACGCGTGCGCGCAGACCCGCGTGAAAAACGCCTCGGCCACCGCCCGGCTCTCCGCGATCACGTAGTGGCGGGACTCCGTGCAGTCGCCGGTCGGATACGTGACGAGCACGACCTCGATGGGCCGCCCCTCGAAGAGGACGTCCCAGACGGCGACCTCGGCGACCCGGGGCAGCTCCTCCTCCTCTTCGTCGTAGCGCGTGAGGATCTGCGCGTGAGCCGAGTCGGTGAGGCCTCCGAGGACAGCGCCGTCGCGGACGGCGTTGTCGATGGCAAAGGCTCCCGAGTCGGTCTCGAGCACGAAGCGGCCCGGACGCATCGTCGCGATGCGGCGGCCGGCCTCGTAGGCGAGGATCTCGCGAGGGAGCGCCAGGAGCTCGGCGAGGAAGCTGGTGGAGAAGGGAAGCATACGTCCGCCAGCGACGCCGCCCCTGCGCGATTTCTGACCGCGTGCTTTGCACGCGCACTTCTCGGTAGCTCCGCCCGGGGTCGAACCGGGACGCCCTTGCGGGCCGCGGATTTTAAATCCGCCGCGTCTGCCATTCCGCCACGGAGCCGCTTCTCTGGTGTTACCAGACGAAACCAGGCGCGCGCGACGAAGGCACCGAGCGAGCTCGCTTGTCCGTATTCAGCGAGTCAACAGGGTGGCCTTGTCACGCAGCGCCTTCCCCCGTAAGAGGCGCGACGTGGAGAGCGCTCCGAGCTCCGACGGCAAGGTACCCATGGGCTTTTCCTTCGCAGGGATAGCCTGCGGGATCAAGGTCAAGCGCCGGGATCTGGGCCTGCTCCTGTCGGAGGTTCCGGCCTCGGCGGCCGGGTGCTTCAGCACCTCGGAGACCCGTGCGGCCAGCGTCCGGCGCTCCGCGTCGCTCTTGCCTCGCTCGGGCGTGCGCGCCGTGGTCGTGGCCAGCGGCAACGCCAACGCGATGTGTGGGCCTAGCGCAGCCGAAGACGACGAGGCCGTCGCGCAGGCGGTCGCGCGCGCGGTGGACGTGAGAGCGGAGGAGGTGCTCACCGCGGCGACTGGCGTCATCGGCGTCCCCTTCCCGGCCGCGAAGGTCGAGGCGGCAGCGGACGGCCTGGCCCAGGCGCTCGTGCCCGACCCCACCGGCTTCGCCGAGGCCATCCTCACGACCGACACGACGACCAAGATCGCGCGCCGGGAGATCTTCGTCTCGGGCAAGCGCGTCCGCTTGCTGGGGGTGGGCAAGGGCTCGGGCATGGTCCACCCGAACATGGCGACCGTGCTCGCGTTCATCGCCTCGGACGCGCGCATCGGGCCGGAGCTGCTCTCCATCGCGCTGCGCGCCGCGGTGGACGAGTCGTTCCAGATGCTCTCCGTCGATCGCGACACGTCCACGAACGACGCCGTGATCGCCATGGCGAACGGGCTCTCGCAGGCCTCCGCCATCGAGTCGCTCGACTCGGATGCGGGCAAGGCGTTCGTGCGCGCGCTCTCCGAGATCTGCGTGGAGCTCGCCCGAGCCGTCGCGCGCGACGGCGAGGGCGCGCGCCGCCTCGTCACCGTCCGGCTCGAGGGCGCGAGCTCGCGCGACGACGCGCGCGCGCTGGCGCGGTCCGTCGTGGAGTCGAACCTGGTCAAGGCCGCCCTCTTCGGCGCCGACCCGGGCGCCGGCCGCATCGTCGCTGCGCTCGGCGCGCGCGCGGCGGAGCGCAAGATCGAGCTCGACCCCACGAGCATCGACGTGACCATGATGGGCGCGGCGGTGCTCCGCGGCGGCGCGCCCGCCCTCGCGGCGCCCGACGCGCTGCGCGCCCGCCTCCGCGAGGACGAGATCCAGATCGTGATCCGCGTCGGCTCCGGCGAGCACGCCGCGACCGCGTGGGGCTGCGATCTGTCGTACGACTACGTCCGCATCAACGCGGACTACGCGACGGTGCTGGCGGACGGCCCGAGCGGCGCCGTGCGGCGCGATCACCGCCTGGAGACGAAGACCCCCGAGCTCAAGACGGAGGTGCTCGTCTCGGCGCTCCGGTTCATCGAGCGCTTCGCGGGAACACGCGCGGTCATCCGCTACGGTCAGGTCACGCTGGGCAGACGCGACCTCGCGCTCCGCCTCGCGGAGGACGTCCGCCTGCTCTCGGCCGTGGGCCTCCGCCCCATCCTGGTCCAGGCAGGCGCGAGCGAGCTGGTGGTCACCTCGCTGGCGCGCGCCGGCGTACGCGCCGTCGGGCTCTCGGGCGCGGACGGCAACCTGTTCCGCCTCGACCAGGGCTCGGAGCGGCTCTCGGTCGATCCCGACGTGGTGGAGACGCTCCTCGCCAAGGGCTACATCCCGGTGGTCGTGCCCGAGATCACCGAGGAGCTCGAGGCTCGCGGGCCGAGCGCCCCCGGGGTGGACATGGTGGCGGCGGAGATCGCGGTCGCCTGCGGCGCCAAGAAGCTCATCTACCTGGCCGAAGCGCCGGGGCTGACCTTCGACGGGATGCTCGTCTCCGAGATCTCGGGGGAAGAGCTCGCGAACCGGCTCGAGGCCGGCGCGGTTGACGAGCGCGCCCGCCCGCTCGCGCGCGGCGCCATGCGCGCCCTGCGCGGCGGCGTCGACTCCGTCCACTTCATTGACGAGCGCACGCCACACGTCGTCGTCGCCGAGCTCTTCACCGAGTCCGGCGTCGGCACGATGGCGCGCTGAAGAGGCTCCCCCTCTCCGCTCGCGGAGAGGGGGCCGGGGGGTGAGGAATCGACAGGGACAAATCTGTCAGTCTTCCAGACTCGGTGTGGGTCTGAGACCGATGCTCTCAGCGAGCTTCTTCCGAAGCTGGTTCCATCGAGCAACATCGTGTCCCGCGTGCCGGCGCCGAGCAGAGACGCCGTGTCGGCCACGATTCCCCCGCAGAGCGTTTCTAGCCAGGGGGTCTGATGCAGCCCCCCTCGACCGCGAAGCGCGGTCTCACCCCCGCCTCCGGGCTCCGGGCCTTACGGTCCTCGCCCGTGCAGATGGCAGCTGCGAGGAGCTTCTCACGACCAACAGCGTCAGTCTCAGCGACTACCAGGGGTTCTTCTCCCCCCTCTCCGCTCAGTAGCCTTTCTTCATCACCAGGATCGTGTCGCGCTCGATCTCGAAGCCGGCCTCGGTGACGATCGCGATCGAGCTCTTGTCCCGCGTGGCGAGGACGCGGATCTCGGCGAAGGTCTCGTTCGGGTACTTCTCGTCCGGGCCGTCGGTCCTGAGCTCGCTGAAGACGGCGTCGCGGTCGTCCTCGGTCATCGCCTTGTCGTCCGCCGAAGAGCCCGCGCCCGGCAGGCTCTCCACCCACCTGTCGCCGCGGCGCACCGCGATGAAGCGATTGCCCGGCTTGATGCCGTGTTTGGCCCCGCGGTCGAGGAACACGACCTGGTGCTGGCCGAAGAACTGGTGCGGGTAGAGCGCGGTGAGGATACGCGCCTCGATGTACTTGTCGTTCTTCACCGGCGGCACGATCAAGAACTTGCGCTTGATGTTGCCGACGAAGTCGCCGCGCTCGACGGAGTCGAGCGACTCGATGATCTGCGCGCGAGCGAGGTGCGTCTTGGGGTTGTACCGGTCGACACGGAGCGTGGCGACGACCTGCACAAGATCGCCCGCGTCGTCGGCCTCGCGGCCCCGCATGGTGCGCAGCTCGCGGAAGACCGTGAGCTCTTGCCCGAGCTCGATCTTCTCGTCGGACTCGAGCTCCACGTACACGTCGTCCCAGAACGTGAGGTACATCTGGTCCTCGGGCGAACCGACGACCTCGCCGCGTTTGTATTTGCCGATCTCGTCCACCCAGCCGTAGTTGCGCAAGAAGACCGTCTTCTCGGGCACGGCGCGCTGGCGGAAGCCGGTCTCCTCGACGCGCAGGCGGACGCGGTCGCCGGGGTAGATCCAGTGGGGGTTCTGGATCTGCGGGTTATAAGACCAGAGGCGCGGCCACGCGTAGGGGTTCTTGAAATACTGACCGCTGAGCCCCCAGAGCGTGTCCCCTCGGCGAACGCTGTGAGCGCTGGGCACGCCCGAGTCGCCGATCACGTATTGGCCGTCTTTGTTGCCGCGCGCCGACGCCGAGGCCGGATCGGATCGGTTGAGGTCGAACCGATCTCGCGACGAGTTCACGTCGGTCAGCGACTGCGAGCTCGACGGGAGGTGCGAGTCGACCTCGCCCGGCCCGGGCCCTGACTGGGTGGTCGTCGTGTTCGTGGTCGTCGGCCCCGGCAGCATGTTGATCTGGGTGTCGCCGCCGGGTCCGGTGGTCGGTCCGGCCTCGTCCTGCGCGAGCGCGCTCGGGGCGCAGGTCAGGATGACGAGGACGGAGGAGAGGAGCCTTCCAGTTTCTTTCATGGCGATCTCAACGCGGCAGCCGCTTCGCGGCCGAGCTGTTCGAATATTCGGTCTTGAGGCGCTCGCGCGCGCGCTTGGCTCCCGCCGGGTCGCCGAGCTTGTCCTTGGCCTTGGCGAGCTCGAAGAGCACGTCCGCGGCCATGTCGGTGCCACCGGACATGGCAAGCGCGGCCTCGAGCTGCTCTGCTGCCCGCTTCTTGTCGCCCTTCTGGGCGTGGACCTGCCCGCGCAAGAAGGTCGCCTCGGGCACCTTCTCGTGATCCGGGAACGTCTGGATGAACGCGCTCAGCGCCTCGAGGGCCGGGTCGAGCTGGCGGCGCTCGAAGAGCTTCTTCGCTTTCTCGAAGGAGGCGAGCGCGACCGACGTCTCGACCCGTTCGAGCGGGGGGCGCGCGGACTCCGCCTCGGGGCTCACGGCCTCCGGCGGACTCTCGGGGCCGAGGCGAACGACCGCGAGGGCAGGCCGATCGCTCGGCTGCGCCGCGGCCTCTTCTCCGGCTGCGCTCCGCGCCGCGCCGCCCGCGCCAGCGCGCGCAGGCGTGACCGGCCGAGCCTCCTCGACGGCGCCGATGCGCTCGGAGAGGGCGGAGGTCTGGGAACGGAGGCTCGCCACCTCGGTCCGCAGGCGATCGAGCTCCTGGGCCAGCTCGCCTTTCTCGGCCGAGCACCCGAGCCCGAACGCCGACAGCGCCACGAGGGCCGCGGCCCGCCGAACCCCGAAGGCGCCACGCTGGAAAGACAGCACCATAGCTCGCGTCCAGCCTAGAGCTTCGGGTCGGAGCAGGCCAAAAAACCGTGGTAGGGTTCGCCTCCCATGACGCCCTCGCGCCTCGTTCACGCGCTCGTCGCGGCCGCCCTCGCCGGGTGCATCGCCGTGGGCGCGGCCTGCTCCGACGACGCCGGCTCGGGCGGCTCGGCGTGCACGCAGGAGCTCGGCCAGGACAAGTGTTTCGACTACGCCTGCTACGAAGCGGGCGCGACGCGGTCGTTCCGCCAGGACGTGCTCCCCATCTTCGAGAACTCCTGCGCGCTCACGACCTCCTGCCACGGCGACCCGTCGAGCCCCGATCCTGCCTCCGGCTATCGGCCTTACCTCGGCGAGCCCAACCAGGAGGTGACGCCGTCGGACGTGCCGAAGATCCTCTCGCTCATCGTCGGCCAGGACTCGCACGCGGCCTCGATGAAGATCGTGGATCCGGGCAAGCCCGAGTCGAGCTTCCTCATGAACAAGCTCGACGGCGACCTCGAGTGTGCCTCGCTCACGTGCACGGCGTCCTGCGGGACGCCCATGCCGCAGACCGGTGATCTCCTGCCGCGAGCTCAACGAGACATCGTGCGCGACTGGATCAAACAAGGAGCGCAGGACAATTGATCGGCCGGCTCGTGGGGCGCATCGTCGATGACGACGGCGCCGTCGTGCTCCTGGATGTGGCAGGGGTTGGCTACGAGGTGACGATGCCGCTCGGAACGCGGGGTCGACTCGCCGCGGATCCGTCCGGCCTCGTCACGGTCTGGGTCCACACCCACGTCCGCGAGGACATCTTCGATCTCTTCGGCTTTGCGTCCGCGGCCGAGAAGGTCGCGTTCCGAACCATCATCGGGGTGCCCAACGTCGGCCCCAAGCTCGCGCTCGCCATCCTCGGGAGCGTCAGCGTGCACGACCTTGCGACCCTGGTGGGCCGCGGCGACACGGGCAAGCTCACCCAGATCCCCGGAGTCGGAAAAAAGACGGCCGAGAGGCTCGTCCTGGAGCTGAAGGGCAAGCTGGACCCCGGTCCCGCCGTCGGTCCTCAAACCGCCATGCCCATCGCGAGCCCGCCGGGGAGCAAGGCGGACTTGCTCACCAGCGCCCTCACCCGCATGGGCTACAGGCCGAGCGAGGCCGAGCGGGCCGTTTCCGCCTTGGTTCAGTCCGGCCGGGACCTCGAGCAGGCCCAGGTCGGGGACCTGGTCCGGGAGGCGCTGGCCGTGTTGTCCAGGTAGGGTGGCGAGGCCGAAAAGCGCGAAACGAGACTTGAAGTCGACAAGCTCAGAAAGGTGCGGCTATTCTCGCGCCGCACCTTCGTACGTTACGAGGAGAGCCCGGTGATCATCTGCCCGAAGTGCACGAAGGAAAACCAGGACCACTACAAGTTCTGTCTAGGCTGCGGCGCCGAGCTCCCCCGCGATGCTTCTCCCAAGAAGTTCGCGCCCGCTTCGAACACGCCCCCCCACGGCGTGCCCGCCGTCCAGCAGCCTCCGGCCGCGCCTCGCGCGCCGGCTGCGGCGCCCATCGCAGACGAAGCGACGTCGCAAGGCCATGGTCCTGGGTCTTCGGCGGAAGCACCGCCGGTCATCTGCCCGCAGTGCAGCCACCCCAACCCCACGAGCAACAAGTTCTGTGCTTCGTGCGGCTTCAAGCTCGCGAAGATGGCGAGCATGCCTGCGCCGGCCCAGCCCGCGATGCCCGCGGCCGGAGCGATGGCTCCCGCGCCTCAGGCATCCGCCCCGCCGCCCGCGGCGTCGAGCGGCGCCTCCGCAGCGCAGGTGGTCGGCCTCGACGCACCCGTCGCCGGGGGCGTGACGCTCACCGCGCTCCGCGCGGACGGAACGGAGGCCGGCTCGTTCCACATCGGGGCCGGCCCGACCACGCTCGGTCGTGACTCCGGCAGCATCTTCGCCGGGGACAGCTACCTCTCTCCTCGTCACGCCACGCTCACGCCCAAGGGCAAACAGGTCGTCATTCGCGACGAGAGCTCGCTGAACGGCATCTACCGGAAGATCGGCCGGGACGAGCCGGTCGAGCTCGCCATCAACGACATTTTCCGCATCGGCCAGGAGATCCTCCGGGTGGAGGCGCTCCAGGTCATGGCGAAGAGCGCGGACGGGGTCGAGCGGCTCGGAAGCCCAGCGCGTGGCTACGTGGCTCGCATCGCCCTCATGATCGGCCGCGACACGACCGGCAACGCCTACCCCATCCCCGAGACGGGCCTCCACCTCGGTCGCGAGCGCGGCGACGTGCTCTTCCCGGAAGACGGCTACGTCTCCGGCCTGCACTGCCGCCTGAGCTTCGCGAACGGAAAGATCTACCTCACGGATCTCGGCAGCTCGAACGGGAGCTTCGTCCGCCTCATGAAGGACACAGCCGTGACCAGCGGCGACATCCTCCTCATGGGGCAGCAGCTCTTCCGCATCACCGTCAACGCCTGATCGGCCGAACGCCCGGTGGAAGCGCCCCGCACGGTCCGCGTCGTCGCCGCCGTCATCGAGAACGGTGGTCGGTACCTCATCACCCAGAGGCGCCCGACCGCGGTGCTCCCCAACATGTGGGAGTTCCCCGGCGGCAAGGTGGAGCCCGGCGAATCGGACGCGGACGCGCTCCGCCGCGAGGTGAAACACCGCCTCGGGGTGGACGTGCGCTGTGGCCAGCTCATCTCGTTCGTGAGCCACCCGTACGAGCGCTACACCGTGGACCTCTACCTCTACGAGTGCCACATCGCCTCGGGCGAGCCCGCTGCGCTCGCGGTGAACGCGTTCTTGTGGGTGACGAGCGCGGACTTCGATCAGTATCCGTTCACGCCCGCCGACGAGGCGAGCATGAACAAGCTGCTCGGGCTCGGATAGGGGCAGCGCCCCCCTCACGAAGTGAGGGGGGTTGGGGGGTGAAACGGCGGGCAAGTTGGCTTCGGATTGGGAGAGGCCGACTTTCTTCTCCACCCTGTTACGCTCGGTAGGTGGACGCGGCCGCGTTCCCTCACCTCGCCGAGTACCTGGCCAAGCTGCCGGCGGGGCTCGGCTCGTACCCCGACTGCCGGACCAAGGGGATCCTCATCCGCAGCAGCGTGAAGGACGTCGCGCCGCACGCGTCGTGGGCCACGCTCCCGCCCGCCCTCCTCGAGGCGATCGAGTCACCGCCGCTCCCGACGACCTGGGTGTCGACGGTGCTCACGAACGCGGTGCACTTCGTCGTCGCGGACACCTACTACCCCACGCCGCAGGCGCTGCTCGACTGGAACTACGCGCGCACGTTCAAGGCGAGCAACTCGCCGATGTACCGCACGCTGACGCGAATGGCGGGCCTGCGAAATTTTCTCCGCGGCGCCGTGAAGGTGCACGGCCTGTTCCAGCAAGGCACGGACATCTCGATCGACTTCCTCGGCGAGACGAGCGCGCGCGTGCTCCTCGAGCACCCGCCGTATCTGCACTTCGGGCTCACCCATCTGGCGAACGAGGCGGTGTTCGCCGCCACCCTCGACGCCGCCGGCGCGCAGTCGAGCAAGGTGAAGATGACCGAGTCGAGCGCGCGCCGCGCCGTCTTCGAGGTCAGCTGGACGGAGTGACGACGCGCCCGAGGATGTTCTCGTAGCGGAGCCGCGCGCGGAGCGGCGCCACCCACGGGAGCGCCTCGAAGGTGTCCGGGAAGAGCGCGTATTGCGGGTGCCGTCCGGACCAGCGGAGCCCCCCGGCCACGAGCTCCTCGCTGGGCTTCGCGGTGAGGGCGCGCGCCACGCCCTCTCGCGCGAAGCCACACTTCTCGATGACCCGGCGGCTCGCGACGTTGTCTTCGTCGTGCGAGACCTGCAGCCTCTCGCAGCCGAGCTTGTCGAAGGCGTAGATCGCGGCGACCTGCACGCCGAGCGTCGTGAAGCCGCGCCCGGCGTGGCGCGTAGGCGCCCAGTAGCCGATCTCGAGGCCGTTGGGGTTCAGCGGCACACGCGGGTGAAGGCCGACCATGGTGAGCATCCGAGCGCCCTCGAAGAGGCCCATCACCATCTCGCCACCGCTCCAGTAGTCGGCCTCCCCTTCGCGCAGGCGCTCGAGCTGGTGGGCCGGCGAGCTCTCGGCGTGTGCCCAAGGCATCCACACCTTGAGCTCGGCCAGGCTGCCGATGAGCGCGTCGTAGATCTCGTCGGCGTCGGTCATCAGGGTCGGCCGGAAGACCAGCGGGCCGCTGTCGTGCTCGACGTGGATCGCGCGCGCGGGGAACTTCCTCGTGACCGGGATATCGGCGGCAAGCATCATGATTTCTCGTCGGGAGACGAGCCCCTTTCCTGACAATCCTCGCCGTGTTCTCGCGCGCTGCACAGTGGTAAGAGCGGCGCATGACACTCGAGGTCTTCAAGAAGCTGCCCCTCGGCGGGGTCGATCGTCGCGCCATGGTCGGAGCCCTCGCGGAGCGCGGCCCCACCGTCGCGCGGGCGCAGCTCGCGGAGGAGCGCAAGAGCATCAAGAGGTCGGGCGCGCAGATCGGCAATGACGTTGCCGTCATCATCCTGGGCGGGTCCAACGGCATCACCCGCGGCCTCGCCGCGCAGCTCCTCTTCGGAGACCGCGCGAGCGTCTTCTGCGTGCACCTCGACAGCGAGAAGATGCAGATTGGCCCGCACCACGTCGCGGCCATCTCGGAGGCCGCCGCGGCGGAGGGCCTCACCGCGCGCTTCTTCAACGAGGACGCGACGAAGCCCGACACGATCGCGCAGGTCATCGGCGAGATCAAAGGCAAGTACCGCGCGGTGCACCTCGTGAACGGCATCGCGGCGGGCGCGACCAAGCGCTACAAGGAGCACGGGCCGACGCAGGTCAAAGAGCTCGACGTCGCCTTCGACACCGTCCTGCAGACGCCGGATTTTTCGAAGCCCGAGAACGTCCGCAAGCTCGGCCTGGTGGAGGTCGAGGTCGCGACGGACGTGGACATCGAGCGCACGAACAAGTTCATGGGCACCTCGTCGCTCCTGTGGGCCGAGCCGCTCAGCGAGGCAGGCCTCCTCGCGAGGGGCGAGAGTGTCGTAGCCTTCTGCGACTACGACTACCCGAAGGACGACCCGGTCTACGCCATGGGTCCCCTCGCCGGCGCCAAGCAGCTCCAGCGCAAGACCATGGCGGAGATCGCGGAGCGCTTCGGCACGAAGACCGCGCGACTGTGTTACCCCGCCGTCGCCACGACCGCGCTCGGCGCGATCCCGGGCGGCCTGCTCATGTACGCGCTCACCGGGCAGATCCTGAAGGAGCGCAACCAGCTGAAGGGCATCGTCGAGCTGAGCGCCGAGTCGATGGTCATCTTCGACAAGGCCTACGACGGCCGCGACGTCCGCCTGGACGCGGACTACCAGGAGACCCTGCCGGAGTTCTTCAAGCGCCGCGACGCGCTCCAGCCGTCGGACATCCCCGCGGCGTTCAGCGCGCTCTACGCGAGCTGAGGAGCGCGACAGACAAAACGAATCGGGCGACGGCACCGAGGTGCGCGTCGCCCGACCAGCCTAGAGGCTGCGGAAGATCAGTTGCCCGCGCCGCCGCCCGCGCCGATGCCGTTGTCGCAGCTGTCGGCGAACGCCATGTTCAGCGTCTTGAGCGTGGTCACCGTCTGCGCACAGTCACCCGGGTTCACGACAGCCACGAGCGCCATGTTCTCCGCACAGGTCGCGAGGCAGCCGTTCATGTCGGTGCCGTTCGTCCACAGGTCCTTCTCGGCCGCGCTGCCGTCGAACGCGCAGAGCGTGTCACCCATGCAGGTGAGCGCGCCGCAGTCGTAGAGGTCCGAGCACGCCTCGGCACAGTCGGCCGGAGCGGTCGTGTCGGGAAGCGCGCAGGCCATGCCGCCCGTCGACGTCGTGGATCCCGTCGTGGTGGTCGTCATGCCGGTGCTGGTCGACTTGGTCGACGAGGTGCCGCCCGTGCTGGTGCTGCTGGTCGTGGTCCCCGAGCCGCCGGAGCCCTCGTCATCGCCGCACGCGACGACCGTGAGGCCCGACAAAATTGCAACGATTCCGAGAAGCTTGATGTTCATGAGCGCGATCTCCTCCAAAGAAACGGTCCGGCGGCCGGCCCGAGGGCGCGCAAATAAGCACACTCTCGAGTCTTGGCCAAGACATCACAGAACGTCCGGTTCTGCCGGACCCTCACCATCCGGCACCGACCCGATGGGTCGACCCCAGTTGCGTGGGACCTACAAGCAGAAGCCGTGCCAATGAAAACCAGACGTTAGCTTCGCGTTTTCTTTGCGCGACCCCTGATCGGCCTGTCATGCCCCCGAGCAGAGACCGCCGCACCCGCTGCAGGCGCGGTGACCTTGCGAGATCACCTTTTCTTCTCTCCTCAACCCGGACCCAGACCGCAGTAGGTTCCGCTCGCATGCGAGCCATCATCATCGGCGCCGGTCGCGGAAGCCGCCTCGAGCACCTGACCGAAGAGGTCCCCAAGACGATGGTGGAGGTGGTCGGGCGGCCGATGCTCGATCACATCCTCGACGCGCTAGCGTTCGCGGGCTTCTCACGTGACAGGATCGTCTTCATCTCCGGCTACCGGGCGGAGGTGGTGGAGAGCCGGTACCCAGGCCTCACCTACGTCCGCAACGAGGGCTGGGAGCAGAACAACATCCTGCTCTCGCTCCTCTGCGCGCGCGATCTGATGGCGGACGGGTTCGTGTCCACCTACGCGGACATCGTCTACACACCCGAGATCGCGAGGGACGTCGCGGCGAGCCCACACGACGTGACGCTCGGCTGCGACACGGCGTGGCGACGTCGTTACAAGGGCCGCTCCCAGCACCCCGAGACGGACGCCGAGAAGCTCATCGCGGACGGCTCACGCGTGACCAGGCTCTCTCGGCACATCCCCAGCGAGGAGGCGTCCGGCGAGTTCATCGGCGTGATGAAGGTCGGACCGCGCGCGGTGCCGCGTTTCCTCCAGAGCTTCGACGAAGCGGCGGCGACCTTCCGCGGCGGTCCGTTCCGCGAGGGCCGCACGTGGGAGAAGGCCTACCTCATCGACTTCTTGCAGCACCGCCTCGAGGCGGGCGACGAGATGCACCGGGCCGACACCGACGGCGGCTACATGGAGATCGACACGCTCGAAGACCGCGGCCTCGCCGAAGCGTGGTGGCGCGAGCGAGGCGGCTGAGCCCCGCGCAGAGCCTCACATTAAAGATGACGATACCGTCATGACGATGGTACCAGCTATCATCTTCACGGGCGAGGACCGTAAGGCCCGGAGCCCGGAGGCGGGGGTGAGGCCGCGAAGCGGCCGAGGGGGGCTGCTCCAGACCCCCTGGCTAGGAACGCGCTGCGGGGTCATCGACCGCGGGGACGCCGCTCTGCAAGCCAGAGCGGCACCCGAAACGCGGGCAGGGCGTGACCGTCCCGGTCGTGGAGAACGGCACGGCTCGGCCCGGCTCAGTCTCAGCCTAGTTCCTCCGACACCAACTACTGCGGCCCGAAGTTGCCGCTGCAGGTCTGGGCGAAGGCCTGGTTCAACGTGATGAGCGTCTGGATCGTCGTGTCGCACTGCGACGGATCGATGATGGACACGAGCGCCATGTTGTCCTGGCAGCTGGGGATGCAGCCCATCATGAACTGCATCTTGCTGCCGAAGGCGAACCCCGGGCAGAGCTGCTCGCCGTCACAGAACAGCGTGCCGCAGTCGAAGATGTCCGAGCAGGCCTGCTGACAGTTGTTGGGCGGCGGCTCCCCGATCGAGCAGCCGCCGCTGGTCGACGTTCCGACGCTGACGGATGACGTGCCGACGTCCGTCGTGCTCACGGACGTGTTCGTGGTGCCCACCGACGTCGTCGCCTGACCGACGCCCGTCGTCGTTCCCTTCGACGCGCTGGTGCCGGTCGAGCCGTTGGCGCCGGAACCGCCGCTGCCACCTTCACCGCCGTCCTCTTCGAACACCACGCTGCCGCCGCAAGCCGCGGCGAGGAGGACGAGACCACCAAGGAAGAGCAAGCCAGTCTTCATGGCCCCTACGTCTACCGCGAGCGGCCGCTCCTCACAAGACGGCGGACAGATCGCTGCCTTGCGCGAGGAGCCCGGGCAGCCCGCCGGTGTGGAGGAAGAGCACGCGTTTTCCATCCAGCTTCCCTTCACGCGCGGCGCGGACGAGCCCGGCGAACGCCTTGCCCGTGTAGACCGGATCCAGGAGGAGCCCGCTCGCGCGCGCCACGCTCAGGACGAGCTGCTTCTGATCGTCGTTGGCGACTGCGTAGCCCGGCCCCTTCTCGCGATCGTCGATCGCGACGATGGCCGGGGCCTCGAGCGAAGGCTCGAGCGCGCGCGCTTCGGCGACGATGCGATCGACCACGCCGCGGAAATACGCGACGTCGTCGCAGACGGCCATGGGCCACACTTCGGGCGCGACGCCCGAGCGTGACGCACCGAGCGCGACGCCGGCCGCCGTTCCGCCCGAGCCGCAGGCGTGGACGATGACGTCGAACGGCTTGCTCCCGCCGAGGCCGGCGTCGAGCTGGGCGCGGATCTCCGCCATGGCCTCGACATAGCCGAGCGAGCCGAGCGCGTTCGAGCCGCCCTCGGGGATGACGTAAGGGCGCTCTCCCTTCTTCGCGAGCTCGGCCGCGACCTCGGCCATGAGCTCGCTGCGCGTCCGGTATTGCGCGGGGGTGATCAGGCGAATCTCCGCGCCGACCAGGCGATCGAGGAGGACGTTGCCGGTGATGGGGAGCGGCGCGCCGATCTCGGTCGTGCGGAGGAGCAAAACCGAGCGGAGCCCGAGCTGCGCGCCGACGATCGCGGTCGCGCGCGCGTGGTTCGACTGGATGCCGCCGCACGTGACGAGGACGGTCGCGCTCTCGCGGGTCGCGGCCGCGAGCAGGTACTCGAGCTTGCGGATCTTGTTGCCGGCCTCGGGGCCGCCCGTGACATCGTCGCGCTTGACCCACAGGTCGATCCCGCGACCGCCGAGGCCGAGCGCCTCGAGCAGGGCGCGCGGCTTCACGAGAGGCGTGGGCAGGTGCGCAAGCCGGAGCCGTTCGCTCTTCAGCACCTACGAGATCTCCACCAGCACGGCGCCGCCCTCGACCGTGGCGCCGGCGGAGGTGACGACGCGCTTCACGGTGCCGGCGCGCTCGGCGACGAGCTCGTTCTCCATCTTCATGGCCTCGACGACGACGACCGGGGCGCCGGCCTCGACCTCGTCGCCCTCTTTCACGAGCACGCGCACGACGCGCCCCGGCATCGGCGAGCGGACGGTGCCCTCCCCGCCGGCCGACGGCTTGGCCGCGGCCTGCACACGCATGCGCTCGCTCTCCACCGTGGCGAAGAAGCGCTGGCCGTCGGCGATGACGCCGAGCGCAGGCGCGGTGCCCTCGAGCCAGAGCTCGATGACGCGTGGGCCGATCTTGATGCTGGTGGCGCCGCGGCCCGATCGAGCGTTCCGCGGGAGGCCGACCGCGTCCGCCTCCACCGGCTGGCCGTCGACCGTGACCGAGAGCACGCCCCCGGCCGCCTCGACGATCTCGACCACGTGCTCAGTGCCTGAGGGCAAGGTGACGAAGTATTTCATCGGCGGTCTCGTCGCTCGCTAGAACTGCAGCCCGACCTTCGTATTCGCAAGGAGCTGCTCCGGCAAGGCATTGCCGTCCTCGTCGTCGAACGCGCCGCCCGGGAAGAGGACGCCGCCTTCGGCGCCGAGCTCGAGGGTGACGAAGCGCTCGAGCGGGATGCGCACGTCCACGCCGGCGTCGATCTCGACCCCGAGGTCGCGGTTCTTGGGGTTGCCGCCGTCGTAGTTGGCGTACGTCCCGAGCGCGCCGGCGTGGTACGGGTCGACCACGTCGCTCGTGGCCTGCGCGAAGACGAAGCCGAGCTTCGCGTCGACCTGGCGGACGGGCCGGAAGAGGAAGCGCGGGTTCAGGTAGGTGGCGCCGAAGACCCCGCCGTTGGAAGGCAGGAGCTGCAAGCCGGGGTTGGGCCGGTTCACGACGCGGGAGTCCTGCGCGATGGTGGCGGCGCGTGCCGTCTTGTACTGGAGCACCTGATCGAAGAGCACGAGCCCCACGTTGTGGTTCGTGTCCATCGTGAAGCGGTGTGTCTCGCCGTCGAACGGATCCGCGTCGCCCGACGCGTAGCCGTACTCGAGCTCGTGCACGAAGTCGCCCCAGCGCTCCTTGTCGTCCGACCGCATGTGGACGAACCCGAGGATGGCCGCGGCGCCGAACGAGAGGACACCCTCGTCTTCGATCGGATCGGTTGGGCTCAAACGATTGACGTACGACGAGCGCACGTAGCTGGTCCGGCCGAACACCGTGGCCGCCTCCGCCTGGATGTAGGCGTACGCGTCCATCCCGGGGACCTCGCCGCGGACCTTGCCGGCGATGTCGACCACGCCGACGTCCAGCGTCTCGTCGTAGGGCTGGAGCACGGCGGTGAGCTGGCGCTCCTGGTGGCGGTAGACGTTGAAGAGGCCGATCTCCGCGAAGTCCGACCGGTAGCCGACCGCGAGCACACCTTGCGCGGCGATGTCCCCGACCGGCTGGTCCGGCGAGTTGCCGAGGAGGTCCGCGGTGTTGTCCTCGAAGACGAGATCGCCCGCGAGCGCGAGGAAGAGCGGCGTGTCCTTGCCGAGCGGGGTCGTGGCGAAGAGGAGGCGCTCGACGATCGACCCGCGCAAGGTGTCGCCGAACATCTGTTTGTGGTCGCCGTCGTTCGCGAGCAGGCCCAGCGCCCAGTGGTTCATCTGCTGGCCCAGCCGGAACATGCCGATGGGCGAGCGGTACTCGAGGTAGAGCTGGCGCGGGTGGACGTCGTACCAGTTGTAGTCGTCGAGCGGATCGCGCGACTGATTCACGAACTGGGTCGTGTCGCCGGCGACGAGCCCACGCGGGAGATCGATCTCGCCCACGAGCGCGAGATCGTCGCGAAACACGACGCGGCCGAAGAGGCGGAGCCAGTGGTAGAGGTACTTGTTCTGCCCGAGCAGGGCCGGATCACGTGGCTCCGACCCGTCAGCCGGGGCGACGGCGCCGCGCGCGGGAGGCTCGAGCGGCAGGTCGGTCATCGCGCGGAACCGGAGCTGGTAGTCGCCGTGGATGCTGAAGACGAGGAAGTCCGGATCGAAGGGGAGCGGGGTGACCCGGCCGCTCTCGAGGATGAACCGCTCCAGGAACCCGTCTCGCGCAGGCTTCTCGACCCGCTTCGGGATATCCTCTTCCACGACCTTGGGCTGGGCCGACGCCTCCGCCTTCGGCTCGTCGGCCGAGGCCCGGAGGGGCAGCGCCAAGAAGCCGGCCAAAGCCAGCAAATAAGCCTTTCGCATGCGTCGGCGCGGGAGCATACACCAAGGTCCCAGCATCGACATTGCTCCCCACCGCAACCTGTTGTCTGGTCCCCGGCAAGATGTCCGAAGCCCCCCCCGTCCTCATCGGGCGCCCCCTCTCGCTCGAGTCACTCGCGGCCGTCGCGCGAGGCCGCGCCCCGGTTTCCATCTGCCCCGAGGCCCACGCCCGGATGGTCGCCTCACGCCGCGCGATCGACGCCATCGCCGAGGGCGGCGACGAGGCTCCGGCCGTCTACGGCGTGAACACGGGGTTCGGCGCGCTCGCCGAGACCCGCATCGCCAAGGCGGACATCGCTGCGCTGCAGCGGAACCTCGTACGGAGCCACGCGTGTGGGGTGGGGCCGGACCTCGGCCGCGCGGAGGTTCGCGCGATGATGGTGCTGCGCGCGCAGGTCATCGCGATGGGTCACTCCGGCGTCCGGCCCGAGGTGGTCGCGCTCCTTGTCGGCATGCTCAACGCGGACGTGGTGCCGCGCGTGCCCTCACAAGGGTCCGTCGGGGCCTCCGGCGATCTCGCGCCGCTCGCGCACCTGGCGCTCACGCTCACCGGCGAGGGCGAGGTCCTCTCACCGAGCGGCGGCTGCGAGCCGGCGCTCGGCGCGCTCGAGCGCGCCGGGCTTCGTCCGCTCGAGCTCGCGGCGAAGGAGGGCCTCGCGCTCATCAACGGGACGCAATACATGGCCGCGCTCGGCGCGCTGGCGGTGATCGACGCCCTCACGCTCGCCAAGCTCGCCGACATCGCCGGCGCCACCAGCCTCGAGGCGCTGCTCGGCTCGGCGAAGCCGTTCGACGATCGGCTGATGTTGGTGCGGCCGCACCCCGGCCAGGCGGCCGTCGCCGCGAACCTGCGCGCGCTCCTCGCCGAGAGCGAGATCATGCGCAGCCACGAGAACTGCGGGAAGGTCCAGGACCCGTATTCGCTGCGCTGCATGCCGCAGGTGCACGGCGCCACGCGAGACGCGCTCGCCTTCTCACACGACGTGCTCGCGCGCGAGCTGAACAGCGTGACCGACAACCCCACCGTGTTCCTCCGGGAGGACGGGAGCGCCGAGGTGATCTCGGGCGGCAACTTCCACGGCCAGCCGCTCGCGCTCGCCCTGGATCTGGCGGCCATCGCCGTGGCAGAGCTCGGCAACATCAGCGAGCGCCGCGTGGAGCAGCTCGTCAACCCCGCGCTCTCGAGCGGGCTCACGCCCTTCTTGGCGCCGAAGAGCGGGCTGCACTCGGGGTTCATGATCGCGCAGGTCGCGAGCGCCTCGCTCGTGAGCGAGAACAAGGTGCTCTGCCACCCCGCCAGCGTGGACTCCATCCCGTCGAGCGCAGGGCGCGAAGACCACGTGAGCATGGGCAGCGTCAGCGCGAAGAAGCTCGTGCAGGTGGTGGAGAACGCCACCGCGTGCATCGCGATCGAGCTGCTCGTCGCGTGCGCCGGGGTGGATCAGCGCAGGCCCCTCTCGCCGGCCAAGGGTGTGGCGGCCGCGCACCGGGCGGTACGCGAGGGCGTCGCCCCGCTCACGGAAGATCGCCCGCTCTACCTCGACATCGCGCAAGTGCGCGCGATGATTCGAGAGGGCGCGGTGCTTCGCTCCGTCGAGGCGGCCGTCGGCGCCCTGCGGTAACATTCGAAGCGCGCATGCCCCTCTCACACGACGAGCCGTTCCCGCTCGAGGCGGTGCGCGATCTGTTGGGGGTCGTGCGCGCCATCTACGCGGCCGCGAAGCAGTCGGGCGCGAGCCGCGCGGAGCTCGTGAAGATCGCCAAGGTCGGCAAGGACCTGTCGGACGCGCTCGACCTCGCCGTCTCCACGCGCGACGGGACCATGGGCCGGCGCGCCGCGTGGGAGCGCGCCGAGCTCGCGACGAGGCGCGTCGGCGATCTGGTCGACGCGCTCACGCCGGCCGAGCCGCTCGTCCTCGCCGCGCGTGGCCGCGTGACCGGCGTGCGGGCCGTCGGTCGAAAGCGGCGCGACGAGCGCTGAGAGGCGCGACTGGGCTATCCTCTCTCGTTCCGGCTTGAACCTGGTCTTCTCACTCTCCGTCGTCGCCTGCGTGATCGGCCTGTTCTTCGCGGCCTTCACGTGGTTCATGGCGCGCGCGCCGGAGCTTTCGCAGCTGCGGATGTTCGCCTATTCGTGCCTGTGTGGCTCTGCGTACGCGGCGTGCAACGCGACGATGCTCTCGCCGGTGTCGGCGGAGACGGGCCTGTGGATGGACCGCCTCAGCCTGCTGTTCGCCGGGCTGCACGGTGCATCCTGGTATTTTTACCGCGCGGCGCGCGAGCGGCGATCGCTGAGCCGGACCGAGAAGACGATCGTCGCCGGCGGGCTCTTCTTCGCGGCCGTCGCGCCGATCCCGGGCATGCTCTACAGCGTTCCCTGGGAGCACCACATCGAGTGGCTGGGGATCACCTACCAGGACGCGCGCTCGACGACGCTCGGCGATCTCTGCTTCGTCTACTACGCCGTTGCAATGACGCTTCCGTTATTTCGGAGCATCCGCGGGCTGCTCCGCGGCGACCGCACCGAGATCGCGGACGCGATCGGCCTGGGGCTCCTGCTCCTCAGCGGCTTTCATGACGTCGGCGTGGCGGCGGGGCTCCTGCCGACGCCGTATCTCCTGGATCTCGGCTACCTCGCCCTGATGCTCAGCGTGGCGACGTCGCTCTCGATCCGCTTCAAGGCCACGACCATCCGCCTTGCCGAGACCCAGAAGGAGCTCTTGCGGCACGAGCGCCTCGCCGCGCTCGGGGAGCTCTCGGCCGTCGTCGCACACGAAGTGCGCAACCCCGTCGCCGTCATCTTCAACGCGCTCGCTTCGCTGAAGAAGCTGCCGGAAGGGGATCCGCGCCGGAACGACCTGTTCGATATCCTCGAGGAGGAAGCGGATCGTTTGAGGCGCATGGTCGCCGACCTGCTCGATTTCGCGAAGCCACAGCACGTCGCGCTCACGGCTGCGCATCTGCCCAACATCGTCGCCGGCGCGGTCGCCTCGGCGCGCGCCGCCCTCACGAACAGCGGGGCCACCCCGAGCACCGGGACCCAGGTCGCGACCGAGCTCGCCCGCGACCTTCCGGAGCTCTCCTGCGATCCGGAGCTCGTGCGGCGCGCCCTGGTGAACTTGCTCTCCAACGCATTTTTGGCCGACGGGCGGAAGGGCCCCGTCGTCGTGCGCGGCGAACGTCACCTGGACCGCGTCGTCGTCTCGGTGATCGACGACGGCGAGGGCGTGCCCGAATCGAACCGCGTTCGCATCTTCCAGCCGTTCTTCACGACACGCGCGACGGGCATCGGGCTCGGCCTACCCGTCGTCGCACGCGTCGCCGAGGCCCACGGGAGCGAGCTCTCGTTTCACCCCACGCCCGGCGGCGGCGCGACCTTCCGCTTCAGCCTGGCCACGATCGGTGCGGCCGAGCGCTCGTCGGCTCCGACCGAGACGGGAGACGACGGCGCGCCGATCGAGTCGGGCCCGACGCTCACCCGAGCAAGTCGAGGATCTCCTCCGCGCACACGGACCATACCGTCATGATCTCCCGGACCACACCCGCCCGCCGTCCAGTAGCCTCTCGCCTGATGCGGCTCGTCCTGGTCCCCCTCTTGTTCCTGGTCGTGGCAGCCTGTCGAAAGGACGAAGGCGAGCCGTGCACGCCTGGCGAATGCCGCAAAGATCTCGTGTGCCAAGCAGGCCGATGCGTGACCTGCGCCGAGACGAAGGGGTGCGCAGAGCAGGGTGAGTGCTCCTGGGGCGAGGAGACGAGGCGGTGCGTCCCGCTCACCGACTCCGACTGCGGGCGATCGGAGGCCTGCAAGAAGCGCGGCGAGTGCTTCGTCGATGGGACGAGGTGCATCAGCTACGACCCCAAGGGCGAGAACAAGGAAGGCGGCTGCCCTTGCGGATGTGATCACTCCGAGGAGCTCGTCTCGGAGCTGCGCGGGCAGGATCGCGGCGAGGCGCTCGTGACGGCCAGGAGCTCGCTCGCGACGATCGGCGAGCGAGAGCAGCTGGGCTACGTGACCGAGGCGATGGTGGCGCACCGTCTGCGGTTGAGGAGCCTCGAGGCCGAGCTGTTGGCGCCCGGCGAAGCTCCGTTCACGATGCCTCTCGATCCTCGGGCGCTGGAGCTTCGAGCCGAGCGGGAGGGACAGGCTGCGCGCTTCCAGGGCGATCTTGCCGTCCGGACGGAGCTGCTCGTCTTCGGCGCCACGACCGAGCTCGTGCGCGGACGGCGCAAAGATCTCCGCGCCTGCTTCCGTCTGTGGCTCGGTCTCACGAACCTCGGTTCGACCGGACGGACGCTTGCTCTCCCGCGGCTCGAGGGAGAGGCCGGCGCGACCTTCGACGTTCGCCGCTGGTACGAGGAGGATGGGGACGGGTCACCCTGGGATGGCTCGCTCGATCCGGGCGAGGAGAGATCCATTCTGGTCGTGGGCTATCTGAACGAGCGCGTCCAGCCGGGCACCTCGGTCAGAGCGCGCTACGCCGTCGGCGACGTCGCGCTCGACGAGACGCGTCGTGCGCTCGAGCGTTGGGACGCCCACGCAAACGGGAGCGCTCCGGCCCTCACGCCGGACTGACGCGCCTACTCGCAGCCCAGGTACGCGATGTCGTAGCCGTCGTCGCTGAAGACGACCTGGCATGTCCCCGCCCCGCCGCAGTCGGTCGTGGTCTCGCAGAGGACGATGTTGGGTGCGACGCAGCCCTGCGCACACGTCGTCGCGACGACCGAGGAGCCCGAGACGTTGGCGCAGCAGTCGAGCCCCGGCTCGCAGTCTTGTGGGCCGTCGCAGGCAAACGCGTAGTGCGTCGCGGTCGGGCACGCAGGGTCGTTGTTCATCGGCGGCGTCGTGCAGTAGTCCCCGAGCGGCGTGCTCTTGTCGAAGCAACAGACGTCGCCCGGAGAGCACGGGTCGAGCTCCCAGCCGTTGATCGTCAGCTCGGGCGGGCCGCAGCTGACCTGCGGCACGACGGGCATCCCCGTGCTGCTGCTCGACGAGGTCGGTCCCGTGGTGGTCGACGTGGTCATGTGCCCGGTGACGGTGGTGCTCGTCTCGGTGGTCGACGGCTCGGCGCCACCGGCGCCGACGGAGACGCGCGCGGTCGTCGACCCGTTGCCCGTGCCCCCGCTGCCGCCGCTGCCGGAGTCGAGGAAGGAGAACTCCGGGTAACAGGCCGCGGCGGTGAGCCCGAGGGCCAACGCGCCGAGCCGAGCTTTGCTCAAGGCGGACACCAACACGCATGGTACCGGGCGCCACGCGCGAGCGGAAGGGCCGCGTGCAGGTGTGCCCACGTCACGTAAGCGACCGCCGAGATCAACCCGCGATGCCGCGCGTCGCGAGCACCTCGCGCACCGCCGCTTGCCCCGGCCCGGTCAGGCGCGGCAGCTGCGAGCGCGCGAGGTCGACGAACTTGGTGCCTCGCGAGCGCTTGAGCGCCTCGACCGCGGCGGTGCGCTCGTCGCGCCCGTCGTGCTCGATCACGCCGAGGAGCATCTCCGCGGCCTCCACGGTGTCGACCTTGGAGAGCGCGCGCAGCGCGCTGATGCGCGCGCGCGGCGAGCTCGACTCACGGTAGATGCGCGCCAGCGGATCGAACGCGTGGGGGAACCGCAGCTCCTCCACGGCCTTGGCCGCTTCCTCCGCGACGTTTTTGTCCTTGTCGGCGAGGCCATCGCGCAACGTGATGAAGGTGCGCTTGTACATGAAGCGCGCGAGCGCCCGCATGACGGCGGCTCGGATCTGCGGCTCCGGCCGGTGATAGAGCCGCTCGAGCGGCGAGAGGATCGTGTAGAGCTCGACCTGCGAGAGCTGATCGCACAGGTGCCCGGCGAGGTTCGCGGTGACGCCGGCGTCCGCGATGGGCCCTTGGCCCAGGTGAGCCTCGAGCGCGAGAGCCGTGAGGCGCGCGACGAGCGATCGACGACGGGTGACCTCGGTCCACGACGAGTCGAGGATGATGTCGGCGCAGGCCTCGCTCGCGCTCCCCTGCTGCTCCCACTCGACGAGATCGACGTGCCACACGTCCGGGTAGCCGGTGTCGTGGCGCAGGTGGGCCGGCAGCGCGGCGGCGTCGATCTTCAGATCGGTCGCGCCCTGGTATCGCGAGACGGCGCGCTCGTAGTGTTTCCTGCGCGACTCCTGGAGCGGGAGCTGCGCGAGATCCCGGTAGACCTCCGCCACGCGCTGGAACTGCCCCGACTCGCCGAAGGCGATCACGGCCGCGAGCAGGGCGTTCTCCGCGATCTCCGGCGGCGCGCCGCGGCTGGCGCTGAGGCCGGCGAGATCGCGCCACAGCTTCGCCTGCGTGAGCATCCCGAAGTTCGCGATCGAGGGCAGCCCCTCCTTGCGCGCGTAGGAGGCCATCTCGCGCGCGAGCGTCGCGGCTGCCGCGGTCTCGCCCTGCTTCTCGGCCGCCTGCACCGCCTCCTCGTAGGACTGCAGGGCGTAATAGCGGAGGTGATCCTCGCGGAGGATGCGGATGACGTTCACGTACCCCTCGAGCACGTGCTCGAACTCGCCGCTCTCGCGGCCGATCGCGATGAGCACCTGGAAGCAGTCGAACGCGCGCTCGCGCTGGCCGATGGTCTCGTAGCGGTCGGCCGCTTCTTCGAGGAGGTGCACGGCGCCGACCGTCGCCTCCCGTGCGGCGCTCGCCTCACCCGTCTTGCCGGACGTTCGCGCGAGGTTGAAGCGAGCGAGGCCGGCGGCGTAGAGATCTTCGCCCGAGCCGGAGAGCACCTGTGAGAGCCGGGACCAGAGCGCCCGCGCCCGCGTGAAGTCCTCCGCCTTCTCGCGTGCGATCGCCGCGCGAGCGACGAGCCCGGCGGCCTCGTATTCGTCTGCGGCCTTGGCGTAGAGCGGTCGCGCGCGCTCGCCGCCGCCCGAGCGATCGGCCCACGCGAGCATGGTGCGCGCGCGATCGACGGGCGGCACACGCTCGAGGAGCGGGCGCTGCGACCGGTCGCTGCCGGCGTACCAGTCGACGGTGAGGGCGCCGCGCGTGTCCCCCATCCGCGCGAGGAGGTTGCGAAGGTCCACCGTGGTCGCGGCGTATTCGTCCTCGCGGGCGATCGTGTGGCCGAGCGCGGCGTAGAGCACGCCGCGCGCGTGAGCCATGTCGCCGCGAGACGCCGCGGCGTGGGCCTCGCTCCGGAGCTCGTGGATCGGCCGGGTGCTCATGACCTCACCGAAGGCGGCGACCGCACGCTGAGCGGCGCGCCGTCGGCGAGCGCTTGCGGCTGGGCTCTTCGGCTCGCCGGGCCGCGACCGCTCGCGGGCCCGCCCTCGTCGCCCGTCGCCGCCATGCCCTTTCGGACGTCCTCGCTCTCGCCGAGGATGCTCTTCGCCGCGTCCGAGCGCGCGTCGCGCTTCGTGAGCGTCGCGTGGTCGACCACCCAGTGTGCGTCGAGCACGTCGAGGTACTCGAGATCGAGCTTGCCGCCCGATGGCAAGATGAAGACCGCCGCGATGTGGGCGAGCTGCCGGACGTTCTGCACGAGCTCGCGCGGGATGTAGAGCGCGGCGTGTGTGAAGAGGTGGACGACCGGGCTGCGCGCGTCACGTTGCCGCAGGAGGTCGAGCTCGGTCGCGAGCTCCGCGAAGACACGCGCCGGGTTGCGCCCGCGCTCACCCTTGAAGCTCAAGAGATACGCCGTGGGGAGCTGGCCGTTTTTCACCCGCGCAGGCTCGTAGATGCGCGAGTCGAAGAAGCGAAAGATCACGTCCTCCCCCTCGATCACGAGCTTCTTGCCCGTGGCGAGCGCCATGCCGCGCGCGAATGTCTGCCTGTCCCCGCGCATGGAAGCGGACGCGTCGACCAGGAGGATGTGGACGCGCCGCTGCTCTTCGCGGCTCTGCTCGCGCGCGTAATAGAGCAGCTCGTTCTCGACGAGCCTGCGGGCGAGCTCCGCGTCGTCCCACGCGAGCTCCGAGAGGACCATGCTGTCGATCGACCCGCGCGTGCCGATCCCGCTGTAGCCATGCGCCGAGGTCATGCCGGCGGCCGGGCGCGCCTTCGCCTCGAGCACGCTGGGCAGGATCTCGAGCGAGAAGTTCACGATGTCGTTCGCCTCGGGGGACTGGAAGGCCGAGAGCACGTCCACCTGCGAGACGGCCCCCGCCGAGCCGTCCGTCCCCAGCAGACCGAAGAGCCGCAGCGTGTCGGTGTCGAGCGCGTCCGCCAGGGTGAGCACGAAGAGCCGCGCCAGCTCGAGCGACTCGAGGCAAGCGAGCTCGAAGCCACGCGCGACGGAGACGAAGAGCGTCGCGAGCTGGGGCTCGATGCGCTCGAGGAGCGCCGGATCGACCGGGACGCGCGCGCGGTAAGCGGGCCGCTCGTTGACCCGCGCGGCGACCACGCCGAGGAGGCGCGCGAGCACGGCGATGACGAGGTCGTCCGAGAGGCGGAGCTGGCCGGCGCGCCGCGCGGCCTCACAGTCCCCTAGCTCGGTCAGCGTGCGCTTGTAGCTCGACGCGATGCGCTCGCCCGCCTGCGGCCCGAGCGGATGTTGGCGGAACAACGTGGCGAGGTCCGCGCGCGCGAGGATCTCGAACTGCTCCGCCGGCGCCGCGAACAACATGCCCGCGTCGTGCACGAGGAAAAACGGCAACACGATCCCGAGGCGCTCCAGCCCCTCGTGCCACCGGAGCGCGCGCAGCGCGAGCGCCGGCGCGGCCGGCCTCACGCACGAGAGCGCGAGCGAGCCGAGCGGCCCGGTGACGCCGGTGTCTCGCAGGAGTTGGTCGGGGACGGGCACGTCTGCCCGACTCTACTCGAGTGTCTTGGCGCAGCGGAAGCCGATGCCGTGGACGCTCGCGCTCGGGACCTGGTGGTAACGGAACGCGGGATTCACCCAGAGGGGGAAGCCCCCGTTGAACCCGCCGCCGCGGATGGCGCGCTTGTCACCGTCCTTCGCGCCCGTGGGGTTCGTCTGCTCTTCGGGCTTGTACGTGGCGTACCAGTCGCTGGTCCACTCCCACACGTTGCCGACCATGTCGTTGAGGCCGAACTTCGTCACGCCCTTCGCGAACGAGCCGACGGGGGCCGTGCCGGGGTAGCCATCGTCGTCTTCGTACATCGTCGGCGTCCTCGGCTCGATGCCGTTTGCCGCCTCCCAGGAGGCGCACTCCTTGCCGCAGGCGTTCATGTGCTCGCCGTCCGCGCCTGGCTGGTCGCCCCACGGGAACTTGCGACCGTCCGCGCCGCGCGCCGCGTATTCCCACTCCGCCTCGGTCGGCAGGCGCTTGCCGTGCACCCGGCAGTATTCGTCCGCCAGGAACCAGCTCACACAGTTCACGGGGTGTTTCTCGCGCCCGGGCTTGATCTTGCCCTCTTCGCCGAAGTTGCAGAGCTCCGCGTAGGCCGCGAGGTTCTTCTCGTGTTGGGGCTCGGTCTGCTTCTCGCTCTTGGGGTAGCTCGGCTTGGTGTCGGCGCGCTTGCACTCGCCTTTGCCCGCGCAGGCCGCGTATTCGGTCGTCGTCACCTCGTTGATGTCCATGCAGAACGACGACACCTGGACCTTGTGCGCAGGGCTCCAGAGCGGGAAGTCCTTCTCGTCGGAGCCCATGAAGAACTTGCTGCCGGGCACCTCGGCCATCCCCTCCGGGCAGGTGGGCGTCTTCGGCGGAGCCGCGGTGGCCGACGCGACCGGCTCGGCCGAGGCGGCCACGCTCGAAGCGGGCGCCGCCGCGGGTCCGCGCAACATGTAAAACGCCGCGCCGGCGCCTCCGCCGAGCAACGCCACGGCGGCGAGCGCGCCGAACACCACACCCGCGCTGCTCTTCTTCGAAGTTGGAGGGCCGACGGAGATCGTGCCGGCGCTCGCCACCAGGCCCGATGACGGTGGTGTGATCATCCGCGGGCCGGTGATCTGCGTTCCGCCCTTTCCGGTCACCGGACCGGGGTGCGACGAGAGACCGGGGCGCGGACCGGTCATCGCGGCGGAGCGCGGGCCGGTCGTGCCGTAGTTGGAGGTCGTCGGCCCGCCCGCCGTGACCGGCGCCCACGCCGGGCTGCCCGGGAAGACCGCGCCGTGCAGGTCCGCCCAGAGCTCGCCCGCGGTCTTGTGCCGATCCCGCGGCGCGACCGCGAGGGCCTTGCGGAACACGGTCTCCACCTCGTCGGTCACGGGGACGCCGAACGCGCGCGGCGTGGGCCGGACCGACGGATCGCGGCTCGCGATGGCGAGCTGGAGGTAGTCGTCGCCCTGGAGCGCGGGCACGCCGCCGCGCAGCAGCTCGACCATGATGAGCGCGAGCGCGAACACGTCCGTCCACGGGCCGGTCGCGCCGTGCGAGCGGCTGAACTGCTCGGGGGCGCCATAGTTCGGCGTGAACGCGGTGATCTCGCGGCCGGTCTGCGCCAGCGACGTCTGCAGCTGCGCGTGCTCGGCCATGACCTTCGCGATCCCGAAGTCGAGGATCTTCACGAACGTGCCCACGCCGCGGGCGTCGCCGATGACGAAGAGGTTCGCCGGCTTGATGTCGCGGTGCGCGATGCTCATCGCGTGGGCGACCTCGAGCGCGCTCGCGACGGGCTCGAGCAGGGCCATGACCTCGAAGATCGACCGCGCCGGGAGGTTCTGCGCCCGCTCGAGCTGCACGACGCGGTCGAGCGGCTTGCCCTCGAGCCACTCGAGCACCATGTACGGGATGTCCTGCCCGGTGGCGGGCACGCGCAGCGTCCCCACGTCGCGCGCCTGGACGATCGCCGCGGTACGAGTCGACAGGCTCGTCATGAGCTTGCCCTCCTGGATGAAGCCCTGGAGGAGCTCTTCGCGCATCTGCGGGGGGACGCCGGCGAGCACGTTGAAGCACTTGAGCGCGACCGGCTGCTTCCAGATCACGTGCTCGGCGCGGTAGACGACGCTGAAGCCGCCTTCGCCGACGACGCTGTCGACGCGGTACTTCTGGTCCACCACCGAGCCGATGAGGCCGAGCGGGTCCGGGCTGTCGCTCATGTGCCACCCATCGTAGTCGGTCCGGCTGGTCTGCCAAGAAGAACGCCTCGCTCGGCCAGATCGGCGAGCAGGCTGGCGGTCTCCGCGAGCATGGCCTCCGAGAGCACGGAGCCGTTGCTCCGCGCCGCACGTTGGATCGCTGCGCCGAGCGCCACACCTTCGAGCGCGTGCTCGACGATGCTGGCGGCGACCGGCGAGAGCTTCAGGAAACGCGCGTCGCCCTCGCCGTCGCGGTAGACGAGGAGCGCCGTCGGCGCGGGCTCGAGCGTGGATTGCCCGAGCGCGAGCTCGTGCACGGGGTAGTCGTGTCGCGAGAGCGACACGGACTCGTCGAACGAGCAGGGCGCGTCGAGATCGAGCGCGGCCACGACAGGGCGACCGGCCGGCCGGCGCGGCGCGCTCGTCGCCTGGAAGGCGGCGAGCTCGTGTCGGGCGAGATCGAGCGCAAACGGCGGGATGCCTTCGGCGCCCGGCCAGGTCTCGGCCGCGTACTGGGCGAGCTCGAACGCCACGTCGCGGAGGTAATGGGAGGCGGAGAGCCCGCGCGAGAGGAAGTCTTCGACCTCCTGGTCGAACCGCTCGCCGAGGAGCGCGGCGGTGCGGGGCATCTCCACGCGGACCGCGCTGGCGAGCGTGCGCCGGACGAGCCGGCGGTAGACGAAAAACGATCGATCGTCGAGCGCGGCGAGGGCCGCCGCGTCGCGCTCGTCGAGGCCTCTGCCGGCCAGGAGCTCGCGCCTGTCCGAGGTGCGCGGCTCGGGCTCGCGCACCGACGCGACCACCGCGTCGAGGATCGACGCGAGCCGGCTCACGCGGCCCGCCTCGCGATGCCGCGCTCGTAGGCGCTGCGCACGCGCTCGAGCTCGCCGACGAGGACGTCGAGCTCGGGGATGTTGTGGTCGCGCTCGAGCACGACCGGCACCGGCCCCACGCGCGCGACGACGTGCTCGAGCAGCTCGAGCACGTCGTCCTTCGCGTCGGCGCCGTGGGTGTCGATGATGCGCCCGTGCTCGGGCTTGTGCTCGTGACCGGCGACGTGGATCTGCACGACGCGCTCGAGCGGGAGAGAGTCGATGAGCGCGCGCGCGTCGAAGCCGAAGTTCTGCGCGTTGACGAAGACGTTGTTCACGTCGAGCAACAGGCCGAGGTCACCCTCCTCGAGCACGGCGCGCAAAAACGCGGCCTCCGTCATGTCCGGAGCGCCGGGCACGAAGTAATAGGAGATGTTCTCGATCGCGAGCGGCAGGCCCAGCCGATCGCGGATCTGCTTCGTGCGCGCGACGACGTTCTGGACCGCTTCCTCGATGAAGGGCAGCGGCAACAGATCGTGGGTCAAGCGGCCGCCGTGCCCCCCGAAGCAGAGGTGGTCGCTGTGGAAGGGCGGCCGGAGCTCCTTCAGCAAGCTCGTGAGCTCCCGGAGGTACGCGTCCCCCACGGGGTCGAGACCACCCAGGCTCATGGTGAGCCCGTGGGTGAGGACGGGCCACCGGGCCGCCACTTCCTCCAGCGCGGCGGGGACGTAGCCACCGCGCCGCATGTAGTTCTCCGGCGAGATCTCGAAGAAGTCGACCGGGATGGGCGCACGTCGACCGCGCGCGCTCGCCAGCACGTCCTCGAGGAACGCCCAGCGAAGCCCCAGCCCCACGCCGGTCGGGGCGTTCAGCCGCAGGTCCCCTCGCCGCACGACCCCTGCGCACCCTTCTTCTTCGCGGCCGCTTTCTTGGGATCATTCGTGCCGCCGCCTTTTTTGGCGGGCGCGGCGGCGGGCTTGGCGGGCGCCGCGCTGCTGCTCGCGGCAGGCGCCGCGCTCTCCGCCGGGGCAGCGGCTTCGGCGGGAGCGTCGGATGCCGGCTTCGTGTCCGATGCGGGCGCCGCGGCCGCGGCCGCGTCGCCAGCCGAGGCCTCGGCAGCGTCGGTCGCGGCGGGCGCCTGCTCCGTCGCGGCCGGCTCGGCGGGCACCTCCGAAGCGTTCACGGGCGCCTGAGCGCTCCCGCATCCGGCGAGGAGGGCGGCGCCGCCCAGGGCGGCGAGGGTCTCGGAAATCGACTTGAAGTTCAGCATGTCGGTCCTCTCTCTATGCCAGCGCGCGCTCCGGGAAGACAGTACGCGGCACCCCGGCGCGGGGTTTCATGGTTTGTTCGGGTGTCTGCTCATTTGGCGGCGGCCGAGCCACTGGGCGCCGGCGCAGCGGTCTCGGGCGTCGCCGGCGCGCTCTGGGGCATGCCGGCGGCGACGAGCCTGACGTCGATCTCGACCTGCGACTCCTTCGCCACCTTCGAGCCGAGGTCCTGCAGCGTCTTGGCCGCGAGCTTGCCGAACGTGTCGCGCGGCCTCACGTCGTGCTCCTCGAGGCCGACCGCAAACGGGCTCTTCGTCTTGATGTGGACGGACTTGGGCGAGCCCCCCTCCAGGGTCAGCGTGACCTCGAGCGAGACGGTCTTCTTCGAGACGCGGCCGTGCAGGAGGAAGTCGCCGGTCGCCTCGACGTCGAGCTTCACGTCGCCGGTCTCCTTCGTCACGTCTTTCTTGGAAGGCTTCACCGAGGCGATCCGGAACTCCACGCGGGCGTTCTTCCGCCGGATGTCCTCGGGGGCGCTGGGCCCGATCTCGAGCCACTCGCGCGCGTGCTCGTTTTGCTTCTCGACCTTGGTCTCCTCACCGAAGTTTCCAGAGTCGTCGGCCTTGCGCTGGAAGATCTCGAGGCCGCTGATGTCGACGCTGATGTTGCCGGTCGTCTGCGAGAGGTCCTTCGCGTCGAGGAAGAGCTGGCCATCCACGCCGCTCGACACCTTCCCGCGGATCTTCTCGACCGGCGCATCCATCAGGAACGACACCTGGCTCACCCCCTTGTCGACCTCCAAGGTCTTGGACGTGGCCGTCTTGGGGGCGCTCGACGCGAGCGTGCTGGCGGCAGCCTCGGGCGCCAGCTGGGGTTTGTTCTCGTCGCATCCCCACACGGCGAGGGACAAAAGCCAGGCACAGCCCAAGGAACGAGTCGTCACCATCTCCACTCTCCACGCTTGTGGCGCCGGCTCCTCCGGCGCTCGGTGCTCGTTACGGGAGCTTACCGGAGCCGGTTACGAGGAAAACGACGGCGGCGGTCGGAGAGCGTGGCGAGGCGCTTGCATCGCCGCCCCCGCTCCGTCATGTGCCCGGAGACGACGTGACGCCCCCTCCCGACCGAAAGCAGACCGGCGCGTTGCGAGCACGCGCGGCGCTCGTGCTGACGGCCACGCTCGCCTTCGGCTGCGAGACCGACGCGAGCTGCGAGAAAGACTGCATGTGCCACCTCAAGGGGTGGTGCGGCGCGCGCTGGGGGAGCTGCGAGGCGACCCGGGACCAGCACTGCGAGAAGAGCGAGGTCTGCCGGATCAACGGGCTGTGCAAGGCGCAAGGAGGGCAATGCGTCGCGGGGACCGACGAACAATGCAAGGCCTCCCGCTCCTGCCAGCACCTCGGCGCGTGTCGCGCCGAGGGCGGCCGGTGCAGAGAGTGATCAGGCGCTGACGGTCGGAGCGGGGCCCTCGTTGGCCTCGGTCGTCAGATCGCCGAGCGGCTCGAGGGCCGCGGCGAGCACCTGCGCCATGTCGTCGGCCAGGACGAACTCGATCTCGGCCTTCACGAACTCCGGCACCTCGTCCAGATCGCGCTCGTTGTCGCGCGGGAGGATGACACGTTTGATCCCGGCGCGGTGGGCCGCGAACACCTTCGCCTTGATGCCGCCGACGGGGAGCACGCGGCCGCGCAGCGTGCACTCACCCGTCATCGCCGTGTCGCTGCGCACGCGCCGGCCCGCGAGGAGCGAGGCGAGCGCGGTGAAGATCGTCACGCCCGCGCTCGGCCCGTCTTTCGGGACGGCGCCGGCCGGCACGTGGATGTGCAGGTCCGACTCCTCGAGCAGCTCCGCGCCGAAGCCGAGCTCGTCCGCGTGGCTCTTCACGTAGGTGAGGGCCGCGCGCGCGCTCTCCTTCATCACGTCGCCGAGCTGGCCCGTGATCTCGAGCCTGCCCTTGCCCTTCATGCGCGAGGTCTCGATGAAGAGGATGTCGCCGCCGACGGGCGTCCACGCGAGGCCGGTGGCGACGCCGGGCAAGCTCGTGCGCTCCGCCACGTCGTTCTTGAACTTGGGCTTGCCGAGGATGCGCCCCGTGTCCGCCTCGTCCACCACGATGCGGAGCGCCGCCTCGTCCGGCTTGCGCGCGACATCGAGCGCGACGCTGCGCGCGATGCGGGCGATCTCCCGGTCGAGCTGCCGAACGCCGGCCTCCCGCGTGTAACGCGAGACGACGAGGGCGAGCGCGGCGTCCGTGATGCCGAGGACGTCGCTCGGGATGCCCGCCTCCTTCAGGCGCTTGGGGATGAGGTGTTTGCGCGCGATGGCGAGCTTCTCGGGTGGGGTGTACCCGGAGAGCTCGACGATCTCGAGCCGATCGCGCAGCGGCGCGGAGAGCGTATCGAGCGTGTTGGCGGTGCAGAGGAACAGCACCTCCGAAAGATCGAACGGCAGCTCCATGTAGTGATCGGTGAAGGTCTTGTTCTGCTCGGGGTCGAGCACCTCGAGCAGCGCCGACTCCGCCGCGGCGCCCCAGTGATGCGAGAGCTTGTCGATCTCGTCGAGCAACATGACCGGGTTCTTCGCCTTGGCCTTGCGCAGCCCGTGGATGATGCGGCCGGGCAGCGCCCCGACGTACGTGCGGCGATGACCGCGCACCTCCGCCTCGTCGCGGACGCCGCCGAACGAGATGCGGACGAACGGGCGACCGGTCGCGTCGGCGATGGATTGGCCGAGCGAGGTCTTCCCGACCCCGGGCGGACCGACGAGGCAGAGGATGGTGCCCTTCTCGCTCTTCGAGAGCTTGCGGACGGCCATGTGCTCGAGGATGCGCTTCTTCACGTCTTCCAGGCCGGTGTGGTCCTCGTCCAGCTGGACCTGGATGTGATCGAGGTCTTCGTGGGTCTCGGCGCGCTGCGACCAGGGCAACGCGGCGATCCATTCGAGGTAGGTGCGGATGACGTTCGCCTCGGCGCCCTGACCGCCGACCTGCTCGAGCCGCGCGATCTCGCGCTCGGCCGCCTGACGCACCTCCTCCGGGAGATCCGCGTCTTCGAGCTTCTCGCGGAGGCGGCTCATGTCGTCGCCCTTCTCGTCGCCCAGCTCCTTGCGGATGGCCTTGAGCTGCTCGCGCAGGATGTGCTCCCGCTGCGTCTTGCCGATCTCCTTGCGCACGTCCTCGCCGATCTTCTGGCGCAGATCCGACAGCTCCCGCTGCTCGATGACAAACGCGAGGACCTTGCGCGCGCGCTCCGGCACGTCCAGCGTCTCGAGCACGTCGAGCGCCTTTGTCGCCTCGACGCCCAGGAGCGCCGCGACGCGGTCGACGTAGGCGCCGGGCCGCCCTTCGAACTGCTGCAGATCGTCGAACGGCCCCGCCTTGCCGCCGACGTCGCGGAGGGCGGCCTCGATCTCCTCGACCAGGACCTTCGCCTCCGGCGCGTCCGCCCGCTCGTCCGTGAGGCTTCGCCCCTCCACGCGGAGGAACGGCTCGTACGTGGCGATGCGATCGATGGAGAACCGACTCACCCCCTCCACCGTGACGCGGACCCCGCCGTAGCCGGAGCCCGAGCCTGTCTTCTGGGTGCTGACCAGCCGAGCCAGCACGCCGACCGAGTGAAAGTCCGCCGGGGCAGGGTCCTCGGTCTTGGCGTCGCGCTGGGTCACGAGCGCAAACACGTCACCGGGGCGGAGCGATTTGATGAGGGCCAGCGAGCGCTCACGGCCGACCGTGAGCGTGAGCGTTCCGTGGGGGAGGAGCACCCCCGAACGGAGCGGAAGGAGCGGCAGCGTGCTTTCGATCGAGTCAGACGACATTCAGTTCCTCCGAATGAACGGAAGCTAGGTTCGTTCAACGCTCAGTCAAGGCTTGCTGGCGAATCATGAACCACGGTATTGGTTGTTCAACCTTCGCCATGACCGAAGCTTCCCGGAAGGAGCGCATCCTCGGCGTCGCCGAGCGTCTGTTTGCCCACTACGGGCCGGGCAAGACGACGATCGCGGATATCGCCAGGGCCTGTGGGATCGGCGTCGGCTCGGTCTACCTGGACTTCAGCTCGAAGGAGGCCATCCTCGCGGCGCTCTCCCAGAAGAAGGTCAGCAGCGTCGCTTCACGCATGAAGACCGCCGCCCCGGCGGACCGCCCGACCCCGGAACGGCTGGTCGCCATGCTGGAGGCCCGCGTCGTCGCCCTCTTCGAGCTGGCCGAGAGCGCGCAACACGGCTGCGACCTCGTCCGCTGCGGCGGCGCCCGTGGGGAGTCGCACGGTTTTGGGGTGGAGGTTCGAGCCGTCCTGGTCCACGAGCTCGATCTGGGCGTTCGAACGGGCCGGCTGCGCCCGCTCGATCCGGCCGAAGCGGCGGAGCTGATCGAGGTCGCGTTCGCGGCGCTCTCCCCGCCGGCGCTCTTCCAGCGAGATCGGGCGGAGGCGATCGAGACCGCGCGCCGCCTGGCCGACTTGATCGTCAACGGCCTCGGCTCGCGCTGACGACCCCGTCAGAGCGCCAGTTTGTCCCCGGAGGCCGGGATGGCGACGCGGCTGAAGCCGCGGTCGTCGAGCTTCTCTCGAAGGACACGCTGCGGCTCGGGGTCGCCGTGCACGAGCGCGATCTGCTCGACGTTCCCCTTCTCCCGGCATCGCTCCGCGTACGAGAGCAGGTCCTTCTGGTCGGCGTGCGCCGAGAACCCGTTGAGCACGACGACCTCACACCGCCTGTCGCGCTCGACGCCGAAGATCTTCACGCGCGAGCGCTTCTCCACGAGGCGCCGGCCGAGCGTGTGCACGGCCTGGAAGCCGACGATGAGCACGGTGTTCTTCTCGTCCTCCACGGTCGAGCGAAGATGATGCAGCACGCGGCCGGCCTCACACATGCCGCTCGCCGAGATGATGATACACGGCTCGGGCGAGGTGGAGATCGCCTTCGAGTCTTCCTTGTCCTCGATGTACGAGAGCTGATCGAACTCGAAAGGCGAGTCGTTGCCTCGCAACATCGCGCGCGTCTCGGGGTCGTAACACTCGGGGTGGAGCTTGAAGACGTCCGTGATCTTCACGGTGAGCGGCGAGTCCACGTAGACGCGAACGGGGGGGATTACGCCTCGCTTCTTCAGGCGCTTCAGCTCGAAGATGACCTCCTGCGCGCGCTCGAGGGCAAAGCTCGGCACCACGACCTTGCCGCCGCGCTTGATCGTCGCGTTCACGACCCGCGCGAGGTCCTCGTCCATCTTCTCGACGCTGTCGTGCAGGCGGTTGCCGTAGGTGCTCTCGGTCACGAGCACGTCCGCCCCCTCGGGCACCTCCGGGTCACGGAGAATGGGACGATTCGCGCGGCCGAGATCGCCCGTGAAGACGAGGCGCTTCTTGGTTCGCCCCTCCTCGATGTCGAGCACCGTGATCGCGCTGCCGAGCACGTGCCCCGCGTCGTAGAAGGTGAGCTGGACGCCCGGCGCGATGGGCAGCGTGGTGTGGTACGGCACCGCGATGATCCGCTCGATCGCCCGGACCACGTCCTCGTCGTCGTAGAGCGGCTCGACGCGCTCGTCGTTCCCGTCGCGGTCGTTTTGCTTGTTCAGGAACCGCGCGTCCGACTCCTGGATCGCCGCCGCGTCCCGCAACATGACCGTGCAGAGGGACCGCGTGGCGGGCGTCGCGAAGACAGGCCCCTCGTACCCTTGTTTGTAGAGCAGCGGCAGCGCGCCCGAGTGGTCGATGTGCGCGTGGGAGAGGACGACCGCCGCGATCTTCTGGATCGGGCACCGGAGGTGCTGGTTTCGCTCGATCGACTCCCGCCGCGTCCCCTGGAAGAGACCGCAGTCGAGCAAGATGCTGCCGTGTGACGTGTGCACGACGTGCATCGAACCAGTGACCGTTTGGGCCGCACCGACGAACTCGAGCTCCATGGAGGGAGCCAGCTTACGCCGAAGTTCTCGCCGTGGGCCGGCGATCGACAGCCATACGCTGCGTCAGCGCGACGGCGCGAGGCAGCGCTTCACCGTCGCGAAGAGCTCCTGGAGGTTCACCGGCTTGGTGAGGTGCACGTCGTAGCCAGCCGCGCGGGCGCGCTCCGCATCCTCACGGCGCGCGAAGGCCGTGAGCGCGACGGCCGGGGTGCGCGGCCCCGAGGCGCGCGCGCGGAAGGTCTCGAGGAACATGTAGCCGTCCATCCGCGGCATGCCGATGTCGCTGATGATGAGATCGAAGGGCCCGCTCGCTTCGAGCGCGTCGAAGGCGTTGGTAGCCGTGACCACCGTCGCGCCCGCGGCGCAGAGCACGAGGCGCAGGATCTCGAGCGAGTCCGCGTCGTCATCGAGCACGAGGAGACGCACACCCTCGAGCTCTCCGCGAGGCTCGGGGGCCGACACCGGGCGCGGAGCAGGCTCTGCGCGAGGAGCGGGGCGGCCCGGCTGCTGCGCCGGTCGAGCCCCGCCACGCGCGCTGGTCGGTAGCCGAAGCCGAAACGTCGCGCCCCGGTTCTCGCCTTCGCTCCATGCCTCGACGGATCCGCCGTGTGCCTCGATCAGGTGGCGGACGATGGCCAACCCCAGCCCCAAACCGCCGTGCGCCCGCGTCGTGGAGCTGTCGACCTGCCTGAACCGCTCGAAGATGTGCGGCAGCTGCTCGGCGCTGATCCCCAGCCCGGTGTCGACCACGTCGATCTCGACGAACGACTCGGCGCGCTGCGCCGTCGCGGTCACGCGGCCGCCGCGCGGGGTGAACCGAACGGCGTTCGTCAGCAGGTTCCACACGGCCTGCTGGATTCGATCCGGATCCGCGACGACCGAGCGGACATCCGGCGCGACGCGTACCACGAGCTCCACGCCCTTCGAATCGGCGGCCGGGCGGACCGCGTCGGCCGCCGCCTGCATGACCGCGCGCACGTCGGTCGGCTGCAGCGCGAGCTGAAGCTTGCCGTTGATGATCCGGGAGACATCGAGCAAATCACCGATGATGCGCTCCTGGGCTCGCACGTTGCGTGCGATGACCTCGATCCCGCGCCGCAGCTTGTCCGGGTTCGTCAGGTTGTTCTCGAGGATCGTCGTCCAGCCGAGGATGGCGTTGAGCGGGGTGCGAAGCTCATGGCTCATGGTGGCGAGGAACTCGTCCTTCGCGCGGTTCGCGTGCTCGAGCTCCCTCCGAATGAGCACGCTCTGCGTGACGTCCACGTCGAAGGTCATCACGCCCTCGATCCGCCCCGCGTCGTCCGGCACCGGGAGGTAGACCGAGTCCCAATAGGTCGTGACATCTTCGCCATTCGACCTGAAATGCGCCTCCACGCCGTGCTGCTCGAACGGGATACCGGTCCGATAGACCTCGAGGAGGCGCTCATAAAACGGCTGGCCGGCGTGCTCGGGGATCGCCTCGAGCAGCGGCTTGCCGAGGATGTCGCGGCCGCCCACCGCACGAACGGTGCTCGGATGCGCGAGCTCGAACACGAGATCGGGTCCGCGGAGGAAGTTCACGATGGCCGGGACCTGCTGGAGCATCGTCAGGAGCCGGCGGCGCTCTGCCTCTCGGGCGACGACGACCGCCGCCCTGTTGCGCACCTCCGCCGTGGCGTCGATGGCGCAGACCAAGACGCCTTCCACCTTCAGTCCCCGCCCGAAGAGCGGCGCAAACACGTACGTGAGGTAATGCTCGTCGATCTCGCCCGAGCGCCGCGAGAACCGGGCCAGCTCCTCTCGCCCCTGGTAAGCGACGCCGCTGCGGTAGACCTCGTCGAGGAGCCGAGGAAACTGCTGGTCTCGCATCTCGGGGAAGACGTCCCAGAGGTGCCGGCCCACGATCTCCGGCCCCCTGTCCCAGAGCGCGAGGATCGAGTCGTTGAGGGCCTCGATCACGTGGTCGGGCCCGCGGAAGATCCCCACGGGGAAGGGGGCCTGCATGAAGGCGCGGTAGAGGTCCTTGCGGTGCTCGGCCAGCTCGCGGTGCGCCCGTGTCTGTGCCAGCCGCGCGGCGACGCGAACGACGAGATCTCGCGCCGAGAACGGCTTGACCAGGTAATCGTCGGCGCCCGCGCTCAGGCCCTCCGAGGTCGCCTCCTCCCCTGCGCGCGCCGAGAGGAGGACAAACGGTATCTCGCTCAGCGACGCGTCACCACGGACGGCGCGAAGCAACCCGAAGCCGTCGAGGCCTGGCATCATCACGTCGGAGAGCACGAGATCGGGCGGCTCGCGTCGAATGGTTGCGAGGGCCTCGAGGCCGTCCGCCGCCACCTGGACGTGCCACCGCTCGCGCAAGATGCGCGTCAGGTAGTCGCGCATGTCCGCGTTGTCGTCGACGACCAGGATTCGCCCAGGCTCGCGCTCCGCAATGGCGGCGCCACCGTACGACGGACGCGGCTCTTCGTCGGACGGCGCGCCCCACCTCGCCGCCTCCTCGACGTAGCCCTCTGCGAGGCTTTCACGCGGCCCCGCCGGCTCGTTTCTCACCTGCTCACGCGGCAGGTGCAGATGCCCTAGCGGGATCCGAACCTGGAAGGTGGTCCCTTCGCCGACCCGGCTCGCCACCTGCACGTCCCCGCCGTGGATCCTCACCAGCTCGTGCACCAACGCGAGCCCGATCCCGGAGCCCTCGTGGCTACGCGCGCGAGCGCCCGCGACCCGATGGAACCGCTCGAAGAGGCGCGGGAGCTCGTGCTCCGGTACGCCGGTCCCGGTGTCCTGCACGACGAGCCGGATGTTGGCCGCGTCCGCCTCCAGCGCGACGCGAATCTTGCCCTCGAAGGTGAACTTGAGCGCGTTCGACAGCAGGTTCAGGACGATCTTCTCCCACATGCTCGGGTCGACGTAGGCCGGCTCGAGCAGCGGTTGGCAGTCCACCTCGAGCGAGAGCCCCGCGCGATTCGCCGCCGATCGGAAGCTGCTCGCGAGCTCCGACGTAAACGCCGCGAGATCGACCGGCCGAAACTCCGCCTGCACGCGGCCCGCTTCGATCCGGGAGAAGTCGAGCAGGTGATTGACGAGCTTCTTCAGCCGCAGCGCGTTCCGATGCAAGAGGTCGAGCCGCTCCGCCTCGGCCGCGTCACGCGCCGGCAACGCGCGCATGTCTTCGATGGGCGCGAGCATGAGCGTGAGCGGCGTCCGAAACTCGTGGCTGACGTTGCTGAAGAAGGCGGTCTTCGCGCGGTCGATCTCGGCGAGCGCCTCGCGCCGCCGACGCTCCTCCTCGTGTGCGTCCGCGGTGGCGATGCTCGACGAAATCTGTCCGGCCACGATCTCCAGGAAGCTGCGATAGCCGTCGTCGAACAGGCGGTGTGGGCTGAGCCCCACCACGAGGACGCCGCTCCGCCTGCTCCCCGTGCCCAGCGGAAGGACGACGGCCTTCTCGGGCGGGCGCGTCCAGGCACCGCAGGGGAGCGGGCCGAAGCCGGCGCCGAGCTCGACGATCGTGTGCGAGCCCGCGACCACGTCCGCGACGGGCCAGGGCCAGCGCGCGTTGCGCTCGAGACGGTGAGGCGACGCGGGCCGGCCCTTCTCCACCCCCGCCACGGCCACGAGGTCGAGCGCCCCGGCGTACGCGTCGCTCAGGTAGATCAGGGCAAACGGCAGATCGATGGCGTTCTTCGCGAGCGCGCTCGCGCTCCGGACACACGCCTCCTCGATCGTGCGCGCGCCCAACGTCAGCGCGGCTTGGTCCCGCAGCAGCGCGAGCTGTCGCTCGTCGATGATGCGCTGCGTGTCGTCGGTGTTCGCGCAGATGAGGCCGCCCACCGTGCCGTCGTCGCTCGGGACCGGGCTGTACGAGAACGTGTAATAGGTCTCCTCCTGGTAGCCGTTGCGCTCCATGATGAGCAGCAGCGCCTCGTCGTACGTCCCCTCGTTCCCCTTCATCGCGGCCGCGGCCCGCGGGGCGACGTGCTCCCAGATCTCCCGCCACACCTTCGAGGCGGGCTGCCCGAGCGCCTCGGGGTGTTTCCCGCCCAGGATGGATCGATAAGCGTCGTTGTAGAGGTTGATGAGCGACTCGCCCCACCACACGAACATCGGCTGCCGCGAGGTGAGGACGATGCGGACGCAGGTTCGCAGGCTCTGGGGCCAGGCCTCGACCGGCCCCAGCGGCGTGAGTGACCAATCGATGGCGCGCATTCGCGCGCCCATCTCGCCTCCACCCATCAGGACGGGAGGAGCCTTCTCCGGTGTATGGACATCGAACGGGGCGGCCACACGGCGCGAGCCTAACGAAAGCCGTCGTCGATTCAACCTCCTTGCAGGTCAAACGGACTTCGTCCGTCCCGGCGACAACCGCTCACCGAGGCAAGCTGCCACGACCGAGGCGCAGCCGCTCAGGCAGACGCTGCGGCGCCGACGATGCGGCGCGGGTCGTCGGTCATGATCCCGTCGGCCTCCGCCTCTCGGGCCCTCGCGGCGTCCGCCGGATCGTTCACGACCCAGAAGTCGACCTTGTAGCCGAGGCGCTGCAATCGTCGAACGAAGCTCGGCCGCACGAGCTCCACGGGTCCCATGCGGAGCGGCAGCTGGGCGCGGTCGCCGCTCGGCAAGAGGAACCGGGGCGTCCCGGGGGGCGCGGCGAGCAGGCGCAGGACCTCGTTCCGCGCGAGACCGGTCTCTCCGCGGTACCCGATCTCCCGGACCATAGCGACGACGCTGTCATGAAAGCTGGTGAGCAGCACCCGCTCTTCGGCGCGGTGCCGCCTGACGACGTCGACGACCGCGCTCGTCGCTGCGGGGCTCTCCGGCTTGATGTCGACGTTCAGGCGCACGCAGGGGAAGGCGTCGAGCAGCTCCTCGAAGGTCGGCACGCGGAAGGTCGCGTTGACGAGCCCCTCGCCGCTCTGCGCGCGGAACCCGAAGCCGAGGTTCCAGCGCCGAACCTCCGCCAGCGACAGCGAGTCGATCGGCGCCCGGACGTTCGACGTGCGCGCGCCGGTCGCGTCGTGGTGCACGACGACGGCGCCGTCCCGCGTGAGGTGCACGTCCGTCTCGAGCGCGTCGACCCCCAGCTCGAGCGCCAGGCGGAACGCCTCGATCGTGTTCTCGGGCAGCTCGCGGTTCGCTCCGCGGTGGGCGTAGACGATCATGACGTCATTGGCAGGACGACGCGGGCATGGCGGCTATCCATGCGCGGATGAGCTCGACGCCCTCCTCGTGCGAAAACAGGCCGAATGGCGGCATCTTCTCGTCGATCGCGGTCGAGGCGAGCCGGCACGGCATGATCGAGGCGTCCGGATCTCCCGGCACCACGTCGTGGGTCTTGCCCGGACAGCAGCTGCAGCTGGTCGGGATCACGCACTCGCCCCAGTTGGACGCAGGCTGACCGGGCTCGGTCGCGGAGAAGCGCAGATCGAGCGCCGACGGCGGCGTCGCGTTGCCGCCGCTCGTGTGGCAGTGCGCGCAGTTCGAGTCGAAATAGGAGCGCGCGCGATAGCTGACGTCGGGGTTCGAGCCGTCGAATGGATCGGCGAGGCGCACGCGCTGTCCGGATGGGGCGGGAGCCTTGTCGAAGAAGCCGATCGCGAACAGGTGGTCGAGCTGGTTCTCAGGCCCCTGTCCGTAGTCGTGGTCGCGATCGAGCTGGCGCGTGCTCGGCCCGAGGTGACGCGGGTCATCGAAGCTCTTGTGGCATTCGAGGCACTGGTTCTCGTTCGGCACCCGGTAGACGTCGATCGGCAAGCCGCTCGGGGTCTGTGCGACGACGTCGATGAAATCACCGGCGATCGTCAGCGACGCGTCCGTGTCGGTCGCGTCGTAGACGTAGGTCATCGCCTTCCAGCCGGTCGGCTCGCGATAGAGCAAGCGAGTCTCGAGGAGATCGAGCGGACCGCTCTCGTCCGCGGTGAGCGGGTAGGCGAAGGTCTTCACCAGGATCGAGCCGACGGGGAACTCCCACGCGTCGGTGTCCGAATAGGTGATCGTCGCGCCCTCGGGCACGAACACGTAGCGGTGCTTGGTCGCGTAATCGGAGAAGAGCGGGGAGATGAGATCGTAGGGGACGACCCGCTCGTTGGGGGTGCCGGCTGCGATGTCGGCGAAGAGGTGCCATTCGCCGAGCGTCTCCCAGGGCTGCCCGAATGGCGGCGGCGAGACGTTCGTCGGCGTTCCACCACCGCCACCGTCGCCGCCGGCGCCCGTGCTCGTGGTCGACGAGCTCGTGCCACCTCCAGCGGCCCCGGCGCCTGAATCGTCTCCGCAGGCCGCGGCGACAGCGGCCACGGCGATACCGAACGCAATGGCCCCCCTCCACGCCGTGGAGGGGGGTTTGGGGGGAGGAAACCACAGGGACATCGTCATTCTCTCGCCATTGCGGTCATGTTCTTGGCTCGGCGGCTAGCGGGGGATCCGGAAGCCGTCCACCGGGACCTGGAGGCCGCTCGGGACCTCCTTGGGCCGCCGCGGATCGCGCGTCCGGTCGGTGAGGCCCTTGTTGATGAACTTGGCCACGAGCGCGACCTCCTCGGCCGCGAGCGTCCGGCCCTCGCCGCGCGCGGCCGAGATCTCCGCCTCCACCTGGACCGCCTCCTCCAGCGAGATGACGGACCCGTCATGGAAATACGGCTCGGTGTCGCGCGCGTTGCGGAGGGTCGGTACCCGGAAGGCTCCCTGGTCGGCGGGGGCGTTCGTCACCGCCGCGCGGCCTGGATCGGCCCCGCCGATTCGCGACACGTATCGGTTCGCCTCGAAGAGCGGCGGGACGTGGCACCCCGCGCAGCCGCCCTCCGCGAAGAGGAACATCCCCTCGACCCAGTCGGGGCGCATCGCGCCCTCGTCTCCCGCGACGTATTGGTCGTAAGGCGCTCGATCCGAGACGAGCGTCCGCTGGAACGCCGAGAGGGCGCGGGCGAGGTTGTCGGCGGTGACCGGCTGGGCCTCCCCGGGGAACGCCTGCTGGAACAGCGAGACGTAGGCGGGGAACGTCGCGAGCTTCGCGGCCGCCGCGTCGGGCGCCAGGGCGAGCTCACGCTCGGCGAGGAGGGGCTCGAGGGCCTGGTGCTCCAGGCTCGGGGACCGGCCGTCCAGGAACAGCTCCGTTCGGAACGGGACGTTCCAGAGCGTCTGGGCGTTGCGCGTGGTCTTGTTCGGTCCGTCGCGCCCCGGGCCGGTCGGCCCCTCCCCGTCCACGCCGACCGAGACGGGCAGGCCGTCGCTCATCCCCCAGATCTCGCTGTGGCACGTCGCGCAGGCCGTCGCGTCGTCCCGGCTGAGGACCGGATCGTAGAAGAGCAGGTTGCCGAGCTCGATCTTCTCGGGCGTGCTCGGGTTGTCGGCGGGCTCGAGCGACGCCGGGAACGGCTCGTAGGCCCAAGGAATGGGCGGGCCGGCGTAAGCACCGCCGCCCCCGACCGCCGCAAGAGGCTCCGTCTCCGCGGAGTCGCCGCAGGCGGCGACCGCGGCGGCGAGCACGAGTGCAGCGGTGCGCGAGCGGATCATGTCAGAGCGTGATGGGCGCCTGCTTGGGGTGATCGCAGACGAACGGAGCCGTGTCCGTCGAGTAGTCCGGCGGGTTGCCGACGTTGCAGGTCGCGTTCAGGAACGACGTGTGGGGCGTCATGCTCAGGCAGAGCTCCGCGCTGCCCGCCATCGCCTCACACCCGTCGAACACGATGTCCGGCAGCGGGTTCACCCCGATGCCGAGGAGGATGGGGGCGATGTCCGTCCCGTTGTTCGTGTACGTGTTGTCGTAGATGTACGTGCGCTCGGCGAACCCGTCGGTCATCGGGTCGTTCGGCATGAACTCGGGGTTCAGGAGCGAGAGCGTCTCGAAGCCGACGACGGTGATGGCGGTCGAGTCGTTGTCGTGGATGTCGTTGTCGTGGATCTCGGTCTCGTCCGCGGCGAGCACGAGGATGCCGATGCCCGGCGGGACGGATCCGACGATGCCGCTCGCCGCGAAGTTCGGGTGGTTGTTGTCGTGAACGTCGTTGTCGTGGACGTTGCAGGCAACGCCGTCTTTCTTCTCGAGGTTCGGCAAGACGAACACGAGGATGCCCGCGGTGTTGTCGTAGGTCTCGTTCCCGTAGACCTCGGCGTTGTTGGAGTTCTCGATCTCGATGCCGGCGACGTTCTGGTAGACCTTGTTGTTGCGGACGATGATCTGGTCCGACTGGCCGACGTAGATGCCGGCGTCCGCCGCGGCGGTGACCTCGCAGTCTTCCACGAGGACCTTCGTGCAGCCGACCGGGTAGACCGCGTAGGCGCCGTTCTCCGAGCTGGGTCCGGCGTCCCAGCTCACCTTCAGATCGCGGAAGACCACGTCCTCCGCGTTGTTGACCACGATGCCGTTGTTCGGGCTGTTCTTGATGGTGAGCTTCTCGATGGTGAAGCCGTCCGAGGTCACCGACATGCTGTCGTCGTCGACGAGCTGATCGGCAAAGTCGAGCACCACGTCGTCGCGGGTCGCGCCGATGCCCTTCAAGGTGACGCCGAGCACGTTCAAGCTGAGCTCCGCCTGGGGCTTGTAGGTCCCGGCGGCGAGGCAGATGACGTCGTTCGACTGGGCCTGCGTGAACGCGGTCTGCAGCGTCATCGTGTCGTCGGCCGACGGCTCGAGGATGACCGTACAGTCAGCCGGCGGGCCGCCGCCGGCGCCGCCGCCGCCCGTGGCGCCGCCGCCCGAGCCCGCTCCGCCCGAGCCACCGCCGCCCTCGGGCGCGACCGCCGGGATTTCGCCGCCGCAGGCAGCGAGCGCGGCGAAGAGGAGCGTGGCGAGGGAAAGCGTCGAAGCAAAACGGGCGTGGCGCATAGAGAGGTGCAGTCTACCATGCCGGCTCGCTTCCCCCCTCATCCTGGTGCATTGAACACGAGACATGGCGACTCTCCTCATCCTCGGCGCGGGCATGATGGGCACGGCCCTCGCGGTTCCGCTGTTCGACCGCGGGCATGACGTCCGGCTGGTCGGCACCCATCTCGACGACGAGATCGTCGCGAGCCTCAAGCAATCCTCGGTCCACCCGAAGCTGAAGCTCGAGATCCCCAAGGGTATCCGGCCCTTCTTCCACCACGAGCTCGCGCAAGCCGCCGAGGGTGTGGAGCTTTGGGCACTGGGTGTGTCCTCGGCGGGTATCACCTGGGCAACCGAACGGCTCGCGCCCCACGTCCGGCGCGACACACCTGTCTTCATGATCACCAAGGGCCTCGTGCTCGAAGGCCAGAAGCTCCTGACCTTGCCGGACGTGGTCCGCTCCGGCCTGCCGGACGACGTTCGCTCCGCCGTCCATCCGGCCGCGGTCGCGGGGCCTTGCATCGCGGGGGAGCTCGCACGGCGGGTGCCGACCTGCGTCGTGCTCGCCGGTCGCGACAAGGCCGCCCTGACGAAGATCGCGGACGCGATCCGCGGCCCCTATTACCACCCCTTCCCCACGACGGACGTCGTCGGCGCCGAGGTCTCCGCTGCGCTGAAGAACGCGTACGCCATGGGCATCGGCTTCGCGGCCGGCCTCCACGAGAGGGCGGGGGGCACCCCCGGCAGCGTCGCCATGCACAACCTGGAGTCGGCCACGATGGCGCAGGCCGTCCTCGAGATGCGGCGCATCGTCGCCCACCTCGGCGGCGACCCCGACACGGTCAGCGGCCTCGCCGGCGTCGGCGATCTGGACGTGACGACCAACGGCGGCCGAACCGGCCGATTCGGCCGCTTCCTCGGGCTCGGGCTCACCCGCGACGAGGCGATCGGCGCCATGGAGGGCGCGACGCTCGAGTGCCTCGAGATCCTCGCGGTGATGGAGGGGGCCTTCCGAGGCGGCGCGCTCGGCTCGCTCGACGAGCGCGACCTCCCGCTGCTCCACCACATGTTCGCGGTGGCCCTCCACGGCGCGCCCGTCCGCCTGCCGCTCGAGAGGTTCTTCGCGGCATGAGCCTCGTCGTCGGCCTCGACGCGAGCACCACCGCCTGCAAGGCGCTCGTCCTGACGACTGACGGAACCGTCATCTCGGAAGGTCGCGCGACCTACGCCCTCGACAACCCCGGGCCGGACGCCTGGGAGCAGCGTGCGGAAGACTGGCTCGAGGCCGCGCTCGCGGCGCTCGCCTCGGCGACGAGCGCGCTCCGCCCCGCGGACAGAGGCCGCATCCGCGCGCTCGCGATCGCCAACCAACGCGAGACGTTCGTGATCACGGACGACGCAGGCCGGAGCCTCGCGCCCGCCATCGTCTGGATGGACGCGCGCGCCCGCCCCGAGGTCCGCGCAGCCTGCGCCGAGCTGGATCCGGCTCGAATCCACGCCATCTCGGGCAAGCCGGCCTGCGTCACGCCGTCGCTCTACAAGATCCGCGCGCTCTTCGAGCGGCTCGCCCCTCACCTCCGGGCGGAGACGAAGCGCGTCCTCGACGTACACGGCTACCTCGTCCTCCACCTAACGGGCGAGGCGGCGACCTCGACCGCCTCCGCAGATCCTCTCGGCCTGATCGACATGGCGACCGCGTCGTGGTCGGAGGAGCTGTGCGCCCTCGCCCGGGTCGATCCGCGTACGCTGCCGCGGCTCGTTCCGCCGGGGACGCCCCTCGGAGCCCTGCGCGAGGAGATCGCCGAGCGCGCGGGGCTCCCTCGTGGCCTCCCGGTCGTCTCCGGCGCGGGCGACGGACAGGCGGCCGGTCTCGGCGCCGGCGTCGTCAGGGAGGACATGGCGTACCTCAACCTCGGGACGGCGATCGTCAGCGGCAAGCCGTCTTCGAGCTTCCGCACGAGCCGATCATTCCGGACGCTCTTCGCCGCGCTGCCCGGCAGCTTCTTGCTGGAGACCGATCTCAAGGGCGGCACCTTCACGCTCGACTGGCTCGCCGATCGCCTCCTCGGGAGCGGCTCGCTGGGCGGCGGAGAGGCGCGCTCGGAGCTGCTCTCGCGGCTCGAGGACGAAGCCGCCAAGCTCGCACCGGGCTCGGACGGCCTCGTGGCCTTGCCCTATTGGGCGGGCGTGATGAACCCCTACTGGGACGACGACGCGACGGGCACGCTGGTGGGCCTGCGTGGCGACCACGGCCCTGGTCACCTCTACCGGGCCATCCTCGAGGGCATCGCGTTCGAGCAACGCCTCCACACCGAGCGCGTCGAAGAGGACGCGGGCGTCATCTCGAGCCTCGTCGCGGTGGGGGGCGGCGCGAGGCGCGGGCTCTTCGCGCAGATCGTGAGCGACGTCCTGGGGCGGCCCCTCGTGCGCCCGTCGACGAGCGAGACGACCGCGCTCGGCGCCGCCATCCTCGCGGCTGGCGGCGCGGGTGGGCACGGGTCGGTGATGGCGGCCGCGCGCGCGATGACCAAGCTCGGCGACACCGTCGAGCCCGGCCCCGCGCGCCCGGCCTACGATCATCTGTACCGTGAGGTGTACTCGCACCTCTACGACGCGGTCGCGCCCATCCTCTCGGCCCTCGCTCGCGGCCGGGGCTGAGCCGGGCCGCCGACGAGAAGCCCAACTTCTTCGGAGCGCACCGAAATCTCCGGTATCATGATGGACGTGGCGAAGCCGCTGGCCGGTGTCGATCCCAACCAGTCCGACTCGGCGCGGCAACGCGCGGCGGGCCTGGTAGGAAGGACGATCTCCGACCGGTATCGCATCGTCGAGCTCCTCGCGATGGGCGGGATGGGCGCCATCTACCGCGCCGAGCACCTGCTCATGCGCAAGGCGGTGGCGATCAAGGTCCTCCACCCCGAGACGGAGAACTTCCCCGAGCTCGTCGCTCGCTTCGAGCGCGAAGCCATCGCCGGCGCGCACATCGTCCACCCCAACGTCGCGGCCGCGAGCGACTTCGGGAAGTTCGACGGTGGCTCGTATTTCCTCGTCCTCGAGTACATCGAAGGCGAGACGTTGAGCGATCTCATCCGGCGCGGCCCCGTGGAGCCGCGCCGCGTGGCGAAGCTCGCGCGGCAGCTGGCCGCCGCGCTCGGCGCAGCGCACCAGAAGGAGATCGTCCATCGCGACGTGAAGCCGAAGAACGTGATGGTCTGCGAGCCCTCCATCCTGGAGACCGCCGCCCGGGGCGGGGAGGACGAGATCATCAAGCTCATCGACTTCGGCCTTGCAAAGGTCCCCGTCGACAAGCTCTCCACCGCGGCCCGTGACCCCGACGCCGAGAACCGCGAGCTCACCAACGCCGGCGTGGTGATGGGAACCGTCGCGTACATGGCCCCCGAGACCGCGCTCGGCATGCGCGCCGTGCAAGCCCGCGCGGACCTCTATTCGCTCGGCGTCATCATGTACGAGATGCTCACGGGCAAACACATGTTCGACGCGGTGGAGCCGCAGAAGCTGTTCGCCGCGCACTGCACGCTCAAGCCCCCGAGCATGAAGGAGCGGAACCCGAAGGTGGACGTCCCGCACTCGCTCGAGTCGATCGTCATGCGGCTGCTCGAGAAAGATCCTGCGGATCGCTACCCCGACGCCGACGCGCTCATCACCGCGCTCGACGCCTTCAAGATGCAGATGGCGCACGAAGCCGGCATCATGAAGCCCGCAGCCTCCGTCTTCCCTCCCCCCGGAGGAGAGCTCACCCCGCTCCCGTCCGCTGCCTCGGGCTCGCTCCAGATCGGAAAGGCCCAGCCCAAGCAGCGCCTCCTCTCCGGTCCGCTGCCGTGGGTGGCCGGCGCGGTCGGTGTGCTCGTCGTGATCGGCGGACTTGCCTTCGCGATCGCTGGCGGAAGCGGGGCGAGCGGGGCCGCTCCGTCCACGGCCCCCGCCGGCGTGAGCTCCGATGCGGCAACGCCGTCGAGGGCCTCCGCTTCGGGCGCAGCAAAGACCGCCGCCGCCCCGAGCGCCGCGGTGCCGGCGCTCGGAGCAGGCGAGGCCGACGCGCGCGCCCTGCGCGACGCGCTCGGCGGCGGCCCAGCAAAAGGGGCCGTCGCGCTGCTCGATCTCATGAAGGCGAAGCCGGACGCCTTCCGCGAGCCCACGCTCCAGTCGGCCGCATCGAACGCGGTCGAGAAGATCACCGACGCCGAGCGCCCGGAGGTCGACGAGATCTTCGATCAGCTCTCCACCAAGCTCGGCGAGCCCGGCCTCGACATCCTCTACGAGCTCAGCGCGCTTCCGGAAGGCTCCAAGGCGGGCGCGCGCGCCCTCGAGCTCCTCGGAAAGCCGGAGGTGATCGAGAAGGCCTCGCCGGCGATGCGCGCCTCGTACGACTTACGCAACGCGTCCTGCCAGCAGCGCCCGTTCCTGTTCCCTCGCGCGGGCAAAGAAGGAGACGACCGCACGCTCGTCATCCTCGGGGCGATGCAGCCGCCAGCCTGCGACCCCAAGTCGAGCCCCTGCTGCTTCGTGAAGCACCCCGAGCTCGAGAAGGCCGTCGCCGACATCCGCGCGCGCCTGCGCCGCTGAGGCGCACCGTCTCGCGTGCGCCAGCGCACACCCGCGAATCGCGTGCGCTCTTCTCAGGCCCAGCGAGCAGACCGACGAGTCGATCGCGTGTAGGCTCCCCGGACGAGGGACGGGCAATGCAATCGACAGCCGAGGGTCCGCTGCCTGAGAGGGCCCCCGACCCGTATCGAGATCTCCTCCATCAGCTCGATGACGGCTTCTGTCTCGTCGACGTTCTCTTCGACGACACCGGCGAGACGGCGGTCGACTACCGCTTCGTCGAGCACAATGAAGCCTTCGTGCGGCACACCGGGCTTCAAGGCGCGCTGGGCAAGACCGCGCGCGAGCTGGTGCCGGAGCTCGACGAGCTCTGGTTCCGGATCTACGGCCGGGTCGCCAGGACCGGGCGGATGGAGCGCTTCGAGCGCCCCGCAAACGCCATGGGCCGAGTGTTCGAGGTCCAGGCGATGCGTGTCGGGCGGCCCCAAGAGCGGCGCGTCGCCATCCTCTTCCGGGACATCACGTCGCTGCGCCGCGCCCAGGCCGAGATCCGCGAATCGATGAGCGGCCTCGCGCAGAGCGAAGCGCGGCTCAGGCTCATCACCGACGACCTCCCGGTGCTCGTCTCGCTCATCGACGACCAGTTCCGGTATCGATTCGTCAACGCCGGCTACGAGCGGTGGTTCGGCGTATCGAAGGAGGAGATCCTGGGACGCTCCATGGAGGAGGTGCTCGGCGAGGCAACCTTCGCGATCGTGAGACCTCACGCCGAGCGGGCGCTCGCCGGGGCGGACGTCTCCTATGAGGTCGTGGCGCCGTACCGGTTGGGCGGCACGCGGTGGATCCAGGCGATCTATCGGCCCCGGCGCGCCCTCGACGGCCACATCGAAGGGATCGTCGCGCTCGTGGTGGACATCACCGAGCGCAAGGCGTTGGAAGAGTTTCGCGCGCACGCGACGGCGCAGACCGAGCGGCTGCTCCGCGTCACCTCCGCCATCGCCGGCGCCGTCTCCAGCCAGGAGGTCTACGCAGCGATAGTCGATCGCGTCGCGGAAGCGGTGGGCGCTTCGAAGGCGCTGCTCTGGTCGATCGAAGGAGACGAGCTCCGACTGGCCCATTCTCACGGCTACGCAGAGCAGCTCGTGGAAGCCTGGAAGCGCGTCTCGCTCCAGGATAGCCATAGTCTCCCGGTGGTGGAGGCCGTCAACCGGGGTGAGCCCCTGTGGTTCGGCTCGACCGCCGAGCTGGCCGCTCGTTATCCCGCAGCCAGCCTCCACTTCGAGCCGGGGCCGTCTCGCCGCTACGCGCTCCTCCCGCTCGCGACGCCACGCCAGCCCCTGGGCGCCCTCGTGCTCGCCATCCAGGACTCGGAAGAGGCGACGGAGAAGGAGCGGGAGCTCCTCCTCCTGGTGGCGCGTTACGCGAGCCAGGCCCTGGAGAGGCTGCGGCTCCTCTCGGCCGAACGCTCCGCGCGACACCAGGCCGACGCCGCCGCCTCTCGCCTCGCGCTCCTGAGCCGGACTTCGCACGCGATCAGCGCGGCCGAGCTCGATCTCGCAGCGCGCGTGCAGACGATCGTGACCGACATCGGCCAGGCGTTCGAGAGCTGGGTGGCGGTGTTCCTGCTGAAACAGGACGGCCTGCTGCATTTCCAAGCAGCCCACCACCCCATGCCGGAGATGCGCGACGCAGCACCGCGAGTGTTCCCGCCGCTGCAGCTCGGCGAAGGCCTGGTCGGGACCGTCGCGGCGACGGGTGAGAGCGTCCTTCTCAACGGCATCGACCCCGCGCTCATCGCGGCGCGCGCGGCGGCCCCCTACCGCGAGCTGCTCGAGCGACTCTCCCCCTCCGCCGCCATCAGCGCGCCGCTTCGCGCACGCGGGCGGGTGATCGGCGTGCTCAGCGTGGGCCGCGTTCGCCGCGGCGATTCCTTCACCGACGAGGACCGCCTCGTGGTGGAGGAGCTGGCGGAGCGCGCGGCCGTCGGCATCGAGAACAGCCGGCTCTACGAGGAGAGCCGTGACGCCCGCGCCCGCGCCGAGCTGCTCCATCGCTTCGGGCAGCTCGTCGCCGCCTCGGAGCAAATCGAGGCGATCTTCACGGCGGCCCTCGACGCGCTGCAGGCCATCACACTCGATCGGGCGGCGATCCTCACGATCGACGACGACCGCATCATGCGGCTCCGCGCCGCGCGCGGCCTCGAAGAAGGAGAACGAGGAGCGCTCGAGCGGCTCGTCCCCTGGTCCGACGGGGCGGATTCGCTGGACCCGATGCCCGCGTACGGCCAACACGCCGGCGACACGCTCTTGCCGCTCGCCACACGCGGCCGCGTCTCGGGCGCGCTCCTGGTCGGAGCGACAGACCGAGCCCGGCTCTCGCCGCCTCACCTCGGCACCGCGCGAGCCATCGCCAACTACCTGTCCTCGGTCGTCGCCCGCTTTGGTGCGCTGGCGGAGCTGCAGGAGACGCTCCGTTACAACGAGCTCTTCGCGGGAATCCTGGCGCACGATCTCCGCAACCCGGTCAACGCGATCATGATGGCCGCGCAGCTCCTCCTCATGCGCCTCGAAGGGCAGACGAGCGGCCGAACCGACGCCCGGCCGGTCAGCAGGATCCTCGCGAGCGGCCAGCGCATGGCGAAGATGGTCGATCAGCTGCTCGACTTCACGCGGGCCCGCTCGGGCGGCGGGATCGCGGTCCATCCGGTGCCGACGAACCTCGCGAACCTCTGCGCCCAAGCCGTCGAGGAGCTCGCGCTGGTGAACCCCGACTGGCGCCTGCAGCGCGAGGTGGTCGGCGATCCGAACGGCGTCTGGGACCCAGACCGGCTCCTCCAGGTCATCTCGAACCTCGCCGGCAACGCCGGAGAGCACGGCAGCGCGCGAGGCCCAATCACCGTCCGGATCGACGGCTCCGATCCCGGCACGGTCGAGCTGTGTGTCCAGAATGAAGGGACGATCCCGCCCGAGATCGTCTCGCACCTCTTCGATCCGTTCCATAGCGCACGCCGTGTGCGCGAGCGCTCACAGGGCCTCGGCCTCGGCCTCTTCATCGTGCGCGAGATCGTCCGCGCGCACGCCGGCACGGTCACCGTCTCGTCGACAGAACCGGATGGTACGGCCTTCACTGTCCGGCTCCCGCGGACCAGCCCGCCGACGAGGCGCGCACCGTCGGGCTGAGCTTTCGACGTGCGTTCAGGTGCCCACACGCACACCTCGTTGACCGTCGACACGAGCGGACATTCGGCCTATTCGGTGTGAATGAGCAAGTTGCGGAAGGGGACCGCGGCGCCGGAGGGACGTCGGGAAACGGCCGCGGAGAAGGCAATCGACGACCTCCTCGACGACAGCTGGGCGAGCGTCGGGCAGATCCCGCGACGTCAGGCGATCCGAATGGCTCGTGAGTCGGCCGAGGTGAACCGGCTTCGACGCCGAAAGCCCGACAGCCAGCGCTGAGCGCGCCGTCGGGTCGGCCTCAGCGGCCACCTCGATCGGACGCTCGCACGGCATCGCTCTCCGACAAGAGAGGAACCCGGAACGTGAAGGTCGATCCGCAGCCCGAGCCCGGGCTGCTCGCGACGATCGATCCGCCGTGAAGCTGGGCCAATCCTCGCGTCAGGGTCAGGCCCAACCCCAGGCCGCCTTTTTGACGGGCGAGGCCCTGTTCGGCCTGCGCGAACGGATCGAAGAGCCGGGCGAGGAGCGCGCGATCCATACCGATACCGGTGTCGGTGACCGTGACCACGGCGGCGTGGCGCGCCAAGTCCTGTTCCACGCGAACGCTCGCTCCCCCTGCCTCGGTGAAGCGGACGGCGTTCTGGAGCAGGTTGCCGACCATCTGGGCGAGGCGAACGGCGTCGCCCAAGATCCAGACGGGTTCCTCCGGAATGGTCACCTCCAGCTCGAGCCGCGCGGCCTCGAAGCTGGATCGATAGTCCTCGGCGGTCTGGCCCACGACTCGGGCGAGATCACACGGCTCCGTCCGCAACACGAGCTGACCCCGCTGGATTCGGGAGACGTCGAGCAGGTCGTCGACGAGACGAGCCATGTGGGTGACCTGCCGGTCGACGATGTCGTAAATGCGCGCGAGCTTCGGATCGCTCGAGCCGATTCGCCTGAGGATGTCTACCGCATTGCGTACGGGCGCGAGCGGGTTCCTGAGCTCGTGCGCCAATATCGCGATGAACTCGTCTTTGCGCCGATCGGCCTCGCGGAGCGCCTCGGCGACCTTGCGCTGCTCCGTGACGTCCGTATTCGTCCCGAACCACCAGACGACCTTGCCGTCACGATCTCGAATCGGGAGCGCACGCGAGAGGAACCAGCGGTACTCGCCCGTCGCGCTGCGCATGGGGAACGTATCCTCCCAGGGCTCCCCCGTCTGGAAATGGCGCCTCAGCTTGTCGACGACGCGCTCGCGGTGCTCGGGGTGCTGAACGGCCAGCCAACCCGTCCCCCTCACCTCGTCGAGCGTGAGCCCGGTGTATTCGATCCAGCGCCGGTTCACCCAGACCAGGGAGCCGGTCTCGTCGGCAATCCACGCGAGCTGCGCGATGTTGTCGGCGAGCGTCCGGAATCGGATCTCGTTCTCCCGCGACGCGCGCTCGACGAGCACACGGTCGGTGACGTCGGCCATGACACCGACGAGGCGCTCGGGCTTTCCGTCGATGCCCTTCTCGAACCGGGCCCAGGTCTCCACCCAACGCGGCGCCCCGTCGGAGAGCCGGCGAATGCGGTACTGGACGTGCAGCACCTGGCCCGAGCGAGTCGCCTGCTCGAAGCTCCGCTCGAAGAGCTCCCGATCCTGGGGAAAGAGCGATTGGCCAAAAAACGTCTGGGTGTCGAGCGGCCCGTCCTCCGGCGAGCACCCGAAGATCTCGAACATGCGCTCGTTCTCCCACCGAGCCTGATCGCTCCCCGCTCTCCACTCGAAGACGCCCAGCGAGGCGGCCGAGACCGCGAGACGCAGCCGGCTCTCGCTCTCGCGGAGGGCTACCTCCGCCTGCTCGCGAGCGGTGATGTCGATGGCGGACGGCAGGAGGTGGGTGACGTGACCGTCGTCGCCGAAGAGAGGCGCGATCTGGAAATCGATGGTCATGCGTCCGTCGTCCGCGAGGCGAGCCACCGCGTCGTACCGCACCGTCTCCCCTGCCGCCGCTCGCGCGCAGGCGTCCCGGACCCGCTGGCGCTCGACCTCGCTCCACGTCCACCAGAAGCAGTCCCAGAACGGCACGCCGCGCACGTCCTGCATTCGCAGCCCACCGAGCACGAGCGGAGCGGCGTTGACGTGGAGCACGTGGCCGCCCGCGTCGAGCACGGCCACGAACGGCAGGAGGGCGTCGACCACACGCATCGCAAATCGCTCCGCGCGGAGCGCGTCCGCTTCGCAGCGCTCGACCCGCTCGAGGAGCGCCCGGTAGTCGCTCGAGTCGACCGCCGCCTCCTGACGAGCGATCGCCGACGAGACCGCGGACTCGAGCCGCTCCGCCGTCAGATCCTCGAAGGCGAGGATCTCGGTGGCCCCGGCGCGGAACATCTCACGCATGCGCGCTCGGGAGATCGACCCCACGGTGACCACGACGACCGGCGTCGCAGGTCGCCTCAATGAGGCGATGCGGGCGGGCTCGGGTGGCGCGCCCACCACCACCGTGCAGGCAAACTCCCCCTCCGACTCACACAGCCCCGCCGCGAGCCTCGCTCGAATAGCCGCGCGCGCCGCGGGCTCTGCGTCGATCCGGATCGGCGTGGTCATCCTCGTGTCGTGTGTCCGAGCGTGGAGCTGCGACGGCCGTGCCACCGGCGCGACGACACGCGCCGTGACGCGGGGATCCGTGGCGAGCCGTCTCACCCGACGGCGACCGAGCACTGGCGGCGGCGCCGTTCCGGATCCATGACAAGCACATGCTCGAGCTCGTCGATGCCCTGTCGGATCGGCTCCTTCGATCGTTCGGCGCGCGGAGCATCGTGATCCCGACGAGCGCAGGCAGCGTCCACGCTTACGACGCAACGGGCCCCGGTGAGCGCACGTTTGTCCTGCTGCACGGAATGGGGACGACGGCCACGTCGTACACCGGCATCTTCCTCGGGCTCCGGCCGCACGCACGTCGTGTCGTGCTCGTGGACTTGCCCGGCCACGGACGCAGCGTCCTCGGAGAGAGCTTTTTGTCGGTCGCCGCGCTCGGCGACGGCATCCGCGAAGCCCTCGACGGCATGCTCTGGGACGAAGAACGATTCGTGCTGTTCGGCACCTCGCTCGGCGGCGCGGCCGCGCTCCGCTACGCGCTCGATCGGCCCAAACGCATCGCCAAGCTCATCCTCGTGTCACCGGGCGGCGCGCCGCTCTCCGAGGAGGATTTCCTGGCGCTCAGGCGGCGCTTCGACGTGCGCACCGCGGAGGACGCCCGACGGTTCTTCTCGCTTCTCATGCACGATCCGCCGCTCTACTTCCGGCTCTTCGAGAAGGGCCTCGTCTCCCAGCTCGGTCGCCCCTTCATCCAGCGCTTCCTGGCCGAGGTCAGCCCCGACGACTTCTTCAAGAAAGAAGAGCTCGCGAGCCTGCGGGTGCCCACGCTCGTCATCTGGGGAAAGCGAGATCGCATCCTGCCGCGGAGCAGCCTCGCCTTCTATCGGGACGCTCTCCCGGAAGGGACCGTGTTCGAGGAGCCCGACGCGCTCGGACACAGCCCCCACGTCGAGCAGCCGCAGTTCTTGATGAAGCGGCTGCTGTCGCTCGGGTGACGGACGAGGGCGCTCGGACGGAAAGGGAGTGCTCGGTTCGGGCGGGCGGGGTCGCCTCATCCAGGCTCCGACGTCGAATCGAGGCGTGCCCCGAGAAGGTGATCGACGGACCAGCGCTCTGCGCCAACGATGGTGAGAAAGAGGCTCCCAGAGAGCATCGACAGGTCCGTCCTCGATTCATGCAAGAAGGCCCAGAGCCCGGCCTTCGGCGCGAACGTGTGCGCGAAGATCCAATAGCCCTGCCCGAGCAGGATCGGCAGCTTCGTCGCGGCGATAGCGACGAGCATGTCGATGACGAGCGGCAGCGCAGCGAGGCGAGTCGCGAGCCCGAGCAGGAGCAGGGTGCCGCAGACGATCTCCACCACGCCGACGAAAGGTCCCATCACCTCCGGTGCCGGGATGCCGATCTTGGCGAAACGTCCTGCCCCCTGGGCGTCCGCGAAGAGAAACTTCTGGATGCCCTCCGACGCGAAGACGAGCCCTACCACGAGCCGGATGAGGACGGCGGCAGGTGGAGCGTCCGCTCGAAGGAGGCGGGCTCTCCAAGCGGGACCTCGGCTCTGTGCATTCGTTGCGTTCAACACGACCTCCTCGTGGGGCTCCGTCACGCCCCCGCTCCTCGATGCGACCGCGACGCTCGCGACGCGAAACGCACGATCACCGTTGCGCGTGCCGGTCGCAAGAGCTTCGCCAGGTGGGTGAGCAGCATCTGGTTGCGGCCGCAACCAGTGTGCGGTACCAAGACGGAGTGCTGGACGCCGTCGACGACCTTCGCCGTGTCACCCAGCGCTTCTTCCGGCGGTTCGGCGCGCTCGCTTCGGACACCACACCGTGTGGCAAGCCGCTCTCCGTGGCCCATGCACACGCGCTGATGGTGCTGCTCACCCAGGGGGAGCTGACGCAGCAGGCGCTCGGCCACGAGCTGGGTATCGACAAGAGCAACGTCGCGCGCGTCTGCGCGAGGATGGTTCGTGAGGGTCACGTGAAGCAGCGCCCGAGCGAACGTGACGGTCGCAGCCGACTCGTCAGGCTCACCTCGCGCGGCGCCCGCCTCGCGCAAGAGGTCGACGCCGCCAGCCGCGCCCGATTCGGCGCGCTGCTCGACGGTATCCCCAAGTCCCGTCGCGCCGACGTCATCGGCGCGTTGCAGCACCTCGTCGATGCGCTCGACGCGCCGCCTGTATCCCCCGAACGGAGGCTCTCTCGATGAATCGCGCCACGCTCGCCTCGATCTCGGTCATCGCCATCCTCGGCGGGTGCTCGCGGGAGTCGACGCCAACGCCCGAGGCGACCTCCGGCGTCGCCTCGACGCCGAGCGCGAGCTCGCCGTTGGCTGCGCTCGACACCATGGACGGTCGCGCCCCGGTGCCGCTCTTGCCGATGATGGCGGACCACCAGAAGCAGAACATGCGCGACCACCTCGTCGCAGTGCAGGAGATCGTGGTGGCCATCGCCACGGATGACTTCGCTGGTGTCGAGCGCGCCGCCGGGCGCATCGGCTTCTCCGAGCAGATGGGCCAGATGTGCACACACATGGGGGCCGGCGCGCCGGGCTTCACGGAACAGGCGCTCGCGTTCCATCGGAACGCCGATCGCATCGCCGCCGCAGCGCGGGATCGCGATCGTTCTGCGGTGCTGACGGAGCTCGGGTCGACGCTGAAGACCTGCACCGCCTGTCACGCGGCGTGGAAACAGCAGGTGGTCGACGAGGCGACCTGGGCGCGCCTCACCTCCTCGTCACCGCCGGCGCACGGCGCCGCGCATTGAGGCGGCCCGGCCCCAGCGCGCGAGCCCGACCTCAGGGCTGCTTCTCGCAGACGCCCATCATCGTCCCGTCGCAGCCCTCGACGCGGACGGCGTTGTCCTCACACGTGATCACGCCCTGGGTGACGACACACTTCCAGAAGCTCGTCGCCTCGGGCGAGCACTCCCCCGGCGAGACGCAGGCGGAGAAGAGGGTGTCGCAGCCGAGCTCGCACCCGTTGGCGCCGAGGCGCGCACAGAACGTGTCGCAGGCGGGCACGGGGACCTCGTCGTCGGTCGTGGCGAACGATCGCGAGGCGCCTCCGTAGGGCTCACACCGCTCCGGGCAGACCTGCTCGGAGGGGACGCAGCGGCCGCTCTCGCAGGTGGTGTCGAGGACGATGGAGCCGTCCGAGCAGGCGCAGACGGCCATGGGGCAGCCGTGGCCGGACGCGCAGGCCTCCGGATCCGGCGCGTCGAACACCGCGGTGCCCCCGCAAGAGACGAGCACCGCCGCCGTGAAGGCGAGCGCCGAGGTGCCGAGGAGCAGGGGGCGCGGGGACATCACGGCGGAGTCATACGAGCAAGCAGCGCGGGCGCCAACCGCCAATCGCTGCTGGTAGGCTCCGCTCCCGTGAGCGGCCCGGAGCGGTTCTTTCATCTGATGATCGAAGGCCTCGGGTCGCGTCAGCTCTGGGGGCTCTTGCTGCAGTCCACGCTCGAGTACGGCAGCACGTTCCTGCTCCAGCGCGCGCTGCTCCGGAGGATGTCGCGGGAGCGCCGGGCCCAGAGCTGGAACCCCCTCACGTGGTCCACCGCCATCTTCTGGGCGGGCGCCTTCTCGATGCTCCCGTTCACGTGGGTCACGCGCCCGTCGAGGGGCCTTCGCTCGGGTGCGCTCGCGGTGCTCTTCGGCGTCCTGTGGACGGCGCTGCTCGTCGGGCTGGCCTGGGCCGGCGGCGAGGTGATCACGTTCGTGTTCGACCTCTCGCCGCAGACCGCGTCACCCGCTCACGGGTGAATGTGGATGAGCGTGCCTTCGCCCGTGACCGCGTTTGCGTTCACCCCGTGCCATTCGCCTGGCAGGCTCGGCCCGGTGAAGTTGAAGATGCGGCGCGCGTCGATGGGGGAGAGGTTGATGCAGCCGTGGCTCCTTGGCTTGCCGAACTCGTCGTGCCAGGGCGCGGCGTGCAGCGCGTAGCCGCCCTTGAAGTACTGGACCCAGGGGACGTCGCGCAGCTCGAATTTGTTGTCGACCTCGTTCGCGTCCATCGTCGTCGCGACGTGTTTCTCGCGGATGTCGAACGTCCCGGTCGGCGTCGAGAGGGTCTTCTTCGGATCGCCCAGACCGTCTCGGCCGGTGGACACGGCCGTCGCGTAGACGGCCTTGCCGCCCTCGTAGAGCACGAGCGTCTGCGACTGGATCGAGATGTCGATCCAGCGTTTGTCGCCCTTCGCCCAGCTCGGCAGCTTGCTCGGCTTCGCGGCGATGGCGACGTCGTGCTCCTTGACCCAGGCGCCGTCGAGCGTCTCGACGACCCGCTGGTCGCCGATGCGATTCGATCTGCCCGTGAGCTGGATGGCCTCGAGCCGCGCCACCTTCTCACGCTTCTCGAAGCTCATGCTGGACACGTCGTAGGTGTAGGCGCCCTCGCGCTTCACGAAAGCGACGGGCAGGCTCCACCCCGTCTTCAGGTCGACGCCGTGGAACGTCGAGCCCCGCTCGGGCTTGAGCTTGGAGGTGGGGACGAGCCTCGCGTCCGTCGTGAGGGCGAAGCGGCGGTCGTTTGGGCCGACGAACGTCCCGATGAGCGCGAGCATCGCCTTTCGAGCGATGCGGTTCGTGATGACGGCGTAGTCAGGAACCTTGAAGGAGGCGATGTTCGGGAGCTTGCGACCGTCGGCGAAGTACCAGGGCACCTCGTCGCTCCCGTTGCCACCGTAGATCTGGTTGTAGGTGAGCACCGGCGGCTCGTCGGGCGGCACGCCGACCGCGTTCCCCTCGGCGTCGAGGGCGATGTCGTTCGAGCCGACCTCGAGCTTGTCCCACTTCTCTCCGAGCTTCTTGTAGCTGCGCAGGTGCCGGTCGAGCGCCATCTCGTACTGGAACTGCTCGGCCTTCGTGGGCACGCGGTAGTAGTTCGGCGCAATCGCGCGCACGAACGCGTACGGGTACGGCAGCGGCTTGGACAGATCGGGCCGCAGCGTGAGCGCGCGGATGATGGGGTGCTGGAGATCCGTCGTGGCCTCGTCCGAGGCGCACACGAAGCCGCTCGGGACGATGCGATACCAGCCGCCCGCGCAGTCGTCTGTCTTCACCGGTTTCTCGGCGCGGACGACGGTCCCGCCTGCGCGCAGGTAACCGAGCTTCTCCGAGCGGCGATCCGGCTGCGCGTAGATGGGCGCGACATACGCGACGGCCCCGAGGCGTGGGCCGTCCGCCTTGGGCATCGTCTCCGGGTCGGTCGGGAGGAGAGACTCCTGTGTCGCGGCCGACTTCGAGAGGCTCGGCACGTCACCGAAGATCCCTGCCGCCTCCTTCTTCTCGTCCTTGCTTTTGCAGCCGCCCAGCGAGGCGATCGCCAGCACCGAGGCGAGCGCGGCCGTGCATCCGAAACGCATGGGCCACACGTGCCCGAGGTAGGCCTAGGTGGCCAAGTTCATGGCGGACCGGTCAGATCCCGCCCTCGGGCCAGTCGCCCTGGATGCTCTCGCTCGTGTCGCGCGGAGGCACGAGCGTCGACTGGCCGGCGCCGACGACGACGAAGCCGAGATCCGCGTCGCGCACGCGCTGCAGGTTTCGCTCCACGTCCACCTCGATGCAGCGGGACGCCGTCGTCGAGCCGGCGGTGAAGAAGTAGAAACGACCGGCGTACCGGGCGAAGGCCCACGCGCGCACGTAGCCCGTGTCGCGCAGCTTGTAGAGGAGCTTCGTCCTCAGGGTCTCGCGGAAGATCTCGTGCAGCTCGCCTTGCTGGGCCTGGAAGGCGAAGAGCCGCGCGTCCCCGCCGCCGGTGAGCTCCGCGCCGCCGAGCGTGTTCGCGCCGAGCTGGCTCACCCCGAGGCCGGGCATGTCGATCGTCGCGAGCCCGAAGGCGGGGCTCATGATGTAGAGCTGCTCCGAGTCCGAGCCGGGCGCCACCGAGGTGAAGCCCATCCCGAGCATGGTCTGCCAGCTCGGATGCGAGTAGGTCGTCGGGCTGCAAGACGCGTCCGCCGTGCTGACGCGGTAGAGCTTGCCGGAGTCGTAGAAGACCCACGCCGTCCCCTTCCGGTCCACCGCCATCGACTGCGGGTTGTAGCCGCTGCGCTCGCACTCGAGCGTCCCGATGAGGTCGTAGGCGGCCATGCCCGACCGGCGCGGGTCGAAGGAGTAGAGCTTGCGCTCCTTCGTCACCAGGTAGACGAGCTTTCCGGGCTCCGGTGGCTCGAGGATGGGCTCGTCGTCGTCGAGCGGCAGACGGCGCGGCTCCGACTCCTGGTCGCCTGCCTGCTCCGTGCGGCAGCTGCACGCCGGCGCGAAGAGGAGCCCCAGGAGGGCGAGGAGGACGGTCCGTGTAGCCAGGACTGGAGGATACCTCGGCTTCGTCGCGCGGCACGTTGTCTTTGGGGCCGGGGGTTGTGCTCTTCTTGCGACATGTTCTCCGGAGGGTCCTCGGGCCTCCTCGTCGCGTGCGCGGTCGTGACCCTCGGCTGCGGTGCCAGGACCGGCCTCGGAGAAGAGGGCGACGGCGGGGCGGGCGGGGCCGGCGCCTCGACGGCCGGCACGCAGGTGGGCTCCAGCGCGCAGTCGACCACGATGTCCGTGTCGACCGTCAGCGGCACGAGCTCCGTCGTCTCGACGTCGAGCTCCGTCTCGTCGGCGTCCACCACGACCGCGTCCACCAGCGTGTCGACGACGGTCTCGACGACCACCGGGCCGATCTGCACGAGCAACGAGGAGTGCGACGACGGCGTCGACTGCACGTTCGACGCGTGTGAGCCCCAGGGCTGCACACACGTCGCGATCGACTCCGCGTGTGACGACGGCGTCTTCTGCACCATCGACACCTGCGACGGCTTCACGGGCTGCGTGAACGAGCCGACGGACGACGTCTGCGACGACGGGATCGCGTGCACGCTCGACACCTGCAACCTCGCCTTCGACGCTTGTGAGAGCGCGCCGTGTGACGGGCTGTGTGACGATCAGATCTTCTGTGACGGCGTCGAGCGCTGCGACGCGGCGGTCGGTTGTGTCGACGGCCCGCCGGCTTGCGACACCGGGCTCGCGTGCGCGGGAGGCGCCTGCACCGAGAGCACCGACTCCTGCAGCCTGGTATTCCCGCTGGGCTGCCCGGCGCCGGACGTGCACATCCTCGTCACCGACGCGACCGGAGCGCTGTGGGACGTCTCGCCGTTTGCGAGCCCGGGCGAGGTCTTGATCGCGCCGCCTTCGAGCGGCCCGCACCTCGACATCGCCGTCCTCGGCAGCCGGTGGTTCACCGCGGACTCCTTCGCCATCCGCGAGCTCGTCCCGTTCACGAACGTGGTCCTCGCGACGCTCCCCTTCGGCGGTCCGAACTCCCTCGCGGCCGGTCCCGACGGCATGCTCTACGCGGCCTCGAACCCGGTCTATCGCATCGATCCCGACGACGGCTCGAGCCAGCAGATCGGTTCCCTACCGATCGGTCACAATTCGAGCGGCGACATCGCCTTCCTGGGGGAGCGGATGTTCGTCTCCACGGACTCGGGCTGCGGCGGCGCGTTGGTCGAGGTCGACATCACGACCGGCCAATCCACCGTCCTCGGAGGTGACGGCCTGGGCTGCGTCTACGGGCTCGCGACGGTCGGCGGCGTCCTCTACGTCATCAACTGCGACGGCAAGATCGGCTCGTTCGATCCCGACACCGGCGAGGTCCGGATCTTTGCGGAGACCACGGTGGAAGCTTTCGGCGCGGACGCGCTCCCCTGATAGAATGCCGCCCATGATTCCTTCGAGCTTTGCTTACGTGAGGCACCGCCTCTTCGTCGCCATGGGCATCGCGCCCGCTCTCGCGTCCACTGCATGCGGCGGGCTCGTCGTGTTCGTCGAGGACGACGGCTCCGGCGGATCGGGCGGCGGCACCACGGCCGTGACCACCGGCGCGACGACCGTGGCGAGCACATCCTCCACCGGCCAGAGCTGTCCGCCGATGGGCACCTCACTGCTCTGCCTGCCGCCCGTCGCGACGCCCTGCCCGCCCTTCGACACGCAGCAGGCGAACGAGCTCGTCACGACCGAGATCCTCTCGAACTGCGTCCCCGAGAATCCCGAGCTCTGCTCCTGCACGGTCGAGACCCTGGACGTGGTCTGCGGCTTGATCGACAAAGATGGCCTGTGTTGTTACGGCGCCGACTACACCGTCGGCGAGATCTGCGAAGGCAGGCCGTTCACCGTCGACGGCCACGCGCGTCTCGCGCCGCTCGACAAACGCGCGGACTGGCGCCTGCCCGTCGCGGTCGACTGCGCCGGGCTCCCCGACGCCGCTCGCCGCGCCCTCGCAGACGCGTGGAGCACGAGCGCCCGCTACGAGCACGCGTCCGTCGCTTCGTTCGCGCGTGTCGCGCTCGAGCTCCTGGCCCTCGGCGCGCCACGCGATCTCGTCACGCTCGCCCAACACGCCGCGCTCGACGAGACCGACCACGCGGCCCTCGCGTTCGGCATCGCCTCCGCCCTGGCAGGCGAGAGCATCGGCCCCGGCCCCCTCGACATCGCCGCGGCGATGCGCACCGACGTCGCCTCGATCGTGTACGCCACCGTGCGCGAGGGGTGCATCGGCGAGACGATCAGCGCGGTCTTTGCCCTCGCCGCGCGGGACGGCGCGACCGACCCGGCCGTCGTCGCCGCCCTGACCCGCATCGCCGAGGACGAGCTGCGCCACGCGGAGCTCGCCTGGCGCACCGTCGCGTGGGCCATCGAGGCTCGGCTCCCCGGCGCGCGCGAGGCTGCGCTCGCCGCGTTCGCCGCTCCCGCCGCGTTCGAGGAACCCGAGGCCGAGCCTCGCGGGCTCGATCCCGAGCTCGGTCGCGCCTACGGCGTCCTCTCCCCGGCCGACAAGGCCGCGCTCGCGCGCCAGGCGCTCGAGAGCATCGTCAAGCCCAGCCAGGCCGCGCTCTTCGAAGGGCGCCGGCTCCGCGGACCGGCGGATACCGTCGACGCGATCGGCTGACGGGCTCGATCTCCCGGTCAGCCCCCCCGATCGCATCCGTCCGTTGCCCCGGGACCAACCTTCCGCTAGGTTCCGCCCGTTCGCGACACTAGCTCAGTTGGATAGAGCGTCGGCCTCCGGAGCCGAAGGTCGCAGGTTCGACTCCTGCGTGTCGCGCCGATTCGAAGTCGGCCGGGCTTTGCGGACTCGTCGCTCCAGAGCGCCGAGCAACGTTGCGGGCTCGCCAGAGCCGAGCGCCGCGCCTGCTGGCCGGTATAATCCGCGGATGGCGTTCTCCATCGACGAGCGGAGGCACAGCTTCACGTTCGAGGAGTACCTCGCGATCGCGGAGCGAAGCCAGACACGGCTCGAGTACTGGGAGGGCGTTGTCTTCGACATGTCCGGAGGCTCACCACGGCACTCGGCGATCTGCGCCAACCTCCTGCGACTGCTTGGCAACCAGCTCCGGGCGACGCCGTGCAGAGCCTATGACGCCAACCTGCGCGTGCGAGCCGTCGCCGCGAACCGCGCGACCTACGCCGACGCCACCGTGGTCTGCGGCGACTTGGAGCTCGACCCGGCCGACAAGACGAAGCAAACGGTCCTCAACCCCTCGGTGGTCGTCGAGGTGCTCAGCCCGTCGACGGAACGCGACGATCGGGGCTCGAAGCTCGACTGCTACAAGACCATCGCAAGCCTCCAAGCCGTCCTCCTGGTCGCGCAGGATTGCGTGGAGCTCACGCTTCACGAGCGCCAGCCGGACGGCCTCTGGTCCGAAAGGACGCTGCGCGAAGGCACCGTGGAGCTTCGCTCGGTCGGGTGCTCCGTCGAGATCGCGCAGATCTACGAAGACCTGCCTGGGACGTAGCGACTGCCTGCTCTCGGGCCGGGCGCGTTCGGCAGGCTTTGAGCAAGACTCTGCGCCTGGCTGGGAGCAGCTGCATGCGAGCCGTGCGGAACCAGCGCTCCATCTTGCCCTTGCCCTGTGGCGTGTAGGGCCTGGCGTGGATGAGGGCGATGCCGAGCTTGGCGCAGCGACTGTTCACGGAAGCGAGCAATGCCGCGCGTGGCCTCTTCTTGCGCCACGGCTTCCTGATGATCACGCGCCACGAGCTCGTGGTAGCGGGGGTGACCCTACACAACTTCGCAATGGAGACACTGCTTTGACGACTGCCGTCCGATGGTCACGAGAGCTCCTGCACTGCCGCCCGCAGCGCCTCGAGGCAGGCGGCCACGCGCGGCACCCGGAGGCGGCCTTTGGGAATGAGGGCGTAGACGTCGAGCGGCTGAAAGCGATAGCCCGGAAGCACGCGCTCGAGGCGCCCTTCCCGCTGCGCGCGGGCGCACTCGCCCGCCGGGCGAACGCCGATCCCAAGACCCGCGTACGCCGCGTCGCCGAGCGCACGGCTGTCGTCAGCCTCGTAGCCGCCTCGCACCTGAACGACCACCTCTCGCCCACGGCGATCCACGAGCGTCCACTCGTCCTGCGGCGGACTCGACAAAAGGCGCAGGCACCGATGCGCGCTCAACTCTGTGGGTGCGCGCGGACGCCCGTGCGCGTCGAGGTACGACGGCGCTGCGGCGAGGACCCACGTCGCGCGCCCCAGGAGTCGCCCTACGAAAGTGGTCTCTGGGAGCTGCCCCACAACCACGCCAATGTCGACGGCTTCGGCCACGAGGTCGACCGAGCCGCTTGCCACGCGCGTCTGGATCGAGAGTTGCGGATGCTCTTCGAGCAGCTCTCGAAGGCGCTCAAGGAGAGGCGCGGTGGCGATCGCGCCGGGGACAGCGATCCGTACAGCACCTCGCAGCCCGCCCGAAGTCGGCCGCAGCTCCTCCTCGGCTTCGTCGAGGTCCGCGAGCACGCGCGAGACGCGAGCGTAGAAGGTCCTGCCTTCTTCGGTCGGCGCGACACTTCGAGTGGTCCGAATGAAGAGCCTCACGCCGAGCTCCTGCTCGAGCCTCTGCACACGCAGGCTGACGGCGTTCGTCGTCAGGACGAGCCGCTTGCTGGCCGCGGTGAACCCGCCGGTCTCGTAGACGGCGGCGAACGCACGAAGCTCATCGAGGGAGGCGGCCACGCCACATTATCACCACGGCCGTGACAGTCCTTCAAGAACTCAGCGCGTACCGCGTGACACTCGCTGCGCCCATTCTCCTTGGCGTGCGCGGATGCTCCGCGCCGCAACCAAGGAGATGTCATGGATATGAAGAAGCTCGCAACGCTGACGTTCGACAAGAACGTCGGCACCCTGGATCGGGTTCACCGGCTGGTCGTTGGGGCCGGCCTCGCAGGTGCGGGGTGGTACTTCGCGCTGCCGCTCTGGGCGGCGATCGCGATGTCGGTGTTCGGGGCGATGTGGTTCCTGACCGGTGTGCTGTCGAAGTGCAGCATCTACTACGCGCTCGGGTACTCCACCTGCCCGGTGAGCGGCCAACCCTTTCTCGGGAGGGCGTCGTGAAGACGGTGAGCGTCAGCAAGCGCATTCGCGTGCCCGTCCAGGTCGCGTGGGAGATCGTTCGCACTGGCGCGAACATGGACCGCTGGGTCCCCGCGATCACGCAGTGCAAGCTCGAAGGGGACGGCGTGGGGGCGAAGCGCGTCTGCGTCGTCGACAACCACGAGCTGCACGAGTCCATCGAAACCGTCGACGATCCGACGCGCCTCTTCCAATACCGCATCCACAAGCAAGCGATGCTCCCGGTACGCAACATCCTCGGCACACTCCACCTTTCGGCCTCCGGTGCCGAGGAGACCGAGGTGCTGTGGTTCGTCAACTTCGACCTCGACGACGAAGCGGCGTGGGGGCCTGTGCGCGACGGCATCGCGGCGCTGTATCGCTCCGGCATCGATGGACTCGAGGCGCATGCGCGTCGCGCGGCGCTCCCCTTCTCGGGAATCGCGGAAGCCGGAGGGCCACGATAGATCTGAGAGCGCGGAACTTCGACACAGATCATCATCGAGGCACCCGCCGAGCGCGTCTGGCAGCTCGACCCGGCCGACAAGACGAAGCAAACGGTCCTCCACCCTCGGTGGTCGTCGAGGTGCTCAGCCCGTCGACGGAACGCGACGATCGGGGCTCGATGCTCGACTGCTACAAGACCATCGCGAGCCTCCACGCCGTCCTCCTCGTCGCGCAGGATTGCGTGGAGCTCACGCTTCACGAGCGACAGCCGGACGGCCTCTGGTCCGGAAGGACGCTGCGCGAAGGAACCGTGGCGCTTCGCTCGGTCGGGTGCTCCGTCGAGATCGCGCAGATCTACTAAGACCTGCCTGGGACGTAGCGACTGCCTGCCTGGTCGGGGTCCTTTGTCCGCCGTCGGCTGCACGGCGGCCACGACCTCAACGCCTTCGTGCAGCAGCTCTGCGCCGCGCCGCGGCAGCGGCGGCCAGCGCCACCACGATCTCCACATGGCCGGACTGCGTGGGCGCGCCCGCGACCCCGCAGCCATCGGGGTCGGACTCAGTCTCGGGCGTCTCCGTCGATGGCTGGCCGGTGCTCGTCGTCGAGCTGGAGCTTGTGGGATTGCAGGAGCTGCCTTTCGCCACGTTCCAATCACCGTCGAGCCACGAGCAGTTGCCGGTGAGCGCGTACATGAGGCCGGTAGCGGGGGCCGTGTCGGGCGCTTCGCCGTAGTGCCATATCGGAGTGCACCACGAGGTGTCGACCCGCATGTCCGCTCCGATTGCATACCGAGCCACGTAGTGCGTCGGGCTCTCCTCCGCGATGATGTAGCGGCTCCCGACGACCACGCTCACGTCGGCTCCTGCACTGATGACATCGCCTTCCGCTTGCGTGGCCATGCCGGCGCTGTCGATGATCCGAAACGTGCCCTGGGTAAGGGCCTCCCCGACATAAGCCGCTCGAACCGGGAACGTGGAGTTGCAGAAGCAATAGGCGGCAGGGGTGACGCAATAAGAAGGCTGAATCAGCGCCGCCTCTTCGAGTGTGAGCCCCGACGCGTCGAGCCAATCGACGAGCCCCTCTTCATCGGCGAGGTCGCGCACGAACGCGTGGTTGCGACGCTGGCGAACCGCCTCGACGATCGCGGTCGCGCCCGTCAGCTGCAGGAGATACGCGACGGCGCAGTGCACCCCCCTCGCGTCGACGAAGGTCGGCTCGAAGGGACGATCGAGGCGTCGGTTGTGCGGGAACTGGCCGCGACGTGCATAGAGGCGAAGCGCCTCGAGCAGTCGAGCCCGGTTCCTGGATCGCCGCGCGTCGAGCTTCGCCGGCGGCACGAGCGAAAGTGTCCGAAGCACGCGATGAAAGTGGCTCTGCAGCCTTCGGACCTCGGCGTGGGCGCAAGAGGAGAGCAGACTTGTTTGGAGGGCGGCCGAAGAAGAGGAAGAAGAAGACATATCGCGATCCTACACGGTCCGCGGTCCGTCAGCCGCATGGCCGCGCAGCCGCCCGCGCATTGGCGCTGGATGGCCTGGGTGCCCTCGGCCGCCCGCGACGTCGCGTCGCTCGCTCGCTTCTGTCCCTCGAGCACGCTCGACGAGACCTGCATGCTCGCGTCGGCGATCTCCTGGAGCGACGCGGAGTTCTCCTCGAGCTTGCTGTAGTCATCACCTTCCCACTGAATTGACACGGTTTCTCACGCCACCCGCCGCCTGATCCCCGTCACGGCCTTCGTCCACCGCGCGTACGCGGTTTTGTAGCAAACACCGACGGCCCTGCCCGCCTTGGCGACAGAACCGTCATTCGCGACGACGGCTTCGACGATCTGGCGCTCGACCTCGGTGAGCTCGCGGAGGTCGACCGCGGCGAGGGCGTCGGCGCGGCGCCGGCGCTGCTCCTCGTGAAGCAGCTCGTCTTCGAGGCTGGGCCCGCCGAGGTCGAGGTCGTCGATGTCGAGACCGGACGCATCACGGTCGCGCCGGCACGCGTCGATCATGGCTCCCTCGGCGCGCCGATAGACGAAGGTGAGGAAGCTCGCGCCGCGTGAGGGGTCGAACCGTGGCGCGACCTCACAAGCGGTGAGCAGGCCGATCTGGACGAGGTCCTCGAGATCGGCTGGCCCGTGTCTGCGGGCGACGCGCCGGGCGAGGCCACGCAGCTCCGCGCGGAGGCGCGCGAGCGGGTAGCCGGCAAGCTGGGGGATGCGACGGGACGCGAGACAAACGGGGGCGCGTCGCGCCGTGACGGGCGTGAAGGACATGGACCTCTCCCAAGGCTCGGAGCCGGCGACGTGCTCGGCTCGGACGAGATGGTTGTCGCGGCGACCTCGCCGCCGAGGACAGGCGAGCGGCGGAAAATCCACAAAGGGGGTCAACCCCTCCTTTTGTGACGCGACGCGGGCTTTGCCTGAGAACTTCGACCAGGGACGGCTTTGTCGGGCACCCGAATGGATTATCGGGCAGCCCACTCAGACGTCGTCGTCAGCTCGTTCGAGTGCGTTCTGGCACGAAGTGGCCGTGAGCCCCGTCCTCGGAGCCAGCTCGAACTGCACTTTCCACATGCGGGGTTCCAAGTGACGTGGCTTCTGGTCGGTCACGAAATGGAATGTGAGATTCCAACCGAAGACTTCGTGGCCATCGGGCGGGATTCTGCCGAGGGCGATGGCGGACCCTTCAATGTTGAACCGATCCCAGTCGTCATCGGGCGCGGGACGGCCGGTGAACTCGCCCGTACTGAGGTACTGCTCTGTCAGGTGAACCTCCGTGGCGCGCTGGGCCTCAGCTACGGCCGCGAGAAGGGAAGCTCCTGACCCGATGAGGTCGAGATCCAAGATGTGGGCGGTCCAGCCGCTCGCATCCCAAAAACGTTCGACGCAGCAGCGAAGAAGCAGGGACCAGATCGACCAACGTCCGTTCTCGTCCCTGTGGTCGAGGGTCAGGCTGAGCTTTCCGCTTCTCGCCATGGATGGGGCGCCCAGGGTCGATCTACTTGCCCGTGAAGACGTCCTTGCCCGGCGTCTCGCTCTTCCGAACCACGGTTGTCTCGCCGTCAGGCACCCGAAGAGGCTCGACAAGCCGCTCCGTACGTATGCGCTCTGGCTGAGCCTGCGGCTTCACCGGCGGCTCTTTCGCGGGGGATTCGTTCTTGTTCGACATGGCGGTCTTGTCCGTTCTCACCGACTCGGCGGGATGCGGCGTTTTCCGGGACCCTGGACGTCGGGCGGAAGAACGCGGTGGGTCCTCACGTGCTTGGTGTCGCCGTCCGGTACGCGAAGCGGAATGGCGACCCTACGTTCATGATGCGTGTTCTGCGGTTGAGCTTGAGGCTGAGACTCCTTCGTCGGAGTCTCAGTGGGCTTCACGGGGGTAGCGGACATGTGCAGGCTCCTCATGCGAACACAGCTCTGGCGATGGCGATCAGTGCGGAAGCAAGAGCAAGCACGCCCACGCTGACAAGAAAGCGTTGGAATGCCTTCTGCGCGTTCTCTAGGTGTGCCGCCTTCCGATCGTTCACGGGGCCGTCCTTGTCCAAGAGGTTGCCGAGACAGACGATGTTGTACCGGTGATAGAGCGCCAGTCCCCTGTCCTCGAACTTCATGTTTCCGTCATCGTCTTCATCGATGACGTTGTCCGCCTTCTGAAGCGTGTCCTCGTGGAACACGTCTGATTCCTTGAGCTTGTTGAAGTCTGCCACCTTCACGGCTTCGAGGGCCAGCCATCCTGTGTAGAGGCCGAGCGCGACGCTCACGAGATAGAAGGGGATCGCCAGGAGCGTCAGCTTCGAGTCGGCGCGCAACAAGCCGCCGATGCCGATCGAGGACACCAGCGTGAGCGTCACGGCGTTCACCCCGATGAGCGCTGCCGCCTTCGTGTCGAGACGAACGCTTCGAGCCTCTTCGTCCTGAAAACGCCTTTGCTGAACCTCGTGCAGTTGCTTCAGCACGAGGGTGTTTCGTCGAGCCACCAGCTTCGTCAGGTGCGCGAGCGTCGGCGGAGGTTGCGCTGGCGCGCCCTCGCCGCCGAGCCCCGGCGTCATCTCCTCAAGTTCGGCGGCCATCGACAACCAGCGTGCTATACTTGCGTTCACTGTGCCAGTCCTTGAAGGGGGCCGTATGAGCGAAAACGAAAAGAAGCCGAAGCCCGATAAGCCGAAGCCCAAGGAGCCACCGCCGGTTCGCGTGCCGGACGGTGAGACCGACCGGCGCAAGATCGAGGTGCCGCCGCAAAGCGTCGGCTGACCTCGTCTTCTTCCGCATCTCCGCGGCCCTCGAAGCACGTGTGAGGGCCGCGGAGCGATCGGGTTACCGATTTATGAAGCCCCGGGTGTCACCTGCCGCGTCGGCAACAGGTGGGCGATGATCGAGTCGGGGCGGTAGTCGTCGTTGTGCCCGAGGGTGTACGTCGAGACGAACAGCAAGAACTTCTCTCGGGAGCTGAGCATCTCAGCCCCCTACACCGACGGAGGCGGGAGCTGTCAGGAGCGACGAAGCTTGGGCAGATGCTCGATCAACCGGACCTGCTCAGCCTCGGACAGCGTGACGAAGGCCGCCTCCACGCCGAGCAGATCGCCGCAAAGTCTTCTTCACCGCGACCGTCCTTCGGGATGCGGCCACCGCACTTCGCTCTCAGCCCACGTCGCCGATGCGGAAGGGGTCGCCTCGGTCTGGCCGCTCGATCTTTACAACCCCGGCGTGCTTGATCGCATCCCAGCCCGCTTCCTGCGCCTGCCTAACGACCTCATCCCAGACGCGCTCAGGAGCACGACCCTCCTGGAACCACATCTCCTCGTAGGGCTCGTTGTTGCCGCCGTCGAAGTGCTCTTCGATCTCGGCGATCAGCTCCGCGACCAGGACGAGATCCTTGTTGGAGAGGCGAGCCACCGTGTCGCCCGGGCCGCGCATCTTCCGGCCGAGGATGCCGCCTTCGGTCGCCTGCGCGGCTTCGGTCAGGCTCTTCTCGTCACCGAAGCCATGTGCGGCGAGGAACGCGGCGACCGTGTTCTCCGACCCGTAGAGCAACTTCAAGAGCATCGACTCGGCTCGCTTGTCGTGGCCAGCCGCGAAGAAACTCTCCTTTCCGATGTCCGTCCCGCACCCACACCAGCACTTGCCCGTCGGTTTCAACGCAGTTTTTACCATGCCAGGATTCTGGCCATGGATGCTTGGATGTCAAGGATCCAAGAATACTTGGATCCAAGGATTCTAGGGCGGCGAGGAGTTGCCCGATGTCGGCGGGGTCCGACCCCCGGCCTGGACCACCGCGGTGAAGTTCGACCACTGCTCGACGCGGAAGGCACGGATGTCCCGAACGCACCGGGGAAACCACCCGAGCGCGATGAGGTCTTGGATCGCCTGGAACAGGATGCTCATGTCCTCCTGGTCGAGGATGTACAGGCTTCCCTGCGTCCACCGGAACCCGCGGGCCTCCAGCGTCCGCCGGATGTCCGCGTAGGCGTTCGTGGCCCTGCTAGAAGGATGATGCTGGCGGGCGAGATCCACGGTCAGGTCGAAGGCGAGTGCGAACACGTGTCAGTCGATCTTCGGGTTCGCGAGGACTTCGTCCACCGTTAGCGTGGCCTTCTCGCCGCTCTCGGGGATCTCGATCTCGGCGAGCTTGCCGTTGTCCTTGAGGCCGATGACCTCGTAGATCGGACCGGTCTCACCGAGGCGGCGAAACTGCCCCACGAGCTGCTTCGGTTCGACGTTCTCCATCTTCATCTCCATCTGATTCTAACGAGAGATTATCGCTCTCCGCAGCGATCTCGCAAGGTCCGGCCCGCGGACAGCTCCTCCTGCTCCCTTCGCGTTGGAATCGGCGGGCCACCGGCCGAAGGTAGTTCGAGTGATCCGGCCCGTTGTGGGCGGCGAAGAGGCTTTGCACCTTAGTCACGTCGCTGGCGAGATTCGCTTGCGACGTGCTCACTTGGCGACCTTCATCACCTCCCCGTCGCGGTAATCGTTCTCGGCCGTGCCGACGTTCGTCCAGTAGACGTACTTCGCATCGGCCGCGATCCCGAAGGGAGACTTCTGCCCGGTGGCGATCGGCGTCGGCTCGCCGCCCGCGATCGGTACCTTGGAAACGGTGTCGGTCGAGTCGGTCCAGTAGACGTAGGTCTCGTCAACCGCGATGGCCCCGGGGACGACTGCGGAGGCAAGCTGCACGGCTGCGCCGCCCGCCTTCGGCGCCTTCATGATCTCGCCGCCCTGCTTGTTTACCCAGTAGACGTTCGTGGCATCGACGACGATGCTGCTCGGGTCATCGCCCGTCGCGATCTCGGTCGGGACCCCGCTGACGATCGGAACCTTCATGACGGTATCGGCGCCCCTGTCCGTCCAGTAGACGTAGGCTTCGTCTACGGCGATGCCTTTCGGCAAGACGGCGGAAGCTAGCTCGACGGCCTGGCCTCCTCCAGCAGGCACCTTCATGACCTTGTTCGTATTTGCGTGGGTCCAGTAGACGTGCGTCGCATCGACGGTGATCCCCAGCGCGCCGGGCGTGCCCGTGAAAAGTTCCGTCGGCGTCCCGCCAGCGATCGGCGCCTTCATCACCGCCGCCTCCACGCTCGTAGTCCAGTAGACCTCGGCGCCGCTGACGGCAATTCCCTGAGCACCCAGTTGACCGCCCGCGATCTCGGTCGATGCGCCGCCCTCGATCGGAACCCTCCAGATGGATCCCGCCTGAAAGGCCACCCAATAGACATACGTCGAATCGACGGTGATCCATTCGGGCTTGTCGATCCCCGGGGCAACCATGATCGGGCTGCACATGGCGGTGACGCACGCAGCTCCTTGGCAACCGTGTCCGCACGCTCCGCAGTTGTTCGGGTCCTCCGCAGGATCGACGCATGTCCCGTCACAGCAGAGCATCGGGCTCTGGCAACCATCGCACGGCATGCCGCCTGTACTGCTAGAGCTTGCGCTTGTCGGGCCGGTCCAGCTTCCAGCCCCACTCTGGACGCTCGTGCTCTCGCCTGATCCGCCCTGTCCGCCGCCGCCTTCCACGATGACATCGCTTCCGCAAGCCAACAGAATGGGCGCGCACAGCCAGGCACCGTGCATCATGGACTTCTATTCGGCTGGAGTCGGGGCGCACGCCGTGACGCACCCGACAAAGTCCGAACACTCCTCGTAATCCAAGCAGCCCGACCGGAAGAGCCCCGCATGTTCGTTACAGTCCGCGCCCTCCAAGGCTTCTTGGACGCACGGAACGCACTCGTCACTTGGGGTGCGTTTGTCATAGCAGACGCTCTGCTTACAGCCGTCGCTGCACCGCTTACACGCGCAGGTGACCAGCACGGTGTTGTACTTCTTCAGCCCTTCGGGATGCTTCAACTCGCAGGCTGCGACACACTCGGTACCGTACTTAGGCTCTTTGGGCTGCTCAACGCTTGAATCGCACGCCGTGAGGCATGCAAGCAGGAAGATTGCGACCGAGAGAAACCTGGTGCCGAGGTAGAAGCGCATCGACTTACTCACGGGTTCAGACCGACAGGGGTGACAGGGTCCAACGGTTCCGGGGAATCGGGTGGCGCTAACACTGCCTGGGCCCCAAGAGGCGGATCGCACGTGTCTCCCGCTCCGTACGGCGTCACGCTGCACCCTGCGGGAAGCGGGCCCCCGCTCACAACGGCCTGTGCGCAAGCTTCAACCGTCAGGGCCTCGATCTCAACGTCTTCGTCGTAGAAGACCTGGTCCGGTTTCATCCAGATGGGGGAGACCTCCGAATGGGGGTTCTTTGCGGCTTGCGTTGCGGCGGTCGATTCTGGGCCGAAAGCCAGCGAGGTTCCGGCGCTGTTGTACTCGCCATTGCTGCTGCTCACGGCCATGCGGTGGCAGGCCATGCAGCTCACGCCTTGTACGCTCAGAAACTCGACCTTCCAGCTCTGGAAGTCATTCCCGACGAACGTGTACGGCTGCGACTTGTTCCACCCGAACCTTGGCCCCCAAACGTTGTCGTCCGGGTTCGTCCCCGGTAGGCGGTTCACCGGTTCGTCCCGGAGCTGAGCGAGATACGGCGAACGCACCAGCGGCCCGTTGTCGTGACACGAGACGCAGTTTTGTCCCGCCGTTACCTCCGGCGTCTGCCAAGGAAACGTTCCGTCCGGGTCGCTCGGTGCTGACACCTCGGCGGGTAGGTTTCCGAGCGCTTGGTAGAAGCAAGTGGCGCCGTTTACCTGGTTGTACTGGATGACAGCAATGTCTTCATAGAAGCCGTCTGGCAGGCCCCGCTTGCGGCAGTGCGCCACGACAATCGCTTCTTCCGTCTGCGCGAGTACCTGGAATTTGCTTCCGGGATCGCACTCGTGATTGAGCACGTTGGGGGCATCGCAGGTTTCATCGGGGGTGCCCACTCCGGTGAGGTTGGTCGTTGGAACGAGCGTCCCCTCATCGCAGTTGAAGGCGGGCACAGGAAGGCCGATGGCCTCCAGGCACTTGCCGCTGAACTCTTCCAGACTCTCGGTCGGAAGTGTGCCTGTCCCGAGGCACGGGTCGCCGTCATCGCCGCATCCGGCGAGCCCGAACGCGACACAGCAGACCGAAGCTACCGCTATCCCCCTCATGTCCTTCACCCGAACATCGTCTCTCGTCCGCCGCAGCAAATCAAGCGTGCCATGAACGGTCCGCGAATTTGGGTTTGTCGGCGGCCTGACTCCGCCAACGTGCGCTCGGCAGCGACGACGAACGGTGTAGGTGGCGACCATGGCCAAGAACGTTTTCCTCCTGCGGATCGCTGCGCACGTTGTCGGTGATGTCGATGGTCCGGAGTGCCCGATGGACTTCTACGTTTGGGGCACTGACCGGGACGACGCGATCGAGAATCTCAAGTGGTGCGTCAGCACCTCCTTGCGCAAGCTTGAGCCTCACGACCCGAAGAAGCGCATCCTCATCGACGGCAAGTGGGTCGAGCAGGGGCCGCCGACCCAGCTCAGCATCACCCAAGCTGATGGTTCAGCCACTCGTTCGTCGTCGTCTCTCCGTAGCCGTCGAAAGGCGCCCCGATCGTGAAGACGTAGACCCACGCCTCATCATGGGTGATCGCCCGTAGCTCAGTGACGATCGCGGCCGGGGCTTTGGGCGTTACCACCACGTATGACGATTCTGTCACCATCCGCGCGCCCATGCTCTCAAGGTACCTCGCAACCTCGCTCTTGTAGGTCTTGTCGTGGAGGTCGTAGGTGATCAGGAGAGCCATCGCCGCCATCGTATCGGCGCTTGCCTACGACGTCGCTTTGAACGAAACCCGACCCTTCAATCCTTTTTTTCGTACGGGCAGCAGAACGTGTTCCGGAGCGCGTCATCTCTGCTCTGAAACGGGCTCTTGCAGCCATCGTAGACCGCAAGCTTCTCGTTCTCGTCGAAGGTGCCGCCCTCGTAATCCTTGCGGTACGGCGGTAGGCCCTTGCCGGTACACTGCCCATCCTTCTCGAAATCCCACCACTTCACCGTCACCTTCTGCCGGAGCTTCGCGATCTCGTTCTTCTCGTCGAGCTTCTTCACCGCGTCGCAGGCTCGGCGGTACCCGAGGTCGCAGCCCTTCCGCTGAAGCTTCTCGCCCTCCTCGACGTTCCGCCACTCGGGCGGGCCGTCGGACGCCGCCATCGCGAGACCGAGAAAGTAGCAGGACTGACCCACGCCTCCGTCGCAGACTGTTACCGCGCACACCGCTTGATGCGATCAGCCGCCTGACCGCGCAGGCTGCGTGATGGCTTCGCTGCGCTGCCTTCGTTGTTCGCCCTCATCGACGAAGACTGGGCCGAGCACGGCGAGGAGGG
>WBZM01000087.1_pt1 | contig 153389 bp, 107 predicted proteins | sample 5204271 | NCBI WGS metagenome assembly WBZM01 (sample SAMN12344346, study PRJNA552823) | activated sludge metagenome | biome: Activated sludge suspended growth; feature: Nitrification reactor; material: Wastewater; isolation source: activated sludge from nitrification reactor of wastewater... | reverse complement strand
AAGGCGCTACCGGCATCTAATAGGACGTACTTATCCAATAAATAAGCGAATGCATGGTAACTAAGCTTGGTAATGTCCAAATCGGCAGACATGGCCTTTCGGTTCAGGGTCTCTACATCTTCCATAAAGACTTCAAATTCAAGGCCTTCGGTGTCAATCTTACCATGAACCATGGCATCGAAAATGAAGGTGTCGTTGGGGCAAGGGGAAAAACCGAGTGATAATTTCATGGATTTATTAATAAATGGATGGGTGGCTTCTCTGTCGCTTCTTTATAAATGTGGTGAAACTACCGCTTGAATCTTGTTAGTAGAACCACTTTAAGACACAGCAACAACGAAACCATGAAACAATGCAATTATGAGCTAAATTTGCGGCATGATAAAGATTTTGTACGAAGACAACCACTTGATTGCGGTAAACAAGCCCAACAACATTCTTGTTCAAGGCGACGAAACAGGCGATGAAACATTGGGCGACCAAGTTAAGCAATACGTCAAGGAGAAATATGGGAAACCTGGTGATGTGTTCCTTGGCACCATTCACCGCCTTGACCGCCCGGCAAGTGGAGTCACTATTTTCGCCCGTACCAGCAAGGCACTTGAAAGAATGAACAAAATCTTTGCGGAGCGACAAATCAAAAAAACGTATTGGGCAGTGGTCGGCAAGCGACCGGAACCACTGACGGGGCACTTGACTCATTATATCCTCAAAGACACTTCCAAAAACGTCGTTAAGGCATTGGATAGTCTAAGCAACCGCTCCAAGGATGCAAAACGTGCCGACTTGGATTATGAGCTGATTGCAGAAATTGGTGAGCATTTCTTATTGAAAATTGACCTGCAAACTGGCCGCCCACATCAAATCAGGGCACAGTTGGCCAAAATCGGTTGTTCAATCAAGGGGGATGTCAAATACGGTTACATGACACCCAACAAAGACAGTTCCATTCACCTTCATTGCAGGAGCATCAGTTTTGAACATCCTGTAAAAAAGGAGCCAGTTTTAATCACTGCCAGCGTGCCCAACGAACAAATTTGGAGGCTGTTCAAAGGATTGAACGATGATTGAAAGAAAAAGAAGGATGAAATTTCAAAACTAACTCATTGATTATCAACAAAAAGTGAGCTATATTTTTTATCAAATTATTATTCACCTAAGTTAGGGTATAGGATAGCACCCTTTTTCCAAGGTACATTTGCATCGGATTTTTACTTATATTGCAAAACTTACATCTTACAACTTCGAGACAAGGCGTCCAAATTTTCTCCAGTTAATCTATCCTTTTTGGCATTTCCATGCCCATAACCTGAATTTATTCTAACCATCCTGTTTTCCAAAATTACACGAACAAGCGTACAGGCGCTGTCTTAGCTTTTCATGTTCCTTGCTGAGGCATCCATGTATTGCAAACAGACGAATCTTAAATTTTATTCTTTAACCTAAATCAGGTCCCATGACACGAGTGTTACTCAGCTTCATGGTGGCAATGCTATGTCTTGCCTCCAATTTACTTGCACAGGATAATATTCCACCGACGCTAAACTGTCCGGGGAATACTACCCTCCAATTACTTCCAGGCCAATGTGAAACAGTTCACAATTTCTTGGTCAGTGCCACCGACAACACCGCAGGTTGCACACCTACTATTGCTCAAATTGATGGAACTGGCTACACTTCGGGAAGTTATTTTCCGATAGGCACAACTACGCTTCAGTTCAGAGCCACGGATTGTAGTAACAATCAATCCACTTGCCAATTCAACATCGTTGTAAACGAGTACACGCCACCTACCAGCGCACTTATTTGTGACGACAACCTCCACATCTCCCTGCCAGGAAGCTGTGAGACCTGGTTGACGCCAGATGCTGCCTTGGAAGGTTATTATGGCTGTTACGACGATTTTGAGGTGGATGTTGAATACACTGGTTCCAACTATATTGGATACTACTATGTCGGTGAAACTATAACTTTCAAGGTAACCAATACTCGAACTGGCAATATTTGTTGGGGTGAGGCATTGGTGGAAGACAAATCTGGGCCTACCATTAGCAACTGCGATGACCGCACGGTTATCTGTTTGGAGGATGTCAGGCCAGTCTCCGAGGGTGGGGATGTTCCAAACCCAATCTTTATTGATTGCATGGATTTTACCACCAACTATGTTGACATGGTCACACTTGGGTCATGCAACGACACCTATTCTCAACAAATCATGCGGATGTGGTCAGCCACCGATGAACTTGGCTATACCAGCTCCTGTGTTCAAATGATTACGGTGAATAGGATTTCATTGACCAACATAACGCCAACCTGCCCAAGTGATATTACCCTCGAATGTAGCCCGGCCATTGCTGCCAACACCACGCCTGCGGTTACTGGCTACCCAACGGTGGTTATAAATGGGGTTACCTATCCAATAACGGAGGGGGCAAACTCAATTTGCAATATCACTGCCACCCATGAAGATGTGGTTGTCCCCAAATGTGGCGCTGGTTACAGGATTATCCGCACATGGTCGGTGCTTGACTGGTGTAGGCCACTCAACCCATTGAACAATCCATGGACTTGTACCCAATTTATTCACTATAATGATACAACAGCTCCGCAATTCAATGCACCGGCTAATATGACCGTGACCGCCAACTTGGCCGGTTGCAGGGCAAGGCCGGTCATACCAGCTGTGAATATTGCAGATTGTTCTTCTTACACAGTTGCAATCTTTACTCCTGTGGGTACAATTTCTGGCAACGGTGGTCAAATTCCGCAACCAGGCCTACCTTTTGGTTTGCATACCATCACTATAAAAGTGACCGATGCCTGCGGCAATTCCACCACCAAGACATTTACCATCAATGTCCAGGACAATACTAAGCCCAATGCCGTGTGCGACCTGTTCACAGTAGTTGCGTTGGATGATTATGGCTATGGCTTTGCCAATGCCGAGTCCTTTGACAATGGCAGCACGGACAATTGCTGCGTGGATTACTTCCATGCAAGCCGTATGACAGACAACTGTTCAAATCCGGCCAACCTTGTTTTTGACGAATACGTTGAATTCTGCTGCGCAGATGTTGGGGCACCTGTGCAGGTAATTTTCCGTGTCTTTGATTGCCACGGTAATTACAACGACTGCATGGTGAATGTAGAAGTACAGGACAAATCAGGGCCATCCATTGTTTGCCCACCAAATGCTAATCTGTATTGCGGACAAGACTATACGAACCCTGCCTTGGTTGGTACGGTTGAAACCGACCCTGCCCTGCGTGGCCCACTTGATGGCTTGGCGCTTGACAATTGTGGTTTGAACATCATTGTAACACAAAGTGATGCTGGCACTGTGAATTGCGGGTCTGGCACCATCTACCGCACCTATACGGCTACCGACCCAGCCGGCACTGCCAATTTTTGTGTACAAACCATTACTGTTGTAAACAACAACCCATTCACAGGTGGCAGCATCGTCTTCCCAGCTGATATCACACTGAACGGATGTACATCACCTACCACTCCGGCCACAACTGGTTCGCCGACATATCCAGCACCTAATGGATGCCATTCCTTGGTATCTGGTTATGTTGACCTGCCATTGACCAACGCACCTGATGCTTGTTTGAAAATCCTTCGCACTTGGTCTGTGATTGACTGGTGCCAATACGACCCGAACAATCCAACAGCTGGTGGCCTCTGGACGGACGTGCAGGTGATAAAGGTTATGGATGCCTTAGCTCCAACCTTTGCTTCTTGCGCAGCCAGAACTTTCTGCAACTTCAAGGATGATTGCAGCGATTTGGCACCAGACCTTAGCGTAACCCCTACCGATTTGTGCACACCAGCCAATGAAATCCTACTCAGTTGGTCAGTGGACCTCAACGATGATGGCTTGTACGATGCGGGGTATGTAACCTCTGGCACTGGACAGAACAACACCAATGATTATCCGGTGGGCACACACCGAATCAGTTACAGGGCCACAGATGGCTGTGGTAATTCCAGCTTCTGCAACTTCCTTTTCACCATCGAAGATTGCAAAGCACCCACCCCGGTTTGCGCCAACGGGTTGGTGGTTGAAATAATGGCATCAGGTATGGTTCCTGTTAATGCTTCTGCATTGCTCGACCCTTCCTCATCTGACAACTGCTCTGATTTCAGTGATTTGCAGGCCTCCTTTTCACCTGATGTTACTAATACGACCATCATTTTCACTTGTGATGACCTTGGCATCAATCCAGTAGATATTTGGCTCACTGACGAAGATGGCAACGCAGATTTCTGTCAGACATTTATTGAAATCCAGGATAACATGGGTGCTTGCACAGGGGTGCCCCTCATTGCTATCAGCGGCCGAATCGCCAATGAAGGAAACCAAGGCTTGGCAAATGTGGATGTTGACTTGAACGGAAATGTTATAAGCTCTACCACATCCGGCGTGGATGGCAATTACATGTTCCCTGGTCTGCCGCTTGGACAGGACTACACAGTGACGCCTTCGATGAATTCAAGCCCATTGAACGGTGTTACCACCTTCGACCTTTTGCTCATCAACCAGCACATACTTGGCTCTGTTCCTTTCAATTCTCCCTACAAGATTATTGCAGCGGATGCCAATAGGTCCGGCACAGTAACGGCAAGCGACATTGTAGAGCTTCGCAAATTGGTGTTGCACGTCACTGACCATCTTACGAACAATACATCTTGGCGCTTTGTGGAAACGAACTTTGTCTTCCCGAATCCAAGCAACCCATTTGCAGCGGCTTTCCCTGAAATCTGCAATATCAACGACTTGGCATCCAACAATCCAAGCATCAATTTCATCGCAATCAAAGTTGGTGATGTCAACGGCACGGCTGCAACAAGCGTCGCTTCTTCCAATCCAGAAGAACGCAACAATTTGGACTATTTTTTCAAGGTTGCAGACCGCAAGGTAAGCGCAGGAGAATCAGTTACCGTTGATTTCAATGCCAACTTGACCAATATGCTGGGTTACCAATTTACACTGAACTTCGACAAAACTGCCTTGCAGTTTGAAAAATTGACGCCATCCTCCAAGCTTTCTATAGAAAACTTCGGGCTGAACCAATTGGAGCAGGGTGTAATCACTACCAGTTGGTACCAGTTGGCTTCTGAGAAATCTGTTGAAGACGAAATGCAATTCTCCATCAGCTTCACAGCTTTAAAAGATGGAAGCCTCAGCGACCTTTTGAACATCAGCTCAAGCCAGACCATTGCTGAAAGCTATGAAAAAGGTGGCCTGACAAGGTCCGTCGCACTGCAATTCACAAAGGGTAACGGTGAGACCGTCTTGGGAGGCCAGTTTGAACTCTACCAAAACATTCCTAACCCATTCACTGGAGAATCCATCATCCGATTCCAGTTACCTGTGGCCAGCAATGCCTCGCTGACTATCTATAATATGGAAGGGAAAGCCGTAAGAACAGTTAGCGGCGAATATGCGAAGGGCTATCATGAAGTAATCATCGAGGCTGGCAGCCTACCATCCAGCGGTGTTTTCTACTACCGTTTGCAAACGCCTGGATACACGGCTACCCGCAAAATGACCTTGATAAAATAAGTAACATGCTGCCGGACTGGAAGCTAACCATAGCAAACAGTTCGGCAGTAAAATTTTAGTAACTCGGTTTTTGGGATTGGTCTCCTCTCCAGTTCGCTGGAGAGGGGCTTTTTTTTTTGGCTATAAATTAAGTCATCATTACTCATCCTCATCCTCGTCGGCACCAGTCAGTATGGATTCACCTTTGGGCAGTTTGGACTTGTAAAACAATTTTGAACAATTCTCTTTTCTGAATACCTCCTGGGCGACCCTTTGAATATTCTCCACCGATACTTCCTGGTAAAGATTAACCTCTCGATTGATGATGGAAGCGTCGCCAATCAATTCAAAAAAAGCAAGATTGATAGCCTTGTTGAGAACGCTAACTTCTGAGAACACTAAAGAGCTTTCGCTCTTGTTCACGATTTTTTCAAGCTCTTGCTGTGCAATGGGCTGGTTGGTCAATTGAGCAATTTCCTCCCAAATTGCTGCTTCTGCAGCTTCCATCGAGACCCCATTAGTTGGTTTGCCTTCGATAATCAAAAGCCCTGGGTCATTGCTGGCGGTTATGTAGCAATCAATATGGCTGAACAGTTTTTTCTCTTTTAGAAGTCTTCGGTACAACCTTGAAGACGGGCCACTCGCCAATACATCAGACAATAAATCAACTGCATAGAAATCGGGGTGAGTGCGGCTGCAAGTATGGAAAACGAGGTAAAGGGCATCAACAGGAACTTTGGCCTCCACGATTTTCTCCCTCTGATTGAGTTGCGAAGGCTCCACCTGCAACTTGCGAATCGGAACCGCTCCCGGTGGAATATCGCCAAACCATTTTTCCACCAATTCCAAAGCTTTTTTGGGCAAAATATTACCTGCAATAACGAGTATGGCATTGTTAGGGCGATAGAACTTAAAGAAAAACTCCTTTACATCGTCCATTTGGGCATCCTCCACGTGCTTAGGTTCAAGCCCTATGGTTGGCCAACGGTACGGGTGAACTTTGTAGGCAAGTTCGGAGATGTGGTGCCATACATCTCCGTAAGGTTCGTTCAAGCAGGTTTCCTTGAATTCCTCTACAACGACCTTTCGCTGCGTCTCCAGTACTTTTTCATCGAAATTGAGGCTGAGCATCCGGTCACTTTCCAACCAAAGCGCCACCTCCAGGTTCTCGGCTGGCAGCACTTCGTAAAAATTGGTCATGTCGTTGTTGGTGAACGCATTGTTCTCGCCCCCCGCCAACTGGATGGGGTCGTCAAAATCGGGGATATTGGCCGAACCACCGAACATCAAATGCTCGAAAAGGTGTGCGAAGCCCGTTTTTTCAGGGTTTTCGTCTTTGCTGCCAATGTCGTAAAGAATATTGACAGCGACCATGGGTGTGCTTTTGTCTTCATGAAGAAGTACCCTTAGGCCGTTTTTCAGGACATGTCTTTCGTATTCTATCACAATTAATGCCTGTCAGTAGATTTAGTAACCAACAGTATCAGGTAAGCAAAGAAAAGAATCCCACATCTGCTTGGTTTCCTCCACCCAATGCCGATAATTGGGAATCATTGAAGGGGTGTTTGTACGCAAGTCAAATATGAATTTCTTCGCTACAAGGCTGCAAAAATAAGAATTCATGAATGCTAAACGCCAAAATTAACGACTTAGGCATCTATCCCTTTGTACCAAATTTTAGAGCTATGAAAAGTATCCACATTTCAAAAATGGAGCGCATGCGCTCCTTCAACCTCCGTATTGGCTTTGCAGCCTCCCTTATCCTTACCATTCTTGCTTTTAACTGGCATTCGGAAAGAAAGCCCGTCCTTCAAATTGAGGAAGAAGTCTATCCAACCGAAGTAGCCGTGAAACCGTTCACGGTCAACCAACCAAGGCAGGAAAGCATGCCAAAGTCCACCTTCCTTCGACCCAACGACCTAATAGTCGAGGTTCCGGACTTGGTCGTAGGGCTTTTGCCCAGTACAGTTCCAATTGATACCAGCAGTAACGTTGAACCTGAACCTTTCAGTTTTGAGCAGCCAATTGTTCATTCAACACTGAAAATGCCACCCCCTGTCGAGGAAGAAAACAACAATTCAATCATCTTCAAGATAGTGGAAGACATGCCAGTTTTTAGTGGTTGTGACCAAGAATTTTTGTCAAAAAAGGAAAAACAGGAATGCACAACGAGCAAACTATTGGCTCATGTATATTCTAAAATCAAGTACCCTGAAATTGCTCGGCAGTCGGGCATTGAAGGAACTGTGTATATCAAATTCGTTATCGAAAAAGATGGCTCAGTCACAAATACCACAGTCCTCAGGGATATAGGAGGGGGATGTGGGGAGGAAGCGCTCAGGGTCGTAAGCTCACTTCCAAAATGGACGCCAGGTAAACAGCGGGGCGTCCCTGTAAGGGTTCAATTCAACTTGCCGGTGAGGTATAAACTGGACTAATATTCTGTTAGCGATTGGCAGCCAAGTCGCTGCAACTACCACCAAGAAGGTTTCAGGTGAGTCGGAATTTTTGCTTCGTAAAAATTCCGACTCACCCTCGTTCGGACGCTGCGCCTCGATAAACAGATGCGAGGAGATAGGTCGAAAAATTGCACCTTCACCTTAAGTAGTCATTGGTCATTAATCGTCATTGTTGTAATTCATTGAAATTCAATCTATTGCGAACAAATCAAGTGTCGAATAATTATAGTAGGCTACTTTCATAGAATTTGGAGTTCTCGGTTGAAGATATTCATACTAAATTCGATTGTTTTGGCCATCTAATCTGTCACAAATCCCCCCGATTATCACCTGATTTTTTTGAGTTTCAACAAGGTTTCATCCATGTATTGCCGTCACAAAATCTATAAAACGAACCAAAGAATAACTACCATCTTGGCCGAACTTTGACCCAGTTTTATCTCACCCATAGAAAAAAGGCTTTGTCTTCCTTCTACTCCCTACACAATCAGTTTTGATATGGTTTTTATACAGGCAGATTAGCCAACGTTTGCCACATCGTAAGCAGTTGCCCTCCGCATGTGGCATCACCCAATTCCGTTGTTACTGACTTATTAAATCTTCTCAAACAAATTTTTTCAAAATGGCGCACGTTAACATTTGCACCTTTGCTGGCAATGTGTCCAGTAGAGAGAAAGGCCTATTGGCCACAATGGGGATAACCGTTTTCAGGAATTGGTTGATTGTTACTGTTTTCAGCTTTGCGTTTACGGCACTGGCCTACTCCCAACCAATTTTCGCAGTTTCATATGCCGAACAAATCATCTCGGAAGCAAATTTCACAGCAACCATGACAGGTTCGTGGGAGGGGAATAAAAGTTATGAAGTAGTTTTCCGGTGCGACAATTGCACTCCCACCCAAATAGCAGCCAATTTGAGCGGCAATGCATTCGATTATGCAACGGTAGTTTTTACTGCTCCTTCCGCTGGTTTAGTGGTGGTTACAGGTGAGGCAACCGGACCGGATTGTGACCCTTGCGAAGCGACACCGGGGCCTGCGTCCCTAATCATCTTACCTATTGAACTGGTTGAGTTTAAGGCTCAGGCCAGAAGTAAATCCATCGCAATAAATTGGGCAACGGCCTCTGAACTCGACAACCAACTGTTTGTGGTTGAGCGCAGCGATGATGGGTCAATGTTCGAAGCAATTGGTGAGGTCGAAGGAAGTGGCAATTCTACTGAACGAAAAGAATACCAGTTTTCAGACAAGTCTCCTGCCTCTGGTCTCAATTATTATCGGCTCAAACAGGTTGATTTTAATGGCAATTACGAATACAGTCCTATAGTGACAGTAAGGTTCAATGATGAAGAGGAAATCACCATTTTTCCAACAATAGTGGAAGATAATCTACAAATCGTTCTCCCCAACAGTGTCACCGAATATCAAACCTTGATAAATATTTATGACAGTCTTGGAGGATTGGTTGCCCAGCACATTGGTGTAACGGAACCCAACCTTTCCATCCCGATGTCCACATTTGCACCAGGCAGCTATTGGGTGGTTGTCATTAACGGAGAGATTGAAAAACAAGGTTTGATAATCAAGCATTGAAGGTGAATGTCTGGGGCTGAAACCGATCCCCAGTTCCCTTTACCAATTTGGACAGCCCTGCCTTATATTTGCCCAATTACCCGATAGATGATAGATAAAGCACCACTCGAACTCAACGAAGGCTTTCGTTATGCCTTGGATGTTTTGGAAAAAACAAGGCAAAGCCTTTTTCTGACCGGCAAAGCTGGTACGGGCAAGAGTACGTTGTTGCAATTGTTTAGAGGAACAACCCGAAAAAAAACCGTGGTGCTTGCACCAACTGGTATCGCCGCCTTAAATGTCCAAGGACAAACCATCCACTCGTTTTTTGGCTTCCCCCCACGGCTTATTCAAGCCAAAGATGTTTCCAAAAATTTCACAAAGAAATGGTTCAATAGAATTGAAGTCATGGTGATTGATGAAATCAGCATGGTTCGAGCCGACCTACTCGATGCAATTGACCGCTCTCTACGATTGAACCGAGACAGTCCTTTACCATTTGGAGGCGTCCAGATGGTGTTCATTGGCGATTTGTTCCAATTGCCTCCCGTGATTGCCAATGAAGACGAACGCCGAGTTTTGGAATCAATTTATGAGACACCCTATTTTTTTTCCGCTCATGCACTCCGGGACTTTGACTACGAAAAAATGGAATTGCGTAGGGTTTACCGCCAAGAAGAGCGCCATTTCCTAAGGCTGTTAGAGGCTGTAAGACACAATACGGCCGATTGGGAAGACTTGGAAGACCTGAACCAACGATACCTTCCCGACTTTGAGCCACCCCAGCCTTTTATCACGTTGGCAACCCGCAATGTTAAGGTTGACCGGATAAATTCCTTGGAATTGGTAAAACTGGATGGCATGGAGGAGGCGTTTTTAGCTAAAATCCAAGGCGAATTTGACCCTAAACAGTATCCAACTGATTTGGAGTTAAAGCTTAAAATTGGAGCACAAGTCATGTTCATCAAAAACGATGTGGATGGGAATTATGTGAATGGGACGATAGGTAAGGTCACTTCGTTTGATGAGGATTGCATCAAGGTTTTCACTGATGAACGGGGCACTCCTAAAACTATTCAAGTTGTGCCAGCTAAATGGGAAATCATTCGGTATAGGCCGGGCAAGGAAAACCCGGATGAAATTGAGGCGGAAGTTGTCGGTATGTTCGAACAGTACCCTTTGAGACTGGCATGGGCTGTCACCATCCACAAATCCCAAGGAAAAACTTTTGACAAAGTCATAATTGACATGGATGCCGGAGCGTTTGAGTTCGGACAGACCTATGTCGCATTAAGCAGATGCCGGACGCTTGATGGTATTGTCTTAAAAAAACAACTGAAGCCAAGCGATATACTAACCGATGAACGAGTTGTAGATTATTTTGAAAGAAATTTTTAGGCAAGGAACCAAGCGACATCCAAACCAAAATTGTTTTATGAAAATCTTCCTCAGGCATTCCTTTTTGATGACCTTCATCATTTTGGCCACTGGCTTAAAATCAACAGCTGCCACAAATCACTCCTACTGGATGAAATTGGAGGGCACGCAACTATCAACTTCGAATGGGAAGCATGAAGTCAAGCAGAAGGAGCGTAGCAATAAAGGATTGGGATGGAAAAAATTTAGAATTTGGAAACAGATTTTCAAATGGTCTGACCGATTGAGTTTTGCTATGCCAACAGGAAAACTATTGACCAGTATTATCCTATTGCTTTTGTCAATCGTCCTTTTGGCAGTTGGAGGGGCAACAAAGTATGGGTTGATTTTTGGGATTTTAGGCTCTGTAGCAATTATAGGAGCCGTTATTGCGCTCTTGCTCTGGTTGGCAGAGCGTTCAAAAACTGTTCAAAACAGGGATTAGGAATCAGATAGCTCGCTATCTTTCTTGCGGTTTTTGTGCCAGGCAAAACCTATGGCACCCACAAGTAGATAAGGCATGGCCAACATGTACAAAATCCCAGTGTTCAAACCGCTTCCCGCAGTTCCTCCGTTTTTCAGGTTGCTTTCCGCACCTATTTTGCACATTGGACATTGTGCCTCAGCTGCAGGAATCACGGTGATTGCCACCAATAAAATTACGGCAATCCTTATGGCTAAATTTCTCATTTTTTGAATCATTTGTAGTAAGGCTTAATCATCAGGTAAAGAACTGGGCCTGTCACTGCAACGTAAAGCCAGAGCCAATAAACCCATCGTGCCATTTTCTTATGCCTTTCAAATTGTGCTGTATATGCCCTGATGTAAGTGAATAAGATGAAAGGGAAAATAACGGCTGCTAAAACAATGTGTGAAATTAACAAGAAAAAATAAACCGGGCGTATCCAACCCTGTCCAAGAAACTTCGTGTCAGCATTGGTCGTGTGGTAAAAGACATACCCAACCAAGAATAACAAGGAAGTAAACACTGCAAGGCTCATTGCCTTTTCATGCTTTTCCGTCTGTTTGTTCTTAATATAATACAATCCAACCAGTAGAATAATGGCCGTGAGGGCATTCATGGCCGAGTAGAATGGGGGAAGGAAAGTAAAGTCTATACTCGACTCAAAGTGTATGCGATGCATGAATGTCACAGCAAGTAGTACAACAGCGGTTACTACCCAAGCCAATCGGTTCAGTTTCTTCTCCAATACTATATCAGGTTGCTTTTTTGGCATACTTTATTTTTTTGACGGAAACAGGTCAACGACGATTTTGTTTTGGAATCACCTTTGCAACATGCTCAATCATACGCCCCATTTGCTGATTGTTGCTGATGTCGTACAGTTTCCTGATTTGCAGGCTGGTATCAGCCATAGCGACTCCTGTCTCCGCATCAGTAAGATGATACACATCCCTTGCTAATCGCTGCCATTCGTCAGGAGTAGTGCCAAGCAAATACCACTGCTGATGGTCTTCTATACCAAGTTCCGTGGCAGTTTGTATTAACGTCTTTGAAGAATCAGCGATGATGAAGGAAAGGAAAATCACATCATCTGTTTCATCAAAGCTTTGCTGAACCTTTGCAATTCTTTCTACAAATGGTTTTGCTTTCGCAATATCTGGAGCCAAAAAATTCGCAATTGTCACCTTACCGTGCAATCCACTTGGTGTTATCGGTTGGTTTTGCTGGTTTTTCAAGTTGAAGCCTTCCACCTTCCCTAATTGTTCCAATTCGGCAACAGCGGTTCGGGAGTGGGACCTCCCTTTATACAGGTAGAACAAAGAACCAATCGGAAGTAGGAAGAGCACAGCGAACATCATCGCCCTCCAGAATTTATTGGCAGGTTTTACTTCGTTGATATCGTCCATTCTTTTTGAAAATGAAAAAGGCGAGAACCGTGGGGTCTCGCCTTTTTGACTATTAAATCAGGTGCTTGGCCGTTAATTCATCATAGTCGAGACTGCCAGTGGCGGGCTTTTTATTGACCTCCTCCGCATTCTTTTGATAAATCTTTTGGCGGTTTTTGTTCCATGCAGACCCTTCTTGAAAAAAGGCGATGATTGCCCAAACAAGCAGTAAAGTCGGAAGCAACACACTCCATCGTAATCCTTGCACCTCATGTGCCATGTGCATGAAATTGTAGATGATGAAATAGGCTTTGTACAAGCTGAAGCCGACCATGATGAGCATATATATACCATGCATGATGCCTTTGAACTCAACACCAGGTATCAGGTATCCTTTGGCCATTAGTGCAATCAACACTTCTATTATGGTGATGGCCCCCAATAGGATTAAACCCTTTACCACCAATTTCTTCTGATCGTCATAACTCATGTGAGCATCCATATCTTCGAGATTTTAATTCTTTTTGTTGAAAAAATTAGGATTAGAGGAGGTAGAACACCAAGAATACGAAGACCCATACCAAGTCCACGAAGTGCCAATAGAGACCGATTTTTTCGACCATCTCGTAATGGTTGTTCCTGCGGGCATAAAGGCCACTTGCTGCATTTATCATAACCATCGTCAAGAATACGACGCCGGAAAACACGTGGAACCCGTGAAAACCCGTGATAAAAAAGAAAAGTGCGCCAAATGCTTTAGGCCCAAATCCTTCCCTAACTATATCACCCCCCGCTGTCTTATACGCAGCATGCTCGTATTGATGGGTATCGTGGTTTATAGTAATCAAATATGGCTTGCCTGCTTCGAAAGCTGTGCCTGCCAAAGATTTGCCGCTATGGGTAGATTTTTCAAAAAAGCGGTTGTCCTCAATATCTGAAGCACCTTTTGGCAAATAATAAGTGGATTTGGCACCATGAAAGTCCTGTTCCACTTTGGTATAACCTTGGGCCTCCAATTCTTGACCACTGAGGTATTGCCCTCCCTCCAAATGCATGGAGAATGGGTTGGTGAAAATGGACACACCTTCTTCCTTTATCATCGTGGTCCACTCCCAAGCCTGACAACTAAGGAAAGTTGCTCCACCAAGAATAGTAAGGAACATCCAAAACACCACGCCTCTCTTATTGTTGTAGTGGCCTTCCTGCACCGCACGCACCATTGTCACCGAACTGGCAATAAGTACGAAGGTCATAAAGGTCACGAAAATAAGTGGCCAAGGCGTATCGCCATGATAGAATGGAATCTTGTTGAAAACAAAATCAGGTACAGGCCAGGTTTCACTGCTAAAACGAAGTGCCCCATAGGCAATGAGGAACCCAGAAAAAGTGAAAGCATCCGTAAGCAGGAAATACCACATCATCAGTTTGCCGTAGCTCGCCCTGAAAGGTTCTTTCCCACCAGACCAGAGATCCTGCTCTGTATCGTGGCCATGCTCTAAAACTGCTGTAGAAGCCATATTACAAAAAATTGCTGGATTGTTATCTGTTGAGTTGGTATTGTTGAATGGTCTGTCCTGTGCGTTTGAACAATCAAACAATAAAAAATCAACAATCGGAAAATCAGCGATACAATGTCAAAAATATAAACAAATAGACCCAGAGGAAATCAACGAAATGCCAATAGGTCAGAGTCAGTTCAAATCTGAGTTTGCGTTTGGGGGTTGGTTTGAACTTTAACCCAAAAGCGTGAATTAGTGCTACGGTCAAGGCTGTCAAGCCGCCAACTACGTGTGCGGCGTGAAACCATGTTATGACGTAAACGAAATCACCCGATGGGTTCATCGTAAACGGTACCCCTGAGGCTGCCAACTCTTGCCATCCCAAATATTGAAAAACAAAGAACAAGATGGCCAAAATATATGTCAGAACCAATAGGCCTTTGTACTGCATTTCTTTCTCCTTTTTAAAGGAAATGAAAGCCAAGTGCAGGCTTAGGCTACTTAGTAGTATGACAAGTGTGCTGACCTTAAAAATACTTGGCAGACTGAACTCCAACCAATTGCCCGCTGATTGACGAACGATGTAGGCACTGGTTAGTGAGGCAAACATCATCAAAATGGAGCCGCAGCCTACCCACACCGCAAATTTGTGCGGATGGATTTTGTTCCTGCCAATATTTTCATTTAAGCTCAAATCCATTCTTAGATTTTGTCAATCCACAAGGCTGTTAAGACCAGTGGCAAATAAAAAAATGAGCAAAACATTAGTCGCAAAGCAGCCTTCCTGTCATTGTTGCGGTAGAGGTTCCATCCAAACCAAGCATAAACTAAAGCCAAGATGGTGACCACAATCCCTGATGCCAAACCAGTTACGGAAGCTAAATATGGCATCAATCCGACCGGAATCAAGCAAAGTGCATAGAAAACGGCTTGAAGCCCGATATTCCTATCCTGCTTACCGTCCTTGTCAACGACAAATTTGAATCCTGCCTTTTGATAGTCCTCAAAGCCAAGCCAACTGATGGCCCCAAAGTGAGGAAACTGCCAAAAAAACTGTAGCATGAACAGGGCGAAAGCCAATGAAGTCAGCTCCCCTTGATAAGCTACACAGCCGATCAACATGGGTAGTGCCCCTGGCAATGCGCCAATTGCAATGGCTGATGGCGAAATCCGTTTCATAGGAGTGTACAGAAAAGCGTAGCTCAACAATGCTATAACCCCAAAGAAAGAAGCCCAAGGATTGAAGGTAGCCAACAACATTAAGCCGACTATGCTCAAAACCCCAGCGGCCATGACAGCGTCCGAAACTGTCATCCTGCCTGTAGCCAAAGGGCGGTTGGCAGTTCTCTTCATCAATTTGTCAAAATCCCTTTCAAGCACTTGGTTCAGCGCATTCGCTGCACCAGCCACGCAGAAGCCTCCTAAGCTGAGAATCAGCACTTCCAGCCAATTCATTACACCTTCTGCTGCAATCATATAGGCCATAATGGCTGAATAAACGACCGTGAGCGATAGCTTGAATTTGACTAACTCGCCATAGTCTCTCAGCTTTTGAGAGACTAACCTTACGGGTGATTCAGAAATGGCCTTTGTTTTATTACTCACTAATAACGCTGTTAATCAATTTATTAGGAAATTCCTTTGAACACTGAATTGGCTGAATCAATGGTCCTCGGTTTCGCCATCCCTAAGTGGTTCCACTTGAGGAATCATTTCTTCGCCGTTTTTACCGTAATCGTAGGCCCAACGCTGAACAGTAGGCAACTTTCCAGGCCAGTTACCATGACCAGCTTTTATTGGGGTTGTCCATTCAAGGGTAGAAGCACCCCAAGGGTTTTTGCTTGTAACTTGCTTGCCCTTCCATATACTGTAGAAGAAGTTGACAAACATCAGCACTTGGAACCCGAATGTGAGGATTGCGGCAATCGTAATGAACTGGTTCATTTCAGAGAAATGGCTGAATGTATCGAAGTTATCAAATCGGTAATAACGACGAGGTACGCCTGCCATTCCTAAGTAGTGCATTGGCCAGAATATAGCGTAAGCACCAATCAAGGTACCCCAGAAATGGATTTTGCCCATTGTTTCGTTCATGTAGCGCCCGAACATTTTGGGGAACCAGTGGTAAACTCCAGCAAACATGCCAAAGAAAGCTGCAACCCCCATTACGATGTGGAAGTGTGCCACCACGAAATATGTGTCGTGCATTTGGATGTCAATGGCAGAGTTGCCAAGGAAGATACCTGTCAAACCACCTGAAATGAACATGGATACAAAACCCACTGCAAACATGGATGCTGCGTTGTAGCGTATGTTCGACTTGTAAATCGTCGTTATCCAGTTGAAAACCTTGACTGCAGACGGTACTGCAATAATCAAGGTGAAAATGACAAAGAAGTTGGAGATGAAAGGGTTCATACCCGACATGAACATGTGGTGAGCCCAAACAATGAACGAAAGGAACCCAATGGCCAGAATCGAGTAAACCATTGCCTTGTATCCAAAAATAGGTTTGCGACAATGGACGGAAAGAACTTCCGAGGTAAGTCCCATCGCTGGGAGAATGATGATATAAACCTCCGGGTGTCCCAAGAACCAAAATAAGTGTTGGTATAATATAGGGCTTCCTCCTACGTGGTCGAGGGGTTGGCCACCAATGAATATCTCACTGAGGTAGAAACTGGTGCCCAAGCTCCGGTCAGCCATAAGGAGTAAGAAACCGGAAACCAATACAGGGAACGAAAGTAGGCCTAATATGGCTGTGACAAAAAATGCCCAAATTGTCAAAGGCATCCGCCACATGCTCATTCCTTTGGTGCGGAGGTTGAGTACTGTAGTAACATAGTTGATGCCACCCAAACCAACCGAAATCACAAAGAAAACAAGGCTAATCAACCAAAGTGTCATACCCGCACCCGAGCCATCCGAGGCTTGTGCCAAAGCGCTCAATGGTGGATAGGCAACCCAGCCCCCAGAAAATGGGCCAGTACTCAAGAACAAAGAATAGAACATTATAACACTGGCCAAGAAAAAGAACCAATATGACATCATGTTCAAAAGTGGCGATGCCATATCACGTGCACCCAATTGTAATGGGATAAGCAAGTTGCTAAATGTACCGCTCAGGCCAGCTGTAAGCACAAAGAACACGATAATTGTACCGTGCATAGTCACCAGAGCATAGTAGAACTCAGGGGCTAATTTACCGATGCCAGTTTCAGCGTTAACTTCAATCCATTTACCCAACAAAGGGCGCAGCCAAGTTAGACTTTCTTCTGGGAAACCCAGTTGAAGACGGAAAATAATGGACATTCCAGCACCAATCAAGGCCCAAATCATACCCGTAATTAAAAATTGACGGGCAATGATTTTGTGATCCATGCTGAAGATGTACTTCATTATGAAGTTCGACTTGTACTTGTCGCCATGCTCATGCTCGTGAAAATGGTCGTCAAAACCCAATTGCTCAATTAATTGGTCTTCACGGTCTTGAACGGCAGTCATTACGTTAGCCATATTTACAAATTTTTCTTCTTTAGTTAGGAGGTTTTTATTGGGTCAAAATTTGGAATTCGGTTCTGCGATTTTTCGCCTTACCCTCTTCCGTATCATTGGTATCAACAGGTTTGCTCTCGCCATAACCCCTTGTTCTCAGCCTACCTGCGGCAACGCCTTTTTCAGTTAAGTAGCTGTACACTGACCTTGAACGGTTTTGAGAAAGGGTCATATTGTCGGCATCTTCCCCATCACTATCGGTATGGCTCGATACTTCAATGGTCATATTTGGATACTTGTTCAGAACTGAAACAAGGTTATCCAATTCATATTTTGATTTGCCATCCAATTCCGCTGAACCAGTCTTGTAATAAACATAGTTCAGGCGAATAATTTTTTCTTCAGGCTTTGAAGCTGAAAGGGCCTTATCAACAGCCGTATCAAAATCTTGTTTACGCTGGCGCACTTCAATATCAAGCACTTCATCTTTCCTTGGGTCAAAATCCTTGCCTCTTATACTGGACAAGTAAAATGACTGCTGTTCCTTCACCCATTTTTCATATTCCTCTTCCGAGACAATACGTACTATCTTTTTCATCGAAAAGTGACCCTTTCCGCAAAGCTCTGCACATGCGAGTTCATATTCGAAAGCTTTCCAAAGCGGGGGGCTTTTTGGGTCATTCGGGTCTGAAGGCTGCTGGTATTCAGGATATTTGCTGAGTTCCTGACGGTACTCCTCTGTAGTCTTGGTAGGTGTGAAAACAAAATACGTAGGCATACCAGGCACTGCATCCATTTTCACCCTGAAGTGGGGAAGAAAGAAGTTGTGAAGCACATCTATTGCTGTAATTCGAACCCTCACTTTCTTACCAACTGGTAAAACAATATCAGCAGGCATGAAATCGTCGAGGTTCTTATCGTCCATCCAATCCTGACCAAGCGGGTTCTCGCCAGCCTTAATCAACTTGAAGTTACGGGTTCCCAACTTACCATCTGCTCCTGGATAACGCAAGTGCCAAAGGAACTGCTGACCTGTGGCTTCTATCTCAATACTATCCTCACCTTCAGCTACATCAGCCATCACTTCGTTCCAGGCTACTAAGCCACGGATTACAAGGAAGCACATAACCACTGCAGGAATGGCCGTCCAAATCACCTCCAATCTGGTGTCGTGTGGCATAAAGTCTGCTACGCCATCCTTGCGCCCTCTATACTTGTAGGCAAACCAGAACAAGGCAATATGCGTAATTATGAAAACGATACCTGTGAAAAATAAGGTGATATTGAAAGCACTATCAAGTGCTCCGCCATGCGCTGAAGCCGATTCATGAGGCCCATACCCAAGCATCCAATTCTTATAATGCCAAGCAGACCAAATTGTCAGGATTAAGAAGCCTATCAAGAACAGCAACATGAAATTGGCCGTCCGCTTGTTCGACTCAAATTGAACCGCTTCTTCGCCTCTTATCTTGGCAGCCAATTCCGTCACCTTTCCAATCTGGATAATGACGATGACAATCAAGGCCAAGCAGGCAATTATGATTAGTCCAGTACTCATTTATGAATGAATTAATAAATTTTCAAAGTTAGGTTTACGCAGTGCAAAGCCGATTGCGTGCCAGTGGCTTATTCGTAAGGTTGAACCTCGTGATGCAAGCTTTCCTCCAAGTAAGGATCGTTCTGTGGAACGAGCGACGCTTTTGTCAGTTGGTTGAACACGAAATAGATAAAGAAGGCCAAAAAGCCAATAAACACACCCAGTTCAATCAAACCAGGAATTGTGAAGCCATCCACGAAACCACCAACAGCATGGGCAGCATGTTCGCCTCCATGTCCAGCAGCCTCATGGCCACCTACATGTGCCATCGCCTCTTCTGCATTGTTAAGTACACCCGGCTTAATCATGTTGAAATAATTGAACCAGTGGCCAAAAAATACGAGGGCAGAAGTGAAGAACAACGTACCCATCCTACGCTTGGTAGTGTTGCGCATCAAAATTAAGAACGGCAATACAAAATTGATTACCAAATTGCCAAAGAACAACACTGGGTATTCCGACTTACGCTCAAAAAAATAGATGGTTTCTTCACCAACGTTGCTGTACCAAATCAGCATGTATTGCGAGAACCAGCAGTAGGTCCAGAAAATAGTGAATGCAAACATGAATTTGCCAAGGTCATGAAGGTGTTCTTTCGTCACCACCTCCATATAACCCTTCGACTTAAGGTATATGATAAGCATGATGGTGAGCGAACACGCTGCCAACCACCAGCTCGCCATGCTGTACCAAGCAAACAAGGTGCTGTACCAATGTGCATCCAATGACATAACCCATTGCCATATAATAGCCGGACCTGTAAAGGCGGCGATTGGAAGGAAAATAGCTGCGTATTTCCGAAGGTCCCTGTGGTACTTATAGTTGGCCACTTGATTTCCATCAATATCTTCCTGAAGCGATAGTTGACGGAATTTCCTCGCAAAGAACGCCCAAAGACCACCGATGATTAGCGTTCCAAAAAGGTACCAGTAAGGGTTTAGGAAGGATGATTTACCTTTCAATACCTCATCTGTAGCCACAGCCTCTTTGTCGGCCCAGTGATACAGGTGGTTGAAATGCAGAAAAACAGCGACGCCAATTAATGCCATCAGGATGAGCCCCGGCACCAAAAATAAGGAAAAACCTTCCCAAATCCGCTTGAATACCACATACCACCCTGCGTATGCAACAGTAAAAGCAGCGATAACAAAGGTTATCATAAATGCCATCCCCGTAAAGAAAACGGCATTATGAAGGAGGTTCGACCAAAAGCGGGCATGGAATCCCCCTTCTGCTATTTGTGATGGTTCGAATATGAAGCTCAGTATTAGGCACAACGCCCCAAGCCCCATCAAAGCCATCAAAAAATTCTTTTGCTTAGTTTCAAACGTAAACTGCTTCATGCTTGCAGATATTAATTGTTGCTGGCATGGGCCAGATAAATTTTAGTTTCAAGGTTAAAAGTCAGTGACCACCACTTGTTGAATGTCCTCCCGCATCACCATGAGAGGTATCACCACCAGTCGGTGGTTGTTCACCCTCGTGTGGTAGTGGGGAAAGAGGTGGCTCAATGGCAGGTTTTGGCACGAGTGCTTCCGGCAACCCAAATTCAGCCACCAACGTGTTTGATTTTGAGTCGTACTTGGCCTTTCTGGATGCGGCTTGCAGGGAACGGATGTAATGGATCACTTGCCAACGCTCTTCGAAAGACAGTTTGTCGGCATACCCCCCCATTGCGTTCTTGCCATATACAATGGCATGGAAAAACCTGCCGTTCGTGGAAAACACAAACTGACTATCTACAAGATTGGCTGGCTGTGCAGGGTATTTTCCACCGTTGTCACGAACCAAATAACCGCCGCCATCACCTTTCTCCCCGTGACAAATGCCACAATAGATGTTGTAAAGTTCCTTACCCCTTGCCAAGCCACCATCGGTGATCGGGAAAGGATTGTAGCGGATTTGCTGGGTGGCAAGTGTGCGCCCCGCCTCCGTATCAGGATAGGCGTAGGGCACGTGGCCATTAGCTGTGTAAGCTATACCATTCTCCTTCATCCGGCTCATCGTGTTGGCCACTGCAGCTTCTGCTGAAGAATAAACACCATCGTAATTGGCAACGCCAGCATAGCCACGAGGAATTGTACCATTCACTGGCAGCCTTGGCTGCGACAACTCCCTCCTTGAGACAACACTGTTCTCGTCAAATGAATTGAAGCTATACTTGGTCAAAACGTTGGCTTCATAGGCAACTGAGTGAGCCATGTCGGGTATCATCTCACTGCCTGTAGAATCACCTCCTGCTTGCTGGCAGCCAAACATGCCAAGCACAACAGCGCAGGAAGCAGATATCGTTAGAAAATGTTGCTTGAATTTCATCTTCAAAATTTCAGCTTGAATATGCTTTTGAAGGCCGTTGGACGAAGTCCTTCGGCTTTGATAGCTAATAATTAAATAGTCTTGGTATGCACTTCTTCGGCACCTGTGGCATTGAAGAAGCCCTTCAATTTATCCACATCGCCAGAACCCATCCCGTTTGTTTGGAATGCGATGCAAAATTTGTCGTCAGTGATCCTATCGTCCAGAATCGGGTTGTTGACCCCAAATCCCAAGCCACAGATTATGTAAAACACTACCGTCATTCCGATGGCACAAAAAAGTACCGTCATCTCAAAAGTAATGGGAATGAAAGCAGGCAGCGACCAATATGGTTTTCCACCAAAAATTGTTGGCCAATCTCCATCGAACATAAGGCTACCACCAAAAATCCAAGAGATACCAATAAGGGCGGTCAGCGTACCTGTCATGCCAAAAATGAAGCCTACGATGTGCAACCTCGACTCCTCCAATTCCAAGACACTGTCCATGCCGTGGATAGGGAATGGGGAATAAACATCCATGATGTCCAAGTGCTGCTTTTTTGCTTTCCTGATAGCACTCATGAGCACTTCTTCATCGTTGTAAAGCCCAAACAGAACTTCTTTATGTTGACCTTTCATTGAATTGCTAATTTTAATAAATTCTGTTTATCAATGTTTAATGGTGGTGTTTGTGGTCATCGCCATGATGGGTTTCAGCCTCATCCTCATCATGGTGATGATGGTGGTGCGGCTTAGCATCTGGGCCGATATATTGGTCACCATATTGCTTTAGGATGGCCTTTACCTCTGCCGTTGCAACCACAGGGGCTACCCTTGCAAAAATCAGGTAGAGTGTAAAGAACAAGCCAAAAGTGCCGAGATAGATACCTATTTCAACCCAACTTGGCCAGTAATAGCTCCAGCTTGAGGGTAAGTAATCACGGGCCAATGTGGTGGCGATGATGACGAAGCGCTCGAACCACATACCAATGTTCACGAAGATGGAGATGAAGAATGTCCACCAGACGTTCCTACGGATATTTTTGCTCCAAAAAACTTGTGGTGCCAAGAGGTTACAACCCATCATACCAATATAAGACCAGTAGTATGGGCCAAGTACCCTGTTGTAGAAGGCAAATTGTTCATAGATATACCCGGAGTACCACGCAACGAACAACTCAATCAAGTATGCCGAACCAACCATCGTTCCCGTCACCAAAATCACCTTATTCATGCTCTCGATGTGGTTGGTAGTGATATAGCCTTCCAAACCAAAGCATTTACGGGTGATGACCATCAGGGTCTGTACCATTGCGAAGCCAGAGAAGATTGCACCGGCAACGAAATATGGTGGGAAGATGGTGGTATGCCATCCTGGAATAACTGATGTGGCGAAGTCAAAGCTCACAATCGTGTGTACAGAAAGTACAAGCGGTGTAGAAATACCAGCCAAAATGAGCGAAAGGTATTCGTGACGCTGCCAGTGCTTGGCCTTGCCTGTCCAACCCATTGACATGAAGGCATACATTTTCTTGCGTACGCCTTTGGCACGGTCACGCACGGTGGCGAGGTCGGGGACAAGGCCAGTGTACCAGAAAAGCAATGAAACCGTGAAATAGGTGGAGATTGCGAACAAGTCCCATAGCAGTGGGGAGTTGAAGTTTACCCAAAGCGGCCCCCTTGTGTTGGGGTAAGGGAACATGAAAAAGTCGAACCACGGACGGCCTGTGTGCGTGGCAGGGAAGATACCTGCGCACATTACCGCAAAGATGGTCATGGCTTCCGCCGCCCGGTTGACGCCCGTCCTCCAACGCTGCCTGAACAGCAAAAGGATCGCCGAAATCAGCGTACCAGCGTGGCCAATACCGATCCACCAAACGAAGTTGGTGATGTCGTAGGCCCAACCAATGGTTCGGTTGGCATTCCAAGCCCCGATACCGAACCAAAACGTCCAGCAAAGGGAGAACAACCCATAGCCGAGGGTTATCACCGACAAAGTGAAGGCGACAATCCACATCAAATTGGGTGCCTTCTCGGTTGGCCCAATCAAATCTTCCGTGATTTGGTGGTAATTCTTGTGGCCCTGTATCAGCGGCTCACGAATTCTTGATACTGCTGCGCTCATATTTTATCAATTTCATGAACTCCAAAAAGAAGAGTTCAGTCAGCTAGATTTTTATTTGAAATAATTTTAGCTCAACAAAGCCTCATCCTTGTTCGTCACCTTGACGGTGTATTGAACCGAGGGCCTAACGTTCACTTCTTCGAGCACGATGAAGTTCATCTCACTTTTGTAACGCTTGGCAATCTCAGAGTTTTCATCATTGGTGTCGCCAAAGGTGATGGCACCAGTTGGGCAGGCAGTTTGGCAAGCAGACTTAACATCGCCATCCCTGAGCGCCCGACCTTCCTTCTTGGCGGTCAATTTACCTTCTTGTATGCGCTGCACACAGAAGCTGCACTTCTCCATCACACCACGCACCCTGACTGTCACATCAGGATTCAAGACCATACGAGTGAGGTTGTCTCCGTAGAAGGGTACTTCCCCGTCGTAAGGAACGAAAGGTTCTGGCCCCCACTCGTTGGCTGGGAAAAGGTCTGCAGTAGTATAATCCATCCAGTTGAAGCGACGGACTTTGTAAGGGCAGTTGTTGGCACAGTAGCGGGTACCGATGCAACGGTTATAGGCCATTTGGTTGAGACCCTCAGAGCTATGGTTGGTGGCTGATACTGGACAAACGTTCTCGCAAGGAGCGTTGTCGCAGTGCTGGCACATCATTGGTTGATAGACCACGTTCGGGTTCTCGTAATCACCAAAATAGTAGCGGTCAATGCGCATCCATGTCATTTCGTGGTGGCGGAACACCTCGTTCTTACCTACAACAGGCACGTTGTTCTCAGCTACACAAGCTACCTGGCAAGCACCACAACCTGTGCAAGCATTGAGGTCAATATGCAAACCCCAGTGATGGCCTTGCGAGTATTTTTCTGCAACGAATTGGTCGTATGGATAAAGTGTTTTTTGGTTCAAGTGCTCATGATGCGCACGACGTTGCTTGAGACCTTGACGCTCACCTTCGGCAGGTTTGTCATTGTCCATGAACTTGGACAAGTTGCTCAAGTTCGACCGCTCTATCACAGAACGGTTTACCAGCGAGCCTTGGAAGCCTTTGCCGACTGTCATCAAGGCGATTTCGTCCACATTGACGTTGCCTTCGTGGCCTTCAGCCTTACCTGTTACCCCCATCGTGTGGTGGTACTGTACGCTGACAAATTTGGTAGCTCCAAGGTTCTCGGAAACCTTGTCAACTGTTGCAAAATATTGCGTATTTCCATCCGCATCAATGCTGCACCAAGGAAAGGTGTTCACGCCAACATTGCGGCCAGCTGCCCCAGACACTTTCCGGCCATAGCCGAGGGCAAGGCTAACACAGTCCTTTTTTTGGCCAAATTGGCGTACGCAAGTGAGTTGCTGCTCTTGCCCATTCACCGTAAGCTTTACGGTATCGGCTTCTTTGTAAGACTCTTTACCATTGAAGCCCTTGAACGGCCCTACCCCATCGAAGCGGCGGTTGCCGTCGAACTCAATTGGAATTTGAAGGTAATTCTCCCATACACAGCGGGTAACCGGGTCGGGCATCTCCTGTAGCCAAGGGTTGTCCGCATATTGGCCACCACCGATATTCACCGTCTCAAAGAGTGCGATTTCGAGGCCGTCAGCCTTAGGTTTGGTGATTTTGCTTGCGGCGGCGTTCACATCGCCATTCCAATCAAACTCCGGGAAAGCCTCAGTAGGTACTTCAAACACACCATCGTGCAGCACTTGGTCCCAAAAGCCTTGGAACGTAGCATAACTGTTTTGACGGGTGAACATATTGGCTTGCCAATTGGCGTTCAGGTATTCGTAATAAGGTTGCTCCGCATTCGGGTTGAAATTGGTGCTACCAGCCCAACGCAGCAGCGTCTCTTCAGCTTGTCGGGTCTTGAACAGCGGTGTAATGGTAGGCTGCATCAGGCTGAAATGGCCAAGTTTTGGCTCAGCATCACCCCAAGACTCCAACCAGTGGTGGTTCGGGGCAATATAATCGCATAATGCTGTCGTCTCATTGGGTGTGCCGCTGAACGAAATTTTCGTTTTGACTTTTGCGAATGCCTCGACAAATGCTGCGCTGTTTGGCAAGTCGAATGCAGGGTTTGCACCCCAAACAATGACCGTTCCCACAGAGCCAGCACCCATTTCCTTTATCAAACCTTGTATTTCGGCATCAATACCTTGGCGTTGCAAGCTTGCATTGGCAAAGGTCATGGTGTTGCCCCAGCTATCGAGCAAATTGTTGATAGTGTTCACCAATACTTGTTCGCCCGAATTGTTGGAACCGCTCACCACGAGGCATTTTCCAGCATTAGCTGCAAGCTGGTCAGCGAGTTTCGTCAATGCGGCAGCGGCCTTTTCATTTATTTTAGGTGCTGAAACAGCTAAACCACCAGTTTTGGCAGCAACTGCATTGTGCAAGGTCGCAATGGCGGCTCCCATTTCCGAAGGGCGCACCAATATGCGGTGGTCGGCATTGGAACCTGTAAGCGACATGCCGCTTTCCACCTGAATATGCCTTGACATCTTGGCATCTTTCACGCTTTCGACACGACGACCTGCGGCATACTGACGTGAATATTCGACTGGGCTAATCCATGTGCCCAAAAAATCGGCACCAAAGCTGACAATCATGCTCGCTTTGTCGAACATATAGTTCGGGATTTCCTTCTTGCCAAAGCATTGCTCATTCGCCTGAAGAATTGCAGAAGAAGAAACCGGGTCATACGTAACAACCGTAGAACCTGGGAATTTCGCCAAGAACTCACCCAACGCTTTCTTGGAAGTTGGACTTAGGATGGTGTTTGTTACCACCCTGACATTTCCAGATGCCAATTTGCTGGCCACCTCTTTATCAAGGTCTTCCCAAGTAGTCCTCGCCAATTTGCCTCCTTCGTTCTTCATCGGAGTCTGGTACCGATGGGTGTCATAAAGGCTCAACACACTGGCTTGTACCCTTGCATTTGTGCCGCCTTTCGTCACGGAAGACAAATTGTTGCCTTCCACTTTGATGGGTCGGCCTTCTCTTGTTTTCACCAAAACGGCACAGTAGTCACCGCCATTCACAAATGAAGAAGCATAATAGGTAGCAACCCCTGGCACAATGGTGTCGGGCTTGACCACATAAGGCATGGCCCTTTTGACCGGAATATCACAGCTGGCGGCCAAGGTAGCTGCACCTACGCTAAATCCGAGGTATTTCAAAAAATCACGACGAGACGCTCCTACATTCATGGCTGCATCATTGGCCAAGGCGGGTGCATCGCTGAACTCCCGCTGGAGGGTCTCCATGAAAATCGGGTCTTGCTCCAAATGGGCATCACCTGACCAGACTTCCGTATTATTGATTTGATTTTTCATCGTTTATTTAAAAAATGCTAAGATTTTTCGTTGAACTGAACTTTGGGATATTTTCAGTTTGCATCAACAATCCGGTGCTTATTATGCTCCCGATGCCAATTGCCAACTGTCGAACTGCCACCTATTAATAGTGGCATTTTTGGCATTCTGTACCACCAATATCCTCCACAGTGACTTTGCTACGCTTGTTGTCCTTGATTTGCTCATGGTACATTTCGTAGTAATTGTCGTAGTACTTGTTGTCTGCGAATTTGACCTCCGTTTGGCGGTGGCAGTTGATGCACCAACCCATCGAGAGCGGTGAATACTGCTTCACTTCGTCCATTTGCTCCACTTTGCCGTGGCAGGTCTGGCATGCCACCTTGCCTACTGTTACGTGTTGGGAATGGTTGAAATAGACGTGGTCAGGCAAATTGTGGATACGAACCCATTCGATAGGCCCTTGAATCTTGTTGTCGCCAGATTCTTTATCGGTAAGGGCGGCAACTATGCCATCCCATTGGCTGTTCAACAGCGCCTCACCCTCTGCATCCATTTTACCTTTGTCTTCGACATAGACCTGTGAAATCCAACTCTTATAAAGGGTCTCGATTTCCTTATCCGACATTTTGTCGTAGTTCTTTATCAAGGTGTCGCCCTTGGGGTCGTAACCGATGGAGGCATAAATCTTCGTCAACTCAGCTGTGCCATAGGTTGAACCATTTTTGATGGCCTTATGGCAGTTCATACAAGTATTGGCGGCTGGAATGACGCTATGCTTGCTGCGGCGGGCACCGTCGTGGCAGTAGTTGCAATCAATTTTGTGCAGGCCAGCGTGGGTAGCGTGGCTGAACTTGATGGGCTGCTCAGGTTGGTAGCCTTGCTGGCGGCCAAGGTTAATGGCGTTGCGAACCGTGAAATAACCACCAATGACAATCAAAGCGAAAATTGCGAAGCTGACCATACCCTTACTGGTAAGGATTTCGGCCAAAGTCTTGCGAGGCGGTGCTTCTGCACCCAGTTCCTTGACAGCAGCGATATGGTTCAAGTTGCCAATGATTCTGGCAAGAATGACTGCGAGGATGGCAAGGATGGTGGCAAGGAAAACATACAACATGGTGTTGTTTCCCTTAGGTGCTTGTTGAGCTGTAGCACCTCCTCCTGGGTCAGTAGGGGTTTCCCCTGGGCAATTACCAGCAGCAGTACAATTGATGTAAGCGAGAATATTGGCAATGTCGGCATCCTTCAGTTCAGGGAAACTGGTCATCACCGACTTGTTGAACTCGTTGTAGATTTGAACGGCACGAGGGTGGCCTTTGCTGACCATCGCTTGGGAATTGCGAATCCAATCGTAGATAGCCGCATCATCTCCCCAACGTTCTTGGGCACCACCAAGCGCAGGGCCCGTCATCTTGCTCTTCATGTCCTTGTTGTGACAGGAGGCACATTTGGCCTTGAACAGGTTCTTGCCTGCATCAACGGCAGCTTGGTCTTGTGCAAACAGCGAAGTGAGGGAAATCGAAAAAAGAAGAACTAAAATACTGTTAGTCAATCTGTTGTATATCATCTTTGCAAGGTGGTTATCTTCGAAACTTGACAAAAACATGACTTTCATTTCTAAAGTCGGCGCAAAGATAAAAGCGCAAGCATTTTTTTAACAAGATTTTAAAAATGCTTATGTTATTTAGATAGGTTCTAAATTTACGACCCATTTTCACCTTAATATATTATGTCAAAAACAAACTGGAAAACGGGATGCTGGCTCTTTGCCGCGCTTGGAGCATTCTGTGGTTGTAACAGCAAAGGCGATTCATCGGCCACATCAGGCGTCCCCCTATTCGAGTTGGTGCCCGCCACGGAAACGGGCATCAATTTTACGCAAACCATACCAGAAGAGTACCGCTACAATTGGTCAATGGATCCGAACATTTTCAATGGCGGCGGCGTGGCAGTCCTGGATGTCAACAATGATGGATTGCAGGACCTGTTTTTCACCTCACGGCTTCAACCCTGTAGGTTGTACCTCAACCTTGGAGAATTGCATTTCCAGGACATTTCCGAATCTGCCGGAATTACCAAGCTTATCGGAATCAAGACAGGCGTCAGCGTAGTGGACATCAATGCTGACGGCTGGATGGATGTCTATGTCTGCCGAACTTTTCTGGAACCGATTCCAGAGCGGAGAAACCTATTGTTCATCAACCAAAAAAACAACACCTTTAAGGAAGAGGCAGCCAGGTATGGCCTCGATGACCTCTCCCCTACCCAACATGCCCATTTTTTCGATTATGACCTGGACGGCGACCTTGATTGCTACTTGCTCAACCACCCCATTACCTATAACCAAATCAATAATATTGACTTCCAACCAACCCCATCTGTACCGAGGGCAAGCATGCGGCCACCATTGGATGCTTATGAAAGCGATAAGCTGCTCCGCAATGATGGTGACAAGTTCACTGATGTGAGCAAAGAAGCTGGCATCCATAACCGAGCATGGGGCCTCAGCGTGATGAGCAGCGACCTGAACGGGGATGGCTATCCCGACCTTTACATCGCCAATGACTTCATCATGCCTGATTTCACCTATATTAATAATGGTGACGGCAGTTTCTCCGAACGCAACCATGAACTATTCCAGCATACTTCCAACCATACGATGGGCATTGAAATAGCAGACCTGACCAACGATGGGTACTGTGAAATAATGGGCTTGGATATGTTGGGCGAAAACTGGCAGCGCCGCCACCAGCAGATGACCACCATGCAATTGGAACGCCATAAACAATTGAAACGGCAAGGCTATGGCGACCAACAAATGCGAAATACCATGCAATTGGCAGTGGGCGGCCCAGAAGGACAAGTTGCTTACAGCGAGATTGGTTGTCTGGCTGGCATGTTCTCCACCGAATGGGGATGGGCACCCTTGGCCGCCGATTTTGACAACGATGGCCTGAAAGACCTTTTCATCACTGATGGCGTGCGACGGGACTTAAACGACATTGATTTTTTCGCCTACACCGCTGACAGTATCAATAGCACTGGAGGGGTCAACCAAGCGAGGTTTAAGACTTGGGAGGCTTTTTCCAACCTAATGCCTTCCAAAAAAATTAGGAACCGGATGTTCCGAAACCAAGGCTCCCTGCAAATGCAGGAGGTGACCGACGCTTGGGGATTTGATAAACCGACATGGAGCAACGGAGCTGCCTACGCCGACCTCGACAACGATGGTGACCTCGACTTGGTAGTACACAATGTGGAGGACACACCTTTTATCTATAAAAACAAGGCAAGTGGCAATGGTCAGAACTGGCTTCAAGTCAAACTGAAAGGCACATCCCAAAACCCGATGGGCACGGGGGTCAAAGTCTGGGTGAAAGCAGGTGAGGAGACCTATTTCACGGAAATATCCCCAACGCACGGCTTCTACAGCTCGGTGGAACCTATTTTCCAAGTGGGTTTGGGTGGCAAATCCAAGGTGGAAGAAATAGCTGTGGAGTGGCTGGAGGGAAAACACCAAATTTTGACGCAAGTAACTGCAAATCAAAGACTTGTAATTGATATTGCGCAAGCAAAACAAGGGAAACTGCCCAAAATGGAAAATGGTGGCAAACAGCATTTTGAGCCATTGGCAACAAATGAGGCACCAATCTTTAACCATCGAGAAAATGAATTCGAAGACTTCAATACCGAGCGGCTCCTGCCGCACCGATTCTCCAATTTGGGCCCGTGCCTTTCGGTTGGGGATTTTGATGGCAACGGAACGAATGACTTCTTCATAGGAGGGGCAAGGGGTCAAGGCGGGGCCATTTTCCTACAAACCTTAGGTGGAGGATTCTCCAAAACCACACAATCGGCCCTTGAAGCTGATGCCAATTTTGAAGACACGGGCAGTCTTGTTTTCGATGCCGATGGAGACAAGGACTTAGACCTCTACGTAGTCAGTGGAGGAAATGAGGCAGCGGCGGGCGATGCAAGCTATCAAGATAGACTGTACTTGAATGATAGCAAAGGTGTGTTCAAAAGAGATGCGACTGCCCTGCCAAAGGAGACCGCCAGCGGAAAAGCCATCGTTGGCCATGACTTCGACGGGGACGGGGATACCGACCTATTCGTAGGAGGTAGGGTTGTGCCAGGTCGCTTCCCTACCCCACCAACGAGCTTTGTTTTAAGAAATGATGGCGGGAAATTCACGGACGTGACCGACCAAATCCTTCCCGAATTTGAGGCAATTGGAATGGTCACCGACCTTGCTATTTCCGATGTAGATGGTGACGAAAAGCCTGAACTCTTGGTGGCTGGAGAGTGGATGCCTTTGACCATTTTCAGTCTGAATGCTGGCAAGAACGGAAGCAGCAACAAAAACCAAAAATCTGAAATCAGCGGTTCATCAGGTTGGTGGAACTCTCTCATTACCAGTGACTTAGATGGCGATGGGGATAACGACATAATAGCAGGCAACCTTGGCATGAACACCCGTTTTCGTTCGCCCATGAAGCTCTACGCCAAGGATTTTGATGCTAATGGAAGTGCTGACCCCATCATGTGCATTCAAGAAGAAGGCCGATTTTTACCAGTTCCGATGAGAGATAATTTGCTGAAACAGCTTCCTTATTTGAAGAAGAAATTCGTTAGAAATACCCCCTATTCCATAGCTTCCATCGAACAGGTGTTTTCCGAAGGAGAACTTAAAAATGCACAAGAATTGAATGCCGAAATTTTAGCCACCACCTGGTTTGAGAATAAAGGCAAAGGCCAATGGGAGGCACATCCCCTTCCTGATGAAGCGCAGATTTCACCCGTGCATGCCATGCTGACTGGCGATTTCAATTCCGATGGGTTCACCGACCTGCTCTTAGCTGGCAACGACAGTGGATTTGATGTGGAAACAGGCCCAGTCAACACCTCCCCTGGATTTCTGTTTGCTGGGGATGGGAAAGGTGGATTCAAGGCTGTAAGTCCCTCAAAATCAGGATTTTGGACAAAAGGAGAGGTTCGGACTATGAAGCAAATCAGCATAAAAAAGCATGGCCAACAGGCTTTCATCATCGGCAACAACGGTGGGCCAGTTCAAATGGTTTTGATGAAAAATCAAGAAAAATGAAAGCATTAAATTGGGTGCTCGCAGTCATGTTAGGATTGTTCACAGTCGTACAATACAACGACCCAGACCCTATTTTGTGGATGTTGATGTACGGCTATGTAGCGGTCATTTGTGCTTTGGCTGCACTCGGTAGGTGGAACAAGCAGGCAATTTTGGCAGGGCTGGTGGGCAGCATTGCTTGGGCTTTTCTGCTTTTGCCAGAATTCGTGAACTGGATAAAAATGGGCTGCCCCAATATTGCAAAGCAGATGAAAGCTGAAACACCGTATGTTGAGTTTACCAGAGAGTTCCTCGGATTGGTTATCTGCGTAGTTGTCCTTTCTTGGCAACTTTGGTTATCAAAAAGAAAACAGCAAGAAAAGTAAGGATGGTTTGCGTTTTTGATTTGAATTTTACGCCATGATACTACGTTCCGAAAAATTAGTAAAACAGTACGGGGAGCGCACGGTTGCCAAAGGAGTTTCCATTGAGGTAAACCAAGGGGAAATCGTTGGTCTGCTTGGCCCAAACGGTGCGGGAAAAACAACCACATTCTACATGGTCGTTGGCTTTATCAAGCCCAACGATGGCCAGGTTTTTTTGGAGAATGAGGACATCACCCATTTACCCATGTACAAACGGGCGAGGCTGGGCATTGGGTACCTGCCTCAAGAGCCTTCCGTCTTTCGAAAGCTCAGTGTGGAAGACAATATAAAAGCAGTTTTGGAGATGATGAGCCTCAAACCAGCTGAACAGCGTGACAGATGCGAGGCCTTGCTGGAGGAATTTGGCTTGCAAAAAGTACGCAAAAACAATGGCGACACTTTATCTGGTGGCGAACGCCGCCGAACCGAGATTGCACGGGCATTGGCCAGTAACCCCAGTTTTATTTTATTGGACGAACCATTTGCCGGGATTGACCCCATCGCCGTGGAAGACATCCAGACCATCGTTTTCAAACTAAAATCAAAGAACATCGGCATTCTCATAACCGACCACAACGTTCAGGAAACCCTTTCCATCACCGACCGTGCCTACCTCATGTACGATGGCGCCATCCTAAAAGCAGGCACCGCCGAGGAATTGGCAGCGGATGAGCAAGTGCGTAGGCTCTACCTTGGCATGAGCTTCGAATTGAAGCGGAAAGTGAAAGAGGGCCAATAAAAAAAGGCCGCCCTTTTTCAAGGACGGCCTAAGCATTTCGAAAGGTTCTAAAATTTTCAACTCAATCCGATGTGGGCACAGCTGCTCGGCGGTTTGCTCGGCCCGCCGTGCACACTCGTAGTCCACATTATGGAAGTTGTTCCAAAATCACGTAGTTCGATATCAGGTTGACGTTTTGTGGATGCTTAAGAATGGTGTTCAAAAGCAACATAGACCTGTCGTTGTTCGGACCTTGGTAAATGGCCCTACCATCCAGGTTAACGTCTGCCTCCAAGTAGCCTTGGCTGATGAAGTTTGCTATCCTGTCCGCATTCGCCGGGTCATTGAGCACCGTGATGAACAGCTTGAGGATATCGTTGCCTGGGCCTTGGTAGATTGTCCTACCATCCGAGTTGAGGTCACCAGCCCACATGTACATCTTGTTGCCAATTTGAATCTGGGGCGAGTTTCCATTCGTAACGAAACTTGGGTCGGTAAAATCAATCTCCTGCAGTATCGGGCTAAGGTCTATTGCCTCAGCAGACATCACACCAAGGTGGTTCCTGTGCCGTACCGAAACATAGAAGGAGCCAGCGTTGGCGGTTGGGAATCGCAGGTGGCTTACACCATCCAAATCCACTACGTCACCGTCACGTTGCAAGAGGCCTGAACGGGTCGTTACCACTTCGTCAAGGTTGGAGGAGCTGCGAAGTTCCACGAACACCCAGTCAACGATGGCATTGGAGTCGGAAACTGCAAATACCGTTGTAGAATCGGTAACTACTTCGTCACCTCCGCCGTCTAAGCCAGTGTGTGTAAACGTATTCATGTCTTCGTATGGCTCTTGGCTTGGTATTAACCTTGTGCCATTCGGGTTGCCAGTTGATGCTCCATAAGCCCTCAACGTTGAACGCATGAATTGGTCAGTGGCACCAGATGGCGTCAAGCGAGCACCTTGCAGGCGTACCTTGATGGCCAGGTTGATACCGATACAAGTCGGGCCAAGTACTGGATTACATGGGTCAAGCGGGTTACCATCGAAGACACCATCGCCGTCGGTTTCCTCACCGTTCTGGAGGTTGTCATGGTCAGGGTCTTCCTGGTTGTCGTACTCGCCGTCGCCATCAGTGTCCACCAAGCAGCGGTTGTAGCTGATGTGGGCATCCGGGAAGACTGGAGTGATGGCAGTATCACCCGCCACTGTATAGTACCAAGGTCCTGTGCCAATGAATGTGTCTGTAGCAACTTGTAAGTTGTTCGTCGTCATCCAAGCCTCCCAGAAGTCCGTCACTTGGTCGTTGTCGTCGTCTGGGTCGGCGCTGTTTATGATGCCATCGTCGTCAAGGTCGCAATCACCTGCAAGACACTTGTCACGGACGGTGAGCGTAGCTGTATTGGTCGTGCCACCGCAGATTTGCATGCTGATGACAATACGGAATTGGTAACCGTTCATGCCATCAACATTCGTCAAGGTCAAATCTTGGCCGAAGGCACCGTGCCATTGAGCATCTGGATGCTCTGGATTGGTAACGCCAATGGTTGACAAGGTGCCCGATGCAGATGGGAAGTTGGCCCATACACCTGCGCTCGACGACCTGTATTGCCAGCGATAAGTCATCTGACCGTAGCCTGGGTTCACAATGGTCGTATTGAACACATGCAGCTTGTTGGAGCAGATGCTCGTGTCCCTTGGCTGCAATGGTATCTGGATTGGACCTTCCAAGAACAGGTTGGCCTGGTCGGAGTCTGTCCATTCGCAATTGCCGGTCTTCACACGGCAACGGAATTTGGCATTGTAAAGCGCACTGGTATAGGGTGGATAGATGGTCAACTGGTTGGTAAACGAACCAGTATATGGGGCACTGACGGCAAGATCTTGCCAGCCACCAACATTCCAGCGCTGCCATTGATACTGCACAGTGCCAGCACCTGTTGCGTTTGCAATGGCAACAGTATAACGTATGGTATCACCAAAGCAAGCCAGCACATCGTCAGGTTGGTCGGTGAAGGTGATTGGGCCTTCCACTGTCAGCCTTGCTGAGTTAGTAGTAACAGTATCACAAGTGCCTGTCCAGAAGTTGTTGCGGAACAAGTATCCGTTCAGACCAATGATAGGCGAAATCAATAGTGTATCTGAATCATAACCGGCAAAGTTGATGGTGTTGCCAGCAACCACGTAGGTCAATTGAGTGATGGGCGTCCAGGTTGTACCGTTGTTCGAACTCATCTCCCACTGCCTATATGTATTGCCGTCTATTCCTACCCCTGTGTTTACCTCAGAGGCAAAGAAAGCTTCTTCGTTAGAACAGTTGGTATAGTCAGTTGGCTGCACGATAATGCTCAGCGGACCTTCCACCGTCAGCATAGCCGGGAAGGAGTAAATCTCATTACAAACACCCGACTGGCTTGCCATACGGAAACGCCAACCGCCCAGGCCTACCACGTTGGCAATGGAGAGGGTGGTACTGTCCAATCCCGTCATAAAGTGAGGAGCACCCATTTCAGAGCTAGGAATGGTATCCCAGTGGATGCCATTGGAAGACCACTGCCAGTAATGGCTGAGTGTGCCTGAATTTCCAGCAGCGATGGTATCTATGGCCGTGAAGGATACACCTTCGGCAGAGCATTGGGTGATATCATCCGGGTGGTCGTCGAAACCAATTGGGCCTTCTACTGTTAACACAGCAGCGTAAGAAATGACTGTTGAGCATTCAGAAGTTTGAATCAAACAACGGTAATAGAAACCATTCCTTCCGGCAACATTGGAGATGCTCAAGCAGGACGAATAGACACCGTTTTGCAAGGTATTGTTATTCAGGTCAATCCAATTCAAGGTATCGCTGCCTGGGCTGATGGTGTCACCCACCATGTTCACCTGCCATTGGTAGGTGATGACACCTTGACCAGTATTGGCGGTCTGCACACAGAAGGTGGTTCCATTGCCGGAGCAAATCGTTTTGTGGTCAGGATGATTGGTTACTGCAATCGGGCCATGCACTGTAACTTCCGCATAGTTCGTCCATTGGGCGTTACAATTCGGAGTGCGGTAGCGCATCCGGTAGCGGTACTTGTACAAGTTGGCAACATCAGAAATGGCCAGGGTTGTCGTGGTTTGGCCACTGTACGGGGCTGCGTTTGGTACATCTGTCCAAGGACCATAAGCACCAGGACCAGCAGGTATGAGCGGGTTGCTCGGTATCCATGGGCTTACTTCCCACTGGTATATCAAGGTGGCAGGGTTGCCATTTTCCAAGGCCACTGTGGCACTGAAAGTTACACCTGAGCCGGAACACTCCGAAACGTTGTCTGGCTCGTCGAGGACAGTCATTGGGCCTTCCACATCAACAGTAGCGAAGTTCGAGTAGATGGTATCGCAATCATTTGTCCAAGCCATCAACCGGTATTTGTTGCCGTCCATGTCGGAAGTGTAGGCGATGCTGAGGCAATTGGTCAATACGCCGTTGTAAAGGGTGTCGTCCACAAGGTCAACCCAGCCAATGCCAGTGTCTTCCTGCCAGTTGTACTGAACTTGCTCCAGGCTGTCCGCTTCATCGGAGGTGTTCAGCACGGTTGCGCAGAACAACACCGCCTCACCAGAACACTGGATGATATCGTCTGGATGGTCAGTGAAGCTGATTGGGCCGTCAATATTGAGGCAAGCACGGTCGCTAAAGACCCTTGCACATTCCGCTGTGCTGTAGGCAATACGGAAACATGCAGAGTAAAGCAAGGTGTCAGCAGTATTTACGGTCAAGGTTGCTCCATTGTAGCCACTGAACACGTTATAGGCACCAGCGCCAACCGTAGCAGCAGTGATGTCAGTCCAGCTCGTGCCGTCATTGTAGCTTACCTGCCACTGACGGGCAACTGTGCCACCTGTGCCTAAATCGGCTGCCGAAGTAAAGGTTGCAACCTCACCAGCACAAAGGTCGAAATGGTCAGGCTGGTCGGTCACTGTGATGGGGCCTTCCACGCTCAGCAAAGCAGCATTTGAATATTGCACATTACAGAAGCTGGTCCAGTAGGCTACCCTGAACTGAGTGCCATGACCCGGGTTGGCCACATTTGTAATAGTCAGTGTTGTCACACCAGTAGTTGGGTTGATGGAAGTTACACCACCGAAGTTGGCAGTCTGGTTGGTTGGCATATCCACCCATCCTGAACCAGTATTGTACTGCCAATGAACCATTGAGCTACCAACAACACCCAAGTTCTCAATGGTAGCCGTGAAGGAAGTGGAATTGCCATAGCACTCCGTTACCGGGTCTGGTTCGTCGGCCACTGATAGTGGGCCTTGTATGCTCATGATGGCATATTCCGAGTAAACAGCACCGCAATCTGTTGCATAGGCAATGGCCCGGAAACGGCGTCCATTGTTCATATAAGAAGCGTTGCTGACCGTAAGTGTATCAGTGCCAGATGCTACTGTGCCTGTTTCAGAATGCGAGAAATTAGGGTTTGTCCAAGCGATGGTATCCCAAGTTACACCATTATCGTCCGAATACTCCCATCCGAATCTAAAAGTACCCTGCGGAATAGCAGCTGTAGCGAAGAAGGTCGTATCACCTCCATCGCAGAAGGTTGCATTCTGTGGATGAACCGAGAATTCTACATTACCGCTCACTTCAAGTGTTGCTCCGTTTGAGCACACAGGTGTGGAACAAGTAGGTGAAGTATAGCAGATGCGGTACTGGTAGCCATCCAAGTTAAGGACGTTGGAAATAGTCAAAGTGTCGTTGTCACCCGAGGCACCTGTGTTGATACCGGTGATACCCGTGTAAGGACCGGCGCCAGCAGTCAAGGTAGTCCAGCCGGTACCCGTGTTTATTTGCCAGTAGTGGTTCGTAATGGTCAAATCCTGGTTTGCAGGATAGGTTGAACCTGCATTGTTGTAGTCGGCTATGAAATAAACCTCATTGCCAGCACAGTTCGAGATATTGTCTGGATGGTCGGCAATCGTAATGGCGCCTTCTACGTTCAGCCTTGCAGCGTTGGAGTAAACATAGGAACACTCGCCGGTGCTCACTTGCAGGCGGAAGTAGTAGCCGTCCAATGCAATTGTGAGGGCTGAAAGGTTCAGGGTTGTGGCATTAAAGTTCAAAAACGTCGCACCAGCTGTAGCACCAGAAATAGGTGACCAAGAACCAGCCAAACCAGTGGAAGAAATCTCCCATTGGTAAACCATCGTTCCTACTGCACCATCATTTACAGGTGTGGCGCTGAAGGAAGCCGTTTCAGTGGCACAGTTGGTGAAGTCAACCGGATGGGCATCGAAGGACAATGGGCCTTCCACCTCCAGCAGAGCTGCGTTAGAGAAAACCGTATCACAGACTTCCGTAAAAATCTTGGCTCGGAATTGCCAGCCATGCTTGTCCGCCACATCTACGACTTCAAGGCATAGCGAGTCTGTGTCATCGTAAAGCGCACCGTCATTGATGTCAGCCCAGCCTGAGCCAGTATTCACCTGCCATTTCATGAATATCTGACCATCGCCAGCGTTCACGGTATCAATACAGAAGGTGGTACCATTGCCGTAGCACTCGACCACATCATCGGGTTCGTCGCCAATGGAAATTGGGCCGTGCACTTCGATTACTATCGGAGCACCGAGGAAAGTATCGAGCAAACAGTTGAATGAGTCAACAATGCTCAAGATGGAGATAGAAACAGAGCTATCTGGTACATAACAAATGATGTCGGCACTATCAATGTTCATAGTCGTGAAAGTATCAACACCATCCGTCCATTCCACATCGTAGGGTGGCCAGTGGCCAGTAATGTGTACCTTGAAACAAGCGGTATCGCCAATGTCATTGGCACAAATAGCACTAAACCCACTAACGAGCTCCAGCGACGCCGACTCTGTGTGGTACGGGTCGCAAGGGTCGCATAAATGGGACGCATCAGGGTCAAGGTAGCCGTCGCTGTCCAAGTCTTCGTTGACGAGGTCGAAGGTGCCGTCGTTGTCCAAGTCTTCAAAGAGATCAAGGTAACCGTTGTCGTAAGCATAACTTGTTGTAGGCTTCGTCAAATCTTCGTTAACAAGATCAAGCCTTCCATCACCATCCACGTCAGGTTCGTTGCTATCCCGAACATTGTCGTCATCCAAGTCTTCATCAATATCGAGGTTACCGTCATGGTCAATATCTTCACCTGTTTGGAAGGTATTGTCACCGTTCAAATCCTCGTTGACGTCGAGATTCCCATCACCATTGATGTCTTCTAAGACGCCGTCATAGTCGCCATCGCCGTCGGTATCTTCAAATGGGTCAAGGATTCCGTCGCCATCACAATCTTTACAGCTCCAAGCTTGTGGTGAATAAATGTCCAAGAATTCATAGACATTCAAATTAGTAGCATCGAAAATAGTCATTTCGTTGCCAGGGTTGCTACCAGCAGAGTTTACCCCAGGTGTAGCGTCTGGATAGTTCGGGTCAAACGGGTCATCTATGGGTATGAGATACATACTGTCGGGACAAGGTGCTGATGTTTGCCTCGAGAAGCAGAACAGCATGGTCTCATTCCCAGCAGTAAGTGTGAGGCGGGGCACATCCGCAATCATGCCAAATGAGATGTAGGATACGGAATCCTTCTCACTTGGTCCATGCACGCTTGCATTAGCATTCCAAGTACCGCTCACACTTTGGAGACCGGTCCAGCCATAGTTCAATGGCATGACCACTGTGGCCTGTGCCGTTCCAGGGATGAGCTGGGTAGTTGGTGCAACCCCTTTGGGCCTTGCAAAAACGCACCAGGTATCCGGATCTACTAGTTGAAGTTTGAACTCGATAGAAGGCTGAGCAAAGACCGAGTTTAACGCCAACATGAAGAAGGATACCAAGAGTACCATCTTAGGGTAAATGTTGGATTTGTACATAATTTTCGTGAGTTTAATGAATTTTGTATGTGGACTAAAAAAGTGAAAATTTCACGCTAAGGGAAGGGGGAAAAGGAAACTGTTTGGGCGAAAAAAAAGGGCATTTTCGTCCCGGCATGAAAACCGGGACGAGAAGGCTGCCCGAAAAAACACTATAAACCCAAAATTTATCTTTAGCAGTTTTGCATTGTTAGCAAGACCTGTTTGCTTGAATTTTTTGCGGTTCCTTGGCGTCAAATGATTACAGAATAGTGAGACCAATTCATTTTTCAGTGAGACCAAATCCGCCCGGCTTTGCCGGTTTATTTATTTTGGTTGCCTACGGCAAACAGTCATAAAACAGTTCCTTTTCAACGTATTTAGGTAAGAAGCCAAGCTCTATCGCCCAGCCTTGAATGCACATATCGAATGGTGGAGTGTACCATGTTGTGGCTGTTCATGTTCTTACTTTGCGGCAACACATAGCCGCAGCACAGTTGAAAACAATAGGGGGAATTCAATCTTGGAGGGAATCTTGAAGGGAGGGATGGCAAACCCTTGGCAATCTTTGTGCCAATTTAAAATCAATAGCCGTACTTTTCTTTCCAACGTTCCTTTAGCCATTGGCGCAAACGTTCCTCACCGGGATTTTGGCCAGGCTCAAACAGTCGTTTGCCAAAAACTTCGTTTGGCAAAAACTCCTGTTCTACAAAATTCCTTTCGTAATCATGGGCATATTGATAACCTTTTCCATAGTCCAAATCTTTCATCAGCTTGGTGGGCGCATTGCGGATATGTAGTGGCACTGGCAGGCTGCCAGTCTGCCTCACAAGTTCCTGTGCTTTGCCAATGGCCATGTAGGTGGAATTGCTCTTGGGTGAGGTGGCCAAGTAAACAGCACATTGGGAGAGTATGATTCTGGCCTCAGGAAAACCCACTGCCCGGCAAGCGTCCCAGCAGGTCATGGCCATTAGCAGTGCGTTGGGGTTGGCAAGGCCGACATCCTCCGATGCAAGGATGATCATTCGGCGGGCAATGAACTCGATATCCTCCCCACCTTCTATCATCCTGGCCAGCCAATAAACGGCGGCGTTGGGGTCGCTGCCCCTCATGCTCTTGATAAAGGCCGAGGCGATGTCGTAGTGCATCTCGCCCGACTTGTCGTAAATAGCGAGGTTGGTCTGGATGGAATCCTCGACCATTGCATTGGTGATGGTAAACCGTTCGCCCTTCTTGGCAGGGTTGGTCACCAATTCCAAGACATTCAGCAATTTTCGGGCGTCGCCGCCAGAAAACAGCAACAAGGCTTCGTACTCCGCTACTTCGATGTCCAGTTCCCGAAGGTACTCGTCTTTTTTGAGCGCATGGTCAACGATGCTGATGAGTTCCGATTTTTCGAGGTGCTTCAACACATAGACCTGACAGCGGGAAAGCAGGGCCGATATGACCTCGAAGCTGGGGTTTTCCGTGGTTGCACCAATCAGGGTCACGATGCCTTTTTCCACAGCCCCCAACAGTGAATCCTGCTGCGATTTATTGAAGCGGTGGATTTCATCAATGAACAAAACAGGGTTGGCTGCACTGAAGAAGCGCTGGCCCTGCGCCTTTTCTATGGTCTCCCGCACATCTTTCACCCCAGAGCTAATGGCGCTCAGGGTGAAAAAAGGCCGCTTCAACTGGTGGGAAATGATGCTGGCTAAGGTCGTCTTGCCAACTCCCGGCGGCCCCCAAAGTATGATACTGGGCAGTTTGCCACTTTCTATGGCATTGCGAAGCACCGAACCCTCCCCCACGAGGTGAGCCTGCCCGACGTAATCGTCGAGGGTTGTGGGTCGGAGTCTTTCTGCGAGTGGGGGCATGGAGGGATTGGAAATTAGGAAATTAGGAAATTGGGGTATTGGGGTATTGGGGAATTGGGGAATTGGGGAATTGCGGAGCAAAACAATGAAAGAATCGGGCAACAGAAAATTGGAAAGAAACTTTTTTTCAAATAAACCCAACCTTTGCATTTCATGTGTCGTGATTGTGTCTGAAAACGAATTCGTATTCCACACAATCAAAATAATAAAATCCAATGAAGAAGATTTTTCCTTTTCTGCTTTTCTGCCTTGCGAGTCTATACACTTGGGGCAATGAAAATACTGCGCTTAAGTTTCTCGAAGTTGACAGCACTTGCTCTGTCAGCATTGGCATTGATTCCTCCAACACGGGCGATGTGCTTTTAGTGGCTTACCCCACTGGCACTGCACCCTTCACTTACGAATGGAATACAGGTGCCACGACCAGCGCCATCATCGTCACGAATTGGGGCATCAACTACTGCGTAACCGTAACGGATGCGGAAGGCTGCTCGGCAAGCGATTGCGTGTTCAACCAAAACACCTGCACCGTGAACATTTCGGACGTTCCGCTTGGAACCTTCACTGCGCAGCCAAGCGGCATAGCGCCTTATACCTACCTTTGGAGCAACGGTAGCACCAGCCAGAGCATCCAGCCAAGCTCAAACGGAACCTACTGCGTGACCGCCACGGATGCTATCGGTTGCACGGCAACCAGTTGCTGGTGGTGGGGCAATCAAGCCGATTCTTGCGGTGTTTACATTGCATATGACACCATTGGTTCGGGAGGTTTCTATACCGCCATTGCCAACGGCACTCCGCCATTCAGCTATACATGGCAACCGGGCGGAAACACGCAAAGCATCCCACTTGACCCAGCCTATTTCGGCGAATATTGTGTAACCGTGACGGATGCAAATGGCTGTGTTGCAGAGGATTGCATTCCTGATTCCACCTCTTGCATTGTATGGATTTTGGAGGAAGACTCCGCTGGGATGACTGGCCTATTCGCCATTGCTTCCGTTCCTTTTGGAACGCCAAGCTATTCATGGAGCAACGGCTCAACTGACGATGTCATTTTCCCAGCTACAAGCGGAGTTTATTGCGTCACTGTGACGGGAGGTGGTTGCACCTCAAACAGCTGTTACTACGTACAGGTCTTCAATAACATGCAAATCAACGGCTATATCTACCATCCTGACTCTTTGAATGCGAGTCCACTGGATGGTACAGTGGAACTGTTTTTCAAAGACCCAACTACCAATATTTGGGGGTTGGTTGGCACAACACCTATCGTGCACAATGGCAACGATTGGTATGAATTCGGCAACCAGACCAATCCCGGCCAATACATCGTAAAAGTGACGTTAGACCCTTCATCACCCTATTTCGGTGATTTCCTCCCAACCTACCATTATTCATCCGTGCTGTGGGACGAAGCCGATATAATTACGATACCTTCCAGTGGTTGGGGTATTTACACCATTTTGCTCGACGATGGCCAGAATTTTGCTGGAGGCGGTGGTACTATCGGTGGCACAGTAACCGAAGGGGATGGCCTGACGGCCAATGAAGAAGGCGACCGTGGTGGTGCTCCAAGGCCAAACACCAGTGTGGTGTTGTTCGACAATCTTGAAGCGCCAGTTGCCCAAACCTTGACCGATGAAATGGGCCGTTACAGCTTCGGTAATCTCCCATTCGGTACCTACAAGTTGGTGGTGGACGTGGTCGGAAAAGAACTCACCGAAAAATGGGTGACATTGACCGCTAATAATGCCAGTGTCAGCGATATTAATTTCGAGGTAACGGAAACTGGTGTGGTGTTGCTTAGTGGAATCAATGAACTGATTAATGCTACAACGTTGACTGCATTCCCGAACCCAACCAATGGCCAGTTGAAACTCATGTTCAGTGCAATAGCTAATTTTGAAGGAACAGTCAAACTCAATCGGCTTGACGGCACTACCGTTCTCGTTGAAAATCAACAAGTTGCAATGGGCAACCAAATCATTGACTTGGATATTTCGCAAATCCCATCTGGCCTGTACCTGGTACAATTGACCACTGACAAGGGTGTAGTGACAACGAAAATTGTAAAAGAGTAATTTGATTTCGGATTGAGGATTTAGGATTGCGGATTGGTTAGTTAGCCTTGAATTGAACGACGGTTCAGGAAACGAAAAGGCCAAGCTACCCTGCCCGCAATCCGAATTCCGCAATCCGAATTCCGCAATCAAATGTTAAACCACCAACTCCTTCACGACGCCGCCAAAGGCGACCGCAGGGCGCAGTTCCAGCTTTACAAAAGCTGTTTCAGCGTGCTGATGAGCGTCTGTGCGAGGTATCGGCGTTCGGACGACGAGGCGGTGGCTATGGTAAACGAGGGCTTCCTGAAAATCGTGAACAACCTGCCGAAGTATTCTCCAGAGACCCCGTTCGAGGCTTGGATTCGGCGCATCATGATAAACACGCTCATTGACGATTTCCGAAAAAACCGAAAAGTAAACGAACTCATTGAAAACCAAGACTTTACGAACCATCAAAACCAAGATGGATTGGTGGATTTCAACACAGCAGACCTTAATTTTGATGCTTCGCAATTGGAAGGCATGATTAGGGCACTGCCGCCAATGAGCCAAAAAGTGTTCAACCTGTTTGCCATTGACGGTTATGGCCACCTCGAAATCGCCGACTTGTTGGGCATCAGCGAAGGCACCTCAAAATGGCATTTATCATTTGCAAGGCAAAGGCTAAAGGAAATGCTGGTGCAGGAAGGCATTGCTTGGGCAGTGAAAGAAAGAAAATGACAATCAATTGATTAATGATATAAGATGTACGAAATAAGATTTAAGATTTTGAACGCAGTGAATAATGTCAAACTACCAGTAATTCTTGGCTTTATCGTTCAAGATTCGTTAATCTTAAATCGTAAATCGTGAATCGTAAAAAGGTATTCCAATATGGAAAATAACCTTGACAAATACTTCCGGGACAATTTATCGAACCGGAAATTTGAGCCATCGGAAGCCAATTGGCTGGCTGCTGAGCGTTTATTGGAGGCCAATGAAAAACGACGCAAGCGCCGCGGCATTTTTTGGTGGTTTTTTACAGGTTTTGTGGGTCTTTCGGTTATCGTTGCAACATTGACCTACCAACGGTTAAACACCGATAAGGGGCAAGCTGATTTACTTGAAAGTGGCCGCTTAAAACAGACAGCTACCACAACTCCAACCATATCGCTCGACGAAGTCGAAGGTGATTCTATTGCCAAAAGTGCAAACAACACGGGGACCAAAATTGAAGCGAAAAACACCTTGCAATCTGGCGCAACTGGAAATAATGCAGGTACACAAAGGAGCAGTACTAATATGCCAATTGCCACACAAAAAATTGAAAATCAATCAATTAAAAATGGGGCTTCGAAACTTAACAGCTCCACTCCTAATAAAGAGTGGGCCTTTGGAAAGCGAGGCAACCAAGCCATTGAACAACCCAATAGTCAGCAAATTGAACAACACTTGATGGACAATAAAAAGGCTGAAACCCCTTCCCTAGCCCCTTCAAGTCAAATGGAGGAATTACAGTTTGAGCGGGTCTCCGACTTGGCCAAATTGGCTGATTTGCAGCCATATGTTTATGGGATAAAAACCAATAAAATTTTAAAGACAACAACTCAAAAAATCGAAGTTCATCGTTCGAACCAATGGCAGTTATGTCTTTATGGCGCTCAAATGGGCCAGCCAACACCCGAAAAGGGTGAAAAATTGCTGCTCGGCCAACAAGCGGGGATTTTAATTCGAAGGAATATTGGGGATAATTGGTTCATAGCCAGTGGGTTAGCCTATCAAAGAAGGGTGGGAAGTTTTGACGCAACGCAAACCGCCAACCAACGAAATTATCGTTTTGGATTGGAACAGGAAACCTTGCTGCTTCGCCCATCCAGCCTCCATTATTTAAAACTTCCAGTTTTGGTTGGCTTGGAATATGGGAAGCACCAATTAATGGCTGGTATATCCTTGGACTATTTATCTGGGGTTTATGGTGAAACTGGTAGTTACCAAAAACAGGGTGAACCTCCAATTAAGGCATTCAAGCGCATTAAATCAGGCTGGGTCACTTCTGATGGTTATCGTAAAACACTGCCAAGTTTACAATTTGGTTATCATTATGCTTTAACCAAATATTGGCATTTGGGAGCCACCGCAAATTATACAATTGGAGGTATCGTGGACAAAAACTATGATGTCCCAAGTGGCAATTTCCGCCTCAAAGAAGCCAACAACCTTCTTGTTGGTGCACAATTGACTTACCACATTAAATTCAAAAAATGAACCGTTTCATTTTTTACAACATATTGATAATCATAGGCTTGTTAACAGGCTGCAAAAAAATAGAGTTGGAGCCAGTTGACGGCGATCCCGTTTTCGAGGCATCTGCGCAGTTCAACGACCAAAGCCTTTCTTGGCAAGCTGGCATAGCCGAATACTATATGTTTTCATCGCACGAAAAAGACCAATTCGATGTATATTCTTTTAAAGGTTTAATCGCACGGGAAACCAGCGATTGCTGCAATACACTTGAATTTATCTTTCGTGATTCGAGGCAAACTATTGATGGTACACCTGATATTTCAAGGGCTATCTCTACAGAAATTGATTATGTTTTTGCAGATAACGGTGGGAATGACACTATCTTGACCACTGTGACAGATACATTTTGGCAGGCGAATTTCATTGCACAAAGCTTCTCACAACCCCAACAGTCCCTTAGCTATGAGTGGGATTTTGGCGACCAATCTGGCGATACAACTTTTTTAGAGACCATTGACCATATTTATCAACAAATACCTGACAACCAACTTGTTACGCTAAGAGCCACAACACAAAGCAACAACTGCAACAGTTTCTTTAGTCGCAGGGTATCTACGAATAATAATCCCTTTCAAGACTGTAATTTGAGCCTCCATATAGATACTACTACATCCACTTTTACAGAAATCAATGTCACAGCAGATTTTTCTGGCTTGGCTCCTTACACCTATGCATGGAGTGATAGTTCATTTTTTCAGACAGCTACCTTCATTCCATCTCCTACCGGCCCTTCTTCATTTTCTGTAACAGTAACCGACGCATCCGGCTGTACTGTAAGCGCTGGCATGTCAACCAATTTTGTTCCTGGAGCCATACCACCTCTATGTTTTGCAGGATTTGATTATTCGGTTCTAAAGGTGCTATTAGACACTCAATTAATAAATGTCGAATATGCGGACAGCCTACAATTCAGCGCAGCTACCATTATTTATAAAGATGAATTAGGCAATGAATACCGTTCCGACAGGCAACCTCAGTCACAAGACGCCGCTATCAAGATATTGGAGGTTTCGGATTATGATGACAATGAAAAAAGTGAAAAAACCAAGAAAATAACCGTGGAATTCACCTGTAGGATATGGAACGAGGTCGGCGAACATATTGATGTTCGGGAGGGCAAGGCGGTCATAGCCGTCTCCTATCCCGATTAAATCAATCGCTTTCCAATAGCACCCGAAATCACCTGCATTTCACCCATCAGCTTTGCAAACACCTCAAAATCAAGCTGTTGTGCCGCATCGCTTTTCGCAACTTTCGGGTTAGGGTGTACTTCAATTAGCAGGCCATCGCAGCCAAAAGCAACGCTGGCCTTCGCCAAATCAGGCACACCATAGGCATAGCCCATCGCATGGCTGGGGTCTAATATGACTGGGCAATTGGTATATTGTTTCAACCAAGCAGCCCCACATAAATCGAAAGTAAATCGGGTTTTTGTCTCAAATGTGCGGATGCCCCGTTCGCATAAAATCACCTCGGAATTGCCACCACTTAGGATAAACTCCGCCGATTGCACGAACTCTTGCAGCGTGGTTCCGAAGCCCCGTTTCAACAGAACGGGCTTGCGAATCTCCCCGCAGCGCCGCAAGATACTGTGGTCGTACATGGCTTTCGCCCCGATTTGGATAATGTCCGTGTACTCGATGACCTCTTCGATATGCGAAGAGTCTTTGACCTCGGTGATGATGTTGAGGCCATATTGTCGGCGCACCTCTGCTAACATTTTCAAGCCCTCCAAGCCAAGACCCTGAAAGGTATAGGGCGAGGTGCGAGGCTTGTAGCAACCCGCTCGCAAGGTACTGATATTCAAAGACTTGAGCAGTTTAGCCACCGACTCGATTTGCTCCCAAGACTCAATGCTGCATGGCCCAGCGATGACAACGGTGTGGTTCGTGTCACCGCCAATTTCGGTGCTGCCCCAGTGGATTCGGCGAAGCTCGTTTTTGTAGTTTTTACTCGCCAATTGGATGTCAGTGTCCATCGGCCATGTGGCTTGTACGAGCGGTTGAATGGCCTCCGGTACTGCTTTCAAAGCAGAAGGCGTGACAAGCACGAAGTAGTCGTTTTCTTGAAAAATGCTCGCTTGTAGTTTCTGGGCAATTTCGTTGGCGATGAACGCCGATACTGTATTTTTGAGATGGATAACCATGTTTTAGGTTTAGGGGGTTTAGGAAGTTTAGAGGGTTTAGACTGGGGCCAACTAAACCCGCTAAACCTTCTAAACCCCCTAAACCTCGCTTTTTATCAATTGCGTAAACGTCAATGCCCCCGTTAAATCGCCACCTGAATTAACCACTGGAATATATTGCAACGGAAACTTAACACCTCGAATCAACTGCAACAATTCATCAATGGTTTTATCTTCTTCAATCACGATGGGTTTTGAATTAACGAGGTCAAAAGCATTGATTTCATTAAGGTTTTCAAAATTTCGGATTAAACCCTTGCGCACATCTGCATTGCTGACAATGCCCTTTAATTGCCCATTATCCGTAATTAAAACGAAGGCCATTTCGTATTTATCAATAGCCAATAAGGTGTTTTTAAAATCCAAATCCCGTACGTCCAAAATGGGCAGTTCTGCCGTTTCAATCATAAAATCCTTGATTAAATAATGGGAGCTAACTGCCTCTTTCTTTAAGTGCAGCAGCGCCGGGCCGACGGACTTGTTTTGGAACAAAAATGACCCTACCACGGCGCTCTCCACGCCCAAATTCCGAAGGATAAAGCTCACCTCGGCGTTCACTCCACCATCCACTTGTATCTGGTGGGTGGGGAACAGCCGCCGAAACTGCCGGATTTTCCGAAAAGTCTCCTTGTTGAAAACGCCGCCACTTTGCCCCGGTGTGGTGGTCATCAGTAGCACGTAGCTGCACCGCTCGGCGTAGGGGGTGAAGGCTTCCACGGGCGTGTCGTTCATCAGCGCTAGGCCGATTTGGCCGGGCAGGTCAGCTGGAAACTGAACTTCCGAGCCAAACTGCTCCAACTGAAAGGACACCCGACTCACTGGCGTTTTGCGGAGCAAATCAAAAAAACGCTCCGGCGTGGGCGAGATGATGTGCAGGTCAACGGGGGTCGAACTGCTGTGGTGAATGGCCTCAATATCCTTGAAAACGCTGGGGTCATCGTTGCAATCCACGTGGAAAAAGTCAATGAAATGCTCATCCAATTCCCGCACGACGTCGGCCAATGGCTGGTGTTTGTTGCTGTAAATGGAGGCGGAGATTTTCATTTCGCCGCAAAAATAGCAGAAAGGGATTACTAAGCCCGAAGGGATTGGTAAGCCCGACCACTCTTCCACCGCTCAGGCTTAGCAATCCCTCCCTTCGGTCGGGCTTACCAATCCTTCGCTGAATGCTACCTAATTCGCCCACAACGGCTTTTCTTTGCACTCCAATTTGGAACAAAGGCCGAAAAATGGCCGTTTCAACCGATAACAATTTAACAATCAAGCAATTCAACAATCATAAAAATGTCACTTTCCACTCGATACTCCCCAAAAGAAACCGAAGAACGTTGGTACGCCCATTGGGAGGCGAAAAACTATTTCCACTCCGAGCCGGACGAGCGGGAGCCATTCACCATTGTCATACCGCCGCCAAACGTGACGGGCGTGCTGCACATGGGCCACATGCTCAACAACACCATCCAGGACGTGCTAATCCGCCGGGCGAGGATGCAGGGCAAGAACGCCTGCTGGGTGCCCGGCACCGACCACGCCAGCATCGCCACCGAGGCGAAAGTGGTGCAGTTGCTGCGCAAACAAGGCATCAAAAAAGGCGATATTCCACGGGAGGAGTTCCTGAAACACGCCTTTGATTGGAAGGAAAAATACGGCGGCATCATCCTCGACCAATTGAAGAAACTGGGCGCCAGTTGCGATTGGCAGCGTACCCGTTTTACGATGGAGGAGAGCCTTTCGAGGGCCGTCATTCATGTTTTTGTTGACCTCTACAAAAAAGGCAAGCTCTACCGTGGCCTGCGCATGACCAATTGGGACCCAGAGGCAAAGACGGTTTTGAGCAATGAGGAGGTCATCCACCGGGAGGAGAATTCGCAGTTGTTTCATATCAAATACAACCTTGTCGGCGACCCCACCGAGGGCATCATCATCGCTACGCAACGCCCCGAAACCATCATGGCGGACGTGGCCATTGCCGTTCACCCGGAGGAAGAGAAATACAAGCACCTCGTGGGCAAAATGGTGCTTATCCCTTTGATTAACAAGCCAATACCCATCATCGCTGATAGCTACGTTGACCGGGAGTTCGGCTCTGGTGCACTGAAAATAACACCCGCCCACGACCAGAACGACCTCCAAGTTGGCGAGCGTCACAACCTGCCCGTGGTGGACATCCTGACCGAGGACGGCAAGCTGAACGCCGAGGCGCAAATCCTCGTGGGCGAAGACCGTTTCGTGGCCCGCAAGAAAATCCGCAAGCTGCTCGAAGACGCTGGCAACCTCGTGAAAGTGGAGGATTACCGCACCAGCATCGGCCACTCCGAACGCACGGACGCTGTCGTTGAGCCAAGGCTCACGAACCAATGGTTCCTGAAAATGGGCGGCTTCGCCGCAACGGCCCTCGAAGCGGTTAAGAGCGGCGAGGTGAAATTTTACCCCGAAAGTATGTGGAACATGTACTACCAGTGGCTGCAAGAGGACAATGTGCGGGACTGGTGCATCAGCCGCCAATTGTGGTGGGGGCAGCGGATTCCGGCGTGGTACATTTCTAAGTTGGCAGTTGGCAGTTGGCAGTTGGCAGACGGCTCCGTACCACGATTCTCGGAAAGTGGGCGACTGATGGACGGAGATGAGGAAGCTGTTTTTGTAGCCGAAAATGCAGATGAAGCATTGGCCTTGGCCAAGCAAAAAACAGGCATCAATACCCTGACAATCAACGATTTGCAGCAGGATGAAGACGTGGTGGACACTTGGTTCAGCTCGTGGCTTTGGCCGATTGCCGTCTTCGATGGTTTTGAAAAAACAGACGAGCTGAAATACTACTACCCGACCAATGTACTCGTGACGGGCTGGGACATCATGTTCTTTTGGGTGGCCCGGATGATTATGTCTGGTTATGAGTGGTCGGAGGAGCTTTTGGGCAAGGATTTGAAAGGAAAAATGCCGTTCCATGATGTGTATTTCACGGGGATGGTTCGGGACAATAAGCGCCGCAAAATGTCGAAGTCGCTCGGCAACTCGCCGGATGCGCTCTCGCTCATCGAGAACTACGGGGCCGATGGCGTCCGCTTCGGGATGCTGCTCTCCGGCTCGGCGGGCAACGACATCATCTTCGATGCGCCGTTCGACCCGGTGACGAAGGAGGTGCTGAACGAAAGCAAGCTCTGCGAACAGGGCCGCAATTTCTGCAACAAGATGTGGAACGCCCTGCGCCTCATTAAAGGCTGGGAGAAGTCCGACGCAGAACAGCCGGAGTTGAACGCCCTCGCCGTGGCTTGGATAAAGGATAAATTCGACCAGACGCTGGCCGAAGTGGAGGCCAATTTCACCACCTACCGTCTCGGCGATGTGCTGATGGGGCTTTACCAAACGATTTGGGACGACTTCTGCTCATGGTATTTGGAGATAATAAAACCGACCTTCAATGCCGATGGCACGAGCGAGCCATTGGACAAAAAGACCTACGAGGCGACCATTGATATTTTCGAAAAAATGATGGCCGCCCTGCACCCGTTCATGCCGTTTGTGACGGAGGAAATCTGGCACCAACTGCGCAACCGCCGGGAGGGCAACGACTGCGTGGTGGCCGCTTACCCAACCGCTGGGCGGGTGGACAAGGAGATGATTCAAAAAGTGGACAAGGCGAAGGATTTGATTACCAAAATCCGGGAAAGCCGCAGCAGCAAGGGCATTTCACCGAAGGAAAGCCTGCGCCTGTTTGCCCAAAATGCGCCAAGTACAAAGGCCATGTTCGAGCTGAACGGCCTCGCCGGGTTGGTGCAGAAAATGGGCAACCTCAGCGAATTGAGCTTCACGGATGAGGAGCCAGCGGGCACGGTTTCGCTGCTTTCCGGCACGGAGAAGTACTTCCTCGAAATGAATATCAAGATTGACGTGGCCGCAGAGCGGGAGCGCATCACAAAGGAACTAGACTACTACCGGGGCTTCGTGGCCAGCGTGGAGAAAAAGCTTTCCAATGAGAAATTCGTGGGTGGTGCGCCTGCTGCCGTGATTGACGCTGAGCGGAAAAAGCTGGCGGACGGGCAGGAGAAGATGCGGATTTTGGAGGAGGGGTTGGCGAAGTTGGGTTAGTTTTCGTTGGGTGATAAACCAGCTCTGTTAGAGCTTGAAGCTCTAACAGAGCTGGTTTATCACCCAACGAAAACTACCGCTATTGTTTGTTTTCTCATGGAATTTTACCTTTATCCAGACAAAACAATATACTATGAGCGACCCATATGCCATCCCTTTACGTGCTGGTCAAACCTACCATATTTTCAATCAGGGAAACAACGGGGAAAACATCTTTACTGAACCTCGAAACTACTTGTATTTCTTGGATAAAATACGAGAGCATATCATGCCAATTGCTCAAATATTTGCATAATGCCTTCTGCCCAATCATTTCCATTTATTGGTTCGAATAAACTCATACGATGTATTGAATGTAACCTTGCCAAGCCGTTTTCCAAAGCCAATTTCCTATTTCGCTCATCGTGCAAGCTCAAATCCAGACGAAGCGGAATATGACGACATTATCAGCCAAATTCTGGCTCGACAATTTTCCAATCTTTTTTCTGGTTATGCCCAAGCTTTCAATAAAGCAAATGATAGAAAGGGCAAGCTCTTTTCATTACCTTTTGGACGAGTGCTGATTGAAGGACAAGATTTGTTCACCTATCTAATTTGTTATATCCATAGAAATCCGGTCCATCATCTTTTCTGTGATGATTATGGCATTTGGCCATATAGCTCCTATCAGGAAATATTGGAAAAGCTGAAAGGTGGAAAAGAAATAGGTACGCCCACGGCCAAGCCACACCTAATTGATAACGGTACAATGCCTCCAAGCATCCTATTCATTGAATTTTTGGAATTGTGGTTTGGAAAAACGGAGCATTACCTGATGTTGCATGAGGAAGCCAAAGAAAGATTGGATAGGAAATTTTTGCTCGAATAGTGTCTGCGAATCAGTCTGAAGGGGATGGTGAACCACCTCTGTTAGAGCTTGAAGCTCTAACAGAGGTGGTTCACCATCCCCTTCAGACTGATTTGGAATTTGAATTATGTGCCTTTTTTGGGGAAATTTCCTCTTCCAGCAAATCGTTGTATACATGATAAAACCAATCTTCGCCTTCACCATCCCCTTCCTACAGGCCTTTATCGACTGCGAACCGCCACAGGCACAAAACGAACAAGCCGTAATTATTGCTCCGCAACTCGTTGAAAATGAGGCAGGTAAAACCATCTCCCAGCGTTTCCAACCACCCAATGGCTTCGTCCGGCAAGCCGCTCCAGCCAATTCCTTTGGTCATTACTTGCAAAACCTACCATTAAAACCTGCCGATTCCCCCGTCCATTTATACAATGGCCAGCTTAAAGCCCGCCAATCCGCCCACGCCGGCGTGGTGGACATGGACACGGGTGACCGTGACCTCCAGCAATGCGCCGATGCCGTCATGCGGCTGCGGGCGGAGCATTTGTTTGCGCAAAAACAGTATGACAAAATCCATTTCAACCTGACCAATGGCTTCAAAATGGACTATGAGAAATGGCGACAAGGCTACCGGGTGAAAGTGGATGGCAGCAAGGCCGAATGGTATGCAACTAACGCTCTTTCAACAAGTTATGAGTCATTTCGGAAATACCTCGACTTCGTTTTCATGTATGCAGGCACCTTGTCTTTGTCAAAAGAATTGAAGCCCAAACAGGTGAAAGACCTTGGCATCGGCGACGTGTTCATCCAAGGCGGCAGCCCCGGCCATGCGGTCATCGTGGTGGATGTGGCGGTGAAGGAAAGTACGGGCGAGAAGGTGTTTTTGTTAGCGCAAAGCTATATGCCAGCGCAAGAGATTCATATTTTAAAAAACCCGAACGATGCAAGTTTAAGCCCGTGGTACAGAGCCGATTTTGGAGGGGAATTGGTGACGCCGGAATGGACATTCAAACGGGATATGCTCAAGGTATTTGAATAGCAAAAATCGTTTGAAGTGAATAAATCCTGTTCGTGCTATTCAAACTCATCAAACAATTCAAACTCAATAAACTAAATCATTGCGACCACCCCGTCGGCACCCTATCCCACCGATGCTTTTTCAGTTCAAACAAGGTATCATATTTCAGCCCAATCCCATCACTGCAGCCAATATTGGATTCCACGTTGCGCACCTTCCGCATACCCGGAATCGTCGTCGCCACGTAGTGGTTGCTAAGGATAAAACGAATGGCCATTTCCGCCATCGTCATGCGGGGCGGCAGGTAGGGTCGCAGCGCTTCAGCCCTATCCACGGCAGGGTGCAGATTTTCAGGAACGAAATAGGTCGCACGCCAATCGTCCGGCGGGAAGGTCATGTCCTTGGTCATGTTCCCGGTCAGCGTACCCTCATCGAAAGGTACACGGGCGATGACGCCCACGTTCAGTTCCTTGCAAAGCGGAAACAGCTTGTCCTCTGGGTTCTGGTCGAAGATATTGTAGATGACCTGCACCGTGCTGATGAGGCCCGTGCGCAGGGTTTCGAGGCTGTTCTCCGGCTCCCATCGGTTGATGCTGATGCCCCAATGGGCCACTTTACCTGCTTGGGTCAGCTTCGCAATGGCTTCTTTCCACTCGTCCTGTCCATGCCAGGCATCATTCCAGACGTGGAACTGCATCAGGTCAATCTGCTCGACGCCCAAGTTCTGCAAGCTGAGATTAACGTATTCCTCGATGTATTCCGAAGGGAAAACCTCTTCCAGCGTAAACTCCGGGCGACTAGGCCAAACCCTGTTTTTCGGTGGGATTTTCGTGGCGACGTACAGCCGTTTGTCGCTGTGTTTGCGGAGCAACTCCCCTGCAATGCGCTCGCTGATGCCATCGGCATAAGCCCATGCAGTATCGAAGAAATTGCAACCAAGCTCCACCGAGCGGTCGAGCGCCCGCTGCACTTCGGCAGCGTCGGTGTCCTTCCAACTGGCCAGGCCCCACATGCCGTAGCCGATTTCCGAGATTTGGTAGCCTGTGCGGCCAAGGGTGCGGTATTTCATGGTATTGGATATTAGGTATTAGGGATTAGGCATTTGGATACTTGGCAATGAATACCCAATATCCAATACCCAATACCAAGTCAGAGCAAAAGCGGTTGCAACATCGCCCCCAATTCCTCCGCCGTCAGGTCACGGGGATGGAATTGCTTGATGCCGTCCTTTGTTTTGATGAAAACAGCAGGCACTTTGCCGTCCCAGCCACCGGAGATGTCGTTGCGCCATTTGCCGTCGTTATCTTTTACTTGTAGTGCCTCAGCCACGATGCCCGATTTGCGCAGCACAAGGTTCACACCATTGGCCATTTTCTCTTCATCGAGGTTGACGGAAAGGAGATGCAGTTTGCCTTCACCGCTTTTGTCTTGGATGGTCTGAAGCGTCTGCTGCATTTGGATGCATTTCAGGCATTCGGTTTTCCAAAAACTGACGACAAGTGTCCCCGTCGTGTCAGCCTTGATTTTTGCCAATAAATCGGCTGGCGCAATGAGTGAGGCCGATTTACCGCTGGCTGCCGCCAATTCAGCGTTCTCAGCATCGGAGGTGTTGCCGGTTTGCTCCATGTTGTGTGGGAGGGCAGCCTCATGCTCGTTGGTGGTATTGGCATCATTGCCGCAGGCAGCAAAAACAATAGAACAAAAAGCCAATAAATAAACTGAAATGCGATGTGTCATGCGGTCATCATTGATTTGGCCGCAAAAATGCGAAAGTTTACAAACCAAAGCACCACGAAAATTCTCCCTATTTTCACGCCCTAAAATCCGTTCGATTTGAGTTTACGTTCCATCATTTTCCATCGGAAGAACATTTGGATACTCCTTGGCTTAGTGACCCTTCTCTTGGGTTGGCTCATGCCCCCCGCCTTCGTGGAGCGCTGGTACAGCCGGGGCCTGTTTATTGGGGTGAGATGGCTGTTCACGATTTTGGATAGTTGGCTGCCTTTTGCTGCGGTTTATCTTTTGGTCATTGGAGCAATTGGATGGTTGATATGGCGGTTTGGCTTTGCAAAAAAGACGTCTCCTCTTCCCTTGGCGAAAAGGCTGCTCAGCTTCGGCCACTCGCTGTTGGCACTGGCCAGTGCCGTCGTCTTCTTGTTTCAATGGATTTGGGGCTTCAACTATGGTCGAATACCTTTGGAGCAAAAACTTGGAATCGAACCCAAACCCTTGAATTTGAGCGAGTTACGAGCGGAACTGACGGCGGCAACAACGGACGCTGTCTATTTGCGGAAACAATTGTTAGAAGGTGCAGACTCCGTTATTGCGGAGCAAAAACTGACTCCTGATGCGGAAACCATGATGCGCAAGGCCTTGGTTAGGCAGCTTTGGGAGATGGGCTACCCTACCCCTGGCAAGGTTCGTGGCCGAACCATTTTCCCAAAGGGCACCTTGCTACGGTTCAGCACGGCTGGCGTTTATCTGCCGTTCACAGGGGAGGGCCATGTTGACGCAGGGCTGCACCATTTGCAACGACCTTTTGTGTTGGCTCATGAAATGGGCCATGCCTATGGTTTTGGGGACGAGGGCACTTGCAACTTCCTCGCATACGTAGCATGCACCCGTTCCGGCGATCCTTATTTGAAATATATTGGCTACCTCTATTACTGGCGTTACGTTGCCAGCGAATACCTCAATATGGCTCCATCAGAATATGAGCAATTCAAAAATACGTTGCCACTTGGCCTCCGAGCCGATGTGCGGGCCATCCAGCGGGAAATGGACAAGTACCCCGATATTCTACCGGAACTGCGTGACGCCGCCTACGACGCCTATTTGCAATCACAAGGCATTGCCGAAGGCATGAAGAACTATGACCGAGTGGTGATGATGGTGGCGGCGTGGCGGAAGAAACGCAATTGAAATGCATTCAATCGTTGTCTTTTAAGAAATCAATCCTTAATCGTTTTTGCTGAATCTTAATATTTTTTTCAAAATACTTAAACAATTTATTTCCGAAGCCGCTTTTGGCACAGATATTGGGTTTTCCCAATTGGTTCCTTTTTTATTAAGTTTGACTTCCCTCCAAATTATTTCATTAAGTTAATTCCAATTTTAACTTAGTCAGGCTGCCCTATGCCACTTTGAAGACCATCTGCATGTAAGTTAATTTTCAAACTATCAAATCATGTTATCTCACACAAAACTTTCACTTACAGCATTGCTGTTGTTGGTGCTGGCATATAATGCCTCCGCACAAACATTTGACCTTGGAAGCGAACTCACAGGTGCCGACCCAATTAGAACAACCAATGGCTGCAATTACCCTTCGTGCAGCGCTTATTGCACTTCATCTGGCACAGGTGACCACGCAGCGACTCCTTGCACTGGCATAATTACAGTACCAGCCGGGCAGTATGTCTCCATTTCATTGGCATCCAATACCTGTTCAAGCACCTCAGGATTGGATAATGGTGACAATGTGACCATTAACGGTTCGAACCTTCCGCAAGCGCCATACAGCAGTAATGAGTCGGTCATCTATTCTGCTTGCTACTACAATCCAAATAGTTCTTCCGTTGACATCACTATTGTGTTGACCGCAAACCGCCGTGACGAAACTATAAATGTCGACTACTCCATTTTCAGTTCTGACCCTGGCGGCTGTATTGCCTTGTCTTTACTGCCCATCGAGCTGACAGAATTTACGGCAAAGCAAGTACAAGGAGGTACAGCAATTCACTGGGGCACAGCTTCAGAGTCTGACAATGCTTTCTTTTCTTTGGAGAGGTCAGAGGATGGGATTAATTTCCGTGAAATACATCGTGAAAAAGGTGCTGGCACTTCAAATGAAGTGAAATCCTACCAATTCATTGATGGGAAACCGATAAACGGCATGTCATACTATCGGCTTCGGCAAGTTGACAACAATGGGTCTGAGAACTTCTCAAAGGTGATTTCCATTCATGGTAACAACCAAGCGGGTATCGAATTTTTTCCCACAATTGCTAATGAAACGGTATTTATTAGGTTTGATGACCCAACTTCAGTGGAAGGCTCAATTCAGGTGTTCGACCAATGGGGAAGACTCGTCAAAAATCTTCATTTTGGCGATGGAACCGAAGAGCTTACCATTCCAGTTGCAGAGCTGCTGCCAGGGCAATACACTTTGCTGTTAAGCAAATCGGAACAGCAAGTTGTGCAGCGCTTTTTCAAATTATAAACAGCTAGCACAAGAAGGGATTAGTAATTTGAAAAGCCCCAGCGAGTCATGACTCGTTGGGGCTTTTCCCATATTGACAAATGTTTTTTTTAAGCACCGCTGGGCCAAAGCCTTCTTAAGTGAGGTATTTTGCGACAAAGCAACAATTTTCCCTACCTTGACCCGCCTTTTATAGGCAAATTTTCAAAACAAACGATACTATGAACCTCAACCTCCACTGGCCCGATTACCTCATCATTTTGCTCTACTTCGGCTTCGTCATAGGCGTGGGCTGGCTCGTGAAACGACAGGTAAAAACCAGCAACGACTACCTCCTTTCGGGTCGCTCCATTCCGCTTTGGATAACGAGCTTGGCATTCATTTCCGCCAATTTGGGGGCGCAAGAGGTCATTGGAATGTCGGCCAGCGGTGCCAAGTATGGCCTGATGACCAGCCATTTTTATTGGATAGGTGCCGTACCGGCAATGGTCTTCCTCGGCCTGATGATGATGCCGTTCTACTACGGCTCCCGTGCCCGCTCCGTGCCGGAATACCTGCGCCTCCGTTTCGATGAAAAGACCCGAAGCCTGAACGCCATGACCTTCGCCGCCATGACTGTGTTTTCGTCCGGTATCTCGCTCTACGTGCTGGCCCGCCTGCTCGAACTCATCCTCGGCTGGGACTTCGACCTTTCGGTGCTGACGGCGGCGGCCATCGTGGCGGCTTACATCTTCACGGGCGGGCTTACCAGTGCCGTTTACAACGAGGTTTTGCAGTTCTTCCTCATCGTGCTGGGCATAGCCCCCGTGGTGGTCATTGGCCTTTGGCAAATAGGCGGCTGGGACGGCATCACCTCCAAGCTCGCCCCGGTTATGACCACCACTTGGGCGCACACGGGCAGTGCCGAGGCCAACCCGATGGGCATCACCACATGGGGCCTGATGGCGGGCAGCCTTTGCAGCAGTTTCGGCTATTGGTGTACCGATTTTTTGGTGGTGCAACGGGCCATGATTTCCCGCAGCCTGAACGAATCACAGCGCACGCCCATCGTGGCCGCCATCCCGAAAATGCTCATGCCCATCATCGTCATCGTGCCGGGCCTGATAGCGATGGCGCTGCCTTATTTCATCCAAAATTTCAGTCTGCCTACGGCAACGGACGGCTCGCCAGACTACAACATGGCGCTGCCCTCGCTCATCGCCCACTACTACCCTACCGGGCTGCTTGGCGTGGGTTTGACGGCGCTGCTGGCCTCGTTCATGTCCGGTATGGCAGGCAACGTGACGGCCTTCAACTCGGTATGGACCTACGATATTTACCAGCCTTTCTTCAAGAAAAACGCCCCTGACAGCCACTACCTCCGGGTGGGCAAAATGACAACCGTGGTGGGTATCGCCGCCTCGGTCGGGGTGGCCTACATGGCTGCCAACTTCAACAATATCAACGACTTCCTGCAAGTGGTGTTCAGCTTCGTGAACGCACCGCTGTTCGCCACCTTCCTCCTCGGCATGTTTTGGAAACGGACAACGGGGCACGGGGCATTCGCTGGTTTGTTGGCGGGAACGCTGGCCGCAGCGCTCGTCCACGGCCTCACCATTGCTGAAGGCAAAGGCGGCTGGCTGACGAACAATCCCATCGAAATCGCATCGGGCATTGCGCAAGCCTACCATATTGCTTGGGTAGCCTTTGTTGCCAATTTGGTGGTCACGTGGTTGGTCAGTTTGGCCACCAAACCTCTGGCAGAAGAGCAGCTTCATGGCCTCGTCCACGGCCTTTGGACGGATGGCGTGCCGTCAAAAGCCGAGGCCGAATCTTGGTGGAAGCGCCCTGCCACACTGGCCCTCGTGGTGATGGTGGCGGCGGTGATTTTAAACTTGATTTTTTGGTGAATGCCTTGAGGTGACATCTTTTTGCCTTCGACAAACTTGAATTTAAGCATGAATTTGGTCGGCAAAAAGGTGTCATCTCATGGGCGGTGGTTTCGAGATAACACCTTTTTGCCTTCAAATTTCTGCTAAATACAAAGTCGCTACCAGCAAAAAGATGTCACCTCAAAACTTTAAATCCTCATAAATGGAAAAACTCAACGACCTCCGTTTTATCATTGGCCTGTTCTTCGCCCTCGTCGGTGGCTTTTTGGTTTTGTTAGCCTTTGCAATGCAATACGAAATGCCTTTTGGCAAAGCCATGAACCTGTGCGCTGGATTGGCCATGACGATATTTGGCATTTTGATGCTTGTTTCTACAAAAAAAACTTGACAGCCAAATTAATCGATGGTAGATTTGAATCATCTATTCATTCAAAAAACACGTTATCATGCAAATACCATCCACTTGGCTCAGAACCGTAAAACCACGAGGTTACTTTGAGCGGCGCAAGTCGCCAGCAGGCGACAGTGGGGAAATACAAATCAAGCCGGATTATCAGCATGTACTTTACAGCAACGCTGGTGTTGAAACTGCACGTAAAGAAGTCCCTGTTTACCACCCCACTCCTTGGCCAATCAAACTGATTATAGTCACAATACTTTTGGGATTATTAGCAATTTTTGCTTGGCTCTACTTCATCGGTTGAACAATCCGGCGTTTCGTGGTGTCAATTGTTGGTTATAAAAATATTAGCAGTTTGAGCACCACCTTCACCATCCAAGAAAAAGAAGAAATCCGCAAGCTCTTCGGCCAACCGTTGGAGCAGCTCGACCTTGACACTTTCCGCAAGGCACACCGGGAGTTGCGCAGCAAGTACCACCCTGACAATTTCGAACACCTTGACAATGAGGCGGTTAAGGAAATGGCTACGGAAAAATTCCAAGTCATTGAGTCATTGGCAGGCCGGGTGGAAGCCTATCTTTCAGGCGAAAAACCTGCCGCCACGACTTATGCCAGCAACGTGGAAGACTACCTCCGCCCGGATGCCGTCTTCGCTGGCAAACGCCTGAAAATCGAAATCCTTACCTCGGACAAAGACCTGAAATACCACCTGTTCGGCACGTTTTACCGCTGGCTGCAAATGGGCGATACCTTCAAAATCCCCAACACGGGCGGCAGCATCGTCATTGACGAGGACTACAGCGGGCGACGCATAGGCTTTCAGGAGTCGGTGCGGATGTACCTCACTTTTGGCGAAGCCGACAATATCGAGGACTTGGTGAACTGGTTTTACCCAAAAATCATTGGACGGGCCGACAAGCTGTTGGTGGCCGGGGAAATCATTGAAATTGATTCGGAAAAAATTGTGCGGGCAATCAAGAAAGAGACCATTTTGCGCATCGGCGCAGGGGTTTGAAATGAAGAAATTGGAAATTGATGAAACTAATGGAAATTGAGGGTTAAAGGTAATCCCCCAATTCCTAATTTCTAATTTCCCAATTTCCAATAACTTGCCCCAAAAAATTAGCTGATGCAAATTCCACACCCACCACGTCCGTACATCCTTGCCGAAACCAATTGGAAAGCCGTTCAGGAAACGCAATTCGAGGTCGCCATCCTGCCTTGGGGCGCTACCGAGGCGCACAACTACCACCTGCCCTACGCCACCGACAATTACCAAAACGAGGCCATTACCGAAGCAGCCGCAAAACAGGCTTGGGAGCGTGGTTCGAAGGTCATCGTGTTGCCGAACATCCCATTTGGGGTGCAGACTGGGCAGCTCGACATCGCACTTTGCATGAACATGCTGCCCTCTACGCAATTGGCCATTTTGAAGGATGTTTGCGATGTGCTCGTGAGGGCTGGCATCCCGAAGCTGGTCATCTTCAATGGACACGGCGCCAACGAGTTCCGGGCAATGGTGAGGGAGGTCTCGTTTTTCTATCCTCAGCTTTTCACTTGCGCCTTGAACTGGTTTAAAGTGGAGCCGAAAAAGGGCTATTTCACCAATCTCGATGGCGACCATGCCGATGAGTTGGAAACCAGCGTCATGCTTGAAATCCAGCCAAACCTCGTGATGCCCTTGAGCGAGGCGGGCGATGGCTTTGTGAAAAAATGGAAGTTCAAAGGAGCCCAAGAAGGCTGGGTGACGGTGCAACGGGATTGGACGCAAGTGACAAAGGACACGGGCGCTGGCAACCCTTATGAATCAACCGTGGAGAAGGGCCGCCGCTATCTGGAGGTCGTTGTTGACAAAGTCGCAGATTTCTTTGTGGACTTGGCGGAGACACCAAGGGCGGGGTTTTATGAATGATAAATGGTAGAATGATAAATTAGGGCTTGCCCAAATTCATCATTCCATCATTCATCATTTCTAACCGGGTTCGCATAGTATTCCGGTAAGGATTTCCGCTCTTTAATCAGCAAGCAATAGGGATTGCAGCCCTCCGTGTTCACAAGGTCTTGTAGCATGGAAGGCCGAGGTTCGGCGCTCGATGCCATGCTGGGATGTGTATTCATGTTTTTGATGAAAAACACCCCTGCTACGAGGATGAACAGAGCAGCCATAGCAGATACCCAGCGCATGAGCACTACCCTACCCGATTCCTTTTTTTGGCCATCCAATCGGCTTTCCAATCGGTTCCAAGCACGAGAAGAAGGTTGAACTTTGAGCTTCTCGCTCCCTTCTTGAAATGCAGTGAATATGTCTTTACGAGAGTTCATTTTTTTTGATTTTGGACTATTTCGATTTCTTAATTTCCAATTTCTCAATTTCCAACCCGCCCCAGCCGCTTTTTCACCAAATCCTCCATCCGGTTTTTCGCTAAAATCAACTGGGATTTGGAAGTATTGATGCTGATACCCAATTCTTCGGCTATCTCCCGGTGCTTGTAGCCCTCCACCACGTAGAGGTTGAAGACGGTACGGTAGCCGGGCGGCAGTTCATCGAGCAGGCCGAGGATTTCCTCCGATTCGAGGCGCTCCACGATGGTGGGTTCCTCGCCGTGGTCAATGTTCGGGTTGATTTCCTCGGCATGTTTGAAAGGGTTGCCCTTCCGTAGGTGCATCAGGCACTCGTTAATCATGATGCGGCGAATCCAGCCCTCGAAGCTGCCTTCGAAATTGTACATTTCCAGCTTCGTCAGCACCTTGAAAAAGCCCTCGACCATGACCTCCTCGGCCTCGCTGGGGTCGTGGATGTAGCGCCTGCACACCCCAAGCATCACGGGCGCATGGCGCTCGTAGAGCATCTTCTGTGCTCGTCTGTCCTGTCGTTTGCAGGCGGCTATGAGTTCCTGTTCGGTCAAGTAGCGTAGGCGTTTTCAAGCTATACATGCCATTGAATGCGTTCGAATGTCATGTTTCAAGGTCAAAGATGCAACGAAACTGGTTTTTGGTGGATGGCTTTCAAAACAACCATTTTCAAGTTCATTTTTTATTTTTGCCAAACTTTTTTCAACATGCGCATTGAACACCTGGCCATTTGGGCAAAAGACCTCGAAGCCATGCGGGCGTTTTACATGAAATATTTTGGAGCAACCTCCAACGACCGCTACCACAATCCTACCAAACAATTCCAATCTTATTTCCTTTCCTTCGGCACGGGCTGTCGATTGGAACTGATGCAAAAGCCCAGTATCCCCGACAACCTGAACATTGGCGAAGCGATGGGCATCACCCATTTTGCAATGACCGTCGGAAGCGAATCGGCGGTGAACGAACTGACGGAGGAATTACGGAGCGACGGCTTTTCCATTGTCGGGGAACCTCGTTGGACGGGCGATGGTTACTACGAAAGCGTGGTGCTCGACCCGGAGGGGAATAGGGTAGAGATTTGTGCTTGATTGTTGGATTGTTAATTGCTAGATTGTTTTTCGGGCAGGGCAATTCACGATTTTGCCCTTATCTTTGAATCCTTTAAATCATTAAAAATCAGACGATTATGACTGCTGCAACATTAACAGACAGGGAAATGCTTAAATCAGTTTTGATTGAAGTAATCGAAGAAAAGCCAGAATTATTTAAGGCCATTTTCGTAGAAATATTTGCAGAAGGCAAAGCCAATTCGCTTTTTGATGAAGAAGCACACCTTCAGGAGCTTGACGCAATCATTACCAAAGATTTCAAAAGGTTTGACAAAGTTTTTAAAGCTCTGGCCTAATGAAATACCTTATAAAAAAGTCGTTTCTACTCATCAATCGCCGAACGATTGATGCGCATGGCGGAAACTTTGTACCTCCCGATAACTTTCTGCACGAGAGTGTCCTCGACTATACTTTGGAAGCTGTCAAGGAAAATGTTTTTGGCCAACCTATGTATCCTACTTTAGCGGATAAGGCAGCGTTTTATATGTTCCAAGTGATAAATGGCCATGTTTTTCAAGATGGAAACAAACGAACTGGGTTGGAAGCTGCTTTGGCATTTCTTCAAATTAATGGAAGGGAGTTGCTTTTTCCTCTCAGTCAAATTGAACTTGAGAGAAATAGAATGATACCTAAAAAGGGTAGTAATTCTGAAGAAATTCTCGAAAACTTCACCCTCGAAATGGCATCTGGAAACATCACACTTGAAGAAGCTCGATTATGGTTTTCCCGTAACCTTTTCGTCAATGCTCCTCCAGCTCTGGACATTGAAAAATTCAATCTTTAGTTTATCAATGCATTTATCCGACAACCACTACCACCTTACCAACGGCGTTGACCCGCTGGCCCTCGTTGAAAAATACGGCACACCGCTGTACGTGTATGACACCGCCATCATCGAGCGGCAGTTCAAACGGCTGGCCGGGGCATTCAGTGTGCCAGAACTGCGCATCAACTACGCCTGCAAGGCCAACACGAATATCAATATCATGCGGCTGCTGAAAAACCTTGGTGCTGGCCTCGACGCCGTTTCCATCCAGGAAGTGGAACTGGGCATCATGGCGGGCTTCGAGCCGAGGCGCATCATGTTCACGCCGAACAGCGTTTCGTTGGATGAGGTCAAACTGGCGCTGCAATTCGGCGTCCGCATCAATATTGACAATATCAGCATCCTGGAGCAGTTCGGGATGGAGCACCCGGAAATCTCGGTGGGCATCCGTATCAACCCGCACATCATGGCGGGAGGGAACTCCAAGATTTCAACGGGGCATATTGACTCCAAGTTCGGCATCAGCATTCACCAATTGCCGCACGTCTTTAAGGTCATCGAAACGACGGGCATTAAGATAGACGGCCTGCACATGCACACGGGCAGCGACATCCTCGATGCCAACGCCTTCCTGCTTGCCGCCGATATCCTGATGAACGTGGCCAGCAATTTCAAGTACCTTGAATACATTGACTTCGGCTCCGGCTTCAAGGTGCCCTACAAGGACGAGGACATCGAAACCGACATCGAGGAGGTGGGCGAGCGCATTTCCGAGCGGTTCAATCAGTTTTGTAAAGATTACGGACGAGACCTCGCACTCGTTTTCGAGCCGGGCAAGTTCCTCGTGAGCCAATCGGGTTATTTCTTCGTGAAAGCGACCGTCGTGAAGCCAACGCCGAGCACGGTTTTCATCGGTGTGGACAGTGGCCTGAACCACCTTATCCGGCCCATGATGTACGGCAGCTACCACCGCATCGAGAATATCAGCTACCCGCAGGGCAAGCCCCGTTTTTATACCGTGGTCGGCAATATTTGCGAGACGGACACCTTCGGCTCGAACCGCAAGATTGCCTCGGTGGAAGAGGGCGACGTGCTCTGTCTTTTCAACGCAGGGGCCTACGGTTTTTCGATGGCGAGCAACTACAACTCCCGCTTCCGGCCAGCCGAGGTGATGGTACACGAGGGCAAAGACTACCTCATCCGCAAGCGGGAAACCATGCAGGACATTTTGCGTAATCAGGTCGAGGTCAAGTTCGAGGAGGCGGTCAGCGTTGGAGAATGAGACCACGTTCTAACAATCAAATTAATCTTCCATGTTCAAAAGCATTCATTTACTTGTTCTTAGTTTATTGATAATCAGCTTTTTAAGCTGCAAAAACGATACTGCCAAAACTTCAGGAGACGCCTCGCCAACTGCCGACGAGCAACCCAAAAATGTCACAGGAGGCGTGGGTAACATTAATTTTATATCCAAGGAAAAAATCGTCTTGAACCCTAGTTCGGAAATCATTTTGCCGAAGGAGGGTGACACATCCAGTGTCGTGTTCTACCTCGCCACCCCGGCCGAAAATGCCGAGGGCAAATCTGGCTTATCGGAAAACGGGCTGTTGCGGAGCCAAATACTGACCATGACAATGGCCAAAGCAGGGTTGACAATCGTGTATGTGGATGGCAATTCTGCCCTGCAAACCGCCACTCAACTTGCCGCTGCGAATGCCGCTGAACTGAACACTTTCAAGGAAGAAAAAGCCATAGAGACCATGAAGATTTTGTCGAAGAACTATAGGGGCAAAAGAGTGATGGTTTGCGCAAAAGCCCCCATTATTTCTATGATGGTCGGGCAGTTGACCGGTCAACCATCCCCAGCCGTGCCTGACTATCCTAACAACAATATTTATGTTATCGTGTCGAAAGGTATCGGGGATGGCAAGTTGAACATCATCAACTATTGATTCAAACTTAATAAGTAAGTCCGTGAAATTAGGTTAGATTATTTGTTGCGCAAGCAATTGATTGTCAACACAATACCGAATTCCTAATTCCTAATACCCACTTACCTATATTACCGAAGAGGTGCGGCAATTGTAAGTCGCACCTCTTTTTTTGTGCCTTGACCATTCCCTTGTAACATCCCCCTGCCTACTTTCGTCCCCAGAAAAAAGACCTTCACCAAACACCCGTTTATGTTAAGCAAAGCATCCTTTTCCATTTTTTTACTCTATTTATTAATTGTTGGCTCCGCAATTGCCCAAAACGAATTCATCACCCTTGCCGGAAAAGTACTGGACAAAAAAACTAAACAGCCAGTGCCGCTCGCCCATGTTGGAATCCCAGAAAAGGGAATCGGCACCACAACGGGCTTCGATGGTGGTTTTGTCTTCAAATTGCCGAAGGCAAACGCAAGTTCAAGGCTGACGGTGTCGTGCATGGGCTACGAGACTTATGAAAAATCGGCAAATAGCTTTCAGAATGGGTCAGTCATTTACCTTGACCAGTCCAATAACCAGCTCGCTGAAGTTGTGGTCATGGAAAAGGACGCCATCATGAACATCATTCGGCAGGCGGTGAAGAACATTCCCAAAAACTACCCTACCCAAGCCACCAACACCCTTGCCTTCTACAGGGAATCACTCACAGATGACAGCTTGCGCTATCGCTACCTTGCTGAGGGGGTCTTGAATGTGCATAAAACCAGTTACAAAAATGAAAAGGAAGGTCAGGTTGGACTTGTGCAGGGAAGAAAAATCAACCTTCGAGACCCCTTGGATACTTCGTTCTATTCTGGCCTCAGTTCCGGCCACATGGCTGCACACCGTTTCGATTTTGTGAAAAACCGGGAAGATTTCATTGACGAAGCCTATTTCCCCTACTATAAATACTGGATTGAACGCACCACCACCTACAATGGAAAACAGGTTTGGGTGATAGGCTTTGGCAAAGAAGAAAACCCTACCACCGCTGGCAAAACCAAGAAAAAGAAAAAGAGGAGCTTGGCCGACAGGTTGACTGGAAAGAAGGAAGGCGATGATGGAGCCACTGCCTCCGCAAGGATGAAGGGGCGAGTTTTCATTGAAATGGAATCGTTTGCCTTCATTCGGGCCGAGTTTGAAATCACAAAGGAAGGACTGAAAAAGGGCATGGACTACCCATTGTACGTGGGCAGTTGGAAGGCGAACAAATACGTGGTGAACTATAGGAAGCATGAAGGCAAGTGGCATTTTGGCGATGCCCTTCGGGAAGGGGTGCGCAGCAATGGCGGCCAATATGCCAATGAAATCAAGACCACGGAAATCACGGACCAATCGGGCAACCCGATACCCTACACGGAGCGGTTGGAACGAGGCAATGAGTTCGTACAGTTGACGGGCAAATACGACGAGGACTTTTGGAAGAACTACAACGTGACCCCAATGAGCGAGGGGCTGACCGAAAGCATGTCACAATACAAAAACATGCTCAAGGCGCAGGAGGCGTTCAGCGAGGCCAACCTTTTGGCCATACAGCAAAAAAAGGATTCTATTGAAGCTGCCGAATTGCAGCGCAAAAAAGAAGAACTGGCCAAGAACAACGAAATCACCAAAGAGCAGCTTGAGGATGTGGACTATGTGCCGGAGAGCCTGCGCAAGGTGGACAATGTCAAGAAGAAGTTCAGGAAGACAAAGATGATGTTTGGCCTCGGAACCCACCTCATTTCCTCTGGTATTAACCCATTGACCATCAATTATTTAGATGGCGATGGCGACCAAATCTTATCCCTGACGGATGATATCCCAAACCGTGATTTCGAGGTGATTGGCCGCTGGGAATTCGACATAGCTTTTCATAAAAACATGTTCGTGCGCTTCGGCTGGGGCTTCGATTTTTGGAAAAGCACCTATCGGGAGCGGGGTATCGGCCTTGGTTTCCAGACCAACATGCGGCCCAAGCATAGGCCCATCATTTTGCGGGGCGTGGCGCAGTACAGCTACCTGCGATATTACCGGATGCTGGGCAATGCGGAAAACGACTATGGTAAGTTTAAAGTGGAAGGCGAGCGATTCAAAGGGAAGGAAGTTCGTCTAAGTTATGGCAGTCGTTTCCACAACCTCAACCTCTCTGGAGAATTATCCATTGAATTGAACAGGAACAGGGAGCTTTATTTCAGGGGTACTTACCATCATGCATTTGCCCACAACCAGGACGTTTGGTTCAAGGAAACGAGGCAGCCCTCGCGCAAGGACCACCGCTTGCCCATCAGCGATTCAAGGTTGGCGGTTATCAGTAATGATGCACCTTTCGAGGAACCCATCATGCCCTTGGAAAGCTGGTCGTTCACGGTCGGCTTTGTGTTCAAGTAGGAAGGGGAAATTTAGTTCTCAATGTCTTCTGAGTTGGCCTAAACTTTTTTGTGACTTCATTTGGTAACCACCAGTGTACCAGTGGCAGCAACTGATTGCGTTTTCACTTCAACGAGGTAAATTCCGCTTGGCCAAACAGCGGCTATATGGGTTAACCCGTCGTTAATTGCATACAATTGGCCTTTGCCTTGCCATACCAGCTTGCCGTTCGCATCCATGATTTTTGCCGTCAAAATTTCGTTTGCATCAAACAAGCCATTAATGTACAATTGAACAGCGTCCTTGGTGGGGTTGGGCACTATTTTCATGTCAATTTGAAGGTGTTTTTCCGTTGCTGGCGACAAATTATTCAGCAACAGGTTCCCATTTGGTAGGGAGGCTCCAACCGCATCAGCGCCAAAATCAAAGTGCTTTTGAAAATTGCTGCCGTCGAGCCCTAACGAAAATAATACGCCTTTGTCATATTCGCCTCCCCTTGTGGTATTACCATAAATGCGATTGTCCGGACCTTCTATCAATGTTTCTGTAGGTGAAGTTCCTTCAGTTCCAAGGAACTGGTGAATCACCTCGAAGCCACTGCCATCTGTATTTAGGGAAAAAACCTTTCCTTGCGCAGACAAACTACTACTGGTAGTGCCATAAAGTTTGCCGTTTGAGGCTGCCATTAAATCACAGTTCGGATAGGTTAAGTCCGTATTGTCAAACAGGTGGAGCAGTTGAAATCCAGTTCCGTCCTTCCGTACCTTGAATGCAGTACTACCATTTATGGTGCTGCTTTGTGTGGTGCCATACAAGAAGCCGTCGGACATTTCTATAAGGCCCTTGTAAGGGAACCTGGACTCAGAATTGGCGAAAGAAAACACCACTTCATATCCTGACCCGTCCTGGTTGATGGAATAAATGCTCCCCCCACCGATGGGCATAATATTGGAGGTCATGCCGTACAACTTGCCGTCCGAGGCTTGGAGTAGTTCGCCCACTGGGTTCCATTCCGTGTTATTGTCGAAATTATGGTGGACGGTGTAGTTGCTGCCATCTTTGTTCATCGAAAAAAGCACGCCCCGGTTAGAGGCACCGCCACTGGTTGTTGTGCCAAATAATTTTCCATTGATGGCCTCAGTGATGTTGTCCGAAGGGAATTTACCAGTAAAGCCAGAAAAATGGTGTATGGTCTGAAACCCAGTTCCATCTTTATTGGCTTTGAATATGGTGCCACCGTCCTCTATCCCTCCGCCCCTGGTCACACTGTAATTTTTCCCATCGGACAAGGTTTTCAATCCGCCCGTCGGCCCAAACCCCGTATTGTTGATGGCCGAAAACTCGTAGATATTGGTGATGAAATTGCCTTGCATATTCAACTTGAATAGATTTCCCCTTGATAAGATGCCCCCTATGTTTGTAGTTCCAAAAAAGCTGCCATCCGGTGCTTCTTCTAATGCGCCGAACGGGTTGACACCCGTTGCCCCGTTGAAATAATGGGATACCACGTAGTCGCTGCCGTCTTTGTTCAAATTGAAAACAACTCCCGCATCATTAGGGCCGCCTTGCCAGGTCATGCCAAAGAGCCTACCGTTGCTGGCTTCAATCAGTTCATTGAAAAGCGGTAACCTGCCATTTGCACCATCAAAATATTTGATGACCAACACTTCAAGCGTTAAGGTATTCACACTGAAAATGCAACCGTTGTAAGAGTTTCCGTCCAAGAACGAAATTCCGTACAGCAGCCCGTCCGAGCCTAAGCAGGGCTGCCCGAAAGTACCGGCAGGGCCATCTGAGTAGGAGAACTGATGCATTACCTCGTAACCCAATCCGTTCTTGCCAATGCGAAAAACCACTCCTGCGCCATCCGTCCCACCACTGCTCGTCCATCCATACAGCTTGCCGTCAGGGTGCTCTATTACCCCTCCAAATGGGACGTTCCCATCGCTTGCGCTGCCAAATGAATGGAGCACCGTAAAACCGGTGCCATCCAATTGGATTTTAAAGATGGTGCCATTTGCGTATTCCCCGCCTTGTGAGGTGGTTCCGTAGAGGTAGCCGTCCGATCCTTCAATCAATGTCCATGCTGGATTGTTCCCATCATTATCGTTGAAATGGTGCAGTACCTCATAGCCAGTTCCATTCATGTCCAATGCGTAAACCACGCCAACATTGTTTAACCCGCCGCCCGCCACGCCGTACAGTCTCCCGTCGCTTGCTTCCAATAACTTCCCCAAAAAAGGAGAGGCACCTCCCACCCCATCAAAATCATGAATGACAGTATAGTTAGTCCCGTCTTGGCCAATCTTATAGATTAAGCCATAATTATGCTCGCCACCTGCTGACACGGTGGCGTAAACCATGCCATCGCTTCCTATCATCGGAATCCCACTGGCATTGTAGCCGTCAACTTTGTCAAAGCTAAAATACACCGCTTCATTGCTCCCATCATCGTTCACGGCATAGATAGTGCCCGTGTTGTTGTTGCCGCCACCGGCTGAAATCCCAACTAACTGGTATTGCGCTGAAAGATGTGCTAGGAAAACTATAGCAAAAGAAATGGAGAAGAAGGTTTTTTTCATGGCCAAATTTTTAAATTAAATAGCCTTTTCCAGTACGGTAATTTTAATCCCCCAGCGGGGCAATAAGTTGGTAGTCAATATATTACATCAGTCGCTCAGTTAATGTAAACCAAGAGACAGGCAACATTTTGCCCCACTGGAGCTGCTCCACTTAGGAATTGGATATTTCTACAACGTGTTGCCATGATAGAGCGATTTAGTCGTAAAATTAACGGACTCAAAAAGGTTAATAAACTTCCGCAATATAGATGTTTTCCTGGTATTGCAAACAATGATTTACCACCGAATCAAAGACGCCCCCCAAGTGAACCCGCTTCCAAAAGCTGCTATACAGATGAGGTCGCCTTTTTTCACCTTACCGGCTTCCCATGCTTCGCAAAGCGCAATCGGAATCGTTGCGGCGGTGGTGTTACCATAACGCTGGATATTGTTCCAAACCTTTTCGTCTGGCAGGCCCAGCTTTTTCTGTACAAACTGACTGATGCGCAAATTGGCTTGGTGCGGGATGAAAAGGTCAATATCGGCAGCCGTCAGCCCTTGGTCATCGAGTACTTCTTTGATGACTTCGGGGAACTTGGTCACCGCCGTTTTGAACACCAATTGGCCGTCCATCTGAGGGTAGGTCATCGCCTCATCCATCATTTTTTGCGTCAAAAACAATCCGCCAAACTCCTGGCTTTCGTCGTAGCCAAAATCCGTTTCCTTGTCATGGTAGCCACTGTGGCAGCCGGGGTTGATGAACGCCAATTGCTCGGCATGGGTGCCGTCGGAGTGTAGTTTGGAAGTGAGCACGCCTTGGTTGACATCGTCAGTTGGTTGAAGCACCACGGCCCCTGCACCATCGCCAAAAAGTACGGTCACGTTGCGGCCACGGGTGCTGTAATCCAAGCCCATTGAATGCACTTCTGCCCCGACCAAAAGGATGTTCTTATACATGCCACTTCGCACGAACTGGTCGGCGACCGTAAGACCATAGACGAAGCCAGAGCATTGGTTTCGGATGTCGAGTGCCCCTATTTCAGTATGGGTAATGCCCAGTTCCCGTTGCAGCAAAACGCCACAGCCGGGAAAGAAATAATCAGGGCTGAGGGTGGCGAATAGGATGAAATCCAAATCGGCAGGGGTGATTCCCGCTCGCTCGATGGCTATCCTTGCGGCCTTGGCCCCAATAGAGGAAGTGGTTTCCTCATGCCGTTTAGCGTAGCGCCGCTCAACGATGCCACTCCGTTCCTGAATCCATTCGTCGGTGGTATCCATATGGCGCATGAGGTCGTGGTTGGTGACGACTTGTTCGGGAACGTAGAAGCCGATTCCGGCAATTTTGGTACGTGGCATAATCAGTTGTGAGTTTCGAGTTGTGAGTTTGGTAGTGAAATATTTTAACTGATTTGTTTAGAGGGTTTAGAACGGGACAAACTAAACCTTCTAAACCACCTAAACTTTCTAAACCAAGCTGCCAGAATCAGTTAAAAAATACCACTTCCGTGAGTTTTTAATGGAAAAAACTAAACGGCGTTGGCCAGTTCTGGTTGACGAAGTTCAACCACGGCTTTTAGCTTTTCCACCAAGGCATCCACTTCCTCCATTTTGTTCAAATGGGAAAATGAAAAACGGATGGTCTTGCGGCCCTGTTCGGCACCGATGGCGGTGAGGACATGAGAACCAGCGGCTTCAGCCCCAGAACTACAAGCACTGCCCCCAGAAGCGCTCACCCCGGCAATGTCCAAGTGGAGGAGCAGGAGTTCCGATTTTGCCGAAGGTGGAAAAGAAACAGAAAGCACCGTGTATAGAAAATTAGGCTCATCTTGACAACCGTTGAACTGTATGTCCTCAAAAGTTTCCAATAGCCGCTCCTTCAAATAGCTGCGCAATTCGGTGATGTGATGGCGGTGCTCTTCCAAGTTGGTGCAGGCCATTTGGAGGGCCTTGGCCAATCCGACAATCCCATAGGCGTTCTCGGTTCCACCCCGCATGTTGCGCTCTTGGCCGCCACCGTCTATGTACGGCTTTAGCATGGCTTGGTGGTTGATATAGATAAAACCTACACCTTTCGGGCCGTGGAATTTATGAGCGCCCCCAGTCAGGAAGTGAATTTTGGTTTTTGAGACATTAATGGGGAAATGGCCCATCGTCTGCACGGTGTCGGAATGGTAAAACGCACCATAATTTTCACACAGCTGGCTGATGCGTTCCATATCCGTCATCGTCCCGATTTCGTTGTTGCCATGCATCAGACTGACCAGCGTACGGGGGTTGCTGTCGTCTTGCAGGAGGGATTCCAGTTGCTCGTAATTTATGCAGCCTTGCTCATCCACATCCAAGAGTACCACCTTGACACCTTGCATGGCAAGCGTATCAAGGGTGTGAAGTACGCAATGGTGTTCGGTGGGCTGGCTGATGATGCGCTGAACGCCAAGGTCCCGGACAGCACATTTCAGTGCCATGTTGCTGCTTTCCGTGCCTCCGCTGGTAAAGAAGACTTCCCCGATGCTGGCTCCGATTAGCGTCGCAACCGTTTTCCTTGCCTCTTCGATGACGGCCCGCATGGCCCGGCCTTCGGCATGGATGCTGGATGGGTTGCCAAATTGCCCGACCATCAATTGATGCATGGCATCAATAACTTCGGGAAGCATGGGAGTGGTGGCAGCATTGTCAAAATATATTCTCATGGTCGTTTTTTTGCTCAAAGTGTGTTGCTTGCAAAATTAGGAAATCTTCCTTGGTGCTTGCCTATCTTTGTACCGGAATTGCTGTTTTTCACAAAAACAAACAGAATTGAAGAACGAAAACAACGAGTGGTTCAAGAGCTGGTTCAACTCCCCTTACTACCACCTTCTTTATAAGAATCGGGACGAACAAGAGGCCAAAAACTTCATTGATAGGCTTCTGGAGAACATAAAACCAATACCCGCCGCCACGGTCCTTGACCTTGCCTGTGGCAAAGGCCGCTACTCCCGCTACTTGGCCGAAAAAGGCTACTCCGTGACGGGCCTCGACATTGCAGAAGAAAGCATCCGCTACGCTCAGCAGTTTGAAAATGAGCACCTTAGCTTTTTTCAACACGACATGCGCCTACCCTACCGCATCAATTACTTCGATTATATTTTCAACTTTTTTACCAGTTTCGGTTATTTTGAAACGGAGAAAGACCACCTAAAAACCGTCGTGAACATCGGCAAGGGGCTGCGGCCCGATGGCAAGTTCGTACTTGACTTTTTCAATTCAAACAAGGTCATACTAAACTTGAAACCGGAGGAAACCAAAACGGTGAACGGCGTCACTTTTCATATCAAACGCAGGGTGGACGAGGAGGGTTATATCCTGAAAAACATCCAATTTGAAGACCAAGGCCATCATTTTGATTTTACGGAGCGGGTCAGGGCTTTTACACTCGATGACTTCCAAACCCTTTTCGGCAAGGCCGGAATGAAAATCGCCCGAACCTTTGGCAGTTATAATTTGGATGAATTTGACGAATTGGCGTCAGATAGGCTGATTTTGGTGGGATGCAAGGCAGGATGCTGAATTAACCTTTCCTTTGGATTTTGGAAATTAAGTAAAATGCTACCTTGTGGCATTGATTTTCACCTTAAATCCAATTTCCATGATGCCTTCTCTACCGACATTTTTGGCTATACCAGCCTCAGCAACACCATCGAAATTCGTGGGTAAAAACTATTTCTCAGCCCATTTCTTTGGGCTTCTACTTGCCTTCATCCTGCTGTTTAGCATTGAGGCAAAATCACAATGCCCTCCTGCGGGAACGCCCTTCTTGGGAGATTTTTGTACCGAAGCACCGCTATTTTGCAATGGGCTTGATGGCTATTGCGGCACCCTGAATATTATCAATAACCAACAGTTTTTCCCTGGATGTAACGCCAGTACGCTAAACAATGATGATTGGTTGGCTTTTGTTGCTGGCAGCAATGAAATATCCATCTTAATAACTCCAAGCAACTGCCAGGTTACCAACGGGCAATCAGGTATGCAAGCGGGCATTTATGCCAGTTGTACCACCGATGCCAAGGCATTGCAATGTGATTGTACAGAAAATCCGTTTATTCTTTCTTCAAACAATTATACTGTAGGGGATGTCTATTTCCTGGTGCTCGATGGTTGTGCTGGCGATATCTGTGATTACCAAATAGATATGATAAGCGGCTTCACCGGCTGCCAGCCGACCATCAATGGCCCTACCCCGGTTTGCTTGGGAGATACCGTTACTTATGCCTTGGTCGGTATTGAATCATCAGCAAGCATCGAATGGCTCCCTATCCCGAATGCCAGTATCATGGGAAATGGCAATACAGCAGAGGTGGTTTGGACATCGTACGCTGACTCAACGGCCGTTTGTGCCTTGGTCACCGCTAATGGCCAAACGAGCCAACAGGTCTGCCTCGATGTTGTTTTGATTCAACCTTCAACAACCACCCAGGGACCGTGTTCCTCTTGCGATTCCTTGCAGGCCGACGCAGGTGCTATCCGTATTACATGCCTGGTAACATCTCTTGATACCATCATTTGGGGCGCTACCAATATCCCCACCTCCTTTGCCAGTTTTCAATGGCTGCTGAACGGCAACGTGATTTCGACGACGCAATCTGTACACGTCAATGCACCGGGTCAATACATTCTTAAAGTAACCAATACCCTCAACGGTTGCGTAGCCAGTGACATCATGGAGGTAATTATTGACTTTGTAGCACCAACTGCCTTAGCTGGCGAAGATATTACCCTAACCTGTGATTTTCCTTCTGTAAGCTTGGATGGGACTGCCTCTTCCATTGGCCCTCAATTCCAATACAATTGGACGGGGCCGGGCACTATCATTGACCCCAATTCACTGACTCCAACCGTTAACACACCTGGAACCTATATTCTGACCGTGTTGAACACTGAAAACGGATGCGTCTCATCGGATTTCGTTATAGTTGAGGCTGATTTCGAGGAGCCTACAGCAGACGCCGGGCCGGATATGTCGATTGAACCTTGCTCCAGCCCCACTGCCAACTTGGATGGAAGTGCCTCCTCCTCAGGCCCAGCATTCTTTTATGTATGGGAAGGGCCAGGCGGCTTCATAGACTTCAACCAAAACCCAACTGTTTCAGAGCCGGGGGTATATACACTTACTGTTATCAATGAAGAAAATGGTTGCTCCGCAACGGATGAAGTTGATGTTATACTACTTTTTGTGGAACTTCAATTTCCAATCGTAACCACACCAGATTCATGTCACACCAATTCAGGTACTGCTACAATAATAACTGGTGACCCTTCCTATCCTGTAACTTGGAGTAATGGAGAGACCACCACCACCATCACGGGGCTTGCAGCAGGCACCTATTACGCATATGTAACTGTTGGGTTTTGCCAATTTAGCAGCAGTGCTGTTGTTGACAGCTTAGCCTGTACTGGCGTTGAAGAGGTATTCAAGGATGTGTCAGTCACCGTTCTGCCCAACCCCAACAATGGTCAGTTTTCCTTGCTACTTGATTTGGCCTCGCCCGCAGCACTGTCCCTTGAAATGGTGGACGTGCAAGGGCGGGTTGTCGCCAACTTACAAGCCATGAAAACCTTCGACATGGGCCAGCACCGCCTCGATTTCCAGCACACTTGGCTGCCGAGCGGTACGTATTATTTGATGATTAAAAATGAAAAAGGGAAGATGGGGCTGAAGATGGAAGTGGTAAGGTGAAGCTTGGTCAATTGTTGAGGCAGCACCTGCAAATGGCCTTCCCAATTCTGCCTAATGGAACGTATCTATAGGTCATTTGCAGGTATCGCCTCAACGATAGCGGTTCCTATTTTTTTGTGAAATACAAGTAAAATCAACCTTTTCCGCTATTCGGTCGAGCTATAATCAGTCTCTGCCTAACTGTAATCGGTCTCTGCCTAACTGTAATCGGTCTCTGCCTAACTGTAATTCGTCTCTGCCGAGCTATAAACGGTTCTGGGCGCACTATAACTGGTTTCGGGCGAACCATATCTGAGCTCCGTCAAAATATACTCGGTATCGGTCGAATCATAACTGGACTCCGTCAAACTTTAACTGGTATCGGGCGAACTAATACTGGTTTCAGTCGAACCATAATCGTTATCAACCAAGCAGTTGTTTGAACCTTCCTAAAAAAACCTTACAGACTTTGGGCTAATTTTTATGGTGGTTTACATACAATTTGTCAAATCCTGAATGAAGAAAACACTTGCTTCCACTAACGCCGCAAGCGCCTTCCTTGCCATCGCATTTTTCCTGATTTCGGTTGCAACCTTGGGCCATTAATACTGGAATGGCATCCGGGGCCATTCATGCTTAGTAACCTGCGCAAAATAAGAAGTCTGTGTTTTCGGCGGCTTCGCCGCCAAAAACACAGACTGATGGTCATTTTGAGGCCGCCTCTGGCGGCCTCAAAAAGAACAACTTATTTCGCACACATTTCTTGACCACTTCGTGGTCTTTTTGAAGTAAAAGAGGTGGGTAAATTCAACTGTTTGCCAACATGGAATGCCTCAAAAAACGCTCTCTCGACGAACCACCGAAGGCGGTGAGGTGGGGAATTCCCTAATTGTAGGGCATATGCACAAAACCTATTGCCGTAGCGTATTCATTTGTTTCCTTAAAATTGCAGCCAATCATGCGGCGCAATTGAAATCTTCGTTTTGCATTCTCGGAAATGAAATTGACCTCGCTAATTTATATCATCAGCTTTTTATGAAACGAATTTTTGTTTTATCTCTTCTCCTATTTTCTTTGCTTGCAATAGGTTGTGATAAGAACTCAGAACCCGCTATCAAAAACCTAAAAATTGCGGTCATCGGTGACAGCATCGCTAAAGGCTCGCACCTTGCCCGCCTTTCCACAGAACTTGACCCGCTTTTGCCTTCGGAATACGAGGTGACCAACTACGCCGTGTCGGGCACTTGCGTGGTTCGTGAATGTTTCGCCCCGATTTGGAATACGGCAGAGTTCGAGAACATGCAAAAAGACGAGCCGGGAACCATCATCGTCATGTTGGGCACCAACGACGCCCATTCAGGGAACGCAGCAGTGAGGTACCAATTTGAAACGGACTACCGGGCCATGCTTGATGTGTTTAGGGCAATACCCTCCAACCCAAGGCTCTTGCTTTGTTACCCGCCACCCCTGTATGCCTTAGCGCCAGTGAATGATTCGATAGTTGTCCATGATTTCATTCCTATCATTGATAAAATCGCCAACGACTACAACCTGGAAGTGGCAGACACACATTACAAGGTGACAGACTACCCTGAAAACTACCCAGATAGCCTTCATGCGAATAAAGCTGGGTTGGAGACCTTGGCGAAGATTGTGGCAGAAGCTTTGGATTTGTAATACCGGCCTCACCCTCGCCCTTTGCATCAGGTTGTTCAGCTGCTCCTCCTTATTACTTGAAATAGCTTCCGCTGCGTCGGAACAGGGCACACTTCGGAGTATAACGTCACCTTTTGGGTTGGCACGGAATCAGCGTTTTCCCAAGGCTTATAAGTCATGCGAAAGCGGTGACATCTTTTTCGCCTCGATGAATTTGCAGATATGCACTGCGTTAAAAGCGAAAAAGGTGTCATCTCGTCTCCGCATCCTGCTTTGGGGTAAAACGCCAGTATGGAAGCTGTTTTTTTTAAATACTTATTTTGTATTCCATTTTATGCCGTTTTCTTCTAAATAACTATTGTTCACCATGCTGAAAATCCTTTTTGTACCATTAGTTTTGTCTTCCAGGATTATTTTATTTCCTTCAAAACTGGCTTGAACATCTGATACAATATCACCGGTCTTTAATTCTATTATATCTTTTGATTTAAATGTCAAAAAATCTGGCCCACCTAATGCTGGGTCAATATTAGCTGAACCTTCTGGTATAAATGTTTTGCCATAAATCCATTCATGGTCATTTGCTTGATCAGTTTCCATTTGCGCCGTTGTTTCTTTTCCCGCCCCTTGGTTACAGCTACAAAAAGACACTAATGCGCCTGTCAAGATTGCTAATGAAATTGATTTAATAGTCATTTTTTTAAAAAATTTAGTTGTCCATTTTCCGGCAAAATTGCCACTTACTTGTTCTTTTTTAGGTCCTGACAGCATGTTTTCAAGTACCCCGCAAAGCTAAAAACCCTACTTAACATTCCAAACCCATGCTTTTTTTATTTTCAAAAAACCCCAACAAAACCACGTCTTTGACGGACCTGTCCATGTCATAAGAGCAAGCGTTGCTTCAAAGAAGAGGTGACATCTTTTTCGCCTCGATAATCTTACATTTTGCTCCACTTTAAAAGCGAAAAAGGTGTCATCTCGTTTCCGAAGCCCGCCACCGCATCAAGATGACACCTTTTTCCTTTTGCAATGCCCAATCATTTGGAAGCGCCAAGCAAGGAAAAAGATGTCACCTTGATGCTTTCACGGCTTCAACTTCGCCCGCTGCATCGGGTTCTTCACCTGCTCCTCTTTATTCTTTTTATAAACCTGAAACAGCTTCGGCTGCGCCGGAATGGGCTTGGTGTTGTTCTTTTCATCAATATCCGCCGTTTCCAGATAAGGGTCGAGTTTAATAGCAGTCACTTGTTTTTCCTTCACAAAAGCCTTGGTCACGGCATTCTCGTTCTTGCGCCATATCTCGGCGGGGATGCGCTCGATTTCCTTCGTGCCATCGGCAAAAGTCCATTCCAAGATAATCGGCATCACCATGCCGCCTTTATTGGTGAAGCGGAGTTCGTAGTAGTTCTTTTGGCCAAACTTCTCCTCTTTTTCCTTTTTGTCAAACGCCTCGGCATACAGCGTCACTTTTTGCGTCAGCACGGAATCGGCGTTCTCCCAAGGCTTATACGTTGTGTAGAAGTCCACGAGGTCGGGGTCGGCCTCCACGGCGAATTGCATCCCGCTTTCCCGGTTCCTTATTTTTGAAATATCCTGAAAAGGCTCCTCGGCCCGGTTGGTATTGGTGATTTCCTTGGGTTGTGGGTTGTTTTCCATGTCCACTTTTAGCCAGGCGATGCTGTCCAGCGAAATGTCCACCGGCTCTATTTCATAAAACCAGCCCCGCCAAAACCAGTCGAGGTCAACGCCGCTGGCATCTTCCATCGTGCGGAAGAAATCGGCGGGCGTGGGGTGCTTGAAGGCCCAGCGTTGGCAGTATTCCTTGAAGGCCGCATCGAACAGCTCCCGGCCCATGATGGTCTCCCGCAGGATATTGAGGCCAGCGGCAGGCTTTGCGTAAGCGTTTTGGCCAAATTCCACAATATTGTCGGAATTGGTCATGATTGGCTCCAACTGGTCGGGGTTCGATTTCATGTACGGCACGATGGTATGCGCAGGGCCACGCCGCAGGTTCCAATTGTTGTCGAATTCGGCTTGCGCCAAGGTCTGTATGAAAGTGTTCAACCCCTCGTCCATCCACGACCATTGGCGCTCGTCGGAGTTGATAATCATGGGGAAATAGTTGTGCCCCACCTCGTGGATGATGACGCCGATGGCACCGAGTTTGTTGCCCTCCGTGTAAGTCCCGTCCTCCTCTGCCCGTCCGAAATTGAAGCAAATCATCGGGTATTCCATCCCGCTGGACGCCTCCACGCTGATGGCCACGGGGTATGGGTACGGGATGCTGTATTGGCTGTAAGTCTTGAGCGTATGCGCCACCGCACGGGTCGAGTAGCGGCTGTAAATCGGGTAGGCTTCCTTGCCGTAGTAGCTCATGCACATGACCTTTTTGCCGTTTTCGTTGTAATGCGGCACGGCGTCCCACACGAATTTCCGGCTGGCGCCCCAAGCGAAGTCCCGCACGTTTTCGGCCTTGTAATGCCAGGTTTTCAGCTTTTTGCTGCGACTGGCTTCGTTCTTTTTGGCCTCGTCCAACGTCACCATTTCCACGGGTTCGGTGGCCGTCTGCGCCTTTTGCCAACGGGCGAGCTGCTCCTTCGTGAGCATTTTATCGTAGTTCTGGCATTCGCCCGTGCTGGCCACCATATAGTCGTCGGGCAGGGTCATTTTCACCTCGAAATTGCCGAAGGTGAGCGCAAACTCGCCCCGTCCGGTGAACTGCTTGTTCTGCCAACCCGTCACATCCGAATAGACGCAAAGCCTTGGGTACCACTGGCTGATGGTGAAAATATAGTTACCATCCTTCTCGAAATACTCGTAGCCACCCCGCCCCCAAGGGCCTTTGATTCGGTTGACGAGCTTGTAGTTCCACTTCACGTTGAAGCTGAAGGTCTCGCCCGGCAGCAACTTTTTCGGCAAGTCCACCTTCATCATCGTCTGGTTGATGGTGTATTTCAAAGGCTTCCCTGTTGCGTCGGTTATTGCCTCGATATTGTGGCCGTACTCGGTTAGGTCTTTCCATTGTTCCATCATGTAGAGCGCCCGCTCGTCCATCACCTGCTCCACGTTGCTGCCGTTGAAATGGTGCATGTCGTTGTGGCCAACGTGCTGGTTTTCATCCAGTTGCAGCCAGAGGTAACCCAGCGTGTGCGGCGACTGGTTGTGATAGGTGATCAGTTCCGTGCCACTCAGCCGTTGGTTTTCGGTGTCCAGTGTTGCGTCAATTTTATAGTCGCAACGCTGTTGCCAATAATCCGGGCCGGGGGCACCATCCACGCCCCGGTAGGGCGTCGGGTCGGGCAGCACGTGTTCGAGCTGCTCGAATTTGTTGCCGTGGTTGGATTTGACTTGGGCGGAGAGGAGGCCCGCCATGAACATTAATGTGAGAGTAAGTATTCTATTCATTGCATTGATTGACAGGCTGTTGAATTTGATTTCAGCTATAAGATAGACGATTTAAGATATAAGATTGGAGCGTACGGTCAAATCTTATATCTTAAATCGTCTATCTTATAGCTGAAATCAATTAAAAACTAAACTCCCCCTCCACATCCCCCGCATTCAGCAGCTCCGTCTCCCGCCCTTTGCCGGGCAGCAGGGCATAGACCATGTTCGTCTGCTCCCGGAATTTCTCGATGAGGAGTGAGTTCTTCACGTTTATCTTTTTTATTTTTTGGGTAAAAACGGGCGTGGAAAACGTGGCCAGCACTTGGTCGTTTTTCTGGCGAATGGACTGGAAGGTGAGGGCCTGCTTGCTGCCATTCACGCTCAGTTCGAGGTGCTTGAGCACGTAGTCACCAATGGTCTTGCTGGCGGGCAATGCGGCATTCGGCTCGCCCGTGAGGGTGGCCGTCAGGTCGTCAATGAATAGATAGACCTTCACCTCGAAGGCTTTGGTTTCTTCCTTATAAACGACTTCGGTCACGCTCATTTTGAAGGCGTGGTCTGCGTTGCCGAAGGCAAATAAGAACGGGAATAAGAATTTGAATATCAGCATTTACGTAGCAATCTAAAGCTGTTTGGTTGAGTTGAAAACCAGCCCTGTTAGAGCTTGAAGCTCTAACAGGGCTGGTTTTCAACTCAACCAAACAGGTTCTGCAAAATCAACACCAGCGCCCCGCCGCCGCCCAGCCCGGACACGTAAAGGTTCCAGTCCCGATGGGCAAGTTTCAACCATTGCGCTAACAAGAAATACAGCCCAAAAAACACCCCCACTATCATCAACTGCCCCACCTCGATACCCACGTTAAAAGCGAATAAAGGCAGCACGATATTGCCCTCTTCGCCCATCAGCGCCCTGAAATAATTGGCGAATCCCATGCCGTGAATCAAGCCGAAGAAAAGGGCCAGCAGGTAGCGAAGGATTACTAAGCCCGACGCAGGAGGGATTGGTAAGCCTGAGCGGGCATCTGTATCTGCTACAGGGCTTACCAATCCTTCGTTCCTCAGGCTTAGCAATCCCTTACCGACAATATTGTGCAAACTCGTCAGCACGATGGTTACGGGAATAAGGAACTCCACCAAATCGCTCGGCACTTGCAGGATATGCAGCCCGGCCAGTACCAGCGTCAAGGAGTGGCCGATGGTGAAGGCAGTGATGAGTACAAGCAATTTCCGCCAGTCCGTCCAACGATAAACGGCGCAGAGCGTGACCACGAACAGCATGTGGTCGAATGCCTTCAGGTCGGCGATGTGGTGGAAGCCGAGTTTTGCGAAGCTGAGGAATTCGGACATATTGGTGATTGGTGATTGGTGATTCGTGATTGGTGACTGGGAAGTTCCGAAGCTCCCCAATCACCAGTCACTAATCACCAATCACACTATTAAGGCTTGAGCGGTTTCCGTTTTTTCGCCTTCTGCATCATGTTTTCGCCCTGCTCGAACTTGTGCTTTTTATAGACCAGAAAGGTCTTTGGTTCGGTCGGCACGGGGCGGGTGTTGTTCGTTTCGTCCACGTCCGCAGTCTCCCGCCAAGGGTCGAGCTTGATAGACTTTACCTCTTTGTTTTTCACAAAAACCTGCGTGAATTTCTGCTCGTTCTTGCGCCAAATTTCGACGGGGATGCGCTCGATTTCCTTGGTGCCGTCGGCAAAGGTCCATTCCAAAATGACGGGGGTCACGAGGCCGCCTTTGTTGCTGAACCGTAGCTCGTAGTAGTTCTTGTCACCGAACAACTCCTTTTTTTCTTTCTTTGAAAACGTCTCATCGAAGCGAATCATTTTATTGGTCTGAACGCTGTCAGTTGTTTCCCAAGGCTTGTATTTTGTATAGAAGTCAATCAGCGCAGTGTCTTTTTCAACAGGGAACTGTTTCACTTCTTCCCTGTAACGGGTCTTGGTCAGGGTCTCGAACGGAGCTTGCAAGGTATCGGTGAACACTTGTTCTTTGGACTCTGGGTTGTTTTCCAAATCCACTTTCAGCCACTCAATGCTGTCCAAGGAGATGTCCACTTTTTCGATGCCGTAGAACCAGCCCCGCCAGAACCAGTCGAGGTCTTGGCCACTGGCATCCTCCATCGTGCGGAAGAAGTCGGCGGGCGTGGGGTGCTTGAAGGCCCATTTTTCACAATAAGCTTTGAAAGCGTAGTCGAATTTCTCCCGGCCCATCACCGTTTCCCGAAGGATATTCAGGGCCGTGGCAGGCTTTGCGTATGCATTTGCGAAGTAGTTGACGATGTTCTCCGAATTGGTCATGATTGGCTCCAACTCGTCGGGGTCTTGGTTCATGTACCAAGTAATCATGTGCGGCGGGCCTTCGTTCGAGTCGTAGTTGTTGTCCCATTCCTGCTCGGTGATGTACTGCATGAAGGTGTTGATGCCCTCATCGAACCAAGCCCATTGGCGCTCGTCGGAGTTGATAATCATGGGGAAATAGTTGTGCCCCACTTCGTGGAAAACGACCGTCAAGCAAGCGTTTTTGGCCTCTTCGGAATAGGTGCCATCCTCTTCCGCACGGCCCGGATTGAAGGCAATCATCGGGTACTCCATGCCGTTCTGCGCCTCCACGCTGATGGCCGTTGGGTATGGGTATGGGATGGCGAATTTGCCGTAGGTGTTGATGGTGTGTGCAACGGCTTTGGTGCTGTACCTGCGGTAAATCGGGTAAGCCTCCCGTGGGTAGTAGCTCATACACATTACGGGTTTGCCGTCCTGGTTTTTCACCGACATTGCATCCCAAATGAAGCGGCGGCAAGCCGTCCATGCAAAGTCACGCACGTTCTCTGCCTTGTAGTGCCAAGTTTTCAGGTCTTTGGATTTTTTCTTTTTCTCCAGCTTGTTAGCCTCGTCCAAGGTCACGATTTCGATGGGTTCGCCACTGGCTTTTGCTTTGTTCCAACGAGCCAACTGCTCCGGCGTCAGCATCTGGTCGTAGTTCTGGCAGACGCCCGTTCCGCCCACAGTGAAGTCGTTGGGCAAGGTGATTTTCACGTCATAATCGCCGAAGTTGAGGGCAAACTCGCCCGTGCCCGTGAACTGGTCGCTTTGCCAGCCCTCGAAGTCGGAGAACACGCAAAGCCTTGGAAACCATTGGGTTATGGTGAAAAGATAGTTCTCGTCTTTTTCAAAATATTCGTAGCCGCCCCGCCCGAAAGTGATATTGTTCACCCGGTCAATCAGCACATAGCTCCACTCAATATTGAAGTCGAATTTCTGGCCTGGGGCCAACGGCTGCGGCAGTTCCACCCGCATCACCGTGTTGTCAATGAAATGCTTGAGCGGCGTGCCAGCATCGTCCGTTACGGACTTGATGCGGTGGCCATACTCCTCGAATTCCGTCCAGGATTCAAGCATCCGCATGGCTTTTTCGTTCATGTTTTTGCCAATATCGTGCGGATGGGCGTGATGAAGGTCGTTGGTGGAAGCGTGTTGGTTCTCGTCCAATTGCAGCCAAAGATAGCGCAGCGTCTGGGGGGAGTTGTTGTGGTAGGTGACATGCTCCTTGCCTGTCAGTTGGTGCTTTTCCGGGTCGAGGGAGCACTCAATTTTATAGTCCACTTTTTGCTGCCAATATTCAGGGCCGGGCGAGCCGTCGGCGGTGCGATAGTCGTTGGGGGTCGGCAAAACGGCGCCAAGTTGCTCAAAAGCATAGCCGTGGTTGCTGCGCTTGGGGGCTTTCGGTTCTTCTGCATTTTCTTTTTCTTGTGCAATCGCAACAAGCGACAATAGGCTGAAAATCAGGGAAGTACAAAGTTTTTTACTAAAGTCAGACAGGTTCATTTTCGTTTGTTTGAATCGTGAAAAATGGATTTGCGAAGGTAAAGGATTGGAAATAATTGAAGGGGATGCATTTGGTTGCGGTGTACCAATTTCATTTTTGTTCTAAGTACACTGTAAACTAAGTTTACAACATTTCGGCTTGGTGTTTTATCCAAGAGGATTGAAAAATTGCTTCGCAATTTTTCAATCCAAAAACTTCTCTCCCGGCGGTGGAGCTTGGGGACTGTCGTCCCCAAACCCCTGCTTTGAAAAGGTCTATTTGTTTAGCTTACACTGTACTAAGTCAGACAACGTCAAAATAAGACTTCCAAACTTTCATGAAAATTTGGAAGTGGTTGTTTACATTTGCCCATCCAATCGAATAGTGGCTGCTCCACTAACCTCCCTCCAACCGATTTTTGAGCAGCCTCACCGGCAATCTACCCATTGATTATTGATTCCTGTAAAACAGTTTTGGCAAGCAAAGCCACTGCTGATGGAAAGGTTATTCCATCACGCAACAGCTTTTGAATAATACTCCAAGTAATTGGGGTCAAGTGAATCATTAAACTCCCATCTCATGGCAATTTTTACAAACACTTACCGTGCGGCAGTGCTAGTATTGGCAATGCTTTGTCTCGCCTCATTCACCGTCAACAATCAAGCTGTCCGAAACCTTGAAAACAATGATGGCAACCCTTGGACTATCCTTGATAAAAGGGACGGTATCATCATTTCCTACGACATTCAAGATTGCTTGAAAGAGCACCTGCTGCTCACAATCAAGGTCATGAACGATACAGATAAGCCCAGAAAACTGCGCTTCCGAGTAGATGTCCACAATGAGGACGGCACAAGGGAGTCCTATAATTTTATCAAAGCCATTGCAGCCTACACTACTGAAAAAGCTGATTGTTCAGAGCAATCCAGGATTTCTGGCCTGGTACGGATGCTAAAAAATGCGACAGAAGAATCCAAGGTCACGATTCACTTTTCTGAGGAGGAAGGCTCTGCGTCCAATTAATTGCCCTTCCTATTTCACCCCAAAAAAGAAGGCCACACCGGTTGCCCGGTGTGGCCTCATTAAATTCAAGGGAATCAGCTTAAATCTGGAATTATAATTTGCCCACCATCAATTGTTTGGCGACGGGGCGCTTGCCCGGTATGTTCACCCAAACAACATAGTGGCCTTCTTGTATGTCACGGAGGTCCATTTGATAGTACTTGCTGTAAACCTCGCCCACTTGGTAAAGCTTCACTTGGTGGCCAAAGCTGTTGAACAAGGTGATGGTTACATCCTTCTGGCCGATGAAATCCTCCATGCTCAACTTCGTAAAGCTATTTGCTGGATTCGGGAAGATGGACAATGTACCCAGCTTGGCGTAGTTGATGGTTTTCACATCAGAATATTCCGTGCGGCCATCTACGAGGTCGAGGCGTAGTCGGTAGTAGTTGTCGCCAGTTGCAGGCTCGAAATCATAGTCCTCGTACAGCTCAACATTTGCACCGCCTCTTGATTCTTGCAGGGTCATTGGCTCGAAGTCCACGCCGTTGGTTGACCGTTCAACGGTGTAGGTCGTCACATCCATGCCGCCATTGTGCTTCCACAGGATTTCAGCATGCTCCTCCTGTTTTACCACATCGAAATCGAATTGACCATAGCCCATGAGCGCCGTGCTTATGGAGACCGTCTTGACTTTCTCGCAAATCAAGGTGCCATTAGCATTCAAGTATTTTGCCTTGACAGTGTAAGTGCCGCAATAGAGGCTGACCGTTTGCGAAGCTCCACAGTTACCGTAGCAACTGAATACTTGGTTGCCCCAGCTATTGAATATTTTAACCGAAGACGAAGGTGCACCGCCCAAGCCAGATATAGTAATTTTCCCGATGCCGCCATTGATGACAATGTTATCACAATTCGGCGTAATGGAAGGCGGCGTGAATCCTGGGCAGTTCGTGGCATCCGCACAGCTTGGGCAAGGTATTTCAATGACGAACTCGTAGAGGTCTCCACCAAAGCGGTCTTTCCATTGGCCCGAAGTTTTTTCCAACACAGCATAATCAGCATTGGTACAGTTGTTCACGCTGAGGTTGTTCGGTTCGCCGGAAGCCCAGTTGGTGTAGGCAGGGCTTGCGCTGTTCACCCACTTGAAATTGCCCTCCGAAGCTTCATCCGTTAATCCAATCCAAACCGTGCTCGACATGATTTTGCTGCGCACAAATTCGTTTTCAGCGGCATCGTTGATGATGACCAAGTAGCCTCCCATCCCAGCGGCTACCCCAGCAGCCTTGGCCTGCGACCAGGTGAAGTTGTTACCGTTGGAACAATAATACTTGCTGCCATTGAAGGTCCCCATCAATATCAGGCCATTCAAGTTGTCTGGTATCAAGGCGCAGTTCGGGCCGACTGGTGTGCCTGCACAGCCACAGCCATTGGCAGTTACTATGTCGTTGGTCGTGTTCGGATTGCCGTCATTGCAAGCAGTGCCTGGTGTTGCCGGGTATGCTGGATTGGTTGGTTGGCAGTCGTTTTGGTTGCAGACGCCATCGCCGTCACTGTCGCCACCAAGCGCAGCGCATGGGTCTATCGGCGTGCCAGCGCAACCACAGCCATCGGCAGTTACCACATCATTGGTCGTGTCCGAGTTGCCGTCGTTGCAAGCAGAACCGGGTGCCGCAGGGTATGCTGGGTTGTTAGGCTGGCAGTCGTTTTGGTTGCAGATGCCGTCGCCGTCGCTATCGCCGCCAAGAGCAGCGCATGGGTCAATCGGCGTGCCGGCGCAGCCACAGCCATCGGCAGTTACCACATCATTCTCGGTATTAGGATTGCCATCGTTGCAGGCAGAGCCAGGTGTGGCAGGGTATGCAGCATCGTCAGGTTGGCAATCATCGTCGTCGCAGATGCCATCATTGTCCAGGTCATTGCAAGCAAGTTGCACCGTCACTTTTTGGAATTTGTCACAAATCTGTGCATAGGCAACCGTATAGTATTTTGCACTGACATAATAGTATCCAGCAGGCAGGTCATTAACCGTCTTAGTTGCTCCGCAATCTCCAAAGCAGTTGAAGACAGGCTGGAAACTTGCATCCATCAGAATCATGGAAGTAATGGGTGCGCCATCCAAGTTGGTCACCGTCACGGAGCCAGGCCCAGCTGTGATGCTGATAATATCGCAGTCTGGTGTATTGCCAGTGCCGCAGTCAGGGTCAACATCTACAAAGATGATATTTGACTCAATGAAGGTCGTACAACCAACCCTGCGGACACAACGGAGAAAACAGGTGCGCTCAGTTATTGGGCCAAGGTCGAGTGACAAGCCCGTAGCGCCCGGTATCATCTTCCAGAACGGGTCAAGTCCAGCAGCAATATCAGCAGCCGTAGTGGTAGGTGGCAGGCATTGTGGGTTGTTGGTAGCTTTCAGCCAGATGATTTCGAGGTCGCCTGTACCACCAATAGGAGAAAAACAGTTTTCAATTATTGGGGTATTGCCATTGCAAGAAATGGCCGAGTTTGCACAGTTGGCTCCAAAACCGATATTTCCCCCCATCTGAACGTTGTCGCAAACCGGCTGAACAGGTGTGCCAGCACAGCCACAGCCATCCGCTGTCACAGCATCATTTTCCGTATTGGGGTCATTGTCGTTGCATGGTGTGAATGGAATCGCAGGATATGCAGGGTTTGTAGGCTGGCAGTCGTTTTGGTTGCAAATGCCATCACCATCCGTATCGCCACCGAGCGCAGCACATGGGTCAGCAGGGACACCCGCACAGCCGCAGCCATCAGCGGTGACTGCATCGTTCACGGTGTTCGGGTTATTGTCATTGCAAGGCGTAAATGGCGTTGCAGGGAAGGCCGGGTTGTTCGGTTGGCAGTCGTTGTCGTTGCAGACGTTGTCACCGTCGGTATCCCTAACTTCGAGGGTGATGGATTTCGATTTGATGCAACCGTTCACATTCACAGTAGCAGTATAAACGCCTGCATTGGCGAGCTTCACGCTGTTGGAAACGAGGATGTCGTTGTAATTGGCGGTGAAGCCGTTCGGGCCAGTCCATGTGGTCGGGTAGCCGTTCGGGTTCACACTGAGCACTACCTTGCTGCCTGGACATTCGGAAACAAAACAATCGTCAAGGTTCGTCCAAGCGCCATCGTTGATGCGCTTTTCGCAGACCATCGTGTAGTTGTTTGCGCCACATGGGTCATAAACTTCAGAGCAACCAAAGACCTTGATTTCATCAATATCCCAAACAGCGTAGCCGCTTGTGCCTTGGCGGCAATAGCCAAGGATTTCAAAACTGAAAGTCGTTTCACTCGTCACCGAAAAATCTGGGTCACCGCTGAAGTCCAACGTCTCCAATGACCAACCTGATGTAGTCGGGATGTCAATCTTTTTATAAACTTCGTTGCCGTTCACAGTCACCCGTACCCCGTACTTGGAAGGCGGGTCATTGTCTCCATAGCCACCGCTGACCCATTGGTAATTGGCAGGTGCCATTTCATAGAAAGCAAGCCTCGAAATGGAGGCCTTGTTGCCAGCCACAGGCTTGATGGTGATGGAAAACTTGTTGGCGTTGTTGTCACTATTGGTGAAGGAACAACCATCGGTAATGCCGTGGCACATGCCGTAGCCGCTCGCACCATAGTTGCAGGAGTGGTCGCCGAGGTTCGACAATATCGAGGCATTGACGCTGGCAAAACCTGTTGGTGTGGTGAGGCTGGGCGTGAACTCTGCATAGCTGCTTCCTGCGCTGCATGAGTTCAGGTTCCAATAGGCAAGCTGCTTGTCGCAACCTGCGGGGCCATTTGAATTGCAGCCTCCTGAATAGACGATGCAGCTTTGTGTATAGTTGCTGCCAGTCGTGTAGGTGCTGATGTAGTCCCCATTCGTTTTGCGGAACACCCAATCCTGGTTAAAAGCGCAGGAATAGTAGGTGTAGCTCCCGCCATAAGCTATCGTGTTCTGGTAGTATTCAACTCCCCAACTTTTCTTGTAAACTTTGATGTCGTTGCAGCCATTGTTCTTGAGGGTAAGTGTCACTGTCGCATTCAGTGTAAAGGAAAGAAGCAGCATCGAGAAAATGAGCAGGAAGCCCCTGGTCACGTTACGACATATACGGGTATTGTCGTCTGATGCCGCAATGGCAAGTGCGTAAGTTGTTTGCATTCGTAAGAATTGGTTTGTTTTAAAAAAAAATTTACTCATCAAGCTGTAGGGGGACAGCAAACGGGGGGAGTTATCTTTAAATCGTAAGAATTGTCAAATCAAAAACTACTTGACCCAAGCCATGCTTTGGCCAATAAAATATGGTCGAAAAGGAAATCTCAATATGGAATGTAAACAAAAGCTAATGACGTTAAATGCCAATGATAGCGATTGTAGAAACCAAAATGTACGTACTTGAGAAGGAGTTGTAATGAAAGGAAGGATGTGTAATAATGAGGATGCAAATTTAGAGTTCAAACTGCCAGCTACGCAAGCCCAGAATTTTGGTTCGATTTTTGCAAATTCAGCTATCAAAATAAATCATTTGGGTCAATAAAAAACTAAGTTGCTGATTTTCAGCCATTTTGATAATTTTATAAAACGCTTAAATGAAGTTTATTGCTTGAATTTTATAGAAATTTAAGTAGAAAAATAAAGGTGGCACGGAATGAACCCGAGTCACCTTTATTATTAAAACGAAATAAAACGGGCTTTTCAGCAAAGCATCAATGCCTTTTAATTACGGCCTCTGTCCGTTGCACTTTCCCATCAAATTTTATCACCAAAAAGTATAGCCCCTGTACCAGCCCATCCGTTGAAAGGTTTACCGTCACTGACTCGTTTGGAATGGAGGCCGATGTGATGCGGCGACCATCCGGACTGTAAAGCTCACAGGTAACTTCCTTGGCATTATAGCGGTCTATCAATTCGATGTTCAACGTTTCTTCAAACGGGTTCGGCCAGACCAATGCAAACTCGAACAAGCCCTGCACTTGCACTTCCACCGTGTTCGACCATGCCACCGAATGGTCGGGGCCAGTGAAACGGACACGGTACTGGTTCAGTCCCCGCTTGGCCTCATGGTGCATTGCCTTGTATTTCATGTAGCCATTGAACTCGGTTTGCTCATCGGCACTGCCAATAGCAATAAACTGCCCACCGTTCCATGACCATTCCACCTCAAAATCGGCGTCTTCCACCAGTTCCATTGGATAGAGCCAATCCACCATCACATCGGTCGGCCCCATGTTGTTGGCATCAATGATGATGGCATTGCCGCAGATGGATGGACTGTTGCTTACAGAGATTTGGTGCACATCCGTAGAAGTACAACCATTGGCTACCACCGTCAACGTCACAGTCTTGACACCCCAAGTATTCCAAACGACACCGTTCACATTCTGGGTTGTGGCAGTTGCTGGCACACCGTCCCCAAAGTTCCACAGGTAGCTCGCCCCTTGCACGTTGCTGGCCGAAGTGAAATTGACCAGATCGCCCACACAGGTAAGTTCGGGGCCAGTAATTGCAGCTACTGCTTCGTCGTCCACAATAATTGCTACGATATTCGACTCCAAGAAGTCAATACAGTTCTCCCGCCGTATGCAGCGCACGAAATAGGTAGTTTGGTAAATCGGGCCGGGCGCATAGTTTGGGCCAGTGGCTGTTGGAATGCCTTGCCAAGAGCCATTGAATGGGCCTGGCTGGTAGTTGTACATCCAAATATATTCCAAGGCACCGGAACCACCCGTTGCAGGAGCCGTCTCCGTCAATGGGGCCGGGACATTGCCTGGGCCACAAAGCGTTTGGTCGCAGCAGATCGTGCCAGGGAAGGTCACATTGTCGCAAGGTGGGCCGAAATGGAAGCCCGCATCAATGGTCGGGTTGACTTCGCCGGAGGCGATGGTATAGAACACCGTCATGTTCGTCAACGGGTTCACGTCGCTGTCCACGGCGTCGTTGTTGCCTTGGTTTTGTGGGCTGAGCAGGTAGCCGGTCGGGTTGCCAAACGTCAGCTTATAGGAGCCAGGTTGTACCACGAACATGTACATACCAGTATTGTCTGTATTTATGGTTGATGAAAATGAGTTTCCGTAAATCGTTGTGCCTGTGACGGTTACGCTGACCCCGCCCAGTCCAACTTCCCCACTGTCTTGTATGCCATCTATGTCGGTGTCAATCCAGGCAAAGTCGCCCAGTTTTGCGGGAGCATACAAAGTGAAACTGCAATTAGTGGTGCAGCCCGTTGCATCCGTCACGGTCACGGTGTAAAGTCCGGGGCCGAGGTTGACCGCTGTTTGGGTTGTTTGCCCATTTGACCAGAGATAGGTATAAGGCGTGGTGCCGCCTGATACTACCGCCGTCAGCCTGCCATCGCTGCCATTCAGGGTGGTAATGGGTTGCGCAAGCGCAATATTGCATGTTGGCGCAGCCACCACATTTATGGTAAAGGTCTTAACGGTGGTGCAGTTATTGGCGTCGGTCACTGTCAGCGAATAATTTCCACCCGACAAATTGGTGATGGTCTGTGTGGTCTGCCCATTCGACCAGTGGTAACTATAGGGCGTTGTGCCACCCGACACCACGGCTGTGGCCGAGCCTTGGCTGCCGCAGGTGCCATTCGTTATATTTACAGTGGCAACCAATTGGGTCGGTTGGTTGACCGTGAAGACCTGCGTTTTGGTGCAACCCGTTGCATCACCCACCGTCACTGTGTAGCTGCCTGCCACCAAGCCATTGATATTTCCGCTGGTAGAGCCATTGCTCCAAAGGTAGCTGTATGGCGGGGTGCCGCCGGAAACCGAGAGGCTTATGCTCCCATTATTTCCATTGAAACATGAAACGTGCTGCACATTGCCATTGATGGTGAAAAGCCCGCCCTGCTGTATGGTTACGCTGGCCGAACCGAAGCATCCATTTGCATCCGTAGCTGTGACCGAATAGGTGCCTGCGGTGAGGCCTGTTGCCGTTTGCGTGGTCTGGCCATTTGACCAAAGAAAGGTGAATGGGGCCGTGCCGCCTACCGGGTTGGCAGTAGCCGAAGCCGTACTGCCAACACAAACGAAGGACGGTGCAGCGATGTTAATGGCCAGCCCTGCTCCCAATTGCACTGATGCAGAGCCTGATTTCGTGCAGCCATTGCCATCCGTAACCGTTACAGAGTAGGTGCCTGGCGGCAAATTGCCGATGGTCGCTGTTGTACCGCCATTGCTCCACAAATAACCGAGCGGGGCCGTTCCGTTTGTCACGTTGGCCGTAGCCGTACCATTGGTGGTGCCATTGCAGGAGGTATTGGTAGCGGTCACGTTCAGGTTCATCAATGGGAAAGCCGCTACCGTGGTCGAGCCTGTTTTTATACAGTTATTGGCATCGGTGACCGTTACGGAATAGCTTCCAGGAGCCAGGTTGCTGATGCTGGCCGTTGTGGCCCCAGTGCTCCATTGGTAAGTATAGTTGGGCGTTCCTCCAGTGGCCGTTACCGCTGCTGTTCCGTTTGCTCCGCAACTGCCTGAATTGCTGAAGGTGAGCACAATGGGCGTTGGCTGGTTTACCGTGACGCTTTGCGACTTTGTGCAACCGAGCGCATCCGTTACGGTCAGTGAGTAGTTGCCTGCGGCAAGGTTAGGCAGATTGGCTGTAGTGGCTCCTGTACTCCAAAGGTAAGTAAAGGGCGAAGTGCCCCCCGTCAGGTTGGAGGTAATACTTCCCGTGCTTGCTCCATTGCAGTTCACATGCTGTACGGCCAGGTTAAGGTTCATGGCGGGGCTGCCAGTTATCGTCTTCGTGGCCGTTCCCACGCAGCCTTGCGAGCTTGTAACCGTGATCGTGTAGGTGCCGGCGGGGAGATTGCTGATGGTTTGGGTATTGCCTACACTCGCTCCAGCGGAGTTCGTCCACGCGAAGGTGAACGGGGCCGTGCCATAAGTGACATTGGCCGTAAGGCTACCATTATTGTCGTTTCCACAAACGAGGTTACTGCCCGTGATGGTCACGTTCAGCGTCATCGGCTGGGTGACGGTGGCAGCAGCCGTAGCCGTACAGCCCTGCGAATTGGTAACAGTTACGGTATAAGTGCCTGCGGCAAGGTTGTTAATAACCTGAGTTGTACCGCCATTGCTCCAAACATAGGTGAAAGGCCCGGTTCCACTTGGGTTGGCCGTGGCTGAGCCATTTGTTGCTCCGCAATGGCTGGCATTGGTCACTGAGGTCGTGACCGTGAATGCGGGTGGTGCAGTCAGTGTTACTGAAGCCGATTTGGTACAGCCGAGTGCGTCCGTAACCGTCAATGAATAGTTGCCAGCAGGCAGGTTTTGGATGTTCGTTGTGGTAACTCCGGTGCTCCAAAGGTAGCCGTAGGGCGATACACCCCCCGATACGCTGGAGGTGATGGAACCGTTGTTATTGCTGGCGCATGTCGGGTGATTAGGGGTAAGATTCAGGTTGATATTGCTCTGGTAGATGAGCGTGGTTGTCTTGGTGGCCGTGCAGCCAAACTTGTCCGTAATTGTCACCGAATAAGTTCCGGCAGGCAGGTTCTGGATGGTCTGAGATGTACCCCCATTGCTCCACAAATAAGTGAATGGAGCCATCCCGCCGACAGGTTGGGCCGTTGCAATGCCAGTGTTGCTTCCAAAACAGGTTGGTTGGGAAACGGAGATGTTCGCCCCAAAATTCCCAGCCGCCGTCCCTACCGTACCTGATGCCGTGGCTGTGCAGCCATTGGTGGCCGTCACCGTGACCGTGTAAGTTCCAGGCACCAAAGAGTCAATGGTCGCATCGTTTTCGCCATTGCTCCAAAGAAATTCATAAGGAGCCGCCCCCCCTGTCACGTTGGCAGTCGCCGTACCGCCCAGCATGCCTCCACAGACGTGGGGTGTGGTGGTCACCTGTACTGTAATCGGCGGCCCAATCCATTCGCAGCCCACGTAGCCGCAGTTGTTGGAATCCATGATGGTGACGCAGTACTCGCCCGGCGCAAGGTTGCTGATGGTAGGGGTGGTGCCCCCATTGCTCCACATGTACATATAAGGTGGAATGCCGCCACTCACAGTGGCCGTCATTGAACCAGGTACAGCGCAGGTGTTCACATTGATCGTCAAACCGATGACTGGCGGAGCAGTCAAGTTCGCAGTGGCCGAACCAGTCGCTCCGTTGGCAGCAGTCACGGTCACGGTATAGGTGCCTACCGGCAACATGGTGACTGGGTTGGTGGTCATGCCGTTGCTCCATTGGTAGGTAAAAGGCGCTGGGCCGCCACTGACCGTGGCTGTTATGCTGCCCGTGTTGAAGCCGCCACAAAGTGGGTTCACGGTTTGCAGGTTGACGTTCAACTGCCCAAAGGCAAGGCTGAAGCCAAGCAGCATAAAAAGGGCAGTCAGGATGGTTTCAAGCGGGCTTACACTTCCGGTCGAATGGGTGTAAACGCCAGTTTTTGGTACAACTCTTTTCATGGAATGGATTTGAATTTGTTAATAAAATGCTTCAAGTGTGCGTCTTAGCGTCTGGTTATGTTGACACAAAACATTGACAATCAGATGGTTGCACGAACCATTGATTTCATTGAATCGGTAAAAAGCCAAAGAATGCCTACCGCTTGGCAATTGCCAAGTGAAGGAATGTAGATGTCCGTGCGAAGGGGGAAAGGCTCAGGGTAGAATTGCCTGTGAGATGTCCTGAATTGGGTTGGTAGATGAATCGAAAGCCTTTTCTCTGGGGCAAAAATAGGTCAAATTCTCAAAGCTCCAAGTATTGGGGTATTTTTCTTAGTATAAAAAACGAAATATGAAAAATAAGGTTTCAGCCCCGCCATCCTTTTCGGTATTTCCAGTTCTGGCGGGCATGCTCGTATTTTTTGGCTCGTTCTCCAAAGACGAAGTTGTGGCTCAGCCCAATTTGCAAGATATGGGTTATGGCATTATGGGAAGGAAATGGCGTCCTCCCTTCTATGACCGTTAATTCTGGGCGATGGGCGTAACTATAGGTATAGTTGAATTCAATCATGGTCTTGGCGTACTTGTAAATAGGGGTCGAGACACCTAAACTCCCGTAAAAACCCAAAATGGTTTCGTAAGCCTTGGTGATTTCTATTCCATCTTCCTCCCAAATGGCCTCAGTGTTGATGGCACCTACCCCCCCTTTTAAAACCAGCCCGAACCTCATAGCGGGATACCGGGAAATTTTGGTTCTGATGAATCCGCCAAAATAGTTTTCCTGAAAAGACCAACTTGAATTAGAATATTGGAATATTGGATTGTCAAAATTATTTCGAAACTCCCCACCAACCTGAACATGGTCGGCCCCAAAGCCAAGCCTTGCGCCATAACCGTTGAAAACATCGTTGTTGGCGAAGGAAGCGTTTTTGTACTTTGTGCGATTAAAGCCCAAAAAGCCCTCAATAAAAAGCTGTTGGCCATATAGGTCAAATCCCAATGTCAGGAAAACAGCGAGGGCAAGGGCTTTCACGAAGATTGATTTTTATGCCTTCAAAAAACAAATCAAGGCCAGACACAAAATGCCTGACCTTGATTCGTCCATCGTAATATATAGCAGCGGCTGAGGCCGCAAAGAATCACATCAAGCGCATGGCCTGCACGAGGAAAGTCAGTGGGAAGGGCAACGCAACCCAAAACCACTGGGGCACCCAAACCAGCAGGAGCAAAGTAACGACCGTTGAAGCAATGAAGAGCAGCCAAGTCGTGGAGGTCGAAGTTTTTTCAGTATTCATCGTACAATTGAATTTTTTTGTGCGGCAAAAGTAGAAACCCCATCCTAATTTGGCAAACTAAAATGAAAGGATGACTGGTAATTTAAAACGTTTTTACATAAAGCTCAAAGGGTTGTTCCTTAGAGCCATAAGGGCATTGCTGCTCTTGCCTATGCGGTTTTACCGCCTTTCAGCCCATTTTGTTTCGGGAATGGGGGCCTTGATGCATGGCAAAGGCAAGGTCCACCATTGGTGGCAGGACTTCGCCTTCCTGCTGCTCGACCTACTGGCTGTCCCCGAAATCTATGAGACCTTGGGGGATTTCTTCAAATGGAATACCCGGCCTTTGTCGCCTAATGAGCGCAAAATGGCGCACTCAGTTTTTGGGGATTCCCTAAAATTCGACCGTATTTGCATGGACAACAAAGCGGTGATTGGCTGCAAAAAACGAAATATAGCTTACGTGAGTTTTTTCACGGTCAACTGCTGGGGAAAGCTCCACCCGACCACCCTCATCCACGAACTTGTGCATATTTGGCAATACCAAAAATTGGGCGCTGCTTATATCACGCAGGCGCTTCGTGCCCAAAATTCAAGGGAAGGCTATAACTATGGTGGGATTGAGCAACTTAAGCAAGCGATGGTGCAACAAGCCAAAATAACCGATTTCAATTTGGAGCAACAGGCAGACATCGTAGCCGATTATTTCGCCATCCGGGAAGGCTACACACCGGCTTGGGGAAAAGGCACTATCGCCGACTTGCCGGTTTACCAGTATTTCATACAGCAGGTTAGAGGAGTCAGCACCTGAATTTTGGCCAGACCTGTATTTTTCAACTTCGCTTAAAGATAGATGCACTATGTTTGTGGCCAGAAAAGGAGGTCGTTTGAAAAACTTCTGCAACCGCTTGTTTTTCAATCTATTGAATAGATAATTTTATTGAAAGGATTGAATTATGGTGAACTACTACAGCAAGGGAAATGGCAGGCTACGGGTGCTCGAAGAGCCTGAACCATCTTGTTGGGTAAATATTTCGCCACCTTTCACCCCAGAGGAACTGGAGGAGGTTGCCCAACAATTTGACATCCCCTTCGACTTTTTGACCGACCCTTTGGACATTGACGAGCGGCCCCGTTATGAAAAAGATGAAGACAAACGCCTCATCATCCTCAGCAGCCCTATCGTCAATCCTTTTGAAGAGGATATTGACGCCATCTTTATCACGGTACCACTTGGCATCATCCTTACACCTGACCATGTCATTACCATCACCTCACAGGACAACCCTGTTCTGAACATCTTCCTCGAAAACAAGGTCAAGAACTTCTCAACGAACGATGAGCAATTGTTCGTGCTCAATATCCTTGAACAGACTGTTTACCGCTTCCTCAATTGCCTGAAACAACTCAACCAAAAGCGAAACCTGATTGAAAAAGAGCTTTACCATAGCAGCCGGAACCAAGAGTTGAAAAACCTGTTGAGCATCGAGAAGAGCTTGGTCTATTTCGTGTCCTCTTTGAGCGACAACGAACTGTTGAAAATGAAGATGAAAAGAACCGACTTTCTCAATATTGGCAAGGATGAGGAGAAGCTGGAAATCTTCGAGGACGTCATCATCGACAACAACCAGGCACAGCAGATGGCCAACATGTACACCAACATCCTCAATGGTACGATGGATGCTTATGGTTCCATCATTTCGAACAACCTGAACCTTACCATCAAGCGCCTGACCACCATCACCATTATCTTAATGGTACCTACCCTCGTAGCCTCTTTCATGGGCATGAACGTGGTGCTACCTTTCGCTGAGCATTCCCACTATTCTTTTTTCGCCATTTTGGTGATTTCCCTTGCTTTCAGCCTCGTATTGTCGTGGTATTTCCAACGGAAAAACCTCTTCTGAAAAACCCAATACCTTCTTGGTGTTTTCCACATGAAACCTTTTGCCCAGGAAGCAGTAAAAGGCATGCCTTCCTTACTGATAACAACATTTCCTTAAAACCTGCTTTTCACTTTTTGTGTTAAAAAGGGCATTGAACCGACTTTGATACATTGATTTTCAAGCGGTTAAATGTTAGGGTAAAAATTCAGTTTAATCTTTTTGGTGAAAGAAAGTTTTCCACTTTTCCGATAGTTATCCACAATGTCTTTCTTTGTTGAAAAAAAACTTCTTATTGATAATCAATGAATTGCGTTAGTTATCAACATTGTGTGGAAAACTCACGGATTCCAAACGCAAATGAGGCACTACTTTCGTGCTGTTATTACCGCATACATGAGATAATCACTAATGTCCAAATGAAGTGATTAAAACGGGGGGCGACAAGCCAGCCGAAAGGATGGCATCCCAACCTTTTTGGTAATTCAACCACTTACTGATACTAGCACTGGTTATTGATATTGGCTTTGCACCTGCCTGTTCATTTTTTGGGCAGGTGCAAGCCTGTGTTAAAAAAACAGCTTCTGGTTAGGTAAGGCTTGGTGAGGTACATCAATGTGTAACACTATAATTTTTTTGTTCAAAAATCATGGAGACCTTAACGCTAAAAAGAAAAACCCCAACAAAAAATGGGGCAGAGACCAAGCTAAAAACTTATTCATTCAAGGAGGCATTGCAAGGAGCAACTGAATATTTCAGAGGAGATGAGTTGGCAGCAAATGTATGGGTAAACAAATACGCCCTGAAAGACTCAAAAGGCAATATCTACGAGAAAAGTCCTGCTGACATGCACGTGCGCATCGCCTCGGAGCTTTACAGGATTGAGCAGAAATACCCCAACCCCGTTCCTTACGAAACATTGTTGGAACTGTTGGAGGATTTCAAATACATCATTCCGCAGGGAAGCCCCATGTCAGGCATTGGCAACAACCTCCAGGTTTCTTCCCTGTCCAATTGCTTTGTAATTGGAAGTGGAGCCGATTCCTACGGTGGCATCATCCGTGCGGACGAAGAGCAGGTTCAATTGATGAAACGTCGTGGTGGTGTTGGTCATGACCTTTCCCACATCCGCCCGAAAGGTAGCCCTGTATTGAACAGTGCCTTGTCTTCTACCGGACTTGTGCCGTTCATGGAACGCTATTCCAACAGTACCCGTGAAGTGGCCCAAGATGGCCGCCGGGGTGCTTTGATGCTTTCCGTTTCCATCAAACACCCTGACGCAGAGGATTTTATAGATGCAAAAATGGAGTCAGGCAAAGTGACCGGCGCCAACGTGTCAGTCCGAATTGACGATGATTTCATGAAGGCGGCAGTAGCAGGTAAAGACTACAACCAGCAGTTCCCAATTGATTCCAGCACTCCAACTTACAAGAAAACCATAGACGCATCAAAACTTTGGGACAAAATCATCCACAACGCTTGGAAATCCGCTGAACCAGGTATCCTGTTTTGGGATACCATCATCAAGGAATCTGTACCGGATTGTTATGCGGACCTCGGATACCGCACGGTTTCGACGAATCCATGTGGTGAAATCCCGCTCTGCCCTTACGATAGCTGCCGCTTGTTGGCCATCAACCTTTTCAGCTACGTAGAGGAGCCTTTTACTAAAAAGGCAAAGTTCAATTTTGAGAAATTCGGCAGCCACGTACAAATGGCCCAGCGAATGATGGATGACATCATTGACCTCGAAATCGAAAAAATTGACAAAATCCTCGAAAAAATTGAAAACGACCCAGAAGCAGAGGACATCAAAGCCACTGAAATGCGCCTTTGGCAAAAAATCCGTCGCACCTGTGTTGAGGGGCGCAGGACTGGCGTTGGTATCACAGCAGAGGGTGACATGCTCGCTGCCCTTGGCTTGAAATACGGCACTGACGAGGCATTAACCTTGTCTGTAGAAGTCCATAAAACATTGGCTGTCAATGCATATGGTTCCTCCGTCAAAATGGCCAAGGAGCGTGGTGCTTTTGGTATCTTCCATGCAGCAAGGGAGGCTAAGAACCCATTCATTCTTCGTTTGAAGGAAGCCGACCCGAAGATGTATGAAGATATGGTTAAGTATGGTCGTCGAAACATCGCACTTTTGACGATTGCCCCTACGGGCACCACCAGCCTGATGTCGCAGACAACTTCTGGCATCGAACCTGCATTTCTGATTACCTACAAGCGCCGCCGCAAGGTGAACCCGAACGACAAGGAAGTGAAGGTAACGTTCGTTGACGAAGTGGGCGACCATTGGGAAGAGTACAACGTGTTCCACCACAAGTTCCTCGACTGGCTGGCTGCAAATGGCCATGACGTGGAGGCCGTCAAGCACATGCCTACCGAAGAACTGAACAAATTGGTAGCTCAATCGCCCTACCACCAAGCCACCGCCAATGACGTTGACTGGGTGCAAAAAGTGAAAATGCAGGGCGCTATCCAGAAATGGGTGGACCACAGCATCAGTGTGACTGTGAACGTCCCGCATGATACCTCTGTGGAAATGGTGAAGAAGATTTACCAAACTGCCTGGGAAGTAGGCTGCAAGGGCTGCACTATTTATCGGGACGGTTCTCGCTCAGGTGTTTTGGTCTCTACCGACGACAAAGGCAAAAAGCAGGAAGATAAACAAACATCTGAGCATCAACCACATATCCACGCAACAGAAGCCCCAAGGCGTCCGAAAAAACTGGATGCTGAAATCATCCGTTTCCAAAACAATCACGAAAAGTGGATGGCTTTTGTCGGCCTTTTGGATGGTCAGCCTTACGAGATTTTCACGGGTCGTGCAGAGGACATTTTCATGCTGCCACCTTATGTAGAAAGTGGTTGGGTCATCAAGGAAAAAGACGAAGAAGGCAATAACCGCTATGACTTCCAGTTTGCCGACAAATACGGCTACAAAGTGACGATGGAGGGCCTCTCCCGTTCATTCGACAAGGAATACTGGAACTATGCCAAGCTGATTTCGGGAGCACTCCGTCACGGTATGCCCCTTCAATACGTCATCAGTATGGTTTCTGGCCTAAACGTTGACCAAGAGCATATCAATACTTGGAAAACCGGCGTGGTACGGGCACTCAAGAAATTCGTTCCGGACGGCACACAAGCCTACAAGGAAAGCTGCCCATCTTGCGGCGACAAGGAAGGCCTGATTTACAAAGAAGGCTGCCTGATGTGCAAGAACTGCGGGCACTCGAAGTGCGGATAATTGGTGAATGGTGATTAGTGATTAGTGATTGGGATGTTCCTCGTTAACCTACCAATCACCAATCACCGATAAAGTTTTTACGTTTTCTCATAGACTGTTTTCGGGTAAGCTGTGGAGGATAGCAGCTTGCCTTTTTTCTTGGCTTTCGCCAACTTGTCTCACACATTTTATAGAACACGGCTTCGCAAAAGCCCAATAGAAAAGCCGCTGGGGAATCATATCCTCAGCGGCTTTTAATTTACCAAAACAAGTAGCAACCCTACCGCACCACCAGTTTTTGCGTAGCAGCCTGCTTCGCCGTTCGCAGCGTCACGAAATACATCCCTTTGGGCAGGTCACTTGCATCGAAATAGTGCCTTGATTCCCCAACAGACAATTGTCCCGAAAAAATGATATTCACTTTCTGTCCGTAAACATCGTAAAGTGAAAGGTCTGCTGATGCAGGAACCGAAACTCGAACGGGGACAACGGTAATTGCATTTGCTGGATTTGGATAAATGTTCCCAAGCGTTGGCACTTGAACATCTTTGGTTCCCAATATTGAGTTGGAAACCTTGAACTTGAAATAACCAGCAGGTGCCGTCAATGGGCGTATCCCAGTTTTTTGCGAATTGGATTTACCTGATACATAGTAATAAATGGTTGTATGGTCAGGTTGCTGTGGGATATTGCATGTCCATTCATCTGGGTTCCCATTGGGTTCCATCTGTATAGGGAGGAACGCAGCGGAGGAATCTATGGAAAAGTACAAAGTTGCGCCAGCAATACCGCTTTTATGCTTTAGCCTCGCATTGATGGTGTAACCGTCCCCAAAAAGCTCGTTTTCCTCCACATCTGGGTGCTTTTGTAAGGTAATCAAAAATGGGTCAGCCGACCCGACCTCTTTGGTGATGCAGTGCAATGCCCCTTTATCACCTATGATATTGTTGCAATTAATGCCGACCAACTTGTACCCTGGGAAATGCTCCCGGTAAACCTTAAAAGCAGTGGAATCGTGCGGGGAATCATAGATGGGGATCAGAATCGTCTTGTTGACAAAAACAGAGTTGGTGTAGGTTCGGTATTCGCCAGCAGGAGGGTAAACTCCTTTGACATCAGGTGGTTGCACAATCCTTACCACTTTGTATGGATTACCATAGGCCGTTTTGAAATTGTCGAGCAAATACTGGATGTTCGCTTCGATTTGAGGGCCATCCGATAATCCGTTCGGGTATTGTCCAATGAGCAAAGTCTCTTCATCAAGTAGTTTCATGTGCATATCAATATGGTGGATGCCATCAAAAGGGAGCACATCAAACTTCACATAGCGACTGATGCCCAAATAATCATTCATGATGGCGTCAATTTCACCATCAGAATAAGGTCCTACGCCAAATGGATTTCCGGGGCCGTTCTCCTGCAACACCAATTTTGAGGCAAACGCATTGCCAAGCCCGTCCGACATAAAATTGCCGCCTGTGTTGACCAACCTATACGGGGCTTCCGTAGTGGAGTAAAGCGGAACATCGAAATAGGGTGCCACTGCTGCTGGGAGAATATCATCAATCGGTCGGTCTGTCCGGTTGTACACCCAATCTATAAAATTCAAATCTTCTATGTCGTTTTTATAAACAGAGGTTGGCCCATAGTCCCGAATCCAATCTGAATCATTGGGAGTGATAGAAAACTCGATATTTTCCATCGTTGCGCCAGCATCAATTAGGGCATTTTCCGCAAAGACTTTCGTGTCTTCGTCATTACAAAAAACCATGACCTTGACTTCCTTCGAGGCATGAAGCGCTATTTGGGTGAGGATGGACGGGTACTTATTCCAACTGATGCACAATGCCTGCAACTCCTCCCACTCCGCCATATGCCGCACTGGGTAAGGGGGCGGACTGGGGACAAATAAGCTTTGTTGCGGCTCAATAAATCGCTCCCAAGCCGAAGCAGCGTTTTCATAGGGTAAATGACCACCTTGGAATGGGATTTCTTGTGAGAAAAGGCTCCCACAGAGAAGCATGAGAACTGTTTGTATAAGATTCCTCATGTGCATCAGATTTTGAAGTACTTGCAAATTTGCTGAAAATCCTGCGGTTTTCCTATCAAATGCAATCTTTTTATAGTTTTCTACCTAAGGGCAAAACCAACCAAATTTGATAAGCTTGTAGCCGTCAGCTTCGAAAAGACATCCAATCTGTTCACTATCAACCTGTACCAAATCTGAATAGGCTGCCGCACCTGGGTAAACCAGCTGAAGTAGCGACCAATTTTTGCCTGAATCCCTACTGATTTTGACAGCCAAACAGCATCTTTCCGACTGGCTATCAGGGTTGCTGTGCAGCAAGACCTCACTCCCATCCTTCAATTTGAAATCCAAGAGGCTGCCTTGGCAAACAGGGTCGGGCAGGTCCATTGCGACCCAAACACTGTCCCAAGATTCACCTCCAGTTTGACTCAAAGCCAGCAACCTGTGTCCAGCCTTGCCAGATTGGTCCCGGATGCTCATCAATAGCCCGCCAGATAAGAGTCGGGCAGCCGTGCTTTCGTTGCTTCCTTGGTAGGCTATAGATGGCGAAAGTCTGAATGTTTTGCAGTGGTCGTCAGTATAAAATGCATGTGCTTGGTAGTCCAGAAACCCATCTTTTGGCGGGCCGGAGGAGTGGTTTGCCGGGATGAATATCCGGCCGCTCGGCAGTTGGATACCATGACCTGGCGCATTGGCATAGGAGCGCCAATCGGCTGAGTCCGGCAAGGGGCGGTGCGTCATGGCGGAAATGTTGGTGGGCCTCGACCATGTCATACCTTCATCTTCACTGGCGATGAACCAAACTTCCCGCCTACCATTGCCAAGCCTAACCTGATGCTCAGAATTATTGCCAGTATTGTAAAAAAGCAATAGCCTTCCCTGAGGAAAGGCAGGGTCTAATCGGTCAAAAACAGGGGTAGGATTGCCAGCCTGGAGGTTACCGTTCTCGGCTACTACAGCTAAATTGCCCCAAGATTTGCCACCGTTTTTACTTGTTTTCAGTACAATGTCCACATCCCCAAAATCGCCGCAGCCGCTTATCCTGCCTTCGGCAAATGCAAGCAAAGCCCCGCTCGGAGCCTTTACGATGGCAGGTATGCGAAAGCAATTGTATCCCGATTCACCTGCCGAGAAAACATCCGTAAAGGTCATTGCTGCTTGGGCCTGGACGTTGAATGGGTAAATAATTGCACCAATCAACAACAGTTTGGTCAGAATATTCATGGTTTGAGAAAAGTTAGCGGTCAGTGTATTTTAAAACAAAAACAAGGTAAAGCTGTTCCCCTGATTTCAAAGATGCCTTATGGGTAAAATCAACTTTTTTTGGTTCCGCCGTGACCTGCGTCTCAACGACAATGCCGGGTTGTACCATGCCCTGAAAGCTGGCCTCCCCGTCCAGCCAATTTTCATTTTTGATAAAAACATCCTTGAAGACCTTGAAGACAAAAGCGACGCCCGTGTGACCTTCATCCATCAGCAACTTGAACGGCTGAACGGCGAACTGGCCTCCTTTGGCGCTTCGCTTCTGGTAAAATATGGTGACCCATTTGAGGTTTGGCAGGGTATTGCTTCGCAACAAAATATCGGAACCGTCTTTGCCAACCACGACTACGAGCCATATGCCCTCCAACGAGACAATGCAGTCGCAGAATTGTTATCTGCCAATGAAATCGGCTTCAAGACCTACAAAGACCATGTGATTTTTGAGAAAAAAGAAGTGGTCAAAGAGGATGGCCAGCCCTACACCGTGTTCACGCCATACAGCCGAAAATGGCTGGCCAAGCTCGATTCCAAACCGACCAAAATGCCACTTACTGATGGGCAGGAAGTGCCTGTTTCCTTTTACCTGAAGCCCTACCCCACCCTAAACTACGCTACCAATTTTTTGAAGGTCGCAAACCCTGCTATTCCCAGTTTGGAATCAATGGGCTTCCAGCCTTCAAGCATGGCGTTCCCCTCGGAATCCGTTGCCCAAACTATCATCAAGAACTATGACCAAACCCGTGATTATCCAGCCATCAATGGCACCTCTAAATTGGGGCTTCACTTCCGTTTTGGCACCATCAGCATTCGGGAAAAGGCGAGGAAGGCACTTGGCCTGAACAAGACCTATCTCAACGAACTCATCTGGCGGGACTTTTATGCCATGATTTTGGCCAATTTCCCGCATGTGGTCGGGCATCCCTTCCGCTCCGAGTATGCCGACATTCCTTGGCGGAACGATGAGCAGGAATTCATGGCCTGGTGCGAAGGCCAAACGGGCTACCCACTTGTGGATGCGGGCATGCGTGAGTTAAATGCCACAGGTTATATGCACAACCGGGTGCGCATGGTGGTAGCCAGTTTCCTCACCAAGCACTTGTTGATTGACTGGCGCTGGGGCGAGTCTTATTTTGCTAAGAAACTCCTTGATTTTGACCTGGCCAGCAACAACGGCGGTTGGCAATGGGCCGCTGGATGTGGCACCGATGCAGCGCCCTATTTCCGCATTTTCAACCCGGATGCCCAACAGGAGAAGTTCGACAAAGACTTAAAATATGTAAAAAAATGGGTGCCTGAATTCGGCACTGCGAATTATGCCAAGCCAATTGTGGAGCAAAAAATGGCAAGGGAAAGGTGCTTGGAGGCGTATAAAGTCGGGTTGAAAAAATGAGCACGTAAGAGCCTTCGCTGATTTTCCCCTCCCTCCGATACTGCCTGAACATCGGCTGTTAAGTAATCGTTAATAGAAAAAGAAGTTTGTGTCCAACCTCCAACCAATTGCATCCTGTCCATCGTTGGCCGTAGGCTGACGAAAAGCACCATCAAATTTAGCGGGGCATAGTACCTTTCCGCTGTTTACCTAAACCACAACCGTATGAATTACCGAACCATCTTTGCTAAAAACAAACTGCTGCTGGCCTTGGCCCTTTTCCTTGCGCTTGCAGCCGTTGCCTACAACAAGTTTCCCAATTTGTTTCAACCAGAACACCCAGCCTTGCCATCCGAAGGCTGCGGTGACATCAACAATTATCCATCAACAAATGCCGATATGATTTTCGATTATGATTCTGCTTGGAAAGAAATAGACTCCTTGGAGCAAAACGGCCTGCCCAAGTCCGCCCTCGAAAAAACCGAGGCGCTGCTCGACGTGGCCCGAAAAGAAGCCAATGCCCCACAAACCATTAAAGCATTGATTTACAGGGGGAAATACCAAAGCCAGCTCGAAGAAGAAGGCTTGGCAATGGCCATCAACCGCCTCAACGAAGAGGCCAACAAGCCTGATTTCCCGGTGAAGCCCGTTCTCCAATCCATGCTGGCCGAGATGTACTCCAACTACCTCGACCAAAACCTGTGGCGCTTCCAGAACCGCACGGAGACTGTGGATTTCAAGCCCGAAGACTTCAAAACCTGGAGCATCGCCCAACTGACCGAGAAATCAGCAGAACTGTACAGGGCCAGCCTCACCGACGCCCGCCTGAAAACGACTGACCTCGGCGACTTCAAAATCCTGCTGACCGAAGGCCGCAACGACGAGGGCCTCCGCCCTACCCTTTTCGACTTTCTGGCGCACCGGGCCATTGACTATTTCATGAACGAGCGCAGCTATGTCACGCAGCCCGCCTACAAGTTTTACATAGACGACGCCCGTGCTTTTGCGCCTGTGGCGCAATTTGTGCAATGGAAAATCGAGACCAAAGATTCTGCTTCGCAAAAATTGCAGACCCTGCTTTTGCTACAGGATTTGCTCAGTTTTCGGCTTTCCGAGAAGCGGCTGAAAAGCCCCTCGCTGCTGGATGCGGATTTGAAACGCCTCTCTTTTGTGCATCAAAATGCGGTGTTGGACACCAAGGATGCCGCCTATCTTGCAGCTCTTGATGCCCTTAAAAAACAATACGATGGAACTCCCGGCGTGGCCGAAGTCATTTTCCAGATGGCCAGTTATTACCAGCAAAAAGGAGCCGAATACCAGACCCCACCCTTTGGTGCAGAAGACAAGGACGAGCGCAAGGACTATTTCAAAAAAGCCCAAAGCCTTTGCTTTGAAGCCGTCCGCAGCTATTCCGACAGCTTTGGGGCGAAGCAGTGCGAGGTGCTGCTGAAAGAACTGGAATCCGCCAGCCTCTCCATGCAAGTGGAGCAGGTGAATTTGCCGAACGAGCCGTTTTTGGCAAGAATTGAATACAAAAACACAAAGTCTGCTTGGTTCAAAATCATCCGATTGGATGACAAACGGGTGAAGGCTATCGAAGAAGTGCAGTATGAACCCAACACTCAAGAGCGCATTCTACAACTCCTGCAATCATGGCCTTCGGTAAAAACCTGGTTTGCCAACTTGCCCGAGGACGGCGATTTGCGGCAGCACAATACCGAGGTAAAAGTGGACGCATTGCCGAATGGCAAATACGCCATTTTATTGGCTGATAATCAAGCATTTAAAGCTGAGAAAACCGCCGTTTCCTACGCCATTGCCAATGTCTCGAAACTCGCCTACTGGGAGCGCAATGACCAAGCCGGGGCAAGCAACCTCGTCATTTTTGACCGGGAATCGGGCGCACCGTTGAAGGGCGTGAAGGTGGAGCTTTACCAACACAAATACCAAGAACTGCTCCGCCGCTACAAGTGGGATAAAATCGGCAATATATTGGAGTCCAATGCCGAGGGCTTTGTCAATCTACCACCAGCCGACGAGCGCAGGCCACAATACAAGGCCGTTCTTTGCACCGCAAAAGACACTTTGGACACGGGCGACCAGTTCTACCGCTACAACTATAGGGACAACCGCCGCCCCTACGACCAGACGATGTTCTTCCTCGACCGGGCCATTTACCGCCCCGGACAGACCGTCTTTTTCAAAGGCATTGCGCTCAATTTTGATGTGAAGCGAATGCCGAAAATCATCAAAAACGAGTCAGTGACCGTCACCTTCCTCGATGCTAACTACCAGAAAGTCAGCGACTTGCAACTCCGAACGAATGAATATGGTACGTTCAGCGGTCAGTTCACGGCACCCCGTGGCGGCTTGTTGGGTCAAATGCAAATCCAGTCGAGCATCGGCGGACAATCGCAGGCTTTCAGGGTGGAAGAATACAAACGGCCCAAGTTCGAGGTCAGTTTTGAACCCGTGAAAGGCAGCTACCGCCTGAACGAAGAAGTGACCGTGCAAGGCAAGGCCGTGGCTTATGCTGGCAACAATATTGATGGGGCGAAGGTGAGCTACCGGGTGGTTCGGGAGGTGCGCTTCCCTTGGATGCCTTGGTGGTACTGGCGCTACTTCCCGCAACGAGGCGAGACGATGGAAATCGCCAATGGCGAGGCCATGTCGGACGCCGAGGGCAAGTTCGAAATCCAATTCACCGCCCTGCCCGACCGAAGCGTTCCGAAGGAGCAAAAGCCGGAGTTCAGCTACACGGTCTATGCCGATGTGACGGACATCACAGGCGAGACGCAGAGCGGGGAAACCAGCGTCAGCGTTGGCTATATTTCCATGCGGGCAGACGTTACCGTCAATGGCTCCGCTTTGGACAGGGCACAGCTAAACTTGGATTCGCTCCGCAAATTCGACCTGATAACCAACAACCTTAGTGGCCAATTTGAGCCAGCCAAAGGCAGTTTGAAACTCGAATTGCTGAAAGCACCTAACCAAACCTACCTGACCCGCTACTGGGAGAAGCCCGACCGCCGCATGATGACGGAGGCCGAGTTCAAAAAAGCCTTCCCCCAGTTTGCCTACGGCAATGAGGACGAGCAACAAAACTGGCCTGTGGAGCGCAGCATTTTCAACGAAAATTGGGACACGGAAAAGTCCAAAGAGGTGGCATTGCCGAAGGTAAAACTCACTGCTGGATGGTACGTGCTGACCCTTGCCACACAGGACAAGTTTGGGGAAAAAATTGAGTTGAAGAAGTACTTCAGTGGTTATGATTTGAGCGACAAGGCATTGCCCGCACCGACTGAAGTGCTGCATTTACTGACTAAGCAAAATGGCGCACCTGCCACTGCTTTTGAACCAAATGAAACGGCTTCTCTTTGGTTTGGCACTACCGAAAAATCACTGAACGTACTGCTGGAAGTTAGCCAAGAGAACTCGACTTTGCTCCGCAAATGGCTGAACGTCAAAGATTTGCAAAGCGAATTAGTGGCCATCAAAGAGGAACACCGGGGCAACCTTGGCTATAGTTTTTCCTATGCCCGCCAAAACCGCAGCCACAACCAACAAGGCAGCATCAACGTGCCGTGGAGCAACAAGGAACTGACCATCGAGTACGGCACCTTCCGGGACAAGCTGTTGCCTGGCCAACAGGAAGAGTGGGTCGTGAAAATCAAAGGCCCGAAAGGCGATAAGGTGGCCGCCGAAATGGTCGCTGGCATGTACGATGCCTCTTTGGATGCTTTTGCAGCAAACAACTGGGCTATGAACGTGTGGCCTAACACTTGGTCGAATATTCGTTATGGCAGCAACTCGTTCCAAGCAGTTGGTTCCAATTGGCTACAAATTGCGCAAGTTGGCGGTATTGAATCTGATTATCGGCAGTACCAGGGCTTGAATTGGTTCAATTGGTATATGTACGATAATTATGGATGGATGGGTGGAAGAGCACCTGGTGCGGTAATGTCAAGAGCTAGGAAGGGCGAGCCAATGGAAGAAATGGCGATGATGGATGCCGCAGCACCTGCTGCAATGGAAGCCGAAGGCGCCGCCTTGAAAAAAGCGGATGTTCAATATGCAAAACCGCTTGATAAGCAGGCGCAAGGAGGAGAAGCACCTCCATCACCACCAGCTGCCCCCGCTACCGACCTCTCCCAAGTCAAAGTGCGCACGAACCTGAATGAGACCGTCTTCTTCTACCCGCACCTGATGACGGATGCCGAGGGCAACGTGGTCATCAAGTTCACGATGAACGAGGCGCTGACCAAATGGAAATTCCTCGGCTTGGCAACGACCCAAGACCTGCAAATCGGTACGACCTCGAAGGAAATCGTGACGCAGAAAGACCTGATGGTGGTGCCCAACCCGCCCCGTTTTTTCAGGGAATACGATGAAATCGAGTTCACCGCCAAAGTGGTCAACCTGAGCAAGGAGACACTGAACGGCGAATACAAATTGGAGTTGAAAAATGCCCTGAACGGCGAAGAAGTCTTCCCGCTCAACGGCACGAACCCAGCAATGGCGCTGCTTTTAGCTCCGCAACAACTCACAGACCTAAAACCCGGCGAAAGCCGCCGTCTCGCTTGGCGTTTCAAAGTGCCGGATGTTGCAGATGTGTCTGTGATTGAGCATACGGTCATTGCGACAGCAGGGAATTTCAGTGATGCCGAGCGTAGCGCAGCGCCCGTTTTGAGCAACCGGATGCTGGTGACGGAAACGCTGCCATTGCCCGTGCGTGGTGGGCAGACGAAGAATTTCGTGCTGAATTCTTTGAAAGGAAACAATTCCACCACCCTGCGCCACCAAGGCATGACGCTGGAATTCACGCAGAACCCCGCATGGTACGCCGTGCAAGCACTGCCCTACCTGATGGAGTACCCCTACGAGTGCAACGAGCAGATTTTCAGTCGCTACTACGCCAATAGCTTGGCAACGAGCGTGGCCAATTCGCACCCGAAAATCAAGCAGGTTTTTGACCGCTGGCGCAATTTCGAGCCACAGGCACTGAAATCTAATTTGAGCAAAAACCAAGAGTTGAAAACGGCACTTTTGGAAGAAACGCCTTGGGTTTTGCATGCGCAAAGCGAGGAGCAACAGAAGCAGAACATTGCCCTCTTGTTCGACCTAAACCGCATGGCTTACGAACAGGAGGCCGCCATCAAAAAGCTACAAGAGCGCCAATTGAGCAACGGCGGCTGGGGCTGGTTCCCCGGCGACCGGGACAATTGGTACATCACACAGTACATTGTTGAGGGGCTGGGACATTTACAACGCCTTGGCGTTCAGGATGTTACGAGCAATCCGACTACGGCGCAAATGGTCGAAACTGCTGTTCGCTACTGCGATGCCCGTATGGTGGAGGAATACAACGAATTGGAGCGGATGGTGAATGAAGGTAAGGCCAAATGGGAAGACGACCACCTTGGATATATGGCCATCCATTACCTATACGCCCGTTCCTTCTTTTTGGAAAACAATTCGGCGCAGGCCAATTCGGGCAGCAATTTCAAAACGAAAATGCCTTTGACCTTAGATGAAAACGCCGCCAAAGTCCATGCCTACTACCTCGGCCAAGCCGAAAAATACTGGCTGAACAAGGGCATGTATTCCGAGGGTATGCTGGCCTTGGCAATGGATAGGAGCGGCAAGTCGGCCACGGCACAGAAGGTGGTCAAGTCGCTGAAAGAGCGCTCCTTGAACAACGACGAACTGGGCATGTACTGGAAATACCCCAGCGGCTGGTGGTGGTACCAAGCGCCCATCGAGACACAAGCCCTGTTGATTGAAGTGTTCAACGACGTGGCTGCTGACGCAAAATCAGTGGACGACCTCAAGGTTTGGCTGCTGAAAAACAAGCAGACGACCCATTGGAAAACGACGAAGGCAACGGCCTCAGCGGTCTATGCCCTGCTCACTTCCGGCGACAATTGGCTGCTGGAAGACCAGCCCGTGAGCATTCAATTTGGTGACAAAAACGCACCAAACGCCGCCGCCCGCAGCGCCGCCATTGCGCAAGCACAAAAAGGAGCGGAGGCTGGCACAGGCTACTTCAAATACCGCTTCGATGGACGGGACGTGACCAACGACATGGCCAATGTGACCGTCACCAACCCGAACAAAGTAGTGGCTTGGGGTACGCTCTACTGGCAGTATTTCGAGCAATTGGACAAAATCAAGACCTTCGAGGAGACGCCGTTGACCATCAAAAAGCAGTTGTTCCTGGTGCAAAACACTGACGAAGGCGAAGTATTGACGGCAATCCAAGAACCTGTAGTGTACCCAAAAGGCACCTTAGATACTTATATGAAGAATGGCCGAAGATTACAAGTCGGTGACAAAGTGAAAGTCCGCATCGAACTTCGGGTGGACCGGGACATGGAGTACGTCCACATGAAGGACATGCGGGCCAGCAGCTTTGAGCCGATGAACGTGCTCAGCAGCTACAAATGGCAAGGCGGCCTTGGCTACTACGAAAGCACCCGTGACGCCGCCACGAACTTCTTCTTCTCGTGGTTGCCCAAGGGTACGCACGTATTCGAGTACCCGCTGCGGGTGACATACAGTGGCGATTTCTCCAATGGTATCACGACCGTGCAGAGCATGTATGCGCCGGAGTTCACGAGCCATTCGGCGGGGATACGTGTGAGGGTGGATTGAGGGATGAGGAATTAGGGATGAAGGATGAATGGGAACGGCGTTGGCTCAAATGGTTGAGTCAACGCCGTTTTTGATTATTGCTTTTCCAAAAACATCTCCTCCAAATGTTCGTCGTTGTCTTCCCTGAGCTTGATGGAGGTTCGGCTATTACATTTTCCAATATTCTTTACCTTTGGCGCTCGCCAATAAAAACACGAACTGGCCTGAAGGATGGTTTTGAACGCCGTGCAGTAAAATGCCCACCGTAAGCCGTCCGCCGTAAGCCATCAACCGCATCGAAATGGATTTTAAAAAACTTGTACCACACCTCATCGCCTTCGTAATCTTACTAATTGCAGCATTTGCACGTTTTTCACCTGTCGTATTTGGTGGAAAAACGCTCCAACAAGGTGATAACTTGCAAGCAATTGGCATGCAGGGCGAAAGCCGAAAAGTTTATGAGCAGACCGGGGAATACCCGCTTTGGACCAATGCGGCTTTTGCTGGGATGCCGTCCTACCAGATACTCTACCCTACTTCCAACCCCATGAAGTTTGTGCAAAAAGCCTTTTTGCTTGGCAACGACATGGCGCCACCGCACACGGGCATACTGTTGATGATGCTGGGTGTCTATTTCTTTTTGGTGGTCATGAAGGTGGACTGGCGGTTGGCCATTTTCGGGGCCATCGGCTATGCATTGGCGGCCAACCACATGGACCTGGTACAGGCAGGGCACTCCACTAAAATAATTGCAGCAGCTTATTGCGCTCCAATACTTGCCAGCCTAATGCTTCTCATGAGAGGCAAATATTGGCTCGGTGGCGGCCTGATGGCCTTGTTCACGGCCTTGCAGCTATACGCCAACCACGTTCAAATCACCTACTACCTGTTCTTTTCCTTGCTGGTTTTTGGTGTTTTTTACCTGATGGATGCCATCAAAAACGGCTGGCTGCCCCGGTTTGCCACTGCCTCGGCAATCGCAATTTTGGCAGTTTTGTTAGCAGCAGGAACGAACGCAAGCCGCTTGATGACCACAAAGGAATATGCGGTGGAAACCATTCGTGGCAAATCGGAGCTTGCCAAAAAGGAAAATAGCAGTGGTTCAATGGCCACGGAAGGTGATGGCCTCTCCAAAACCTATGCATTTGAGTACAGCTACGGCATTCTCGAATCCTGGAACCTCATCATCCCAAATTACTTAGGCGGGAGCAGTTCCGAAAACTTTGCAAGCGACAACAGTAGCGCAACCATCGCCGCATTGCGCAACATGAAAAGTTCGGACGAAGCCATGCAATTGGCGCAGCAATGCAGCCACTACTGGGGCGGACAGCCGTTCGTGGGTGGCGGCGTTTACATGGGCATCGTGTTCACGTTGCTTTTCTTCGTGGGCATGTTTTTGGTAAAAAAACCAATTCGCTGGTACGTCCTCGCCACATTGATACTCGGCCTGATGATAGCTTGGGGCAAAAATTTCCCCGCCCTGAACTACTTACTTTTCGACCATTTCCCAATGTTCAACAAGTTCCGGGACACGAAGATGTTCCTCATCATTTGCAACATGCTCGTGGTCGCATTCGGCATCATGGGGCTGCAAGCGCTGTTGGACAAAAACACCGATGCCCAGGCAAAAAAGCGTGGGGTGCTGCTCGGTGGCGCTATCACAGGAGGTTTGCTGCTTATCGCCACGCTGCTCAGCTTCACCTTGGACTATCAGAAACCCGGCGAGCAATTGCCGGAGGCACTGATGAAAGCCTTGGCAACAGACCGGGCTGCGCTGCTTCAAGCCGACTTGCTCCGCTCCATCCTGTTTGCAGCAATTGCCTTTGGCGTGCTTTGGTTTTGGGTAAAAAAAGGGTTTTCAGCCATAATTCTTTCCTTATCTATTGGTGCACTGGCCTTGGTTGATGTGCTGGGCATCGGCGCAAGGATGCTCACCTCCGATGACTACGTCGAACTGTCGCAACTGAACCAATTGAAAGCACCCACTGCCGCCGACGAAGAGATTTTCAAAGACAAAGACCTCCATTTCCGGGTAGCTGATTTCCGCCGGGGCATGCCCTTTAAGAATGCGTTCACGGGCTACCACCACAAAAGCATGGGAGGCTACCATGCTGCCAAATTGATGCGCTACCAAGAATTGATTGAGCGGTACCTGAATTATCCCGACAAGCATCAGCAGATTTACGGGATGTTGAATGCCAAGTACTATATCAGCAACCAGGACAAAGCATTGACGAATCCAAGTGCCTGCGGCAATGCCTGGTTCGTGAAAGAAATCAAGGTGGTAGCTGACGGGGATGCTGAGATTGCCGAACTGGCGAACATCAACCCAAAAGAGCAAGCCGTGGTGCAGGAGTCCTTTGCTGCCGCAATAAAAGGCTTCACGCCAACCTTCGACAGCACCGCTACCATTCAACTTACCCGCTACCACCCCGACAGCATGACCTACACCTACAATGCCGCCACTGACCAGTTTGCGGTGTTCTCGGAGGTCTATTACCCACCTTCAAAAGGTTGGGATATGTACCTGGATGGCAAGAAAACGGATGATTTCATCAAAGCCAATTTCCTTTTGCGTGCTGCAAAACTGCCAGCAGGGAAACACGAATTGAAAATGGTCTTTGCACCAAAAACTTATAAAACTGGCGAAACCATTACCCTCATTGCGGGGCTTTTGGTACTGGCCTTGGCCGTTTGGGGCATAGTTTGGTTCCTTAAAAACTACCAGTTGCCCGATGCAGGAAGTTTGCCTTCGACCGAGCCAAAAGAAAGACCAACTGCGGCCAAAGTGCAGCGAACGGAGCCTAAGAAGAAGATGTGAGGTGTATATTTTTTAGGCGAAACGAAAATTTTGCTTTGCAAAATTTTCGTTTCGCCTTTTCATGAAGCAATGGGACTCTGAATTGGTGCAATAAAAACTATTTGGCACTCTAATAAGCCCCATTACAGTTTACTATCAAAATGAGTTTTAGCTACTTCACCTCGCAATTGCTGTCAATCCCCCAGTAGATTTTGTTGAATGAAGGCGAATATCGCCGAAACATCAATTGGATGGAAGACCGCCCAATGGCTATCTTTCCTGAACCATGTGGATTGCCGCTTGGCGTACCTTCGGCTGTTCATTTTCACATTTTCCACTGCTACTGGCAGACTGCATTTCCCCTCGAAATACTCGAAAAGTTCCTGATAACCAACCGTTTGCAAGGCATTCAAATGCCGATAAGGGTACAAGGCCCTAGCTTCCGCTTCCAATCCATTCGCCATCATCAAGTCCACCCGATGGTTGATGCGTTCGTACAAAACCGGACGTTCCATGTCGAGCAAAACATAAATTGGCTTGAAGTACCTTTGCTTCTTCTCGTTTTTGCGGAAGCTGGAAAATGGTTGGCCACTGGCCCTGCAAACCGACAAAGCACGTATCAATCGGTGGGAGTTTTGCAAATCAACCTGCTGGAAATAGGCTGGGTCAAGTTGTTTCAGTTCTTCTTGGAGCGATGCAATTCCTTCTGCCCCAAGTTTCGCCTCATATTCCTTGACAATCTCATTTGGAACTTCTGGGAATTCATCCAACCCATCGCAGAGCGCCCGAATGAACAGGCCGGAGCCGCCAACCAGCAGGGCGCAGTCTGATTTCTGGTAAAGTTCATCCAGCACAGCAAGGGCTTGCGTTTCAAAATCGCCAACCGTGTAAGGCTGCGTAATGGAAAGGGAGTTGATGAAATGATGGGGAACCTGCGCCAATTCGTCGGGGGTGGGCTTTGCTGTGCCGATGCTCATTTCCCGGTAAAACTGGCGACTGTCGGCGGAGAGGATTTCAGCGCCGAAATGCTTGGCCACCGCCAGGGCAGTGGCCGTTTTCCCGGTGGCTGTGGCACCTCCTATGACGATTAGGTGTTTTTGACGCTGCATTTTCCTGAAAATGGCGGTACGGGTTGTAATTTTGCCGCTTCGCAACGATTCAAACTTGAGCCAACTTCGAAAAATCGGGTTTGCGAAGGAGGAACACGGCTCAAATTTGGATGGCGGAGCAACAACAAGAACAAAATGATTTACAGCCTGGTAAAGCCTTGCGCAAAAATAGCCTTATCCGTTTATTTCCGAAAAATCAACATCTCACACCGGGAGCGCATCCCAAAAGGGAAGCCAGTCATCTTAGCTTCCAACCACCCTACGGCATTCATCGAACCTTGCATTTTGGCCTGTTGGCAAGAGGAGCCGCTCAATTTCCTCGCCCGTGGCGACCTCTATGTGCAAAGCCCCTTCATCAGAAAGCTCTACAATTGGTTCCATATCGTGCCCATATTCAGGATTGACGATACCGGATACAGCGGCCTAAAGAACAATTACGACACCTTCAGCAAGTGCAACGAGGCGCTGGCTGCCAACAAGATGGTGATGATTTTGGCCGAAGGCCGAACCAAACATGAAAAACGCCTGCGACCGCTAATGAAAGGCACTGCACGCATCGTGTTTGGAGCCTTGGAAAAGTATGAGGGACTTGACGTGCATATCGTGCCAGTCGGGGTCAACTACACCAATCCAGACCAGTTCCGCTCTGACGTCAGGATTGATTTTGGGGAACCCATCCGTGTACAGGACTACCTGCCAATTTACAAGGAAAACCAAGCCAAGGCAGTCACAGCCCTAACCAACGATTTGCGCAAGCACTTGATTGAACGGGTAGTCCATATTGCTGACCCAGCTGATGATGAGTGGGTGGAACCCTTGCTCGAAATACATCGGCATGGGCCTTCCGCAAGGGCTTTCCCTTCATTTTCAACGGACCCTGAGCCACTTTTTGAAGAAAAGAAATTGACCGACCAACTCAATGCGTTACCAGCCGACAAAAAAGAGGACTTAAAAGGAAAAGTAGGCAAGTATATCGGGCTGCTCAAAAATGCCAGTACCACCGACCGGGGATTGATGGACCACACGTCCTATTCGTTGGGCAGTGCCACCCTGCTCGGCATCCTTTGGATTCCTTTTATGATTGGGTATGCCTTGAACTGGTTGCCAATTTACCTGGGCAATATGTTCGCTACCAAAAAGACAAAGACCGTTGAATTTAGGGCCTCAGTTGCCTTGTTTGTGTCAATGGTGCTCTACATCCTGTACTGGTTGATTTGCTTTGTAACTTCCTTAATTGTTGGCAAAGCATGGCTCATCGGATTGGTTGTGCTCATGCCGCTACTTGGATATTTTGCCCTCTTGTACCGTGACCTGGATTTGCGATGGAAAGACTGCCAAAGGGCCGCTGTCATTGACGACGATTTGGAGGAAAAACTGCTTGTGCAGCGAGAGGAACTGGTTTCGATTGGTTAAAACCTGAATTATCGTTCCCGAAGCAGCTTACTGAGTTAGGTATTTTGCGCAGCGGAGCATGGGGCTTCCCGCAGATTTTGCAGATTTCCACTGATTTTATCGAAGAAAAAACTAAAACCTCTATTTCATTCTCCAAAATCTACGGGCGGCAAAAACTCAATTTGTAATTCAACGAATAATAAATGTAAAGGATAAAGCTAAATTCGCCCATCCATCGAAATCAAATGAACCTCGTCCACACTGATATTGAAATTGGCCTTGCTGACCGGCTGAAAGCAGGCGACGAGTCCGCCTTCGCCGAGCTTTATGACGGCTACTCCGCAATGATATACGGTGTGATTGGACGCATTGTCACCGATAAAGAGGAAGCCGCCAATTTGCTGCAGGATTGCTTTGTCAAAATATGGCGCAACATTGGCAGCTTTGACCCTAAGAAAGGTCGCCTCGCCACCTGGCTCATCAACATCGCCCGCAATACTGCTATTGATTTCACCCGCTCGAAATATTTTTCCCAAAAACGCAAAAACCAAAACCTCGACATTCTCGTAGGTTCGGAAACGGCTAAGTCTGCCACCCAATTTTCGGTGGACACCTTGGGCCTACGGCAATTGGTTGACAAATTGTCCCCTACTTGTCGTGAAATCATCGAATGGATGTACTTTCATGGCTACACGCAACAGGAAATAGCAGATAATTTCGGCATTCCACTTGGCACAGTGAAATCCCGGACACGCTTGGCATTGAAGGAGTTGCGGTCTTATTTTTGTGAAATTTAGGGCAAGTTTGCGTTGCAGCTTGCATTTGATACTGGAATTACTTTGAAAAAGACATACGAAATAGACAAATCGGAAATCAAAAATTTGATTGCTGAGGAAGGCGCCAGAGTGCCAGACATGTTTGACATCAACATGACGGAGGATGCTTTGGTGAAATTTGCGGAAGCGCATTCCGTTCCACCACCCGCTTCATTAAGGGATAAAATCTTAGGCAAAATCAGTGCACTCGAAGCCCAGAAATCGGCTCGGACAAAACTTGACCCTGACAACTTGCCCATGCTCAGTGAAAACCACAATTGGCTCGATTGGCAAGAAGTAGTGGATGGCATTGAGCCTCCTGCTGATTTTGAAAATATTCACTTGCATACGTTGGAGTCTTCTGAAAAAAGGGAGTTGTATGTAGCATGGGTGAAGCAAATGGTGGAAGAAGAAGTTCATTATGACATCCTTGAAAGTTTCGTGCTATTGGAAGGAAGCTGCGAATGCCATATTTCCAATGAAAAGGGCGAGACTCGAATCGTCCGAATGGGGCAAGGCGACCATATTTTGATGCAGCTTGGCGAAACACACGACATTATCATCACCTCCCTGAAACCTGCCAAGGCCATTTTGGAGTGGAGGAAACTGGCCGCCTAATATTTTTTTGTTGAAAAAAGCTCTCCTTATTCTTCCCTGCCTCTGATGGGCATTCCGTTTCTTTGCGACAAAAAAATGGTAGTTGTAAACTGAGAAATTGCAATGCACTGATAACCAGCGCCTTGTTTCATTTTTTCAATTTTCAACTTTTTAAATCCAATGTCAAACCTTTCCCTTCGCTGCGCTGACAATATCCGAATCCTTGCTGCATCCATGGTTGAAAAAGCCAGATCAGGCCACCCAGGTGGTCCGATGGGAGGTGCAGATTTCGTCCATGTACTGTATTCAGAATTCCTAAATTTTGACCCAACCGACATGGCTTGGCCGCTCCGTGACCGCTTCTTCCTGGATGCTGGCCACATGTCCGCCATGTTGTATGCCCAACAAACTCTGCTGGGCAAATACACGATGGAAGACATCAAGAACTTCCGGCAATGGGGCAGCCCAACGCCTGGCCACCCCGAATTGGATGTGCAAAGGGGAATCGAGAACACCAGCGGCCCGCTTGGACTTGGCCATAGTTTTGGCATTGGAGCAGCCATTGCAGAGCGGTTTTTGGCAGCCAGGTTCGGTGAAACGGTAGCCCACAAGACCTATATTTATATTTCGGATGGAGGCGTTCAAGAAGAGATTTCACAAGCGGCTGGCCGCATTGCTGGGCACCTTGGCCTTGGCAACATTGTGATGTTCTACGACGCCAATGACATCCAATTGAGTACGGAGGTGAACGATGTGACCAGTGAGGACACTGCCAAAAAATACGAGGCCTGGGGCTGGCACGTGCTCACCATCCCTGGCAACGACCACGATGCCATTCGAACGGCCCTCAAAGCTGGCATCGCCGAAACCGACCGCCCTACCCTCATCATCGGCAAAACATTGATGGGCCTGGGCACCCGAAAAGCCGATGGGAGCATGTTCGAAGGTGAGGTGGAATTGCATGGGCAGCCACTTAGCGGCGCAGGTGGCTCTTTTGAAAAAACAATAGAGGGCCTTGGTGGGGATGCTTCGAATCCATTCCAAATCTTCCCGGACGTGTCGGACCGGTACGAAGCCGTTTTGGAAGAAAAAAAGAAGGATGCCAAAAAGCGCAAAGCCGCATTTAAGGCATGGGCCAAAGAAAACCCAGCCCTTGCCGAGAAATTTGCCTTTTTCCAGACTGGCAAATTGCCCCAACTCAACTGGTCGGAAATCCAGTGCAAACCCAATGATGCGACCAGAAATGCCTCCAGCGCAGTACTCGGCTACTTGGCTGGCAGGGTCGAGAACATGATTGTCTCCTCTGCCGACCTCGCCAACAGCGACAAGACAGATGGTTTTCTGAAAAAAACCACAGCCTTCAAACGCCATGATTTCAGTGGGGCCTTCCTGCAAGCCGGCGTAAGCGAACTCACGATGGCCGCAATTAACGTGGGCATGTCGCTGCATGGTGGTGTTATTCCCGCTTGTGCTACCTTCTTCGCATTCAGCGATTACATGAAACCAGCCATGCGGGTGGCAGCCCTGATGGAAACCCCAGTCGTGTTCCTTTGGACGCACGATGCCTTTCGGGTAGGGGAAGATGGGCCAACCCACCAACCCATTGAACAGGAAGCACAGCTTAGGCTATTGGAGCAACTGAAAAACCATTCGGGGAGAAATGCCTTGATAGCGCTTCGCCCAGCCGATGGCGCAGAAACAGTAGCAGCATGGCGCTTGGCGCTTGAAAACCGACACTCCCCTACTGGCCTTATTTTCAGCCGCCAAGGGGTGAACGACCTGCCCACCTCGAATCAATCCGATGTGACCAAAGGGGCTTATATTGTTGAAAATTGCGAAGGAAAGCCCGATGTAGTCCTCGTGGCGAATGGCTCAGAAGTGGCCACGTTGGTAGCAGGTGCCGCCATTTTGCGAAGCGAAAAAAAGCTGAAAGTACGAATCGTTTCGGCTCCTTCAGAAGGTCTGTTCCGCAACCAATCCAAGAAATACCAAAAAGAGATTTTGCCGGGCAATGTACCCACCTTTGGCCTGACCGCAGGTTTACCGAGCACGTTACGGGGACTTGTTGGCGACCGTGGAATGGTATGGGGCCTTGGTCATTTTGGCTATTCCGCCCCCTTCAAGGTACTGGACGAGAAATTTGGTTTTACGGGAGCAAATGTGGCAGCACAGGTTTGTAAATTGCTGAAAATCAAGAACTAACATGAAACTCATACGCCACGGCAAACCCACCCAAGAAAAACCCGGCATCCAAATCGCCAATGGAACAAGGCTCGATGTGAGCGCCTTCGGCGAAGATTTCGATGAAAAATTCTTCGAAAACAATGGGCTGGAAAGATTAACCGCCTGGCTGCAAATCAACCAGTCAAGGTGTCCCATTGTCAGCCCGACGACCAGGCTTGGCGCACCGATTGGGCGACCGTCCAAAATCATCTGTGTGGGGTTGAACTACTCCGACCATGCCAAGGAAAGCAATATGCAATTGCCGACCGAGCCAATACTTTTCTTCAAGTCAACGACTGCCGTTTGCGGGCCAGACGACCATGTCATCATCCCAAGGAACAGCGAGAAGACAGATTGGGAAGTGGAACTGGCGGTGGTCATTGGGAAAAAAGCCAGCTATGTGGAAGAGACCAGTGCGATGGACTACGTTGCTGGATACGTCCTGCACAATGACATCAGCGAAAGGGCATTTCAGTTGGAGCGGCAGGGCCAATGGGTCAAGGGAAAAAGCGCCGATACTTTTGCGCCCCTCGGACCGTTTCTCGTCACGAAAGATGAACTGCCCGACCCACATAGCCTCTCAATTTGGTTGAGGCTCAATGGAGAATTGTTGCAGAACAGCAATACCCAGAACCTCGTGTTTGGCATCCCGCATTTGATTAGTTATATCAGCCAGTTCATGACCTTGCTCCCCGGCGATGTGATTTCAACAGGCACTCCAGCGGGGGTGGGCCTTGGCCTGAACCCTCAACGCTATCTCCAACCAGGGGACGTCATGGAACTTGGAATTGATGGCCTTGGCGTACAAAGACAGGAGGCAGTCGCCTATTCCATTTGAAATCAATCTCCATGACGGCGTAACTTTTTTGGCAAGCACTCATTATTTCCTTCGGAAAATCCATTTCTTTGTAAAAGAATCCACCCTTATCGTGTTAAATTGCCACTAAGCAGTCAATTTAACCAACAATTACATCGTTAACGCAGCTAACCAACGACCATAGAATATCCTATGCGATTGCTGACAACGCCTTTTTTTGTGTTAGCCATTCTGCTGCCGCTCTTGTCAGGTGGGCAGTCACTTTTTCCTATTAAAAAAGATAAGAAATGGGGCTTGATGAATGCCGAAGGACGACTCGTCCAGCAACCAGTCTATGATGCAATTGGTGAGTTCAAGCAGTTCGGGTATGCCACCATGCAGCGAAATGGCAGGGTCGGCCTGCTAAATTCGGAGGGAGTAGAAATCGTGCCTCCCGCTTTTGACGATGTTAAGGCACTCGACAGCACCTTGATTTCCGTGATGGAACATGGAGATTGGAAGGTCATTAATTTGCAAGGCAAGGTTATTTTGCCAGCAGGATATGAACAAGTGGAGGTATTGAAGCCTAAACGGCAAAATGGGCCATTGCTACCTGTGGCATTCCTTTCCTATAAAAAAGACAAAAAATGGGGTGTTTTGAATGAATTTGGCGATTTAATAGCTCCGCCAAGGTATGATGAAGTTATCCTGTTGAAAAACCTGCCTGCCAGTGTCACACTGACTATTTTTCAAACTAAACTGGATGGTTTAATCGGTCTTCTTCTTCCTTCCGGCGTCGAAATATTGAAGCCCCAAGCCGACGACATTCGGGTTTGGAACGACAATTTGATTTTTTTTGAAAAGAACCAGAAATGGGGTGCCGTCAACCAAGCAGGTGGCCAAGTGCTTTCCAATATTTATGACCAATTTGGGTTGCTCTCCACAAACTTCATCAAACTCATCGCCGACAACAAGGCTTTTCTCTTCTCCGTCATTTCCAACAACCTTATCAGCAAGGGCGAATACGAAGCCTACTATCCATTCAGTGCCGACTTCGTCCTGTGCAAGAAGCAACGGAAATTGGGCCTGCTCGACCATTGTGGGAACCTGGTGCTTGGCAACCGTTACAATGAAATTCAAGCCTACGAAGGTGAGATATTTAGGGCAAACATTGATGGGAAATGGGGCATCGTCAGCCAAGATGACCAAGTGCTCATCCAATTCGATTTCGACTATATCTCCCCCATGAAAAAGGATAGGTGCGTGGTCATAAAGGACAAAAAATGCGGCGTGGCCAACAAATATGGACTGGTGGTAGTGGAGCCGCAGTTTGAGCGCATCGAACTGGATGATGAAAAGATCAAAGCCTATAATGGCCGTACCTTGAGTATATTCAGCTTTGATGATGCTGGGCAATTGAGCGATTCGCAAAATTTTGGGGCGCATTTTACCATTAAGGTCGCAAAGAATAGCGAGTTGAGACCTTTCAAGATTGCTGAGGAAAGCCCTTACCAACTTGACAAATTTGAATGGTTTTACTCCCCAAAACACGATAAATGGGGACTTCGTCGCCTCGACAATGGCAACGTTCAAATCGAGCCTACCTTTCATGAAGTGAAGGTGGAAAAAGAACTCGGACTTACCCTCGTCGGCATTGAAATGATGCAAGAAATAGCCTTCGACCGCACCGATTACCGGTTCGAGATGGCCTATGGATTGGTGCAAAACGATACTGGCCTGCTCGTTCACGAAGTTGACTTGGTGGATGTTCGGTTGAGCGATTTTGACAGGGGCTTACCTGTTGCTCGTTGTGTTTTCACTACTGGGAAACACGGTCTGGTGAACCGTATCGGTAAAATAATGGCCAAGGACTTTGCCTTCATTGGCGACTTCAGTGATGGCGTAGCAAGGGCCAGCCAGAAAGGAAAGATGTCGGCCACTATTGAAAAAACAGCCAACCACCTTGGCCCTCTTCAAAGGTTTCTCGTCAACATCATCGCTCCAACCCGCCTTACGGACTATACACAGCATGACCTGAATATTGACAACAGGGGGATGCTAACTTGCGATGGGTGTACTTGGGGGTATATTGACACGACAGGGACGTTGAAGGTGACTCCACAGTATTCTTTTGCAAAAGACTTTATCAACCAAGTTGGCATCGTTGAGTCTGAACAAAAATGGGGCATGGTTGACAGCAAGGGGAAGCAATTGTTGCCTTGCAAATACGATGAACTTGGATTTTTGGAGAACACTGGAAACAAAGTGTTAAGGGTGTTCAAAAAAGAGGAGAAATACGGCTTGATAGATACCCTTGGCCAACTGACCGTTGGTGTGCAATACGAAGAAATCGGTTCTTTCAGCGAAGGCCGGCTTGCCGTAAAACGCAACAATATGTGGGGGTTTGTTGACAGCAATGGCCGAGAAATCATTGACTGCCGTTTCGATGAAGTTGGCACTTTCAGTGAGGGTTGGGTTGCCGTCAGGCTCGGTAGCAAGTGGGGTTATGTTGACAGGAGCGGCACAGTCGAGCTGGATTTCCAATTCTCAAAAGCTGGGAAATTCTCAAATGGCCTTGCGCCTGCAAAAAAGGAAGGCCCTCATTTTGGGTATATAGACAAGACCGGGAAATGGGCGATAGAACCCATTTTCCCAAAAGCCTACCCTTTTGACCAAGGTGTGGCCAAGGTGGAAGACAATGCAGGACAATTCCTGCGGGTTGGACTGATAGACCTTTCGGGCAATTATATTCAAAAGCCCAAGTTTATTTCATTGTCCAATTTTGACCATCATGGCCTTGCTGTTGCAGAAATCGGGGGTAGCCCAGCCAAATTCGCATTGGTGAACAAATCTGGGCAAACCATCACGAGCCTAACCTTTAGGAGTATCGAACCATTTTCAGAGGGACTCGCCCGAGTGCAATACCATGATGCCTGGGGCTTTGTGGACACCACAGGCAAATTGGTCGTGGAGGCTAAGTTCTTCAAGGCAAGTGATTTTTCCGAAGGCAAGGCAGCTGTATGGGTAAACGGAAATTGTGGGTTTATTGACCACACAGGGAAATATGTGGTGGAACCACAGTTCAGCAAATGCATGGACTACAAGGACGGAAAGGCCATTGTTTTTAAAGGCAGTCAACGTGCGGGTTTAATTGATGAAAAAGGGATTTTCATCATCGAGCCGGGCATCAACAAGCTCCTCGACTTTGCCGATGGAAGGGGGCTCGTCAGGGACGACAATTACAAGTTCTATTATATCACCGAACAGGCTCGTTTTTACAATGGATTTTATGAAAAAGCCAGCCAGTACAAACACGGCGTGGCTGTGGTGAAAGTGGATGGAAACTGGGCCATTATCAACCAGCAAGGAATTGAAATCATCCCTCCAAAATACGATAAAATCGAGCAGTTCGAAGATGGCTTCGCCAAGGTGCGCATCAAGGGGTTCAATGGTTTGACCAACCTCCAAGGCGAACTCATTGTACAGCCCAGCTACGAGTATATCAGCTACGCAGGCGAAGGCCTCTTCCGGGTCGAGCAAGGCGACAAAGTCGGCTATTTTGACATGGAAGGGAAATGGGTTTGGGGTTTGCAAGAGTAAGCCTCCTATTCAAGCTGCAACACCTCCCGCTTAGGATACTTCACAGAGTACTGCATTTTCAGCTTCTTTTCCTCCTTTGGTTTTAGGTTCAGGTTCCAGGTTAAAATTTGGGTTTCATTTTCCAGCTCTGCACCTTCTGCGGCTTTGTCGGTGACATCAATTTCCTTGTTAGTCGAAATAGGGAATTGGTCTTGAACAGTTAGTTGGATGGGTTGCTGTTTATTGTTCCGAACAATGATTTCAAAGGCCCTGCGCTCCGTTTTGTTGGTGCCAATGAATTGGCGGGAAGACTGTTCCTTGATTTTTTTGCGCTGCACAACCACGCTTTTATCCACACCAAGTGAGATTTCCAGCGTATCGTCCGCTGATTTGGTGTCAAGCAGCGACCTGCCCAAAAATGCGCCTTCAAAGAAAAGGTTGATTTCCCCGTCCATCAGGTTGAGGTCCTGCCAATTGGTGACGTGGGCAGTCAGGAACGCATTTTCCTCCAATTTTGGTGCAGCAAAATACTTGTAGAAAGTTGGTACTGATTCTTGCTTGATGTCAACCGTGTAAGTCTTGCCATCAGAAGGAATGGTGTAGGGTTCTTCTATTTCAAAATTGACCGTAGTTGGTTGGTAAACTTCTACCGTTTGCACGGGAATGGTCTTGTCAGCCCTCGACTTTTTCACCCTTGGCGCCGAATACATATCATCCGCTCCACCACCATAGCCTGTTACCACTACCTCAGAAAGGCTGGCAGATGATGGCTCCAAATTTACATTTATAACATTGGCGTTCACACCAACTTCCTTTGTTTCGTAACCAACATAAGTGAAAACAAGAATGGCAGGGTTGGGCGTTATCCTTAGCGTGTAGCTGCCATCCAAGTCTGTAATCGTACCGATTGATGTACCTTTCAAGACGATATTGACACCTATCAAAGGCTGTCCAGTTTCATCCAAAACCTTCCCACTCACTTGGGCGATTCCACCCCTACCCTGCCCTTGCTGGTATGCTGGTGGTGCTTGATAACCAAACCGCAAATGCCAAGGGGCCAAGGATTGAGATTCGGCATTGGTAGTGGGGTCGCCGCTCGAAACGGTCAATTTGACATCTTTCCAATCTTCGCCAGAGCTTTGTCGAACGTTGGCCTTGAAGGATAAGTCAATTGGGTTGGCAACGTCCTTTACCCGCAGGTCATAATTGGCAAACCAGCCAGCGTCCAGCACATAATAAGACAACTCGAAAGAAGCAGCGGTCTGTGTTTTTGCCGATACGTTTACGATTATCTCGCTGGTCGCCAATTCTTTTTGTTGGTTTAGGGCAACAAGTTGCTTGTCGAATTTTTGAATGGCGCTGTCAAGTTTGGCCATTTGCCCAGAAAGCTCTAATTGTTTCATTGTCAAAAACTCCCATCTTTTTCGCTGAAAATCAACGACTTGCATCAATTCCGAAGCCACTATGCCATTGTTCAGGCCCGCAACCGACTGGTTTTTTTGAAGGATGGCCTCCTCTTGCTTGTAGATGGAGAAGGTGGCTGCCAAGAGTTTTTTCTCCTCAATCTTCTTCTGCTTTTCGCTTTCGAGTTTTGAAATTTCTTCCCGTTTCACCTGTTCCTCCAAGTAGTTCATCTGATGGGTAACCGAAAGAATGGTGAATTCCCCATCCCCCTTCACCTGGATGCTGTTTTTGTCAATTTTGGGAGAAATTTTTTTGAAGACCAAGGCAGAGCGCCCTGCTGGTACGGATGTCTTGCCAAGTCTGGTGACATGGCTTCCCTTTAAGAAAACCGTGACCTTTTCGATTTTGGTTTCGACTGACATTGGGGAGGCTGGCCTGGTGTTCTGTCCAATGACAGGAGTGATTGCGAGCAAAAATTGCAGCAAAAGGAACAAGTTTTTCATAAGCTGTGTTTTGAGTAAAAAAATCATTTTTGAGGACGATGATTTTCATTCAAAAAAATGCACACCATCTTGAAACAAAACTGACAACAGCCGTAAAACCACCCCATCGAATTTGAAACGGATGCGATTTTTTCAAAAAGTTTGAAAAAAAATTAGCAATCGCTTGCATGTTTTTTAAAAAGCCATTTACCTTTGCGCTCGCCTTTGAAAAAGGGCGGGTTTGAAGATAGATTCAAATCACAAATGCCTCCTTAGCTCAGTCGGTTAGAGCGCCGGACTGTTAATCCGTAGGTCCTTGGTTCGAGCCCAAGAGGGGGCGCAAAAAGCCTCGCAGCAATGCGGGGCTTTTGTGTTTTTTTAAACTAAAAATAGTTTGCAACAGAAGGCCCGATTACAAATCGAGTTTTTCGAGAGATGGGCAACAGGCCGTGACTTGAATGCTTACCCCTTTGGTGCCAACTGCAAACTACCAACTTAAAATATGAGCCTGCTTACTGTTGGAACCGTAGCTTTTGACGACATCGAAACCCCGCTTGGCAAAGCCGATAAGATTGTCGGTGGCGCATGTACCTATATCTCTTTAGCGGCATCCTATTTCGTGGATGGCATAAACCTGGTTTCTGTCATTGGTGACGATTTCCCAAAGGTAACCCTCGATTTGCTGGAATCAAAGGGCGTAAACTTGGATGGCCTCCAGGTAAAGCATGGCGAAAAATCGTTCTTCTGGGCTGGCAAGTACCACGACGACCTCAACAACCGAGACACCCTTGACACCCAGTTGAACGTACTGGCCGACTTCGACCCTGTGCTGCCAGAGAGCTATAAGACAAGTGATTTCGTGATGTTGGGCAACCTCACACCAGATGTGCAGATGCGGGTAATTGACCAAATGGCCAAAAAGCCAAGGTTGATTGCCATGGACACCATGAACTTCTGGATGAACATTGCCATGGAGAGGCTGCTCGAAGTACTGAAGCGCATTGATTGCCTCATCATCAACGACGAAGAAGCACGGCAATTGAGCGGTGAACGAAGCCTGGTAAAAGCCGCTGAGAAAATATTGGAAATGGGCCCCAAGTACCTCGTCATCAAGAAAGGTGAACACGGTGCCCTGCTTTTTTACGAAGGGCAAATCTTCTTCGCCCCGGCCCTACCCTTGGCGGAGGTTTTCGACCCGACTGGTGCTGGTGACACTTTTGCTGGTGGGTTCATTGGTTTTTTGGCCAAGACCGGTGACCTTTCTTTCGAGAACATGAAACGGGCTGTGATTTTTGGCTCTGCGATGGCTTCTTTTTGCGTGGAAAAGTTTGGAATCGAAAGGCTTGCCGAATTGACCAATCTTGAGGTCAAGCAGCGAGTCGCCAAATTCGTTGACTTGGTGAATTTCGATGCACAACTTTGAGGTGGCACAGCCCACAACCTACTTTACCCAGCCATTATGTTAATTCAAGCCTTGGCTAAAATCTAAGTTGAAGGAGTTTCGTAAATTGCTGAATGATTAAAGCAACATCTATGCGTCTTTCAGCTACCCTCTTCACCTTTGTCCTTTTGCTTGGCAATTGCACAAACGTTCTCCATTCTCAAATCACCATCATCGGTCCATTGCAACTTGGCGACTCCAGCCACATCGTTACTTTAAAAACAAATCGAGGTGATGCATTTATCGGAAGGGTAATGGCCTTGACCCCAGATTCCGTTGTATTCAAATCCCAGGGTGGCCTCGTCATTGGCTTTCCAAACCCTTCCGTTTTGAGCATAGAACGATTAGGACAAAACGACTCTCCCTTGATAGGAGCCGATGTGTTTGCGCTTCATTTGAAAAAGGGCAAAGTGTACTATGGCTACCCGACAAGCATAAAAAAAAGCAGGGTCATTTTCAGCACACAAAACCGGGGCAGCATCACAAAGCCAATTCGGTCTATTGAACGCATAACTCGTGAATACGCAGCAGTTTACGAGAATGCAGTTTCGCCCAATGATTTCATTGCGAAATATTCGAAAAAAATGGGAAGCCGGGGGCAGTTTTTAGGTTACAACGAAGGGACTATCATTCACAGGGATGAACAAGGCAGGGAGCAGCAAATTGAGTTGAATGAAATCAGGAACTACCAGTTGGTTTATCCATTTCAAGATATAAAAGGTCATGGCCGAGCCGTCATGTTCAGCCCAACGGGGTTTGGTATGTCTAAAGGCGAACTTGGCTACCGAAACATCATGGTAGGTCTCAATACCCTTACTTATGGGGTTTCTGACCATTTCTCAATTGGGGTTGGTGCATTATCCTTTGTCCCGTACTTTGATGCAAAGGTGAACCACAGTTTTGGCGAGTATTTTCATGCATCAGCCGGTGCTTACTTGTTTGCCCTGTTCTCTTATGGCATCCACGGTTCCGTATCGTTTGGCAAACCTGATTATTTCCTCAACTTATCCTATCTGAAAAGTCTTGATAACGAAGTCATTGACTCCGACTTAAATTTTGATAACTGGAGCTTCGGCAGTTCGATTAGGATTGGGCCAAAGACAAGGTTCTTTGTCGAATACAATATTGTCACCACACCAGCGAATCCGTTCGGTTATGATGTGTTCAATACCTTTGGCTATGGAAATGGCTTTTCATGGGGTTTTACGAGCTACCGCAATAAAACACGTTGGGATTTCGGATTGATGAGCATTGGGCCGATAGATACATGTTTCCCTGGCCCATGCAAACCAAGTCATTCTCCGCTTTTTTTTGTCGCCCTTGGCTATACTTTTAGGAACTGAACTTTTTCAAACCTAATCTCCAAGTTGATGAAAAATTCTATTCCTTTGCAAGATAAAGTTCTATAAATCCTTCCGAAAATATGGCACCTCGTATTGCACTCCTTCTAATTATTGTCAATTGGGCAAGCTCCACCACTATTTCACAGACCTATGTCCTGGGAAAATTCTCCATCGGAAACCCATCGGTTAAACATAGTCTAACCACCAAGCGAGGCGACAAGTTTGAAGGCTGGATAGCAGCCTGGAACGCCGATTCGCTGGTGCTTGTCACCAAAAACGACCAGCGAATAGCATTTCCTCCCCAAGAAATTGACGTGGTATTGGGCCTGCCTGAATCTGTCCATACCTCCACGGCCACTCAATTACATGAATTAACAACCAAGAATGGCAATATCTTCTACGGCTATCCTACCTTTATCAACCGCAAGCTCATCAAGTTTACTTCCGTAGGAAGTGGCCAGATGCGGTTCAAAACTTCAAATGTTGAATACATCCGGCCTGAAATGGTATCCCTTCTTTTTGACCGAAACTATGAGAACGAATACATTTATTTAGGCATTGGCGAAAGGTCACAAGGCCAATTGCTGCTATACCACAACGGCGTCATTTCCAACAGATTAGAAGATGGGAAGGAACAAAAGATTGATATCTTCGAAGAAGGGAAATACAAGCTATTGCCTCAGAGACTCCCCTATACAGGTCACCGGCGCTCCTTGATGTTTGCTCAAACGGGATTTGGGATGAAGCCTCGTGAGAAAGAATTTAGGAACATCGCAGTTGGCATTAATATCATGTCGTTTGGTATAAACGAATCCATCTCTGTTGCAACAGGATTGGTTGGCATCCTACCTTATGGTGACATCAAATTTTCCAAGAGCTTCGGCAAATACCTCCATGCGAGCATCGGAGCTTATGGGGTGCTACCAACTGGGGCGGGAGTTCACGCCGCCGTATCTATTGGCACACCAAATTTTTTCGTAAACGTCGGGTATAACAACAATTTTGACAATGAAAATTTATATACCTACAGCGATTTTGAAAGCTTCAACGTTGGCTTGTCAGCCAAGGTAGGTAGAAGGGGGAGGCTGTTTACGGAAATGCACATATTGACAGCTCCAAATGAAATGGGAGAAGATGAATACTTCGATTTATACTGGGAAACTGGCTACCTTAATCCCCTGACAATTGGCTACGGCTGGTTCAACTACCGGTTCAGGTTTGAAACAGGTATTGTTGGCCTTGGGCCATTCAGGAAATACGATTGCTTCCCGTTCGAGTGTACAGATAGTTATACTGTGCCAGTTCCGTTCTTTTCAATGGCTTACAATATTCGATAATCTCTAAAATCCTTTGTACTTACTTAACCTCCCGGCACAAAACAACAAGTCGAGTATGCTCTGGTTGGGTAGGAAGCCCAACCTGTCCTCGAATACTTGCGGATACCTAATTACTTGGTCGTCAATTTGTTGTGAGCGCTGCCCGTCAATTAATCCTCTAAGGTCAATAGCATCTTTTGGTAGGTGCTCAAATTGTAGGCTAATCTTCAGGGGCCGTTCCAGCTTCAGCAATTTCAGTGTCAATGACAGCAGCTCGATATTCCAATCCCAAAGGAACTCAAACTGCCTTTCCAGGTAAAACGGCCTAAACTTGTCCACATAATGTTCAAAGAAAGGAGAGTTCCCATAAGCAGTACAGATGGACCTCCAATGTTTTATTTGCCAAGACTCATCATAGGCAATCCTCACATCTTTGATGGGCTGCTGTTCATTTTTTCCTTTCCGCAATGGAATGGTTAATTTTTGTGGCCCGCTGGCAGTAAGGATTTGACACCTGTTCCGGTAACTGCCTTTTGCGTAATGCTCATGCATCTCAAGTATGGCATCGTGGTTGGTAAACGCAACAAACCAATCCACTGGCGGGAAATAGCCAAGGGCCAAAAGGACACTCCTGTTGTTATCTGAGATTGGGCTTTCCACGGCTTAAATTGCAACTTCGAACTTATCGGTGGGACGTTTTACTACCGCTTTTCCATTCAAGTGGAAACGACCATAGTACCTTGCTCCCAATACAGTACCTTCCGTGCCGATTGATTGCAGGGCAAAACGACCTTCCTGTGGCAATACCGAATGCAATCGCTGGTGATGGTGGAGTTGCTCATAGGTCTGATAATCAATCGCTTGACGGCTCTCCAACTTCTCCATCAACTCAAAATTCTTGGCAACAATTGACCATTCTTTTTGAACGATTCCCTCGAATACCTTGGATTTTGAGCCACTGCCATACGCAACCAACCCGATTCGTTTGCCGGTCAGCCTGCTGCCTTCCCTTGCATCAGCATCCAAAGTGCTCATCAATGCCATGAAAACCGAACCGGTGTAGAGGTTCCCGATAAGGCTGCTGGCTCGCTGCGCTTTTTCGAGTTTTTGTTTTACAAATGCTTTGTATTCAACCGATTGTGAAATGGACTTTGCATCTGGAGCCGCCTCCCAGATACCTTTGGCAATCATTTCCTTCGCAAATTCTTCCACATAAATCCGTTTGGCATGGAACGAATATGGCAAGTGAAAAGCCATGCGTTCCCATCGGTCACTGATGGCCGTTTCCGCAGCGCCTGTTACCTCCCTAAAATGAGACAGCGCCTCTGACATCCTGTCTTGGTAGCATTGATTGGAAAAAGGCCCATCAAATATTGGCGTCTCCGTGAACTGCTTCCGGCGAGGCTTGTAAAAATCGTGTACGCTATCCATCGCCACACCAAACTGGCGGGTTAAAAGCAGTAGCCTTGGATTCCATTTCACCAAAACGGCGATGGCACCAGCGCCCTGCGTGTATTCGCCTGTGGAATCACTTTCATATTTTGCAAAATCGCTGGCCACAACGATGGCAATCCGTTCCTTGTCCCCAGCCACCCAGTCCAGGCAGTTTTGCAGGGCATCCGTTGCTCCAATGCAAGCAAATGTCATGTCCACTACATCGCAATGGCGAAAACTGCCGCCCAGCTGCTGCTGTACCATTTCCACGGCGTAGGTGGCCGTGGGTTTTGCGCCATCCAATGCACTCTCCGTGCCGAGATAAACCCGCCCGATTTGCTCTGGCTGCAGCCCGTTTTTTTCCATCAATTCGCTGATGGCCTCCGCCGCCATGGTGGCAGCATCTTCATGAACATCTGGGAAGGCCATTTTCAAAAGGCCCAGCCCATTCGCCAATTTTTCATACTGAATACCACGGGCCTCTGCGAGGTCACGGATGTCGAGGTAAAGGGAAGGAACATAAGCCGCCATGTCGTCAATTCCGACGGGCAAGTGTCGTTTTGCCATTTTTGAAAAATGAAGATTGTTAGTGAAAAAATCAGGCAATGCTACTACAAGGGAAAACTAATTTGGTTCAAGAACCGTCTGTTTGCGGTTCTTTCAATCAGGCAAGGGCGCAAAGTTAGCGAATGCGGTGAGATAACAAAGGATTCTAAAAATGGTTTGCAACACGGTCTGGTAGCCCTTGTTACAAAAATCCACTCTAAATCCACTTCATGAAAGCACGGACTGACTATCCGTGTTACGAAAAAGCCCCCACCGGAACAACGGTAGAGGCTTCGTGTCTTAAACATTTCACAGTTCCATATCTTTGGCAAATTCGCAGTCACTGACTGCCAACTGCACATTGACGAACTGACAACTTTCTTACATCATGCCGCCCATGCCGCCGCCCGGAGGCATGTGGCTATGAGCTGCTTCCTTCTCAGGTTTGTCGTTGATAACGCACTCGGTCATCAGCACCATGCCAGCGATTGAGGCAGCGTTTTCGAGGGCAACACGGGTCACCTTCGTTGGGTCTATGACGCCTGCCTTTTTCAAATCCTCGTAAACATCTGTGCGGGCGTTGTAGCCATTAGCAGCTTTGCTGTCAGCCACTTTTTGGAAAACAACTGAGCCTTCCTGACCTGCATTTTCAGCAATCACACGGATTGGAGCTTCCAGCGCCTTGCGAACGATAGCGATACCGATGGTCTCATCGTCGTGTTTGCCCTTCAAGCCTTCGAGGGCTTTGATGGCACGAACCAAGGCCACACCGCCACCCGTCACAATGCCCTCCTCAATGGCGGCACGGGTAGCGTGGAGTGCGTCGTCAACACGGTCCTTCTTCTCTTTCATCTCCACTTCGGTAGGAGCACCAACGTTGAGGACTGCTACGCCACCTGCCAATTTGGCAAGGCGCTCTTGCAATTTCTCCTTGTCGTAATCGGAAGTGGTGGTCTCGATTTGCGACTTAATCATCGCAATGCGGGCATCAATGTCTTTCTTTTTGCCCTTGCCGTTCACGATGGTCGTGTTGTCCTTGTCCACTACGATTTTTTCGCAAGTGCCAAGGTCGCTCATCTGGGCTTTCTCCAAAGTGAAGCCTTTCTCCTCGCTGATAACTTGTCCACCCGTCAAGATGGCAATGTCCTCCAGCATGGCCTTGCGGCGGTCACCGAAGCCAGGAGCCTTCACGGCCACAACCTTCAAACCACCACGGAGGCGGTTCACCACGAGCACACCAAGTGCCTGACTTTCAACGTCTTCCGAAATGATGAGCAACGGACGGCCAGAGCCAGCAGCCTTCTCCAAAATTGGAAGCATCTCTTGCAAGTTGCTGATTTTCTTGTCATGAATGAGTATGAGCGGGTTCTCGTACTCGGTCGTCATGTTCTCCGTGTTGGTCACGAAGTAAGGGGAAAGGTAGCCACGGTCGAACTGCATACCGAGTACCTCCTCTACGTAGGTGTCAGTGCCCTTTGCCTCTTCAACGGTGATGACGCCGTCCTTGCTGACACGCTTCATGGCGTCAGCGATGAGGGTGCCGATTTCTTCATCGTTGTTGGCGGAAATAGCTGCCACTTGTTGGATTTTCTTGAAGTCGTCGCCAATTTTCTCGGATTGCTTCTTCAAATCCTCAACGACCACTTTAACAGCTTGGTCAATGCCACGCTTGAGGTCCATTGGGTTGGCACCTGCAGCCACGTTTTTGAGGCCAGCGTTAATCATGGCCTGCGCCAAAACGGTGGCAGTTGTAGTGCCGTCACCAGCCAAGTCGCTGGTTTTGGAAGCCACTTCCTTCACCATTTGTGCGCCCATGTTTTCTACCGGGTCGTCCAGTTCGATTTCCTTGGCAACAGATACACCGTCCTTGGTGACGGAAGGTGCTCCGAAGCTTTTTTGGATGACCACGTTGCGGCCACGGGGGCCGAGGGTTACTTTCACTGCATTTGCCAATGCGTCAACGCCGTTTTTGAGTTTCTCACGGGCGTCCCTATCGAAAGAAATTTCTTTTGCCATAATCGTTTGATTGTTAATTGTTTACCCCATTGGGGTTATGTTGTTAAAAGGTTGCGAAACCCTGATTGGGCACCTTCGCAGATGGTTGATTGAAGATTGAAAAATGGAACTTACTTATCCAAAACGACGAGGATATCGTCCTCCCGCATGATGAGGTAGTCAGCTCCATCGTAGTTCATTTCTTGGCCAGCGTACTTTCCATAAAGCACGATGTCACCTTTTTTCACGGTCATTTTCTTGTCGTCTTTGCCTGGGCCGACCGCTACGACCTCTCCACGTTGTGGTTTTTCCTTTGCGGTATCGGGGATGATGATGCCCCCCTTCGTCTTTTCTTCGGCAGGAGCTGGCTTCACGACCACCCTGTCATTGATAGGTTTGAACTTCATAGTAATCTAATTTTAAATTTTTGAATTTTTTGATTGTTTGCTTTCGTGGGGTTGGTTCATTGGAAGCCGAAAAAACTACCAATGAGAAGCTGCCACAGGAAAATGATGAATCCTTGCGACACCTCGCACTTATCAGCTTTTGTGCCAATGGAAAATTTGTGACGGACTGTCATTTTTGAAGAAAATTTGGCTGAAAATGGCGTGTCAAATTGTCGGTAGGCGATATAGTGGCGCATTTTTTTGGCAGTTCGCAAGGCCCGGTTTTACACGATATTATACAGTTCTTCCAAATGCTTTATGACATAAGTAGGTTGGTGTGCTGTCAGGTTGGCGGAATCTTTTGGGTTGTACCAGCAGGTGTCCAACCCAAAATTGTTGCCGCCTTGAATATCGGAATTGAGGCTATCACCCACCACGATGACCTCCGCTTTATCGGGGTGCCCCATTTGTTCAAAGCTGTGCGTAAAGAAGCCTTCGAGCGGCTTTGCGACACCTATTTCGTCAGAAACCACAATCACATCAAAGTACTGGTCCATTTCCGCAAAACTGATTCTGGGGCGCTGCACTTCCTTTAAACCATTGGTTATCAGCCCCATACGATAATTTTTGCTCCGCAATGTGGTAACCAACTCCACTGCTCCATCCAACATGAAACGGGTCTGCGAAAGTAGGTAGAGGTAATGGGCGTTCATTTCTACGGGGTCCCTGTATTCACCGATGGCATCCAAAAAACGTTCGAAGCGCACCCTTCGTAGTTCCACTGCTGTTATTTCTTGGCGTTCGAAAGCCATCCAAGCTGCATGGTTGATGCCTTCATAGGCTTGAAAATGCGCCTCTGTGGGCGTGATTTGATAATCTGTCAAGGTTTGTCCAAGTGCATGGCGGGCACTCCTTTTAAAGTCAAAGAGGGTGTCATCGGCATCGAAAAGAATCCAGGGATAACGCATGGCTATTTTATTTTCACTTGTTTTGGCACGAACGGCTTCACATCGCCTTTACCCTTAATCAACTCCCTAACGATGGTGGAACTGATGTGAGAGTATTCAGGGAGACTTATCAAAAACACCGTTTCCAGGTCATGCCCCACGATGTGGTTGAGTTGGGAAATTGTTTTTTCATAATCAAAATCGGAAGCATTCCGCAAACCACGGAGCAGGTAATTAGCCCCAATTTTGTTGCAATAATGGGCAGTCAACCCTTCGAAGCAGTCAATTTCGACCTTGGGTTCACTTGAGAAAACGGCCTTGAGCCAATCCAACCTTTGCTCCAATTGAAATAGATACTGCTTTTGCGAGTTCACCCCAACTGCCACGATGATTTTATCGAACAAGGGCAAGGCCCGTTTGACTAAGCTGACATGCCCAGTGGTGATAGGGTCGAACGACCCAGGGAAAACGGCGATTTTCATGTGAGAAGCATACAAACGGCTTTTGGCCCTTTGAAGCTACAAACATAGGCACTTCGTTTAATTTTACTTGAATGATTGGCGTGCCGCAAACCTGCAAACCAAAGTTTTCATAGTTTGGTGGCTTCAATTCAAGCATGGATAATTATGAAAAAAATACTCTTGGCCACAGGTGGTGGCGACTGCCCCGGACTCAATGCTGTCATACGAGCAATCGTAAAATCAGCCAAAACGCATGGTGGTTTCGAAGTTTATGGCAGCATTGAAGCATTCAAGGGCGTACTTGAGGTGCCAACGGAAATTGTTAAGCTTTCCCGGAAAAAAGTTGCTGGAATACATGTTTTGGGTGGCACAATCATCAAGACCACCAACAAGGGCAATCCCCTCGCCTACCCTGTCCTGCAACCGGATGGCAGCTACAAATCGGAGGACATTACCGCAGAGTTGACCAAACGCATCCAGGACATGGGGTTTGATGCTGTGGTTAATATAGGTGGTGACGGCAGCCAGAAAATCTCCCAAGCCCTTTACGAGAGGGGCCTTAATATTATAGGTGTACCCAAAACGATTGACAACGACCTTTCGGCCACCGACCTAACTTTCGGATTTACAACTGCCGTGCAGATTGCAACAGACAGTTTCGACAAATTGGTGACCACAGCCGCCAGCCACCATCGGGTAATGGTCATGGAGGTGATGGGCCGTGACGCTGGCTGGATTGCCTTGCATACTGCCATCGCAGGCGGTGCCGAAATTTGCTTGATACCTGAAATTCCATATGACATTCAACAAGTTGTCAAAACCATCAACAAGCGCTATAAAAAAGGCGAAGGTTTCGTCAACATCGTCATTGCCGAAGGCGCAAAACCTGCTGAAGGGAAAGTGGTAGGCCAAAAATCAAAGGATGTGGGTGATGAACATATCAAACTTGGCGGCATCGCCAATTACCTGAAGCAACAAATTGAAGAAAGTGGCTGTTCGGCGCAGGTACGCACCACCATTTTAGGCCACGTTCAAAGGGGAGGCACCCCCGTAGCTTTTGATAGGATTCTTGCTACCGCAATGGGGGTAAAAGCATTTGAAATGGTTGAAAAGGGTGAATTTGGGAATATGGTGACATATAAGAACAACGCCATTTCCAGTGTAAGCCTGGCGGAGGCCGTCAGTGCCTACAACTTCCTTTCAAAAGACCATTATTTGGTTCGCACGGCAAGGGCTGTTGGGATTTCTTTTGGCGATTGAAATAAGTGGTTGATAATAAGACAATTATGCGACCCATAAAACTGCAATCCATCAAAGGTAGGATACAGGGGTTTTACAAGAAGAACCGGAAAAAATTCTGGCTGGCCTTAGCCATCATCCTCCTTTTGTACTGGTTTTGCCTGCCCAAACCCCTATTCAACGACCCAACTTGCATGGTGCTTGAGGCACGAGACGGCACCTTGCTTGGAGCAAGGATTGCAGCCGATGGCCAATGGCGATTCCCCCATTCCGACCATGTACCCGACAAATTTCAAAAAGCAATCACCGAATTTGAAGACCGACGCTTTTTCTCTCACCCCGGTTTCGACCCACTCGCATTTGGCCGAGCCATAATTCAAAATATCAAAAACCGCAGCGTGGTAAGCGGGGGCAGTACACTGTCCATGCAGGTCATTCGGCTTTCCAGAAAAGGCAAATCAAGGACGGTTGTAGAAAAGCTGGCAGAAATCATACTTGCAACCCGCCTTGAAATCAGGTATTCCAAACAGGAAATCATGGCATTTTATGCTTCAAATGCCCCTTTCGGTGGCAATGTGGTCGGATTGGAAGCAGCCGCTTGGCGGTATTTTGGCAAAAAACCGGAGACCTTGTCGTGGGGGGAGGCTACCACCTTGGCGGTACTGCCCAATAGCCCAAGCCTAATCCACCCAGGAAGAAACAGGAATGCATTGTTTCAAAAACGGAATAGATTGTTAAAAAGGCTCTTGGAATCAGGCACGATTGACCAAACCACCTTTAACTTAGCCGTGGATGAAATCTTACCTGAAAAGCCGCATCCCTTGCCACGCCTTGCACCGCATCTGTTGGATAGGGCTTTTGCCGAAGGCTATAAAAAAGAGGATAGGCAATTCGCTAAAATTGAAACCACCATTGACCCAACCCTTCAAGCCCGTTTGAACGAATTGGCGCTCCGCAAAAGCCAGAACCTAAAAAGTAACCAGGTTCACAACCTCGCTATCTTGGTGCAGGAGGTGAAAACTGGCAATATTGTGGCGTACATCGGAAATGCACCCAATACTGGCCCTGAAAATGGTGAGGACGTGGACATTATCAAAGCCCCACGTAGCACAGGAAGCATCCTGAAACCCTTCCTTTACGCCATGATGCTGAACGAGGGAAAGGTATTGCCCAATAGCCTGATAGCCGACATTCCAACCCAAATCAGTGGCTACAAGCCAGAGAATTACCTTGAAACTTATGATGGCGTTACGCCTGCCAACCTTGCCCTTGCACGTTCGTTGAACGTCCCCTTTATCAGAATGCTACAAGATTATTCAGTCGAGAAATTTCACTTCAATTTGAAGAAATTGGGCATGACCACGCTCCGCCAACCTCCAAAGCACTACGGTCTGACCTTGGTCTTGGGAGGCGCAGAAGGCTCGCTTTGGGACTTGGTAGGGATTTACTCAAACATGGCCCGCACGCTGGGCAATTTTGTTGGAAACAATGGCCGATACAAAAAGGATGAGTTTCGCAAGCCCAACTATTTATTAGCCAACAAGGAACTGGACGAAAAACCTCAAACTTTGACAAAGGAACCACCTCAACTCTCAGCTGATGCTATCTGGTACACTTTCGAAGCGATGGAGGAATTGGAGCGGCCCACCACCCAAGGCGACTGGGAACGGTTTGAATCCAGCCGACCAATAGCTTGGAAGACAGGAACAAGCTTTGGGTTTCGTGATGCCTGGGCCATTGGCATTTCGCCAAAGTATGTAGTGGGAGTTTGGGCGGGCAATGCTGACGGCGAAGGCAGGCCTGGCCTTGTTGGGGTCTATGCCGCCGCCCCTATTTTGTTCGATGTCTTCAACATGCTCCCAGCCAGTCGCTGGTTCGACCCGCCTTTTGATGCCATGAAAAAAATGGTCGTCTGCCAGAAAAGCGGCTTTCCTGCCTTGGATTATTGCGAAAAAGATACGGTTTATGCAAATGCAAAAGGCGTGAATGCACCACCCTGCCCTTTCCATCAAATTATCCATTTGGACAAATCAAGGCAGTGGCAAGTCAATAGCAATTGCGAGGAACCGCTTAACATGGTCAATCAGGCTTGGTTTGTGTTGCCGCCAGTGGAGGAATACTATTACAAAATGCGAAACCCCAGTTACACCGCCTTGCCCCCCTTGCGAAAGGACTGCCAAGTGTTGGAGGACATGGCGGCTCCTCCCATGCAGATGATATATCCTCGAAAAAATGCCAAAATCTTCATCCCTGTTGACTTGGATGGCAATCCTGGAAGGACTGTTTTCAAAATGGCCCACAGAACCCCTGAAACGGAAGTCTATTGGCATCTGGACAACAGCTTTGTCGGACAAACCAAGACCTTCCATGAACTCGAGCTGAACCCACCGGCTGGCAAGCACAAACTTGTGTTGGTTGATAAGCAGGGAAACCGACTTGAAATGGAGTTTGAAGTGACTGCTAAGGAATAGGCAAAAAAAAAACTCCTACATCAAGGGAGGCTTAAGGCTGATGTAGGAGCACTAAACATACTATGAGAAAACTACACGATGCAAAGGAGCAGGTTTCCTGAATACCACACAAGCACTGTTTAGGGAACGGTAGGTTTCACAAGGAAACGGTAGGTTTGGTTTAGAAAGTGGTTTTTGCAATGTGAATGCGAGAAGTGAAGAAGAAGACTAACCAGCGAAAAGAAAGGGAATGCCTCATTTTCAATCCGGTAAACATGCAAAAATGCATAACCCGTAAAGCATTGGAAAAGAAATGGAAATGGATGCGTTAAAACTGACATCCCACTTGCCGTTAGGCCACGGCTTGCAATGCAAAAAATCCACAAAATTTTACACTTGGTATCCCATTGGGCAATCGCACTCACTTTGTAATTTATCCCATACACTTCTTCCTGATTGTGTAAGGCTTGGGATAAAAAAAATTCCTACACCCCAGAAGGGAAATATAAGGTGTAGGAGAATTAAACATACTATGAGAAAACTTGTAACAAAAGTACTTGCTACAGTTGTAGGAGAAAAGCTATATTTACGCACTGGTTGATTCTATGAGGGAACGGTAGGAATTTTTGAGGGAACGGTAGTTTTTTTCCAATTAACGGAAAAAATATTCTTTATTATTCTATTTTTGCCGCGAGAAATGAACGTTTAGGCTGATGCGCACTAAGCATTTTGAGAGACTACACACGAAATTTTGACATGCGCTGAAAAAAAAATTCCCGCACCCCAGGAGGGACATAAGGTGCAGGAAGATTAAACAAACATACTATGAGAAAACTTTGGCAAATATATCATTATTTTCTTTAATACAGAAGGCTTGTCCCAAGATTTTCTCCTCTGTTTTTTAGTTTTTTAGGTATTTGTTGGTTTGCCCTTGGATTAGAGCAGAATTGAACTTTTTATCATCAGAAATTGATATTTTTAGTGCTTTTCAACCTACAAAACGCCTAAAAATGAAGGCAGCGGCATATTGAAATGCCGCTGCCTTTGATTTTTTATGTGATAGAAAGGAATATTTCGGTCGAAAACCCTTTTGTGGTAGCTGCGTGAAATGTTCTTTGGAAGGTCTTGATGAGTCAGAGGCACAATGTCCTTCGACTTAGCATCAAGTCTATTCAATACTTCAAATTTGGTTTTATTTCATTCATTTTAACTGAATATCCATTACCGGAATTCGAATTTCAACACGGGTTCCCAAAGCCTTCCCGGACTTTTCATCAACGATGTCGTGTATTTCAACTGCATTCTCCTCCATGTTCCGTGACCTTAGCAAAATTTCAAGGCGGTCTTGTGTTATTCTGGTTCCCATGGATTTATGGTCTTTGAAATTGGGGTTCTTGAGTTGAAGTTCCCGAGCTTTCTGCCTTCCGATGCCATCGTCCTCCACCGTGCAAAGAATGGTATTGTCATCTACCAACGAAAAATCAATCTTAATCAGCCCGTTCCGCTTTGAGCGGATTCCATGTTCTATTGCATTCTCGACATAAGGCTGAATTATCATGGTGGGCACGCCATAAATGTCCTCTTCTATTTCTTCGTCAATGGTGATTTCATACCGCAATTGGTTCTCGAATCGGAGGTTCATGTTGATATCCAAGTAGTTACGTAGGAAATCTACCTCCTTTTCAAGTGAAATAACCTCCAGTTCTGAATACTCCAAGCTTTGGCGCATCAGGTGGGCAAACTGCGCCAGGTATTTTGCTGCTTGATTCGTCTCATTGGAGGTAATATAGTTCTGAACTGAGTTCAAAGCGTTGAATACAAAATGGGGGTTCATTTGTGCTCTCAGGGCCTTCAATTGAAGACCAGCTGCCTGCAATTTGAACATTTCAGCCTCTTTCTCCCTTCGCTCAGCTGAATACCTGATTTCCAGTTCCCGTATCTGGCTATTCAACTCGTCCGACATAATCCGCTCAACAGCCTGGTTGTAAAGTACTTGGTAATCGTAGGCGTTTTTGAATTCAAGCTCCTTCGCATAGAGGTCGGCAATTGATTTCATGATGCCAGTTGCCTGTCGGTACTCTTGGCCTTTTTTGGCAAATTCAAGTGCCTTGAAGTAATGCTTGAGCGCCTTTTTCGCTTTCTGTTCCTCGTAAATCTTACCTCTCCACCATTCAATGTTCGCCAAGTTCTTTTCCCTCCTATCCTTGAAAAGTGGATAAGCCGTTGTAAAAAGTTCCAAAGCTTCTGAATACTGCCGCTTATTTAGGTAACAAAAACCCAGATTTGCATATGCCAAGGCACGGGTTTGTTGGTTCAGGTCATCCACTACTTTTATGGCCTTTTTGAAATACTGGCTGGCATTTTCATAGTCCTGCATGGCCATAAAGCCGTTGCCCACGTTCAGGTAATGCCAAGACAGACGAGACCTCATTCCCTTCTTTTCACACAACTCAACCACATTCAGGTATGATTGAATGCTTTTTTGTGGCTCGTTCAAAACTGCATAAATAGAACCTAACCCGCTTTGCACCAAGGTGGAAAAATGATAATCCTTCAGTGTGAGCGAGGCATTCATGGCCTCAATTTCCACCACGCAATCCAAAAAGGATTTCAAAGCTTTTGGATAATTGGAGAATTTCAGGTGGTAAAAGCCTTCCCTACAAATCAGCCGAATGTTGAGCCGGTTGTCGGGATAGGTTTCCAGGTATTTTGTAGCTTGGTTGAGGTAAAACCTTGCCCGGTCAGGTTGGTCGAGGTTGAGCAAGGTGCCTGCATAGTCAATATAGGTCTCAGTCAATTGGTTCACATCCCCCCGCTCACCCAAAATCTCCAGCGCCAACCTGAAATGAATCTCTGAGAGGTTGTAATTGTACAACTGGTTTTCCACCAGTGCCATGTTCAGGTTGTAATTGAGGACAAAATCTGGTTGGTCAAATTCGCTGAGTATCTGAAAAATCTCAGCTAAGTATTTCTGGGCTTTTGAAATATCGGTAAAAACAAGCTGCGAGGCCAACTTGTCGAGGGTGGCAAGTCGTTGAAGTCGTTCGTCTATGAGTTGAAGGGTTGATTCCAAGTCAATTAGCTCCTTGTTGGTGTCGGGAAAGGTGCTTACCATCGGTGTATAGTGTTTCCAGTGAGTGTTTCAATGGCTTAATGGGTTGGCTGCTAGGGTACGGATACGACAAAAGAGGCATCACATCTGCGGTGCAGCCTCTTTTGTAGTTCCCTTTTGGAATAGCTATGTTGCGAGAAAAATTATTGCGGCATGTCGCCGAAGCAAGGGCCAGGTCCAAAAAAACCTGCGAAAAAGCCTTTTTTCTTGTTTTCAGTAATTTTCTCGTTGCCTCCTATGAACTCGCCCATTTCTGCCTTTTTGATTTGCGTAATGTCGTCAAGTTCAAGTAGGTTTTTCTTTTTAGTCTTACCCATAGTATCTAGGTTTTGAGTGAAAAATCCGAATGCCATAGTGTCTCTGCTTTTTGCTAACAGTAAAAAGTGTGTGCGTTCTCAGGTTCCAAAGATAGCCACTTTTGAGTTTTGACAAAACCAAGCAATAAAAATTCACGCAAAAAAATCGTTTTGCCGTGTAGTTCTACTCAAAATCTACCTTTTTTCCTTTGCTCCTCCCACAAACACTTCTACCTGTCCGTTATGTAATGTGTAAGTTTCCGAATTAAAGGGCTTCCTCAAGCCGTTTCATTTGCTCCATAAATGCAGGCCTGCGCCGCCTTGAAACCTCAATTTTCTTGCCATCGTCCATCACCAAATAGCCTCCATCGCCCTTGATGAACTTTCGCATAAAGTTGAGGTTGATGACGTGCCGTTTGTGAACCCTATAAAAGTTCAACATTTGGAGCATGTCCTCGTAAGCCTTAATGGTCTTTGAAGCCGTTATGCGCTCACCGTTTATCAGGTAAATATGGGTGTAATTGTCCTCTGCCTCGAATCGGACAATGTCTTTAATGGACACAAAATAGATGCCGTCAATCGCCGATATGCTCATCTTCTCGAACGAGTTGGGGTTTGACAGCGACTTGTTGAAAAGCTCAATCCGCTCCTCGATTTTTTCCCCACTTTGAACACGAATCCTGCTTACTGCCTGAACGAGTTCGTCCGGGTTGATGGGCTTCATGATATAACCGATGGAAGAGTATTGGCAGGCCCTGATGGCGTGTTCGTTGAAAGCCGTTATGAAAATCACTTCAAAATCTACGGGCTTCAACTCGTCAAGCAATTGAAAAACCAAGCCATCGGGAAGGTTGATGTCCAAAAATGCAACATCTGGCTTGAACTCAGCCTCTTCGAACAAATCTAACGCCTCCTCCACGCTGAGCGCATCGCCTATCACCTCGACCTCTGGACAATGGGTGGCCAAAAGGTTCTTGAGGTTGTTCATGCTTTTGATTTCGTCCTCGACGATCAGCGCCTTTATCACGGGAATAGATTTGTTGATTTCGATTGCTTGCACAGAAGTCATGTTTGTTTCTGGCGCAAAAATACATTGCCTTCTTTAAAATATATCCTAAAATCACTATAAAATTGAAGGCATATCCAAGGCGTTACGATTGCAAAAAAAACCAGTTTTCAATATTAGGGAATGCGAGTAGTTTACAAAAATTAAATATTCAAATTTGAACTAAAAAAATTCCAAATCGCTCATTTCTTGTTCGCCATTTTCAGGGCATCCTCAAAGCTGACCTTTGGGAAGACTTCAAGCTTGCCGTTGAGCGTAGCATCGAATATCTGCCTCCCTTCTTTTTGGTAGAAATAGTTGGCAAGGTGGTACGAAACTTCCGACCCATAGACATCGGCCAACTGCCATTGTTGGCCCTTAAAATAGTCGGGGTGGAAATGGTTTTCGTCGTCTCCTTTGTACACTTGGGTTTCATGGGATTGCCCCGCCTGCTTGAAACTATGGTCCACTCCGATTAAGAACACTCGCTTGAAGCCCATGTAATAAGCTATTTGAAGGGAAACATAAGTTACCGTGTTTCCCTCGCAGATGGGCTGTGAAATATCATCGTAAAAGCTCCAAAGGTTCAATGTATGCAGCCGCTCAATATTGGGGCGTTCAGCTACAACACCTTTTGCGGCTGTATAAGAAAGGAACACCGGGCATTTCATTTCTTCAAACTCCCTTGCACTTTGCTCTATCACCAGTTTGTTGACTGACACCAAGTAGCTGAGGTTGATGTCCACTTTATCGAACAACAGGAAGATTTTGTTCTGCCCAAAACTATGGTATTCACGCAGTGGGGCCAAGTCCATGTGTTTGAGGGAGGGGCCATTGCCAATGATGAAGCAATCCTGCCCTTTGTGAAGGTCTTTGTAGCGGGTCAATTGCTTGGCGTATTTCCGTTTCCAACGGAAGTAATCCATCCCTTCTTCCAACTTTTTGCCGAACCCCTCCTTTTCGAGAAGGTTCAATCCGAAAAGTGTTCCTTGTGGTCTTGCCATATTAAGTTATTGATTATCAATCGTTTCACAAATCTTTCAGCACGGAGCTAATGCCACCATCCAATAAGAAATTGGCGCCATGCACGAACCCTGTGTTTTGCGAAGCAAGGAACAAGGCGAGCTTGGCGACATCATCAGGATAGCCAATCCGTTGCACTGGATGTATTTTCCGTAGTTCGTCCAATGCTGTTTCATCGTCGTTGAACCCAGCACGAAGCATGGCAGTTTCGATGGCTGCCGGACTGATGGAATTAACACGAACCCTGCCTGCAAGGTCAACGGCCATCGCCTTTGTCAAGCCAACCAAGGCGCTTTTGGAAGTGGCATAGCTCACAAATCCCGGCTTCGTCAATTGCTGATGGATGCTTGCGATATTGATGATGCAACCATTGTTCTTCTCCAACCTGGATAAAAACACCTTGCTCAAAAGCATTGGCCCTGTGAGGTTGACATTGATGGTTTCCTGCCAATCGTCCAATTTGATGTTCTCCAGCGCATCGAGCTTTTGCACGGCTGCGTTGTTGATGAGCACGTCCAATCGGGGCATGATTTCATCAAAAATTTGGGTAAACTTGATGCGGTAGGCAGCATCTTTTACAAATTGGTTGATGTCGAATCGCAGGAAACGGTCGCAATGTCCATTGAAGTCTTCCCTCATGTCCACGCCATACACATAGTAACCGTTCTCACGAAAGGCCCTTGCCAAGGCAGAACCGATACCGCCTAACACACCGGTTATGAATACATTCTTTGCTGATTGTGGCATTAGTCAACTTCCAAAAAATTGAACAATAATTTCATCGCTTGCTTGCTGGCACGGCGCACGGCGTCCACTGTGTTGGAGCCGTTGTGGGTGCCAAAAACACAGCGTTCAAAGCTCCTCAATGGCGAGTCCATGGGCAATGGTTCTACCTCGAAAACATCCAGTGCAGCAGAATGAACTTTACCGGATTCCAGGCCACCAATCAAAGCCGTTTCATCAATGACTGGGCCACGAGAAACATTCACTATGCGGACGCCATCCTTCATCTGGGCTATCGTTGAGGCGTTTATCATATGTTTTGTTTCTGTCGTCAACGAACAAGTCACGACCACAAAATCGGCCTCATCAACTTTGGTTGGAAAGCCATAAAACCGATACCGCATCTCGTCCTCATCCGTCCTACTGGCGAATGGGTCATAAATATTGACATTGACGCCAAAAGCATGCAACATGCGTGCCGTTGACTTGCCTATGTCGCCAAATCCAATCAAGGCAGCAGTCTTATCTATCAAAGAGATGCCAGCGGGCTTCGGCCACTCCCCTGCCCTCACGCCCCTGTCAATGAGGAAAGTCTGGCGGGCAAGGCCAATGACGTAGTGGACGGCAAGGCTGCCCACCTCTTCTCCGAACATCATGGGAGTATTTGCAACTGGGATACCCAGCTTTTTACAGGCATCGAAGTTAACATTGTCAACCCCTACTCCCCATTTTACGGCTGCTCGCAGCTTCCCCATTTTACCAGCTTCAAAAACCCTTTCGGTGGCCGGGTCATCGCCGATAATCCAACCATCCACGTCGGGCAGTATGGCCATCAGCTCTTCCTCGGTCAATGTTTGGACAACATTGGGGGTCACCAAATCAATTCCCTTTGCGGCAAAATCTGTCCGGAACTCCTCAATGAGCCGGAGCATGGGTGGGCAGGTAACTAAGACTTTCAATTGTTGAACGGTTTAAATTTTATGGAAAATGGAAACGCAAAATTGCTGGATAATTTTATTCACGACCACAAAAATCCAAGCTCATTTGACACTTGCCTTGTTTTGTTGGGGTTTTCGCTAAATTCGCTGCTCATTTTCAGCAGCAAACTACACATTAATGCTCCGTTTTCTTCCATCAGTTGTCCTATTCTTGCTTTTTCATTGCTCCGCCTCTGGCCAAAATGCCCTTAATATCCAATTGTTGGGGCAAGCAAACCGAGGTGATACTCGGTATTCGGGTTCTTGGGCTTATGTAGCGCCTGACGGCACCGAATATGCGCTTTTGGGAGCGAAAACTGGTACGGCTGCCTATTGTATTTCTGCTGGATGCGATTTGGAGGAGAAAGGGTTCATCCCTGGGCCAGAAACCAACTGGCGGGAAATCACGGTCATTGGGCAGCATGCTTTTGTGACGACAGATGTCAGCGGTACTGGGCATGGCATGCAGGTGATTGACCTAAGCTACCTGCCTGACAGCCTTCACCTTGTCACCAATTACACCACCACATTTACAAAGGGCCATATCATCCAAAAAGCCATTGACTCTGATGAGCCGTTTGTCTATGTGATGGGCACAACTACCACACAAGGGGTGCATATCATGGATGTTTCCGACCCGGCAGCCCCAAAGCAGGTTGGGCTGTATGCACCCGGCTACTACATCCACGATGCCCATATCCGGGGCAATTTGTTGTTCGCCGCCGCATTTTATGATGATAAATTTGACATCGTTGACATCTCTGACAAAGCCAATCCCCAGCTAATCAGCTCCATTGTTTACGATGGGAAAAACTCCCATAGCGCCTCGTCAACAGCGGACAGAAGATTCCTGATAACTGCCGACGAACAGGATGGCTACCCTGCCCGCATCTTCAACATAGAGGACATTTACAACCCGGTGGAAGTGGCGAGATATACTGCCAACGATTTGAGCCTCGTACACAACCCTTATATCAAAGGGGATTACTGCTACATATCGCACAATACGGAAGGATTGCGGGTACTGGATATTGCAGACCCCACGGTTCCAGTGGAAGTCGGATATTACGACACCTGGCCAGGCGCCAGTGGGGGCTTCAATGGACTATGGTCAGCTTGCCCTTATTTCCCTTCGGGGAAAATCATAGGTGGCAACCGGACGGATGGCCTTTATGTTTGGGAATTCAACGGAGCCAAAGCGGCCCGCATTTATGGCATCGTGAGGGATAGTATAACAAATGAGTTGCTTTACAATGCCTCCATCGAGCTGCCTTCCCTTTCCGATACCTTGGACACTGGCCTGACAGGTTTTTTCAAAAAAGGGATGCTGGCGGGGCAATATGAACTGACAGCGACCAAATCGGGATACGTTCCAAAATCTGTCAGCTTTGATGTGGCAGAAGGTGACAGCCTATTTTTTGACATTCAATTGGTGCCAATCGGGTTCAGTGCAACAAGTTCCAGCCTTATTAGCGAGGGCCTTGTGAAGGTGTTTCCGAACCCTTCAACCACAGGATTTCAGGTGAGCTTGGGCAATTTGAAAAATGCCAGCAGCTATTTAGTGAGTAATGAAACTGGACAAATAGTTTCCACTGGCTTCCTACCTCACAATTGTAGTTCCTTTCAGGTTGACCTGTCAGAGGTTCCGGGTCATCATGTAATCGCAATTTTTGACGAAAAAAATACGTTGATTTCAACCGCCAGAATAATGGCTTATTGACCTCAGAAACAACCATTGAACAAACATGAAGAAAACGTTTTACTTGCTTGGTTTCCTGTTGCTGGCCAATTTCGTCATTGGCCAAAACTCGGAGCTTATTCTAGCCAAGCGGTACGACTTCATTGCAGACAGCCTGAGCAGAATCCCAAATAACAAGCAGGCCATACTGGTTCGTAAAAAGGCGTTGAACATCTATCAAAACAGCCGACCAGTGCCATTTGATAGGTTGACGGCTGAGTTCAGGAGCATTGGCATTTGCTATCGTCGGGAGGGCAAGTTCTCGGATGCAGGATTCAATTTGAAAAGGGCTATTGAGATTGCGGAAAAGCACCTTACCGCCACCCATCCCGAACGTGCCAAAGCATACAACAGCTATGGTATTTTCCTACTAACAACCGGGAAAAATGAGGAGGCCATCAAACTCCTTCACCTGAGCCTTGCCATCAATGAAAGGAACAAATCGGCGGACATATCCGACAACCTGAACAACCTTGGCATTGCCTATGAAAACCTGGGGGATTATAGCCAAGCATTCGAGCACTATAGGCAGGCCCTCGGCTACAACCGGAAAAAATACGGGCTTAACCACTTAGCAACCGCCAATACGTTCATGAACCTTGGCACGGCCAGCTCCAAATTGGACCGATTGGGGGAGTCAATGCTTTATTTTGATTCAACACTTAGCATTTACAACAAGGTTTTGCCAAAAAACCATACGGAATTTGCAGCACTTTACAACAACATGGGAGCAGTCGCCAATTTCAGGGGTGACTACCGCTCGGCATTGGCTTATTTCGATTTAGCTTTAAAGAACAATCAGGTCAACCTCGGCGAAAACCACCCAGACGTTGCCAATATCTATGCGAACGCTGGCATGCTGTTGCTCAACCGGGGCGACATCAAAAAAGCACTCGCCTTTTTCAACAAGG